>Ga0102926_1001256_pt1 | contig 15055 bp, 14 predicted proteins | sample SalPonR1_A_D2_MG_FD_78173 | JGI IMG/M metagenome (GOLD analysis project Ga0102926, IMG submission 78173) | Salt pond soil microbial communities from South San Francisco under conditions of wetland restoration - Salt Pond MetaG R1_A_D2_MG | ecosystem: Environmental > Aquatic > Marine > Intertidal...
CGTACGACGCTGGACTGAGAATTCAGGGGAATGGTGGGCCGTGAAGGACTCGAACCTTCAACCAACGGGTTAAAAGCCCGGTGCTCTACCACTTGAGCTAACGGCCCCGGTTGTGCGAAGCCGAGTATTATACCCAAATGACCAGGCACCGGAACAGGTTCCGGCCTTTTGTGGCATCCGGATTTTCGGATTGTGCTGTGCCGATCTGCCCTACTCGTCCAATTTGACCTTTTGCCAGAGTGCTTCCTGCGCTTCCAGATCGAGGTCTTGAAAACGCCGGCCCGATTTCCGGGCCGCTTGTTCCATGGCCCGAAAGCGGGTTTCGAATTTCAGATTGGTGCGGCGCAGCGCGCCGTCGGCGTCGATGTCGAGCTTGCGCGCAAGGTTGGCGACCGCGAATAGCAGGTCGCCCAGCTCATCTTCCATTCGATTACGATTTGCCGCTTCCAGCTCGTCTTCGAGTTCCTGCAATTCTTCCCGGATCTTGGCCAGAACCGGCTGCAGATCCGGCCAATCGAAGCCTGCCCTGCCCGCACGCTTCTGGAGCTTTACCGCGCGCCTGAGCGGGGGTAACGACGCCGACACGCCATCGACAAAACCGGATAGGCCGGCCTTTTCGCGTTCGGCCGCCTTGATTTGCTCCCAGTTCTCGGTCTGGCGCTCGGCATTCATCTTCGCGCCTTCGCCGAATACGTGGGGATGACGTCGAATCAGCTTGTCGGCGACGGCGGCGGCCACTTCGTCGAAAGAAAATGCGCCGATCTCGCGCCCGAGACGTGCGTGAAACACGACCTGGAACAGCAGGTCTCCCAGCTCGTCCTTGAGGTGCTCGAGGTCTTCGCGTTCAATCGCGTCGGCCACCTCGTGAGCCTCCTCGATGGTATACGGCGCGATCGACCGGAAGGTCTGCTCTAGGTCCCACGGGCAACCATTTTCGGGATCGCGCAGTCGATCCATGACTTCGATCAGACGATCCATCGGCGATCGGGCGAATTCATCGGTCATGCGGCAGTTCCAGGTAAGAATGAAGCTCGCTCCAATGGTATGCCACCGGACGTTGCGCGACGCCGACTTTCGCCGACGGCAGCGATCATGCAACCGATCAACTCGGATTAAGCGTCACCTCGACCCGCAGCCCGCCCAACGGCGAGGCGTCCGGTCGGATGTTCCCGTGGTAGCTTTCCACGATGCGCTGAACGATGGACAGCCCCAACCCTTGCCCCTCGGCACGCTCATCTCCGCGCACACCGCGCTGCAACATGGCGGCAAACCGCTCGACATTCAAACCGGGCCCGTCGTCGTCGACCCGCAACCTCAACCCGTTGCGCCTGGCGCTGGACAAATGTGCCTCGAGGCTGACATGAACCCGGCGGCGACCATATTTGGCAGCGTTCTCCAGCAAGTTTCCGAGCACTTCCAGCAAATCGCGCTCGGCCACGTTGGCCGTCAGCGATGACGAGATACGGGTCTCAAAATTCACGCGGGGGTAGAGCTTGCGCAGCGCACGTGCCACGCGTTCAACCACCGGTGCCACGAGCAAGGGTGGCAGCATGGTCCGCCTGCCGGACCTCGCCGCACGATCCAGCTCCGAGCGAATCCGGCCCTGCATCTGCCCGATGGTCTCCCTCAATTCGGTGATACTCGGCCGCTCACCGGTATCGAGCTGGGAGTTGATCACGGCCAGCGGCGTCTTGAGCGAATGCGCCAGGTCGCCGAGCGCGCGGTGATACTGCTCGACATTGGCACGCTCGGTCTTGAGCAGCGCATTCAGGTTCTCCGTCAGAGGCGTCAGCTCGCGCGGATAGCGTCCGGAGATCTGTTCGCGCTGGCCACTCTCGATATCGCGGATCTCACCGGCAACGCGTCGAAGAATCTGCAGCGGCTGGAACAGCAGCAGCATCTGGGCAACCAGCAGCACGACGGCGGCCAGGCCCAGCCATCGCCAAAGGTCGCCCCTGAACGACGCCAGGGACTCTGCAATTCTGGCCGGCTCCTCTGCCGCCCAGACTGAAAGATCGACGATTTCGCCCCCGGACGTCTGCCATCCCAGACCGATGCGGTAGACATACCAGGGCAGACTGCCGTCCGGCCTTTCGAAACGTTCGCCGCCGCGCGGCATGGCGCGCGCCGCGACCGGAATTTCGATGCCGATACTCGATGGCGAGTACCAGGCGTCATCGGCCGAATTAACGCCTGCGTAAAGGCCGGACTGCGGCTGGGTCAGGCGCGAATCGGCAGGCGCCCCTTCCCACGCCAGACGGCCCCCGGAATCCACCTCCAATCCGGCCAGCACGGCAAAGACGGCCGACTCCAGCCGCTCGCGAAGCGCGGTCTGCTCGGCCGCCCGATAGGCCCGATCGACCGACAAGCCGATGAGCGCCATCGCCAGCAGCACGACCAGCAGCGCCGAAAACGACAGTCGGACCAGCAGGGAGGGGGGTTTGCGCGGGTTGGGCATTGGCCAATCGTACCGGATTCGGGTTGCGGATCGGATTTCGCCGGGAAGTCCGGGTATCCGGGTCGTCGGGAGTCACTTTTCGGGGCTTCTCACCGAACTCCTATGCTCCTATTCAACCGGTGCGAGTGGCCTCCGGCCTCAATCGAGAGCTACCCCTGATCGGCTCCGCCGGGACTGAACCTGTAACCCTGGCCACGCAAGGTCTGGATCGGCTTCCAGTCACCATCGGGATCGAGCTTCTTGCGCAGCCGCCCGAGAATGACTTCGATCACATTGCTTTCCGGGTCGGCGTCGTCTTCATAGAGGTGCTCGTTGAGCTGCATCTTCGACAACACCTGGTCCGGGTGCAGTACGAAGTACTCAAGCAACTTGTATTCGAATTGGGTCAGGTCAAGCGGCTGATCGGCGAGGCTGACCTTGCGCGAGGAGAGGTTGATCCTGAGTGGCCCGAATTCCAGCTCCGAACTGGCGTGACCGCCGGCTCGCCGCACCAGGGCGTGCACCCTCGCGATCAGTTCCTCGGTACGGAAGGGTTTCGTGAGATAGTCGTCGGCACCGGAATCCAGCGCCTCGACCTTATCCTGCCAATGATCGCGCGCAGTCAGGATCAGCACGGGATAGCGCTTCTCGGCGCGCCGGAGTTCCCGAACCACTTCCAGTCCCGACTTGCCGGGCAATCCGAGATCGATGATGGCCAGGTCCAGCGGATATTCGGTTGCGACATAGGCGCCTTCGATGCCGTCACCCACTGCATCGACGACGAAGCCCTCGGCGCGGAGGCGGTCCGTCAGATTTTCGCGCAGCGTGGTTTCATCTTCCAGGAGCAGCACCCGCATGATCAGTCCCGTGCAGGAACACGAATGGTCTTGACCACGCCGTCGCGCGTCAGGATCCGGATCACATAGAACTTTTGCCCGTTCCGCTCCACGACGCGCGCCGAAACCACCTTGGCGTCGTTCTGGCGCGCAACCCGCTCCGCCACCTCGCGAAGATTGTCGGCAAACGCAGTCGGGGCCGGAAGCGCGAATACCAGCGCCACACCGAGCAGCGTCGCCCGACTCAGTGCTGCCAGTTGTTGCCTAATGGAGGTTTTTCTATTCACGGTCCTGATTCTACCCCTGCCGGCTTAATCGGTGCTGAACCATCCGGATGATTCGTCGAGGCACGCGGCCAGCCATTCCGTCGGGGACGGCGCCCGGACCTAAGGCATCCATGCATCCCGTGCCCGATTCAACGTGGGTCGGCGCGCCGTCGCCGACAGTTCTGGCCCCAAAAAAAGGCCGCCCCGGGGGCGGCCTTTTTCAGCTTTCGGTCAATGACCGAAATCAGGTTGTGGCTCAGGCCAGCATACGGCGACCGGCAACGCCGGCAACCAGCAGCAGCACCAGGCTCATCACGACCAGGCCCCAACGGCTCATGGTCGGAATGACCAGCGGTCGGCCGGCACAGGCTACCGTGAAGTTAAGCCCTGCAACTTCTCCACGCACCGGCAGCGTGCAGCTCACGTCCGCGGTGAAGGACGAAACATCGGTCGGGGTGCACTGGAACGCAGCCGACTCGGTACCGCCCGCCGGGATCGTGAAGTCGAAAGGCGAGGCCGGCGTGACGAGAAAGACGCCAGCCGTATCCGTGACACTGCAATTCACGGTGATGTCACCATCGATCTGATTGTTGGTAAAGCTGATCAACCCTTCGCCGGTCGTGGTTCCAGGCGGAACCGCACCGAGATTCAGCGTACCGCCGTTATCCGGAGTCGTCGTCAGCGCATCGCCGGTGCCTGCGCAACTCAACGGATAAGTGAACCCGCCACCCGGCTCGCTCGGGTCGTTGGTCAGGACCGTCAGCGTACCGCCGGTGGTGCCCACGCCAGCTGGCGTGCAGGTGACTTCGATGTCGTCGTTGCCGTCGAGACCGACGTTCGGCGCAAAGCTGGAGTTGATTACGGTGACGCTGAATACCGGATCGCTCGCGGTTGCCGAGCTGATGGTCAAATCATCTCCCGCCGGGTTGGTGTTGGCGTTGTTGATGTCCAGGCCGGCAGGCGCCGACTGATTGCCGGCCGCGGCACTCAGCGACAGCAGTGCGCCCGGCGCCGGATCGGAATTGTAGATCGGGGCGGTGTCGACGATCTGGCATGTCACTGTGACAGTTGCAGTGCTTGCCGTGCCTCCCGAAATCGGGTCGTCGTAGTCGATCTGGAATTCCTCGGTGAACGTCCCTGCCGTAGCCGTGGAGCACTGGTAGCCCAGCGAATCGACTTCATCTACCGAGATCGTCGAATCGGCCAGCACGTCAGCGGTTGCCGAGATTTCCGGCGCGTCGGTGGTTGTGTTGACCACGGCGTTGTTTGCGTCGCTGGTGAAGTTGCCCGATGGGTTCAATACGTTTATCGAGCCCGTTGGAGCCGTGCCACCAACGACACCGTTGAGAGAAATGCTTGTCGAGGAGACCTGAACATCTGGAGCCAAACCGGTACAGGTAGTTGGATAAGCGGCGCTCGTAATGTTATCGGCATTGGACGTTATCGTGAAGGTGCCTGTATTGATACCACGCTCGCCTGGGGTGCAATTTACATTTACATCAACGCTACTGGAAGCCGCCACGGTCGCAGCGAACCCCGGTGAAGTAATCGAATATGAACCGCTTCCAACTGCGAAGTTGCCTGCTGCACCTTGGATGTCAAAATCGGTATCGGTGCTTAGGTTGTTCACAGTGATCGTTTCGTCTGGCGAGGTCGCCGTGCCTACCACCGCACTGCCAAAATCGATCGTAGTACCTACATCGGGATTTGAAGCATAGAAACTAACGCCGGTAATGTCGACCGTCACCGAACCATCGACTGCAGTAAGGTCTGCAGCAGTTCCCGGGGTAGTGTCGACAGACGTCAAGTCAAGCGGATAGGTATTGGGGGCTGCATTCGCATCAACGTCAAAAGTAATCGTGCCGAAAGCTGGTGCGTTCGGCATTGGAGAAGTCGCATCCGCCGATGTGAGAATAATGCGAATATTGCCTGGATTGACGCCAGCACCGCTGGTACGTCGGCAGGACGTAAAAAGACCGCCAATAGCTGGGGGCAGGCTCGCCAGACAGCCGTCTACAGTGTTCTGAGCGCCCGAAACTTGAGGTGCAAGCACCGTCGAATCGTATTGTAGATCGGCTGTCACAGAAGTCTGTGTGCCATCTGTATCAAAGTCCAGTGTCACTTGGGCTGTGGCGCCCGGCTGGGCACTTGGGTCCGTCCCAACCGTCATGACTGCCTGTCCCCAAGCAGCATTTGCTGTGAAAGCCAGCATCACCGCCGGCGCCAGCAACCGTGCAATTCTTTTCCCGTAAGCCATTTTTGTTCTCCTCATGAGGTAATCACTTTGATCTTTAACACGAAAATCGGGCTTGCTTTGCAAGCCCGCTCGTCTTTCAGTAACATCCTGTCAAAAAGCTAGAATTCGATAACATCCAGCCCGACTTCCTTACTCACGCCTTTGGACGAAATATTGTCGGAAACATGGATGTCTGTCACCGATACGCTGTTCGATACGTCCCCCAACCCGCTGGATCGTGCTTCGAACTCAACGAACCCCAACTCGAATCCGCCGGGAATCTGGTGCTTCCCTGAGAGGTCCGTGATTACGACCTGAACAAGATTTCGCTCAGGGATGTCCTTGCAGGAATGTAAAGCCCCGGAAAGCTCTGAGGACAGATTCAGCAAACAATTCTCTGTGCTGGCAACCTGAACAACGGCAGGGTCGTATGCAATCCGAAACTGCAATCCGGCAGCCTGGATGCCCTGAGGCGTCATTATTACGGCTGCAAAACGATCGCCACCCTTCTGACGCTGTTCCCCAATCGCAAAATCTTTGGTGGCGCTTATCTGCCGTTCGCTTTGCTGTGCGGCGGCGATGGAAGAGGCGATGACCAGGCTGGCGATTAAGACTGGCCGAATAAAATTCGTTGTACTAGAAATGATATTCACGGGCACTCTCCTTGAGCATTGGCGACAATTTCGAACAACTCAAGAACGTCATCATTTGTAATCGCTCCGTCTTCGGTGAAGTCCGGTTGACCATTTGCAAGCTCAGTCCCTGCGCTCGACACTTCTGCAAAAATTTCCAGAACATCATCGTTTGTTCGAATATTATCGCCACTTGTTTCACCTTCACACAATCGACCGATCTCGGTCGTCCGGCGAGATTCGTAGGCATCGAAATTCATAGTGCCCGCCGCTCCGTTCAGATTTCCAACTCGCACCGAGGCGACTTGACCGGGGCTGGTGAACGCAATGGATTGAGGCGTGTTCCCATTCATGGAAAGACTCATTTCGCCGGCCGTGCCGTTCCAGTCAATCTCGACTGAGTTCCAGGAGTTGTCATTGCCGTTGGAGCTGACCGCTGCACCATTGCTGGAAAGGGTCGCGGCGCCGCTGGCTCTGAGAACTACACGAAATACTTCAGCGCCGCCGGCAGCGAGCCCCCTGTAGACGACAGCATCCGCGCTATTGCCGGAAAACACATAAAAGCGCGCACGAATTCGATCAATTCCACCCGGACTGTCGTCCTGCACCCAAGCCGTAGCCGCAGACGGCGTTTGCATGGCGCAGACTCCCGAGTACCGCGCAACATTGACGTCCGGGCCACCCGGAATGACGTTGCCGGAGTTGCCGCCGGTCCAATTACCTACGGTGCAGGCCATCGCGGTCTGGGCGCCGAGAAGAAGAGTCAGCGCGATGGTCGCAGCCGCGCCCTTTGCCAAGCGCGAATTCAGATTGAACATTTTCATGAGGAGAAGCTCCTTGAGATTTCAGCTAAACATTGCCAATGGGGGCGCCGGTTGCCCCGCGATGACGCACGAAACCCCTGCAAATCGGCTTGTGCTGGCTTGATCGCCACCATTTTATCGCTCGATAATACAGGACAACCCGCGTCAAATCCAGTATTTGCAGACATTCCCGCACCGTCCCGAAAACCGCTGTGCGGAGATATTCCGGCACCGATTTTCAACCTTTCAGAAGGGTTAACGTCGACGCGGTCAAAAATCTGTCACTGCGTTCACCCGGATTCTAGAATTCGGTCGCCCAAAGCGGCCAGGCAAATCAACGGCGTCGGTCCGGCTTTTCAGAAAATTTCGCCGATGCAGCAGCGCAGCGAACCGCCCGCCTTCTCGATCTCGTCGAGTTCGACTGCGTGGACGTTGAAGTCCCAGCTTTCCAGCAGCCGCTTCTTTTCAGGCGCAAGCGCCCGCCAGGCTGCGGCACTGATGAACACGTCGTCGAAGGTCACGGCCAGGCAGTTGCCGGCGAACGCATCCTTTTCCTCGCGCGAGAGTTCGAGCACGTGGCCGGGAAAGGCGTCGGCGATTGCGGCAGGCACTTCCGGGTCGACGAATGCATCCGGGCAGATGACCAATGCCCTCGAGGCCAGCACCGCCATCACCACGTTGGTATGGTACTCGTCGGGCTTGAGCTCGAAACGGAACGTAAGCGCCAGTTCGAAGGCCTCGTGCATCGCGGCACATCCGGCCACGTCGACGCGCCCCGTCATGCCGCAGAAACCGAGCCTGCGCGAGCGGTCCATGACCATCACGCCGGTCAGCTCGGCAACCAGGTCGCGTGTCGACAGATCGACTTCACGGTATCGCATGAGGTCGGTGAAGAACGCCCGAATGTCGGCGCGCTGCGCTTCCTGCCGGCGTTCCGGATGCAGCATGGCGCCGACCAGGAAACGTCCGGGGATGGTCCCGAACACGTTATTGGGGAACAGATCGTCCGGGTTCTCCCGGCGCCCGGGAAAACGGATCACCGGCACGCCGCAGGCGGCGATGCGGTCGGTCAGATCGCGGTGCTGTTCGATCGCCAGCCGGGGATTGACGCCAACCGTAAGGTCCATGTAGGCGTTATCCAGAGCGGCCTGGCGGGACAGGCTGAAATCGGCCGGCTCGACAAGGAAGACCGCGCGCGGCACTGCGGCGCTGTCGGCCGTAAGCCAATTACCCTCGAGCTGGGACCGGAATTCATCGGGCGTTGTCACGATCATCGGACGCTTGATCTCCTTTTCGAAAAATTGATGATGCCGGCAAGCCGCGTATTGTCGGGCCCGCCGCCAAAGGCGTCAACACGTCTATTGGTCACGCCTATTCGAGCCGATGCAGTCCATCGGGCATTTCCCGCTAGTCTGACGGCGGGCCGGTCCGACGATGCGGCACAATTGAGGGAACAACAGCAGCCGGGACGATCAGCGCATAAGCGGTCACGACCAGTCCGATGGTCATCAGACTGGTGCCGATGTCCAGCAAGCCGCCGAGCGCCACCGGGCCAAGCGCAGTGCTGACGACCATCAGTGCCGCATATACGCCGCGAATCATGCCGAGCTGGCGCGTGCCGAAAAGCTCGACCCAGATGGCCGCGCTGATCACGCCGTTGAATCCCGCTGTCACGCCGAGCCCGAGAAACATCGTCCAAAGCGACAACTGGTTCCCGAGCAGACCGAGCGACAGCACACCCAACGCGGCCGGTAGCAGTTGAAAATAAAGCAGGACGCGCGCGCTGAAACGGTCGATCAGCCGTCCGGCCAGAAAAGCCGCCCCTGCTTGCGCGGCAGCAAAAAGAATGAAGGCCCTGCCGACCTCGAGCAGCGTCCAGCCCTGTCGCTCGGCGATCGAACCCTGGTGCAGGAACATTGCGGTGATCAGCACCGGTGGCACCAGCACCACCAGCAGCACGCGCAGGAACGCCCCGTGGGTCAGCATGCGATGCCGCACCAGCAGCGGCAAAGGTTCTGCGCCGGCGTCAGTCCTTCCCGCTTCCTGGTCGGCCGCAGGATTGCCGGTAAGCGGTCGGGCCAGCCATGCCAGCAGCGGCAACGCCACCACCACCATGGCCAGCGACGCGGCCAGCCAGACGCTGCGCCAGTCGTACTGGTCCAGCGCCAGGGCGACCAGCGGCGGGAAGCACGCCTCGCCAAGAATGAAGCCGTAGCTGACCATCGCCAGCGCGCGACCGCGCCGGCGGATTGCGTATCGACCCGCCGCGACCACGCCCAGGTGCCCCATCAGCCCCTGACCGCAGAGGCGAATCAGGAACAGACCCGGCAACAGCATCCAGGCGCTGGATGCGCTGGAGACCAGCCAGGCGCCGAATGCCAGCAACGCCACGACGCCCGCGACCGCGCGTTTGAGGCTCAGATGATCGGCCAGCGCGCCCAGCCAGAACATGCTGATGCCGCTGACCAGCGTGGCGCCGCTGTAAAGCGCGCCCAGACCAGCATCGGACAGCCCGAACTCGGCGCGAAAATCGGCGCCGAACAGGCCGATGAAGAACGTCTGACCGATGCTGGAAAAAAGCGCCGCCAGCAGCGCGAATCGGCCGGCCGGCGGAATGCCTGAAGGTTGCAGGGTCTGGGTCAAGCGATTTTCCCGCTATGATTCAAAAGCGCACAGGGTAGACGATCGAAACAATCGGGACGGCTTTCCGGTTTCCGGTTTCCGGTTTCCGGTTTCCGGAAAAACGGTAATCGGTGGTCGGAAGTCAGTAGTCAAAAAAAACCGGTTGGGTCTTCCGACTTCCGACTTCCGATTTCAGCCCTCCGGCCCATCCCCTATCCATTCTTCAAACGGCCGGTCGCTGCCTTCCCGGATCTGCTCCAGCGCACGGGTTTCCCTATCGACAATAGTGCCGACGAAATGCTCGGCGTCGGCGCCCATCACGCCGAATGCTTCCAGGCCCTCGTCGAGAAATTCCTGGAGTTTGCCGAACCCGGCCGCCACCGCCGGCGCGTGCATCCATCGAACCAGTCTGCGAATGAGCGGCCTCGCCACGGTTCGCTGGAGCAGATGGCCCAGGTCGCCGATCAGCCGGATCTGCTCTTTGCGAGCGTCCCAGAGCTCCAGTCTGCGATAGGCGCGGGCGTACTCGGCCTGATCGAGCTCGCCTTCGATTTCCTGCGACAGGCGAGCGTCCAGTTCCATGCTCATCCACTGCAGGCGCATCGCCTCGCCGACTGCGTGCAGCAAATGGTCCGGGAGCATGCGCGACATGACCGGGCGGGCGCGATCCAGCTGGGCATCGCGCGCCCGCATGTCGCGTCCACCGTACAACTCCTCGAGAAAGAACACGCACGCCAACTCGAAGCGAGACTGCCGCTTGAGATCGGCGTAGGTTTCCTGTAATCGGGCGCGCTGCCAGTGCTGGAGCTCGTCCAGCCTCGGGTATTCGTCCGCATGCTTTTCCAGCCGATCGAGCAACGCCTGGCTTTCCCGCGTGTGCAGGGCCAGGTGCTCGGCGCCCGGTTTTTCTTTCGAACCCACGTTATTCACCACCCGTTCGTCGCGAGACGTTTTCAGGCTGCTCGGGCGGGACGTTTCGGGACCGGGCGCACCGCAGGCGTACCCCCCTGTAGGCTGAGAATGGGCGACCGAGCGAAACGCCACAGATGCGGGACCTGGCGGCGTCGCAGTAAAGCGTGTGTGTAAGGTGGGTTAACAAGTTACTGCGCCGCCCGAATCGCTTCGATCAGTTCTTCGCGGCTTCTGCGAAACAGGGCGACCGATTCCACGTGCGCGTAGCGACAGATCTGCTCGGCATCCAGTAAGAAAACTCCACGCTTCATTCCCATCAGGCCGCGGCAGCCGTATTTACCGGCCACCGACAGGTCCTGGTCGGACAGCAGCCGGAATGGAAGCGATCGCTTTTGCTTGAACCTGCGATGCGACTCGGCGTCGTCGCCGCTGATACCGACGACCTCGACGCCCAGCCCCTCGAATTCCTCGATCCCGTCCCGGTATTCGCAAAGTTGCCGTGTACACACCGGCGTGTCGTCCCCCGGATAGAAAACCAGCAGCAGCCACTTACCCGCATGATCGCGTAGACGGAAGGTCGAACCCTGATCATCGACCAGTTCGAATTCTGGGGCTTTTTGTCCGGCTTTCAGCATGGTCGGCCTGCGTGTCGTGGCGGAACAGACCCTGATGTTAACTGCGTCGCTCCCTTCGCAGGGGTGATTCGCGTCACGGACGTTCGGAATCCGGGGCTGTTGATCCGGCGTTACAATGAAATGATAAATCGCTTTTGCAGGAGTTTGCCGATGCTGACGTTGAATCCAGCCTCACGCTACCGTGATGACCGGCCTGTGCCGAAAATCGGCCTGGCCATCGCCGGTGGCGGCCCGCTGGGCGCGATTTACGAGTTGGGCGCGCTGCAGGCGCTCAACGAAGGCATAGACGGACTGCGTCTTCACCAGCTGGACAATTACGTAGGCGTCAGCGCCGGAGCCTTCCTGGCTACCAGCCTCGCCAACCAGGTGACCACCAGCCAGATGTGCCGCATCTTCATGGGCGCGCCCGGCGCGGAATTCACGTTCGAACCCGAGTCGTTCCTGCGCCCTGCGCTGCGCGAGTTCATGCAGCGCGCCCGCAATCTTCCCAGCGCCCTGTCCGCACTGATTTCGGAAGCCGTCAAGCATCCTTCGCGCCTGGGGCGCCTCGAATCGGTAGGCGGCCTGAGCCGGGTGCTGCCTACCGGCATCTTCGACAACGACACCATCGATGAATTCATAAGCCGCGTGCTGGACAGGCCGGGCCGCACCAACGATTTCCGCAAGCTCGAGACCAATCTGCGCATCGTCGCGATGGACCTGGACACCGGCGGCGCAGTACGGTTCGGAGAACCGGGTACCGAAGACGTACCGATTTCACGCGCAGTTCAGGCGTCGGCAGCGCTGCCCGGCCTGTATCCGCCGGTGCGGATCAAGGATCGCTACTACGTCGACGGCGCGTTGCGTCGAACCCTGCACGCCTCGGTCGCACTCAAGGAAGGCGTCGACCTGCTCATTGGCATCAATCCGCTGGTCCCCTACGATTCGGCGCTGGCACCTGCCGCGGCGCACCCGATGACCGAAAGCCGGATGGTCCAGGGCGGGCTGCCGCTGGTCCTGTCGCAGACCTTCCGCGCCCTGATCCAGTCGCGCATGCAGATCGGAATCCAGAAATACGCAACCGAATATCCGAAATCGTCCATTCTGCTGGTCGAGCCCAACCGAAGCGACGAGCGCATGTTCTTCACCAACATGTTCAGCTATTCCAGCCGCAGCGAGCTGGCCGAGCATGCCTACCGCACCACCCGCGCCGAATTGCTGGCGCGCGCCGAAGACCTTGAAAAGTTCCTCGCGCCCTACGACATGCGTCCCAATCTCGAAGCGCTTTCCAACGAGCGCTCGCTGTTTGCAAGCCTCCGAAAGGAACCGGCCTACCTTGCGCCGCTGGGCAACAACCTGGCGCGCAGTCTCGACCGGCTCGACCGTGCGCTCGAGGAGATTTGAGGGCCGATCATCGGCCGGGAAATCCTGCGACGACGCCGCGCCGACCTACGCAGAACCGGACCGACTCTGCGCGGACGCAGCCTTTCGCAGTTCGCGGGCGCGGCGCCAGACCGAAAAGGCATCACTCATCCGGCCGGGCGTCACCCGCTCTTCGACAACCCTTGATGGCTTGCGCAACAGCTTCCCGCCGATATTGCGGTCCAGCTGCACGCGCAGCAAAAAGTGCCTGTTTCGCCAGGCTGCGGGTGCGGAAAATTCGCTGATCTGCTTGTCGATCGCAAGTATTGCATCGCCCGCCATGTGACGCACCAGCGCGTCCAGCCGCCGACCGCCCTCCCCTGCAGCCACGTGCTGCCGGGTGAGTTGGTACTCGGCCTGCAGTTCCAGTGGCACGAGCCAGCGTTCCTGGCGCGCATCCAGCGCGAGATCACGCGTGATCCTGATACGGTAACCGGCGGCCGCGAGGCGAACGAGCCGCCGGGCCTCGTCCTCATCCGGTTCGGTGCCGTCGTGCACCAGCATGGCTTCCAGCAGCGCGCCCGGACCGGCAATAAGCCGGCAGTGCCGTTCCATTGCCTCTACCTGCTCGAAACGCGGCGGCACGATCTCTGCTGCGACCGCGTCGATCAGCTGGTCGAACCCGGCCGGCGGAACATGTTGCGCCGCGCCGCTCCTCAACCAGGCCTGCACCGCCGGGTGGGGCAGGCCTTCTGCCAGCGCTTCGCGCCACCAGCCCAGCTTGCGCTGCGCTACCTGTTCGTCACTGACGTCTCCGGGCACCGATGCGATTTCACCGATGACGGTCAATAAAGCCACCAAGGCGTCACGCTTGTCGGCAGCCGCATATGGCAGGGTAAGGGCCAGGGGGTGACCGGGTACGAGCAGCCTGCTCCGGCACCACGCGACGGGATCATCAGTGGACGGTGGCGTCGTCATCCCCGTCTTCCGGCAGATTGCTGTAGAGGATCCGGCTGACGTCCAGCGGATCGAATCGGTACTGCTCGTTGCAGAATTCGCAGCTCACCTCGACTTCGCCCTGCGATTCAACGATCGCATCGAGCTCTTCCGAGCCCAGGCCGCGCAGCACCCGAGCCACGCGCTCGCGACTGCAGGGGCAGTGAAATCTCAGTGGGCGAGCCGGAAACAGTCGCCGGGTTTCTTCGTGGAACAGGCGGTGCAGCAACGTTTCGGAATCGGTCGCCAGCAGTTCGTGCTCTTTGACCGTGTCCAGCAGCCGGCACACCCGATTCCAGCCGTCCTCGTCCTCCGGCGTACCCGGCAGGCGCTGCACCAGCAGGCCGGCCGCGCGGGTCTCGTCGACGGCCAGCAAAACACGGGTCGGAAGCTGTTCGGACTGGTCGAAGTAGCCCGCGATCGCTTCGGCCATGGAGTCGCCCTCCAGCGGCACGATACCCTGCCACATTTGTCCATTGCCCGAAGGCTCGACGGTCATGGTCAGCACTCCACCCTGGGCGATCTCGGAAAACTCGCGCACAGCCAGCATCGCATCCGGGTCGAAGCGCGCCAGGCCGCGCAGGCCGCCGTCGTCGGTGCAGTCGGCCATCAGCAGCTTGACCGCGCCGCTGGCTCTCAATTGGAGGCTTACCCGGCCTTCGAACTTGACCCCGCTGGAACACAGCGCGGCAACCACCAGCGATTCTCCCAGCAAGCGCGCCAGCGCGTCCGGATAGCGTCCCCGCCGCAACACCTCGGCCTGTACCGAGTCCAGATGGGCCACCACGCAGCGAACGTTCGCCTGCTCCAGCAGCAGGCGCTGCAGGTGGTCGTCGCTCATACCGCGGCCCTCGGACGACGAAGGTCGAGCAGATCGGCCAGCACGCCGGGCGTTTGCGCGATCGCGTCAGCGCCCCACGCCTCGACCTGTTCCGGCTCCGCGATGTAACCCCATAGCGCCGCAATCGTTTGAGTTCCCGCGGCACGACCGGCGGTCACATCGCGTTCGTCGTCGCCGATGAAGATCACCCGACGGGGATCCGTGCCCAGCGCGCGGCACGCAGCCAGCACCGGGTCCGGCGCCGGCTTGGCATGGGCCACCGTATCGCCGGCGACCAGACACCCCATTCGATTCGCCCATCCCGCCTGCTCCAGCAGCGGCCGGGCGAGCCGCTCGATCTTGTTTGTCACGACGCCCCAGGGCACGCCCAGGCTCTCGAGGTCATCAAGGAAATCCGGCATGCCGTCGAACGGCTGGCTGGCTTCCCAGCAGTGCGCGTGGTAGTCGTCCAGGAACCGCGCACGGAATGTTTCCCTGTCGGCCTGGCCAAGCTCGGGC
>Ga0102926_1001258_pt1 | contig 15029 bp, 14 predicted proteins | sample SalPonR1_A_D2_MG_FD_78173 | JGI IMG/M metagenome (GOLD analysis project Ga0102926, IMG submission 78173) | Salt pond soil microbial communities from South San Francisco under conditions of wetland restoration - Salt Pond MetaG R1_A_D2_MG | ecosystem: Environmental > Aquatic > Marine > Intertidal...
CAGCGCAATCTTGCTGTGATAAAAGATCTGGGGCTGGTGCTGGATTATAACCTGCGCCCCCTTGCCAAAGGAGAAAAAATGCCTTACCTGACCCCGGCAATTCTGGAAAGGGCAAAAGCCTTGGGCATTCCTGTGGTTCCCGGGGACGACGCACACAGTAAAGAACAGGCCGGCATGTTTGTGGACAGGGCGGTTCAATCCTTAAAAGATATGGGCTTTTCCACGAATTGGCCCAGGCCCCGGTGCATGACGCCCGCCTGATTTTTTTTATCCCCGTATTTAAAACAAACCTTAAGGAAACCGATGAAAGCCATTGTTCAACGGGTTAAAAAAGCCCATGTGACCGTAGACAACACGATTATATCCAGCATTGAAACAGGACTTGTGGTACTTTTGGGCGTGGCCCACGGCGACAAAGAAAAAGATGCCGAATACCTGGTGGACAAAATCATCAACTTAAGAATATTTGAAGATGACAAAGGAAAAATGAACCGGTCTCTTCTTGATGTCAAAGGCGAGCTTCTGGTGGTTTCCCAGTTCACGATTATGGCAGACTGCCGCAAGGGACGGCGCCCCTCGTTCACGGATGCAGCACCACCGGAGCCTGCATGCCGGCTCTACCGTTTTTTTGCCGAAAGGGCGTCCTCACTGGGCGTTACAGTCAAAAAAGGGAAATTCCAAGCCAATATGGATGTATCATTGATCAACCAAGGGCCTGTCACCCTGATTCTGGAATCCCCTGAAAACTGAAAATACAATGCTCAAAGATAAAAATACCATGAAGCATCTCAGTATTATCCTGGTCCGTCCCCAAGGGCCCATCAATATAGGTGCGGTGTGCCGGGTCATGATGAACTTCGGCTGCACCCGGCTGCGTTTAGTCAGCCCCTGCAGTGCCTATAAATGCCTTGAAGCCAAAAAAATGGCCCTGTCCGCCTTTCATATCCTTGAACAGGCGCAAATATTTGAAACCCTTGAACAGGCGCTTTTTGACGTCCATTCAGCCTACGGCACCACCCGCAGGTTCGGCAAATACAGAAAAGATTTTTTAACACCTGCCACGGCAGGGGCCCGGATCGATGTCCAGAGACAGGAACATCACAGTGCCCTGGTTCTTGGGCCGGAGGATACCGGTCTTGAGACAAAAGACTTGGCGCTGTGCCGGTATTTTATCACCATCCCCACCCATGACGGCTACCCATCCATGAATCTGAGCCACTCTCTGGCAGTACTGCTTTACGAAGCATCCCTTAAATCCGGGGCCGCAGAAAATTTCCATGATCCCGGGGTTAAAGATCCCGCCCGGGGAGAAGAACTTGAATCCATGTTTGACCACATGAAAAAGACGCTGTTAGATATTGATTATCTTGATCCCCAGAATCCGGATCATTTACTGCGAACCTACCGCAGAATTTTTTCTAATGCGGGTTTGTCATCCAGGGATGTCAGAATTATCCGAGGGCTTTTAAGCCGCATTGACTGGACCGAATCCCAGCGCAGATTAAACAGTCCGGGTCTCTAATTTATATTGACAGGCTGTTGAGATGCATCGGCTAGATGCAGCAAAGTGGTTTTGAAATCTTCGGGCATGGGAGCTTCAAAAGACAGGCGTAAACCTGAATAGGGATGACGAAAGGACAAGGTCCAGGAGTGAAGCATCTGACGGGGCACCCTGGGATCTTTTTTACGGAACCGTCGTTCCTGGTAAATGCAGTCGCCGAAAAGGGGCATGCCCTGGTCATAAAAATGGACGCGAATTTGATGCGTTCTGCCGGTGTAAAGCCGGATATCCATAAGACACCCTGAACTAAAACGTTCGATTACGCTGAACCGGGTTTTTGCGTATCTGCCGTTCTCATCCAGGACAGCCATACGTTTGCGATGGTGAGGGTGCCGACCAATGGGGCGCTCAATCACCCCTGCATCCGGTATATTTTTTCCCCGGGCCAAAGCCAGGTAATGCTTTTCCACCCGCCGTTGTTTAAATTCTTTTTGAAGAAATTCAAGGGATTTCAAGGTTTTGGCAATGACCATCAACCCGGAAGTATTTTTATCCAGGCGGTGCACAATACCTGGCCGTTCCCTGTCCCAGCCTTGTTCGCTGAAGCCTGGATAGTGGGCAATCAAGGCATTGACCAAGGTACCGGACGCATTCCCTGCCCCGGGATGCACCACAAGCCCGGCAGGCTTATCAATCATAAGAATATAGTCATCCTCGTAAAGGATATTCAAAGGAATGGATTCCGGGCGAAGGGGTTTTCTATCCTGCTGATCTGGTGAGGGGAGATCCCCTTCAATCAAATCTTTGGGCTTAACCTTATAACCAGGGCGTTTAAACCCGTGATTCACCAGGATCAAGCCCTGGGAGATCAGACTTGCAACCCTGGAACGAGATATCCGGGATTGGGAATAAGCAACCGCCTGGTCAAGTCTGACACCAGCCTGATCCGATGAAATTTCTATCTTTATGTGCATTAAAAACACAAAACCGTCAGAGGCCGCCACCTGCCGGAATATCTATATTATCACAATTAGAGTGTTTAGTTGAATAGATTTTCAATCTCTTTAATCATATGCGCTTCATCAACATCTTTGGCCATGGAAAGTTCCTGGACCAGAAGATTTTGGGCAGTATCAAGAAGTTTTCTTTCACCGAAACTAAGGTCTTTTTCAAGCTTAAGCTGGAAAAGATCCCTGAACACCTCAGCCACATCATAGATGGAACCGGTTTTGATCTTATCCATGTATTCTCTATAACGACGGTTCCAGGTCTGGTTGTCACTGGCCTGGGCCTTTTTCTGCATAACTTCGTAAACCTGTGGCACTTCCGTCTCAGGAATGACTTCCCGCAAACCCACGGATTCAACATTGGATGTAGGGATCATGATTGTCATACCGTTTTCCACAATTTTCATCATGTAAAAATTCATGGTATCCCCATTTATCTCCTGGCTTTCGATGGATTCAATACATCCAACACCGTGTGCAGGATAAACCGCCATGTCGCCCTTTGAAAACTCTTTTTTGGTTGACTTGATAGTTTCTTTAGCCTTAGTTGTCCCAGATTGTTTTGCCATTTTTGCCTACCTTATTATATTAAAGATACACGTTATGCATTCTCAAGCATGAAACCATATCTAAACAATATTGTCAAATTATTAATTTTTTGTATTAAACGATAGGCCAACAGGTCAAAAAGGATTATGAGGATCATGGGAATTTAAAATACACAGAGCGCGAAGAATTTTCACCCGTATTCAAGGCGCATCTATGGGAGAGATATAATTTGTATTGTCTGCCTATTGATGCAACGAAAAAACAGAAAACAAGTTATTATCGGGAGGAATTAATGAGATTCATGGCCTTGACCACCCCTTTTTCCAGGATAGAAAGGCAGGCATCACAGGCATCATCAATAACCTGATCCAGACAGGCCTGCTCATCCGGGGTATATTTACCCAGGACATGTCCAGTCACGGAGCTGTCACTTCCGGGCCGGCCAATACCCACCCGAACCCGGACACATGCCTTTTGGCCAAAGGCATCAATAATTGAACGGATTCCTTTATGGCCGCCATGTCCCCTGCCCTGCACAATCTTTATCTTTCCAAAGGCAAGGTCCATGTCATCATGAACCACAATGAGATCCTCTATATTGATTTTGAAATAGGCTGCCAGCTTCTGGATAGGAATACCGCTTTTGTTCATATACGAAAGGGGCTTGACCAGAAGGATCTCCTGGCGCCCCATGCGTGTACTGGTGTAGGCGGCATTAAACTTTTCCTTGTTCACACGGCACCCGGCCCGATCCGCCAAGGCATCAACTACATCAAAGCCAATATTATGACGGGTCCGGGAATACTGATTTCCAGGATTCCCCAGACCCGCTAATAACCGTTTTGAGTCAGCCATGACGTATACGAGAATAATCTAAAATCAAAACGCACCTTAGAATAGAACAAAAAAAGAACAAACCGACAACGTAAAATAAGCGTTGTATCTATTCAGTCTCAGATTCAGCTTCAGCCTCAGCACCTTCAGCAACTTCACCAATTTCAGCTTCTTCTTCAAGTTCCTCTTCATCTGAGATACTCTCAGGCGGAACAACGGTGACTACCGTAAAATTTGTATCAAAAGGAATCTCGATTTCGGAGCCCAAGTCAATATCGGCCACATGAATACCATCACCGATATCCAGTTTTGAAATATCGAGTTTAACACTTTCGGGGGTATCCTTAGGTTTGCAAATCACTTCGAGATCACGACGGATAATCTGGAGCATTCCGCCTTCTTTGACGCCGACGCTCTCACCTTCGGTTTCAATTGGAACGACAACAGACACTGTCTCATCCATATCAATTTCATGAAAATCAATATGCATGTAGTGCAGGCTAAACGGATCCATCTGAAAATCCTTGAGCATAACACTTCTGCCGGTATCCCCTTCGATATCCAGATTAAAAAAGAGACCTGTGGTACCGTTTTCCCGGATCACCTTATCAAAGGCGGTAACATCAATCGACACTTTTACAGGCTCTTTTTTAGCGCCATATACAATTCCCGGAATAGCTTTGTCTGCCCGTAATCTTCTGGCAGCGCCCTTGCCGGTGGCCTCTCTTTTTGCGACACTTAATTCTATAAGTTCCATGTTCAAACCTTTCTCGTACCCACTCTTTCACACAAAAAAGCAGGTTGATCAAATATATCTTTTTATTATATCTTTTTATACAAATAAAGAATTTACAGAATCTCCCCTGTAGCTGCGCATAATGGCCTCTCCGACAAGTTTTGCAATGGAAAGTGTCTTTATCTTACCACAGGAACGGGCCTCTTCCGACAAGGGAACGGTATCCGTTGCAACAAGGGAGCTCAAAGATGATTGTGTTATTCTATCAATAGCCGGACCTGACAATACCGGATGGGTACAATAGGCATGCACTTCTTTGGCACCCTTCTCCCTGATAACGCCGGCAGCTTCGGTCAAAGTCCCCGCAGTGTCTACCATGTCGTCAATAACCAAGGCGATTTTGTCCTTCACATCTCCGATGATGGCCATGGCCTTGGCCTGATTGGGTGCGCTGCGGCGTTTATCCACAATGGCAAGGCCGGCATCCAACCGTTTGGCATAGGCCCTGGCACGCTCCACTCCGCCTGCATCCGGAGAAACCACAATGATATCATCACTGAAACGAATTTTTATATCGTCAATAATAATGGGGGCGGCATAAAGGTTATCCACGGGCACATTGAAAAAACCCTGGATCTGTCCGGCATGCAGGTCCATGGTAATGACCCTGTCAACACCGGTGCTTTCAAGCAGTTCTGCAACCACCTTGGCACTGATGGGCACCCTGGGCGCAACCTTCTTGTCCTGGCGGGAATAGCCGAAATAGGGAATTACCGCGGTCACCCGGGCAGCAGAGGAACGCCGGAAGGCATCAACGAGCAGCAGAAGTTCCACCAAATTATCGTTCACAGGTTTGCACGTGGATTGAATAACATAAACTTCCCGCCGCCGTACATTTTCATGAATTTCGACCTGGGTTTCCCCATCACTGAAACGGTTAACTTTTAATCGCCCCAGAGGTTTGGCCAAATATTCCGATATTCTTTCTGCAAGAGGGGCATTGGAGTTTCCGGCAAAAATTGACAGGCCGTTCATAATAAACCTCTTTGTTTTCTAACCATTTCTGGCCCTTTAAAATTTTGGCTGGGGCGAGAGGACTCGAACCTCTGAATGCAGGGATCAAAACCCTGTGTCTTACCACTTGACGACGCCCCAAAACTTTTTATATCAGCCATCCCAAAGCCCGATCCGGGAAAGAAAAATAAATTTCATATTTTCCGATCGAGCCTGCAAAAGCTTTTCATAACTACTTTCGGCCATATCGTGGTCCGAATAAAGAGCAAAAAGAGACGAGCCGCTTCCAGACATATACACATTTCTTTGCAGGAACAACGCCATCTCTTTTTTTGCAGTAACGATCTCAGGGTATAAACTGCATGCCGGTCCCTCAAGATCATTATGCAAAATTTCCCTGCCATCAAGCTTATTTCCGAATGGCAGTGCATTCGAACTCGGTTTTATAATATATGAAGGGGTGAATGTCAATCCAAATTCTAACTTTCTGAAAACATCTACTGTTGACGCAGGTACGCCCGGATTGACAATAATCACCGACAGATGCGGCATCTGCCTGCAGGGGACAAGTTTTTCACCTACGCCGGAGGCAAATGCAGGCGCTCCGGAAATAAAAAAAGGAACATCCGCCCCCAGGGTCAGGCCTAAATGCATCATTTCATCTGTGGAAAACGGCGTTTCGCTAGATTCATTCAAAGCCAGCAGCACACAGGCGGCATTGGAACTGCCCCCGCCAAGCCCACCGCATACAGGGATTTTTTTTTCAATGTGAATGGTCAGATGATCAAAGACAGGATCTCCTTTTTTCTCAATCATTGCGGACCTGAAAAGGGCTGCAGCCCTGCATGCCAGGTTCCTATCATCTTCAGGTACATCCGGATGGCTGCACACCGCCTTGATGCCGTTGCCTGACCGGATAATTTCCAGACGGTCGGCAAGTGTCAACGGGGCCATGAGGGAAAACAGCTCGTGGTAACCATCAGCCCGCCGGCCCGTAACATAAAGAAATAAATTAATTTTAGCAGGAGAAAGCCGCCCCGGCATCAGGCCTTAGCCTTCACATAGGCCATGCGCAACTCACTGAGCAGGGCTTTAAGCAGGTTTTCTTCATCCCCGGTCAGATTACCTGCTGTTTTCTTCTGGAGCATTGCAATCATCTCAATGGTGTGTTTTGCCATTTCCAGATCTTTTGTTTTTTTTCCGGTGGAAGGCTCCTCCACGGTTCCAAGCTGTACAAGACCGGATGAATACAAAGACAAAATAAAGCTTGAAAAATCTATCTTGGGCAGTGCGCTTTTAGAGGCCGATCCATCATTTTGCGCCTCATTCATTACAAATCCATTTCCTTGGGCCATTTTTCCTCCTTTGTGTCACAAAATTTTTATAAATCCCCCAGGGTATACTGGGCGGCTCTCAGGGTATTTTTCATGAGCATGGCAATGGTCATGGGTCCGACGCCACCGGGAACAGGGGTGATTTTTCCTGCAATTTCCTTGGCTGCACCAAAGTCCACGTCACCCTTGAGGATGGCTTTTCCGGTAGCTTCGTTCATCCCCACACGATTAACGCCGACGTCAATAACCGTGGCACCCGGTTTGATCCATTCGGGTTTAACAAGCCCAGGCACGCCGGCTGCAACAATAAGGATATCAGCACGTTTGCAATGGGCGGCAAGATCTTTGGTCCCTGTATGAACTATGGTTACTGTCGCATTGGCGCAAACACTTTTTTGGACCATCATCATGGCAATGGGTTTGCCGACGATATTGGAACGCCCCACCACAACGACCTCTGCGCCGCTGGTTTGCGTGCCGGAACGGACGATCATCTCCTGGATACCGGCCGGGGTGCAGGGCAGGAACCTGGCTTCATCACAGTTGATCATCAAACGGCCGACATTAACGGGATGAAATGCATCCACGTCCTTGTCCGGATTGATGGCATTAATCACCTTTTTTTCATCAATATGCTTGGGCAGCGGCAATTGAACCAGAATGCCGTGAATGTCGGGATCATTGTTGTATTTTTCGATTAAAGCCAGCAGATCAGCTTCGCAGATATCTTCGGGCTGATCATCCTGAATTTCATTAAATCCAACGGACAAAGCTGTTTTTACTTTCAAGGTCACATAGCTGACAGATCCCGGATCTTTACCCACAAGAATGGTTGCCAGTCCAGGCACTTTGCCATGTTTGACTTTCATCCGTTCAACATCTGCCTTGATTTCAGCCAGAATAGTCTTCCGTATCTCGGTTCCACTAATGATTTTTGCGGTCATACCATTTCTCCTGTTATATTCTTAGCGTTAAAATATACCCTGAACTTTACCGGTTTCAACATCAACATCAATGCGTTTAAAGGCCGGGTTGGAACAGGTGCCCGGCATCAGTGAAATATCGCCGGCAACAGGAACAATGAAACCTGCACCCCTGTAAATCAGGACTTCACGGATGGCCAGTCTCCAATCGGTGGGCACCCCTTTAAGCGCAGAGTTGTCAGACAAAGACAGGTGCGTTTTCACCATGCACACACCCATCTTAGAAATGTCCGGATCGTCCTGAAGCAGGGCCAGTTTCCTGTCGGCAACAGGAGAATAATCGACACCGGAAGCACCGTAAACTTCTTTGGCAATGAGTTCGATTCTTTGTTTAAGCGGCATATCCAACATGTAGAGAAACTTGAATTCCGTTTTTTCCTCGCATGCGTCCACAACGGCGTGGGCAAATTCAATGGCACCATCACCGCCTTTTTCCCAGTGGCGGGAAAGCGCCACTCTTTCACCTTCAGCCTCGACCAGCTCACGCACCTTGGCAATTTCAGCGTCAGTGTCAGTATAGAAGGCATTGATGCAAACAACCGGAGATATGCCGGCTTTACGTACATTGCGGATGTGATGGATGAGATTGGCGCATCCTTTTTCAACCCATTCAACATTTTCAGTATTGTACGCTTCAGGCATGGGCTTACCCGGAACGGGTACGGGTGCGCCGCCGTGGCACTTCAAGGCCCGGATCGTTGCAACAACAACAGCACAGTCAGGTTTCAGCCCGGAGTAGCGGCATTTCAGGTTCCAGAATTTTTCAAAACCAATGCCGGCGCCAAAGCCTGATTCGGTCACATGGTAATCAGCCAGTTTCAAGCCGATTTTGTCAGCAATGATGGAGCTCTGGCCAATGGCGATGTTGGCGAAAGGCGCGGCATGAACGATAACAGGCTGGCCTTCCAGGGTCTGCATCAAAGAAGGTTTCATGGCATCAACCATCCAGGCGGTCATGGCCCCGGCCACCTTTAAGTCTTCGGTGGTAACAGGTGCGCCTTTTTTGGTATATGCCACAACGATTTTACCCATTCTTTCACGCAGGTCTTTGAGGTCAGTGGCCAGGGACAAAATGGCCATAACTTCTGAAGATACGGCAATACCGAATTTGGATTTCATCATGAAACCGTCAAACTTGCCGTTTACGTCGTCAATACCGATGATGATATTACGCAGGGCCTGGCAGCAGAAATCCATGACCCAACCCATTTCAATGTTGGTGGGATCAATATCGATTCGCTTCATGCCGGAAAGACGTTCGAGCTGCTCGTCCGTATAGTTTCTTTCATGCTGCAAACGGGAGGTCAGGGCAACCATGGCCAGGTTGTGGGCATTCATGATGGCGTTGATGTCGCCGGTAAACCCTAAAGAGAAGGGGGTCAAAGGAATGCATTGGGCCAAACCGCCGCCGGCGGCAGATCCCTTGATGTTCATGGTCGGCCCGCCTGAAGGTTGACGAATGGCAGCGGAAACACTTTTTCCAAGTTTTCCAAGCCCCTGCACCAAACCGATGGCAGAGGTGGACTTGCCTTCGCCAAGCGGGGTGGGGGTAATGGCGGTGACATCAATATACTTTCCGTTGGGTTTGTCATTAAGACGGTCAAGTACTTTCATGAAATCAATTTTACCAATGTAATGCCCATGGGGCAGCAGTTCTTCTTTGGTCAATCCGAGTTTTTCACCGATTTTATAAATGGTGCGCATCTCTTTTTCTGCTTCTTCTGCAATTTCCCAATCCGCATGGTTGACTGGATTCAACGCCATGACCAAACTCCTTTCACTCGATGGTCAAGTTTTTGTTAATTTGCCCAACTTCGACGTTGGAAAAAATTTTCAATCCTCAAAATATGTCGTATATTCATCCGGTTAAAAATTGTTTTCACCTTGAATTTGAACAAATTCCCTAAAAACTTGATGATCGAGTTTCACTTTTTATTTATCAAGGGCGGCAATTGTGGTGTCAAGCATCCTGTTGGAATACGCCCACTCATTATCAAACCATGCCTGAATTTTTACAAGTCGAGATCCTGATACCCGGGTCTGGAGCAGGTCAACAATGGCGGACCTGGGGTCATGATTAAAATCACAGGATACCAGCTGTTCATCATTCACCCCTAAAATCCCTTTTAAATCTGATTTTGCCGCCCGTGTAAGCAGATCATTAATCTGATCCGCATCTGTATCCGCCGCCACCACAAGGGCAATGTCCATGATGGAAACATTGGTGGTGGGAACCCGGATGGCCAGGGTTTCAAATTTGTTATCCAGATGGGGCAAAACCCTGCCGATCCCCTTTGCAAGGGACGTGGTCACGGGAATAATGGACTGCAGGGCAGACCTTGTTTTTCGCAGATCCGTATTATATGCGTCAATCACAGGTTGGTCATTCATGGCAGAATGAATGGTGGTAATTGAACCGCTGTCAATACCAAGCACTGCGTCAATGACACTTAAAATTGGAATCAGGCAGTTAGAGGTGCAGGAAGCATTGGAAATAACAGCATGTTCGGCTTTCAGGCTATTGTGATTCACCCCGTATACAATGGTGGCATCCATTTCATCTTTACCGGGATGGGAATAAATAACCTTTGCGGCACCGGACAGGATATGCAGCTTGGCGGCCTGTCTGTCATTAAAAATACCGGTGCAGTCCAGAACGGCGTCCACCTTAAGGTCCTTCCAGGGCAGGCGCCCAATATTTTTTTCCTGAAGCAGACAGATCTCATCGTTCTCAATGGCCATCCCCCGGGTGGTTTTCCTCACATCCCCGGGAAACCGTCCATGGGTGGAATCAAACCGGGTCAGATGAAATACCGTATCCGGATGCCAGGCTTCATTAATGGCCACAAGGCAAAGCTTGTCTCTGTATGCTCTGGACTCAAACAGGGCACGCACTACGCAACGTCCGATCCGTCCATATCCGTTTACTGCTATCTTGTATGCCATTACCAGACTTCCTGAACCAATTGGGGTTAATAAAAACCCTTCTAATACCCGGGAAATACGACCTGTGTCAAGAAGCCGCACGCTTAATATAACAGAATGTATCACAAAAAAATGGCATCATTAAGCCAATCTGGTCCGCTTTTTACTGGCTGGTCAAATTTATATTCATTTATCTTTCGGCCAGATATTGGGTAAGAGCAGATTCCATATCCGCCCTGTTCGGGGGCGGATATGGAATCCGCGTCTACAATTTAGGCCAAACAATGATGAAGGCCTATCTTTCATACTCAATACTCGATGATCGAGTCAATATGTATTGCGCAGTCATCCACTATTGTGCCGGATATTTTTTTTCGAACCCTTGAAGGGGAATCAGCGGGATTTTTTTCTTATAAGCCAGTCAATGGCAGCATCCGGGTCTGGCTGTACGGATGTGGTCGAGGTGGGGTCATAGGCCGGTTCAGAGGATTGGTGGCGGGATGCCGGCGGCACAGCAGGTACCGGTGTTTTATGGGACGATGGCGGGGGGGACGGGTCCAGGGCCCGGGCCATAGAATCGGCCTTGTCAATAATGAAAACCTCTTTGATAAACGCATCCATATCGGCGGGCTTGTCGCGTTCGACAGCGATTTGTTCAGCAGGCGCCTGCGGTACTTGATCCCGTTCCAGGGGTGGAACCTGGGGGGCTGCCTGAGACGCTTCCAGCGGGGCAGTGGGCTCGGGCAGATCCCCATGGGCTGCCTTGGCCGCAATGTTCGAAACGGTCGTGGCCGGCACAACAGCCGGCGCTTTTAGTGTTACCGGTGTTTTGCTTGGGGAAAGAGATATTTGATCCGGAACGGAAAGCACCCGGGGATAAAAGAAATAGGCTATAACGGCCAGGAGAAAGGCTGCGGCCAGGGTGGACACGATCCTTACCCGACGCCGGGGCCCTGGGTTGGCTGGGTGCGTTTGGGGCGACGGTACCGGTTGGGAGACAGCCGCCGGCACCTCGGGGAGTTTCAGAATACCCACAGCTTTCTGGAAGGTCTGGGCATCAACGGTTTGCATATCTTTTGTGTAGGCGGCGATCATGGCCTGGTCACAGGCGATATTGATGCGCCGGGGAATGCCCTTGGTATACCGATGTACTTCCCGGACAGCTTCAGGGATAAAAATTCGGTATGTTGCACCGGCCAGCTCAAGACGCCGGTTGATATAATCCCGGGTCTGTTTTTCTTCCAGGGGGGAGAGCATGGCATGGAGATCCAGCTGCGTTTCCCACGAAAGTCCCAGTTTTTTTTCCATGACTTGGTGAAGCTCCAGCTGGCCGGCAAGGATAAGGGTGAGGGTATTGTCCGGCGCAAATTTGGCCCAGGAGCAAAGCAGGGCCAAAAATTGCTCCGGAATCAAGTGGGCCTCGTCAATGATGATCAAACATTTTTTTTGGGCCTGACGCCGGCGTTTTAAAAAAGCCCACAATACCGGGGCAAATTTTTCGCCTTCCCCATAAAGTCCATCAAATCCCAGGCCCTGGGCAATTGAAAGAAACAGATAGTGGCGTTCAATACTCGGATCGGTGATATGGGCGACTGCCGTCGTTTCGGGCAGACAATGACGCAATTCATGAATCAGCGTAGTCTTGCCCGTGCCGATGTCTCCGGTGAGTACCATCAGCCGCTGGGCGCCGTCAACACCGCTTTTAAGCAAGTCTAAAGCCCTGGCGTGGGTGTTGCCCAGCCACAGAAAGCTGTTATCCGCGCTGAGCTGGAAGGGTTTCTTCTTCAGGTTAAAATGGTTGCAGTACATAGGGTGCGTTCTCTGACTCGATGATCGAGTCTTAGCCGGCCTGTTCCACTATACCAGGATCACAGGATCTCTTTGATGGCATTCAGCAGAGGATTCTTTTCCATGGGCTGATTCGTTTCTCCAAAAATACCGCTTCTGCGGTATTTTTTAACGCAGTCATATTGTTCCCATCCTTTAAGGGGGTAGTCCAGGTCTACACTATTCCATTTCGGATGACCGTTTTGTTGGAGCCAGTCCAGATTATCGTAGACAATGCCGGCAAATTCTCCCACATAGTCGCAATTGTTTCGCCTGAAATCAAAGGAAACCAGCACTGCCTTGACCGCAACGGTGGAGATGGCTTGGTTCTGCCATGGATAGGTGCCGGCCGGAATCTGGGCACCAGGATAAAATTCGGTAATACTTTTGTTTCCGATGGGCACGATGTGCAAACCGTCCCCGGCTGCGACCTGTTCTGAAAAAAGAGCTACAGGAAATCCGGCCACGTAGAACATGGCGTCAATGGTACCGGCTTTGAGCATGGACAGGGCCTTGTCCGTACCCACGGCCAGGGTTTGGGCCGGTTTGATGCCTGAAATCTCAAAAAGGAGTTTGGTCGTCAGATAGGTGCCCGAGCCTTCCTTGCCCACGGCCACCCGCCTGTTTTCCAGCTCATCAAACGACTTAACATCGGTTTTACCCAGCAAATGGACCTCTTCGTTATACAAGGGAAAAACCATTTTGGTCTTTCTTGCGATGCGTTTTAGGACGTCATTGGATTTCACCTTGAGTACAAATGCCAGCACATCGGACTGGACAATACCCATCTGGGTCTTGGGACGCTGGTACACGGCATATACGTTTTCCACGGATCCCCGGGAATTGTATACATTGAGATTATATCCGTATTTTTTGCCCAATTCCATCAGGTTCAGGCCGAATTGGAAGTAAGTACCTTTAGTGCCGCCGGTGATTACGCCCAAGTCAACTGCCGATGCTGTGCCGTAGGTGGTTGTCCAGATTAGGATACTCAAGACCAGAATAAGTTTGCGAATCATAATATCCCCCCATGAATTATACCGGCATCGGGGTCAGGTAAAAGTTGTCAGACGATGTCCTTCCGCCGGCCGATATAACGGCCACGGGCCAACTTTTTTTAACCGCGGCTGGACCCATAACGAATCTTGAACGTGACAACCCGGGTTTGCCGGTGACTTTTTTTATAAAAAATAACGTCGGAGACCTTTTCTTTTCAATAATGATCTACCAAATTCAGGCACAAAGTCAAGAAGCAATATCCAAATCCAGATCCAGCAATTCGGCCTTGGTCATATTTTAGGCCATACGAATTTCTGGTAGGTTGGGTTGAGGAACGAAACCCAACGCTGATAAGTCGTTGGGTTTCACTTCGTTCAACCCAACTACGCTGTGGCCGATGTTATGACCAAGCCCGTCATTTGATTGCAGCCGATTCATCTATTTTTAAACAGGCTCTTACGGATTGGGTTATGAAATTTAGCTCTGCTCTAAGCGAATATCGAAAAGTGAGTTCCGGAAATCTTTATCTGAGTGCATCCATTGAGTCAGTCTAATAAAATTATACTCGATGATCAAGTTATAGTCACATTTTGTAGCAAAGGGAGCATTCTTTTGGCAGACGCTGCCTATGGGTACAAATCAATCATCGCGCCGCACCCTCCCGGCAAGAAAGCATCGCCCCAAACCTCACGAAAACGGGCAATGGCAGCCTTTCCTGTACAATGGCTTGGGGCCACCTTTTCGATGTCCAGGGCCCTGAGGTTATCAATGCGCTTCCTGATCTCGGAAAGGCCTGCACCTGTCAGGTGGAACCCACCCATTATCAAATAAATATCCTTTTGCAAGTATTGCCGGGCCTTTCTGACAACATTTTCGATACCGGGATGCGCACAGCCGGTAATGACCACAAGACCTTTAGACGTATTCAGAATCAGGGCCTGCTCCTTGATTCCGTTGCCCATCTCACCTGTGGAATGAACTTTGTCGAACAGGCGTATAGGCCCGTTTATCTCTACAACGTCGGCCCCCAGATGTTTGATCTGCTGTTGAAAAGCGTGCGGGAAGGAGCAGGGAAGGGATACCGTAACGTTAGCGTTTTGCCGAAGGAAAGCTCCCAGCCCACCCGTATGGTCGGCATGGATGTGGGACAGAACGACAGCATCAACGACTTTTGGATCAATGCCAAGATGTTTCATATTGGCAAGAAGTATCTCGCCGTCACCGCCGGTATCAAACAGGATGGTTTGACCAAAACCTTGCACCAGGCAGGAAAATCCCCAACTGGTCTGCAGTTCAGGTGCATAGGGAATATTGTTAAAG
>Ga0102926_1001259_pt1 | contig 15027 bp, 15 predicted proteins | sample SalPonR1_A_D2_MG_FD_78173 | JGI IMG/M metagenome (GOLD analysis project Ga0102926, IMG submission 78173) | Salt pond soil microbial communities from South San Francisco under conditions of wetland restoration - Salt Pond MetaG R1_A_D2_MG | ecosystem: Environmental > Aquatic > Marine > Intertidal...
AGTATATCTTAAATCTTCTCTACCCTATTTAGCAGCAGGATTTTCAACGGCTTTGGGAATAGGTTGGAAGGTTGTAGCAGCGGCAGAAGCTCTTAGTTTACCTAAATATGGTGTTGGTACAAATTTGTTTAATTCTAAAATATATCTTAAAGTTCCTGAATTGCTTGCATGGACAGTTATCATAATATTTTTATCATATATTTTTGAAATTTTGATGAAGAACATTTTTAAAAGAATTGAGGTAAAATAATATGATTAAAATTAACAGGTTAAAGAAAAACTATGAAAATAAAAAAATATTCAACAATTTCACGATGAATATAGAACCTTGTGAAATAACCTGTATATTAGGTCCTTCTGGAGTAGGTAAAACCACACTGTTTAATGTTATATCCGGTTTAACCGATTACGAGGAAGGCGAAATTACAGGAATAGATAAAAAAAATATTTCTTATCTATTTCAAGAACCTCGACTAATGCCTTGGCTTACTGTCTATGAAAATATAGATATTATTTTAAAAAATATTTTCGGAGAAAAAAAACGTAAGGAAGTTATTAACTCATATTTAGATTTAGTGGATCTGAAAGAATATTCGGATAATAAACCTGATGAATTGAGTGGTGGTATGAAACAGAGATTAGCAATTGCAAGGACTTTTGCATATCCTTCTACCCTTCTTCTTATGGATGAACCTTTCCAAGGTCTCGACATTAAAATAAAGAACAATTTAATCAATGCTTTTCTTAAACTTTGGGAGAGAGATAGTAGAACCGTACTTTTTATAACCCATGATATAGACGAAGCTTTGAAAGTTGCTGACCAGATATATATTATACAGGATAATCCAGTAGAAATAAGTCATGTAGAGCACATAATTGACAGGAAAATGAACAGAGATATATACGGTGAACAGTATATGAAGATACGAAAAAGGCTTACAAAAGTCTTAACAGAATAATCCAATATTAAGAAACTTTAATAAGTTTCTTTTTTTTGTTCTATTGAAATATTGTAAAATAGTAATATACTATTGTTAAAGGATTTTTTTAGGAGGAAAATTGTGAAGAACATTAAAATTTTTGCCGATAGTACATGCGATTTATCTTCAGAAGAAGCTAAAAAATTAGACATAGGAATTGTACCTTTAAAAGTAAGCTTCGATTTTGAAACTTTTAAAGATGGTGTAGATATTAGTTCCGAACAACTTTTTCAATTAGTTGATAAATACAATCGTCTTCCATTAACTTCTTCTCCTTCTCCAGCTGATTTTTATAATAGCTTTAAACCCTATGTAAGCAAAGGCCAAGAAATTATATATATCGGTCTTTCGTCTAAAATTTCATCAACTATCCAAAATGCTAAATTAGCAGCGGATTTCTTACCGGAGAATTCCGTCTACATAGTTGATTCTCTAAATCTTTGTGGAGCTACTGGTGCTTTAGTAAAATATACTTATGAGTTCCTGGAAAAAGGATTGGATGTAGACGAAGTAATAAAAAAATTAAAAATATTAATTCCAAACTACAGACTATTTTTCACCGTAGAAACTTTCGATAATCTTAATAGAGGTGGACGCTGCAGCTCTGTTGAAAAAATATTTGGAAGTATGCTTAATATCAAACCTATAATAGAAATGTCACCGGAAGGTTTAGGTGTATGGAAAAAAACGAGGGGAAAAAGAAAAGCTTTTGACATGATGATAAAACAGCTAAATAAAGATAAAGATGATATATATAAACAAGAGATACAAATTGCAAGTGCTCCCGGCAACAAATTGGAATTAGAAAAACTTAAGGATATTATCACTAAAAAAACTGGTATAAATAAGTTTAATGAGTATGAAACTGGTTGTGTTATCTCTAGTCACTGTGGTAGAGGAACAATAGGTTTTGGGTACTTTTTAGACCGGGTCGATTAGTTTTATTGAAATATTATAAACATATGCTATAATATATATGGTTTAATCTTAAAATAATGACAGAATATCAAGATAGCAAGGTTACCCCTTGCTATCTTCTGAGTTAAGGGGAAAAATATGGATTTAGTTAAAAGCTTTATAAAATATTATAAACCGCATAAAGGATTGTTTTTCTTAGATATGGCCTGTGCTCTAGGCATATCAGCTTTAGATTTAATATTCCCAATATTTTCAAGAACATTAATAAATGATTACATTCCCGATAAAAATCTAAGAGCAATAATTACTGCATCTTTAATAATGCTAGGTTTGTACGTAATTAAGGGGGGTTTTTATTATGTTGTAAATTATTGGGGTCATGTCCTCGGGGTACGTATGGAATACGACATGAGAAAAGAATTATTTCAGCATTATCAAATAATGGATGTAAGTTTTTTTGATAATCGTCGTACTGGTAAATTGATGTCCAGATTAGTAAACGACTTAAATAAAATTGCAGAATTAGCTCACCACGGTCCCGAAGATCTTTTTATATCGATAATTATGTTTATAGGATCTTTTTTAATACTGCTGACAATAGAAGTTAAATTAACTCTTATAATTTTTGCCTTCTTACCATTTATGCTTTGGTTTTCTATAGTCAAGGGTGTAAAAATGAGGGGTAACTTCCGTCAGGTTAGAAAAAAAATTGCTAATGTCAATTCTGATATTGAAAGCAGCATATCCGGTGTTAGAGTAGCCAAATCTTTTACAAATGAAGAATTTGAGTTAGAAAAATTTGATGAAGGTAACGTACACTTTAGAAATTCTAAACAGGATGCATATAAAACTATGGCAGAATTTCATACAGGCATTAATTTTTCAACTAATTTTTTAAATCTTTTGACTATGGCTTTAGGAGGATATTTCGTATATATAGGAAATATTAATTACGGTGATTTAATAGCTTATGTTCTTTATATTAACTTTTTTATGCAGCCTATAAAAAGACTCACAAACTTCACACAGCAGTTTCAAGAAGGAATGTCAGGCTTTGAAAGATTTTTAGAAATATTAGACATACCCCCATCAATAAAAGATACAAAAAATCCTGCTGAATTAAAGGATGTAAAAGGAAATATAAAAGTAGAAAATGTAGAGTTTTCATATGATGACGATGATGAATCAAAGGTTCTTCACAATATAAATTTAAATATAGAAGCCGGGACAACTATGGCAATAGTAGGACCTTCTGGTGGAGGTAAAACTACCTTATGCCATCTGATTCCTAGATTTTACGATGTCACAAAAGGTAAAATCACAATCGACGGAGTAGATATTAAAGAAGCTTCTGTTAAATCTTTAAGACAAAATATAGGGTTAGTTCAACAGAGTGTTTTCTTATTTACTGGTACAATAAAAGATAATATAAAATATGGAAATATTGATGCAACAGACGAAGAAGTAGTCGATGCAGCTAAAAAAGCAAGTATACACGATTTTATAATGTCACTGCCTAATAGATACGATACTTATATAGGAGAAAGGGGTGTTAAACTATCTGGAGGACAGCAGCAGAGAATATCTATAGCAAGAATCTTTCTTAAAAATCCACCTATATTAATATTAGATGAAGCTACTTCTGCTTTAGACAATGCGACAGAAATACTTATACAAAAATCTTTAGAACGATTATCAAAGGGTAGAACAACATTAGTTATAGCCCACAGGTTATCCACTATCCAAAATGCTGATGAAATTATAGTCCTTACAGAAAAAGGGATTCAGGAGAGAGGAAATCACAAAACTCTTCTCGAAAAAGACAGAATCTATGCTGATCTATACAATTCACAGTTCTCAAATTTTATGAATGTAAGTGAATCACAATAAAAAAAGCGGGTTAACCCGCTTTTTTAATGTGATCTATACTTATCTAGTTGGTTACTTCTTCTTTACTTTCTATTACTAATTCTTTTTTATCTTCATCAAAAGTCACCATTATACTGTCCGATTTTTTAACGGTTCCTCTAAGTATTTCTTCGGATAAAGCATCTTCTATTCTTTTTCTTATGGTTCTTTGAAGAGGTCTGGCTCCAAAGGTTGGATCGTAGCCTTCCTCAGCTAAAAACATCTTAGCATCCTCTCCTACTTCAATAGTCATTCCTAACTCTTCAAGTCTGTTTTGAAGATTTTTAATCATAAGATTTACAATCTCTTTAATATCTTTTTTAGTTAATGAATGGAAAACTATAACCTCATCTAATCTGTTTAAAAATTCAGGTCTAAAAGTATCTTTAAGTTTATCCATTACATTTTTTTTCATATTCTCGTACTCGTCTTTTTCTTCATCTTCTTGACTTGTACTGAATCCTAAAACATTCTGCTTTCTAATAGTATTTGCTCCAACATTAGATGTCATGATTATTAAGGTATTTTTAAAGTTCACAGTTCTACCTTTTGAATCAGTTAACCTACCATCGTCAAGTAGCTGTAGCAGTATATTAAATACATCAGGGTGAGCTTTTTCAATTTCATCAAACAATATTACAGAATAAGGTTTTCTTCTAACCTTTTCAGTAAGCTGTCCTCCTTCGTCAAATCCTACATATCCAGGAGGTGAACCAACTAATTTAGAAACTGAATGCTTTTCCATGTATTCCGACATATCTATTCTTATTAAAGCCTCTTCATCACCAAAAATAGCTTCTGCTAGTGCTTTAGTTAATTCTGTTTTACCAACTCCCGTAGGTCCTAGAAATATAAATGAACCAATAGGCTTTTTAGGATCCTTAAGTCCTACTCTTGCTCTTCTGATAGCTCTTGAAACTGAATCAACAGCCTCATGCTGACCTATTACCCTCTTATGCAAGGTATCTTCTAAATGTAGGAGCTTATCTGACTCTGTTGTATCCATTTTTTCTACCGGTACTCCAGTCCAGGAGGATACAATGTTTGCAATATCTTCTTCTGTTATACTTCCTTCTCTTGAAGATTTTTTTTCATCCCAATTCTTTCTTTTTTCTTCTAGTTTTTCTTTTACTTTTTTTTCCTTATCTCTATATTCTGCAGCTTTTTCAAAATTCTGTGTGTTTATAGCTTCTTCCTTCTGTTTCTTAAGTTCTTCCAATTCTTTTTCTAATTTATTTAAATCAGAAGGAGCTGTAGACTGTTTCAACCTTGCCTTAGATGAAGCTTCATCAATTAAGTCTATAGCTTTATCAGGTAAAAATCTGTCTGCCACATATCTATAAGATAACTTGGCTGCTGCCTCTATTGCTTCATCGGTTATTTTAACCTTATGATGGGCTTCATATTTATCCCTTAATCCTTTTAATATAGCTACTGTGTCTTCTACAGACGGTTCTTCAACTAAAACAGGTTGAAATCTTCTTTCTAAAGCAGCATCTTTTTCTATGTGTTTTTTATATTCATCTATTGTAGTTGCACCTACTGCCTGAATTTCACCTTTAGATAAGGCAGGTTTTAAAATATTTGATGCATCAATAGCACCTTCTGCTCCACCTGCACCTATAATAGTATGCATTTCATCTATAAATAAAATGATGTTTCCATCTTCTTTTATTTCTTCCATTGTATTTTTTAATCTTTCTTCAAACTCTCCTCTAAACTTTGAACCTGCAACCATACCAGATAAATCTAATGTTATGACTTTTTTGTCTTTAAGAAGTTCAGGAACGTTTCCTGCCTGTATTTCTTGAGCCAAGCCTTCTGCTATGGAAGTTTTACCTACTCCTGGTTCTCCTATTAAAACAGGATTATTCTTTGTCCTTCTACTTAGAACCTGAATTACCCTTTGTATTTCCTTTTCTCTTCCAATTACCGGGTCCAACTTATCCTGTTCTGCAAGGTCGTTTAAATTCTTACCTTATTTTTCAAGGTTTTTCATCTTTTTATCTTTTTTCCCTTGAGGTGCTTTTGAATAAACTTCTCCGCTATCTCCTTCATTCAAAGAATTCATTATCTTCTGCTGAATTTCTTTTGGATTAATTCCTTCTTTTTTAAGTATCAACGAAGCTACACCTTCACCTTCAGCCATGATACCTAATAGTATATGTTCAGTCCCTATCAAAGATTGATTTAACTGTCTTGCAAACTGTCCTGCTAATTCAAAAATAGTTTTAGTTCTCGGAGATACATTTAAATAATTAGCCTGAGCTCTTCCTGTTCCTGTTATATTTAGAACTTTGTTTTTAATATCTTCGTACTTCATTCCTTTACTTCTAAGTATTTCTCCAGCTAAACCTTCATTTTCTTTGATGATTCCTAAAAGTATATGTTCAGTTCCTAACACATTATGATTCATATTTTTTGCTTCATTTTGTGCTAATTCTAAAGCTCTTTGAGCTGATTTACTTAATCCTTTATTTATCATAATTTTTCACTCTCCCTTTTTAATCTCTTCTTTATTATCTCTGCTCTTCTTATATCTCTTTCTTTCTCATTTAATTCTTCTCTTGCCTCAAATTGAATATTCATAGGTTGTATTTCAACAAATAGCTTATTAAAATTAACATTCTTATTTTTATCTATTAAATCTAAGTCAATTCCAAGTTTGACTAAAGATAATAATTTGACAGCTTCATCGGTACTAATAATTTTTGCATTAGTAAGTACTCCATAGGATCTATGAACCTTATCATCTATTTCTATGTTGTTTTCATTTATAAGATAATTTCTTGCTTCTTTTTCTCTACTTACTATCTGCATTGCAATTTTTTCAACCTTATCTACTATTGTTTTTTCATCGTTTCCTAAAGTTGCCTGATTTGAAATTTGAAATAAATTTCCTAAAGATTTTGATCCTTCTCCGTATACTCCTCTTACTGATATACCAAATTTTGAAATGGTATTTAAAAGTCTTTCTAATCTTCCAGTCAATACTAATCCTGGCAAATGTAGCATCGAAGAAGCTCTTATCCCAGTTCCTAAATTGGTAGGACAAGCTGTGATGTACCCAAATTGCTTATTAAAAGCATATTTTAATCTTTCATCAAGTATTAAATCTATTTCATCTGCTTTTTTAAGACATTCCTGTAAATTTAAACCACTACTTAAAACCTGGAGTCTTATGTGGTCTTCCTCGTTTATCATTATTGAAATTTTTTCATCATTACTAAGAATAAATCCACTTATTCCTTGATTTTTAATCAAAGCGGGACTTATTATATGTCTTTCTATCAGCATATTTTTTTCTAAATCTGGAATGTCAGAGGTTTTAAAGTGCGAAAAAATCTTCCCGTATATGTCTTTAGATTTAACAATTTCTGAAACTTCTTCAAATATTTGATCTGCTTCTTTTTTATCCAGTAAAATAGGGAATTTATGGTTTTCAAGATTTCTTGCGTATCTTATTCTGCTGCTTACAACTATGTCTTTTTCAATACCGCTATCATCAATCCACTTTGTCACTTTTAGTCCTCCTTCCCTTCAAGAGATTTAATTTCATCTCTAAGCTCTGCAGCCTTTTCGTAGTTTTCTGCTTCTACTGCTTCATTCAATTCTTTTCTAAGTTTTTCAATTTCTGTCATTTCTTTTTCTTTTACCACATGATGTCCTGGTGATTTTCCTTTATGTCTTCTATGACCGTGTATATTTTGTATAAGAGGTTCTATTTTATCTTTAAAAGTATCTATACACTCGCTACATCCAAATTTACCGTATCTTTTAAACTGCTCATAGGTCATACCACAGTTTGGACATTTATACTCAGTATTTGGTTCTTTTAAAGTGAATTCTCCAAACATATCGGACAGAAAGTTTTCCATTGGAAATCCAGAATTTATATCAGTATTTTCTCTAGCACAATCTTTACATAAGTGCATTTCTATTTTTTTACCATTTACTATTTTCGTAAAATGTATAGTTGCTTTATTTTTCTTGCATTTATCACAAAGCATTTAATCAACTCCTATTATTGAAATTTGCAATAGCTAATAAAGTTTCCTTTAATATTTTCGCTCTTAACTTATTCTTTTTATCTATCTCTATTAAAGACAAGGCTCTATCGCTTATTGCTCTTTTAATTATATGGCTTTCTCTTTCATCAACAATTTTCTTATGCAGTAAATGATTCAATATATCATAGGCTTTTAATTTAGTTATACTTTCTCCTATGCTTGTGTTTATAATTTCGTCGATTTGTTCTTCTCCCTGCATTTTGATTTCGTAAATTTTGATAGATCCTCCTCCACCTCTTCTGCTTTCAACAATATAGCCTTTATTATCCCTAAATCTTGTTGTCAAAACATAACTAATCTGAGAAGGAGCACAGTTAAACTGTTCAGCTAGTATGTTTCTATGTATTTCTATCATATTGTTTTCTGTTTGTTTAAGCATGGATTTTAAAAATTCTTCTATATCATCACTAATTTTAGCCATTTAACCACCTTCTTTATGAAGAATTTTGACTTTGACTTTCTTTGACTTTCATTATAATTATAACATTTTTGATTTCAATTTCAAGTATTTAAAGCAAAAAAAGAGCAGATATTTCTGCTCTAAAAAAAATTATATAATATAGATTCTAATCTTTTATTAATTTCAAACTTAGAATAAATCCTAATAAAGCGAGGAGTATTACGTAGTAGAATACATAATCATAACTACCCAGTATATCAACTAAAATACCTGAAGAAAGAACTCCTAAAACTGCACCTACTCCATATCCTGTAAAAACTATACCGTAGTTTTCAGTGTAGTGCTTTATTCCGTAAAAATTTATTGTAGATGTAGGTGCTATTGCAAGCCATCCTCCTAGGTTAAACCAAAATATGGAAAAGGAAACTCCATACATGATATTGTTTTTAGCTCCGAAAAATATCATATTTACAGCTGCTAAAATTATTAATAAAAATGATAAGGTCATAATCTTTTTTGCTTTATATTTATCAGTCAACCAGCCGAAAGTAGGTCTACCTAATCCATTAAAAACTGCAAACACCGACATATATAGTGCACTTTCTGCTGCAGATATACCTACCATTTTTATTCCAATAACATTCGTCAGACCAATCAACATAAGACCTATCATAGTAGCAATTGTGAAATTTAGGTATAATCCTTTGAAGCTTTTCGAATTAATCATATCTTTTGGCTTTAATTCTTTGCTTATAGTTGATTTACTCTTTATTGAACTAATATCCGAGCTTACTATTTTAGAAGGATACATAAACATAAAAGAAATAATAGTAATAAAAATTCCGAAAAATATCCCTAAATATTTAAATGTATTCATAACACCAAAGTTTTCAACCAATACTCTAACTATTGGGGCTGTTAAAAGAGGTGATAATCCAAATCCCAAAAGAACCAACCCTACCGTAAAACCTTTTGAATCCGGAAACCACATTGCAACAACATGCATTGGTACTCCGTATATTATTCCAACACCGGCACCTATTATTAAGCCGTAAGTTAAAGTTAAAATAAAAATATTAGAAGCTATAGAAGAAATCAGCCAACCTACAGCGAGTACTATCCCTCCTATCAATATTATGTACTTAGGTTTATATTTGTTTAAAATTTTACCAGCTAAAAACATGAAAACAGCATAAGAAGCAAGAGATATCATATAAGGCAATCCACTTAGTGTAGAACCGACTTTATACAAATCTTCAATAGGAACTCTAAAAATGCTGTATGAATAAACTGTACCGAGAAACATCATAATTATAATACCCAAAAAAACATAAATCCATCTTTTATATCCGTGCTTTCCAACTATACTTTTATCATCTGTCATATACATTATCCTTTCTTTTCTACCATTATATATATAAATAAGCCTATATGCGCTCATATTTATCGCAAAAGGCTTATTATTATTGGTACTAGTTTATATTAATTTAAAGACTAAGTCAATACATCATCTTCTGTTATAGTATTAAATTATAAATTTACCATCTTCATATATTTTTTTATCGTCTGCATATATAACTCCACCATTTTTCATATCACAAATCATATCCCAGTGGATACCTGATTCATTTTTGCTGCCGGATTCTTTAAATCCGTTTCCCATAGCAATATGTACTGTGTTTCCTAATTTTTCATCAAATAAAATATTTTTTGTGAATTTAGGTATATCATAGTTTGTTCCAACTGCTACTTCTCCTAAATATTTTGAGCCGTCATCAATATTTAAAATTTCATTTAAATATTCTTCTCCCTTTTCTGCCTTTGCTTCAATACATTTACCATCTTTGAATTTTAGTCTAATATTTTTTACTTCTCTACCCTGAAAAATAGCAGGGAAATCAAAACTAATATTACCATTTACACTATCCTCTATAGGGCTTGTGTAAACTTCACCATCAGGCATATTTTTCTTTCCGTAGCTATTTATCCACTTTCTTCCTTTTACTCTCATACTTAAATCTGTACCTTCTGAGACTATTCTTATTTTATCTACATTATCAAGATATTCGACTATTTTTTCTTGAAAATCTCTAAGCTTTTTCCATTCTTCTACCGGATTTTCCTTGTCTACTTTACAAGCTTTAAAAACAAATTCCGAATAATCTTCTAATGACATCTCTGCTTCCTGGGCAACTCCATTAAGAGGGAATTGAGCTCCTACCCATCTCAACTCTCCCGAACTTATTTTGTTCATGAATTTTTTATTATTTTCTGATCTTGATTCAGCAAATTTCCTCATTTTTTCAGGGTTAATATTACTTAAGGTCTTTAGATTTTCTCCTTCAAATAAAGATAGTATGCAGTCAAATTTTTCTACTTTTGCAATTTCAAAATTGTTTATATGAGTTATCTGTTCTTCCGTACCATTCTTCAATATATTTTCTATATATTCAGGAAAATATACCTTTATTTCCGGATGGCCTCCAGCTTTTAATACTTCTTTTACAGCAGCTATAAGTAAGCTTTTTGTTTCACTTTCCCCTTCAATGAGGACTTTATCCCCTTTTTTAACCTCTAATGAAAAATTCACTAAAACTTTTGCTAATTTTTGAACTCTTTGGTCAATCAAAATTATACCTCCTTAAATTAATTTGTAAAAAAAGATGAAATACCTTTTATAGGTCATTTCATCTTAATTGTCTAATTTATTTTTCTTTCTAAAATTTCTACAGCTCTCTGAAGTTGATTATCATCATCGTAGAACTCCATTCCGTAGAGTCCTTCTTCCATAGATTTTTCATTCAACTCTATAGTCACATCAGGTTCTATTCCTATGTCATGAATATTTAAGTTGTCAGGTGTAAAGTATTCCGACACAGTTAATTTAAATCCTGAACCATCCTCTAGAGGTATAATCCTTTGTACAATTCCTTTTCCAAAAGATTTTTCTCCCACTAATACTCCTCTTTCAGTATCTTTAATAGCTCCTGCTAATATTTCTGATGCACTTGCTGAACCTTCATTTATCAGCACTACTAAAGGTATATCGACCATTGAATTTCCAGAATTATAATATTCTCTTTCTCCATCCTTCGTCTGTGTATATGTGATTACAGTCTTGCCAAGAAGTTCATCTGCAATTTCTACTACCGAATCCAGCAGTCCTCCCGGATTAAATCTCAAATCAAGAACTAATGCTTCTACTTCTTTTTCTTTAATTAATTCATCTAAAGCTTTTTCAAAATCTTCATCAGTTGGCTCATCAAAGGTAGTAATTCTAATATAACCTATATTGTTTTCTAAAACTCCATGCTTTACTGTTTCAATTTTAATATTTGCTCTTTCAATTGTTAAATCAAATACTTTCAACTCTCCCGATGGTCTTTCTCTTTGTACAGTTATCGTGACTTCTGTACCAGGCTTACCTTTCATGACTTTTACTGCTTCAGTCATTTCTTCTCCTGTAAATTCAGTTCCATTTACTTTTATAATTTTATCTCCAGTTTTAATACCTGCTTTTTCTGCCGGGGTGTCTTCTATTGGGGATATAACTAAAATTTTATTATCCTCACTTATAGATACATAAATACCTATACCACTATATTCTCCTGAGGTTTGTTCTATTAGGCTTTTCATTTCATCTAAATCCAAATATTCTGAATAAGGATCATCAAGGGTTTCTATCATACCTCTTAAGCTTCCATCTTGAAGACTACCCTCAATTTCATATAAGAAATTATCTTCAATATAGTTTTCTACATACTCATTTTTATCGTATTTTTCTTTAATACTAACCAGATTATCATAACTACTATCTGATATTAATACTCTTTCTCCGATTCTTAATCCTATGAAACTTGTCCCAACAATCGAAAGAACTAGAGTTACTATAACAGCTAAAACTGTTATTATAAAGGCTTTTTTCTTTGAAATCATTTCTCCACTCCCTGTTAAATTTCTGCTTTTTCTATTATATCACAAAAATATTTTTTATAAACAGTTAGTTGCATCTACCAAATATTATTCATAAAAAAACAAGGTTCACTTTAAAGAAGATTTCCTTGAATTATTAACTATTTAAAAATTGTTTAAAAAACTTTCTTCAACAATGAAATTACAAACAAAATCAAGAAAATATAAAATATAATTTTTGCAATTCCCGATGCAGCTCCAGCAATTCCTCCAAATCCCAGCAATCCTGCTATTAGAGCTACCACTAAAAATATCAATACATATCTAAGCATAACATCCTCCTTAAAAATTTACTTATTATAAGATATATACCCAAATATGATTATGATAGTCAATTATGCTTACTTACTATACTTCCTAAAATGTAGATACTTAACTAGACACATTACTTTCTATTTTTTTGGAAGAATTATCTATACCCTTAAAGATTTAACCATATACTTTCTAAACTTCTCTACATCCATTTTTGTGAGAATCTTGCAATTAGGTTTATCTGTGCATTTCTTTCTATTATCTGCATAACTCATCCCTCTTGTTATGCCATCTCTGGTATCCACTTGGACAAACATATCCTGGGACTCAAACATTTCAGGATTTGTTAAAGCTAAAATCGCACATGGGTCGTGGATAGCATTATCCTTTGATATATAGTCTACAACCATGGCGACTCCAATATCAGATATTTTAGTCCCTATTTCTTTCATTTCTTTCAAATTTTCCTCCGTAAGGGTAGCACTGTAGGTGAGATTTAATCCTGAAAGTATTATAGGTACACCACTGTTTAAAACTATACTTGCAGCTTCAGGATCTACGTGAAAGTTGAACTCACTGCAGGGAGTTACGTTGCCGTTGTTTATAGCTCCTCCCATTATACTCAGAACATTTATTTTTTCTTTAACCTCTGGATAGGCTTTAAAAAGCATGGCTATATTAGTTAAAGGTCCAACTGCAGCTATATTTATCTTTTCATCAGAATTTAACAATATATCTCTAATCAATATAACAGCATCTTTATTAGACAGCTTCTTTTTTACTTCATCGGTAAATAAGTTCAAACTTCCACCGAATCCATCTGAACCGTGGGTATCTGAAAACTGGTGGAGAGGCTTTACTATTGGCCGGGATTCCCCTCTTGCTACTGGACAATCAATATCGAGAAGATCTGCAAGGTAAAGTGCGTTTCTAGTAGTATAGTCAATATTTACATTTCCGTTTACTGAAGTGATCGCTTTTATATCTATTTCTTCTAAATAATTAGCAGCAAAAATTGCAAAAGCATCATCCACTCCAGGGTCGCAATCGATTATTAATGGTATTTTTTTCAATTTAATCTCCTTCTATTTTTTTAATTTTATTAATTATTCTATGAGATAATTAAAGTACATTTATTATTTCTACCACATCAAACTCTTCACATACTACAAGCATATCTTCATTAAACTCTATACCTAACTCTTTTAGTTCTTTAGTGAAATATTCTATATGTACATCTCTCCAGTACTTTAAGCTTTTATCACCTTCTCCTTCTCTATATGCGAAATCTTCATCTACATCTTTGAATGGAATTATAGAAACTTTTACATTTTTAATTACACATACAGGATTTCCTTTCCAGTCTGTAATTATATTCAAATCTCCTTCTTCTGGAATTTTTTCGTTTTCTACTTCATACCAATATTTTAGTGATGTTGTAGCTCTTTTTATACCTTGTAGGGTTAGTTCAGCTAATTCATTTGCATTTTTTTCATCATTACAAAAGTGCCAGGCTTTTTCAAAATTTTTTTTGCCTTCTTTTATAGATCCTTGATATTCTTCTAGTAGCTTCTTAACTTTCTCATTCATATTGTATTACTCCTATTTTATCTTTATTTTATATCATTTAGCCTTATTATAATTTGCTGCTTTCTTATTTACAAGTTGGTAGATTATGTATTTGACTACACATCCTATTAATGCTATATTAATGTCATAAGTTCAAAATATAACAAGGAGGATATTATGCCAAGACTGACAAAAGATTTAATTAAAGAGTGGGAGAATAAAACAGGACCTGTAGTATTTACTACTGTGAATAAAGAAGGTATACCTAATAGTATTTATGCAACCTGTGTAAGTTTGTATAATGAAGACACTATAGTGGTTGCCGATAACTACTTTGATAAAACTAAAGCTAATTTAATGGAAAGTAATGAAGCTTCAATATTATTCTACACAAATGATGATAAAGCATATCAGGTTAAAGGTAAAGTTGAGTATATCAAATCAGGGAATATTTATGACGATATGAAGAAATGGAATCCTGAGAAACATCCTGGAAATGCAGCTGCTGCTCTAAATATTAGAGAAATTTATTCTGGTTCTGACAAAATTATATAGAAAATTATATTTAATTTAAACACAAAATCAACACGAAAATTACGTGTTGATTTTGTGTTTGTTTATATTCTATATCTTAGTTATATTCTACTATTCATAACATAATATGGTTCAAAATTAACATCATCTAACCAGTTTTTATACCATTTATAGTAGTAAGGTTTTATTTTTTGATATTTGTCTGCAAATTCTTTAGCTTCTCTGCTTAAGCCTTTTTTAGCTTGTTTACGAACTTCTTTATATAATAAGTCTGTGTCTATAGTTAAGAATTTTCTATCTTCCATTACAACTTTTCCACCCACGACTACTGTATTAACATTGCTTCCTTTAGCTCTATGTATAAATAATTCTGCAATATTTAACTTATCAGAACAGTATGGATCCTCAAAAACTTCTTCTAAAT
>Ga0102926_1001260_pt1 | contig 15019 bp, 12 predicted proteins | sample SalPonR1_A_D2_MG_FD_78173 | JGI IMG/M metagenome (GOLD analysis project Ga0102926, IMG submission 78173) | Salt pond soil microbial communities from South San Francisco under conditions of wetland restoration - Salt Pond MetaG R1_A_D2_MG | ecosystem: Environmental > Aquatic > Marine > Intertidal...
CCAGAGCCTCCAAACGGAAAAACGCTCACCTGTCCCAAATTATATGACGACGGACACTTTCCCATGCACCCTCGCCTTTGATCTGATTGTTCAGCAAAGTCCCGGAAGCATGTATTTGCGGCTCCCACCGTTGCCACTGCGAGCCTCGCTTCAACATGCGAGCCCAATCCATTTCAGCCAATTGTCTCCCCTCCATCATCTGCGAACAAGTCGCGGTAAATGGCCTCGACTTGGACCGTCTCGGTCTCACTTAGGGCTGCAAACTCCTTACGCCGCGCGCGCGCGGACAGCTTGCCTTCGTTCTGGTTGAGAAAGCGAAAGAGCAAATCCATAGTGCGTTCCGGCATGTCGAACATGGTCTCAGCAGAGGCGCGGAACTGATCATACCGACGCAGAAACTCGGTCTCGTATGGCAAGTCCTCATCAATAGTTTGTTGGACGCAGGTGTAGAGAAACTCGGCATGGGGTGTCGCGTCGAAGAAACGATAGAAGTCGGTCGTATCGTTTAGGACCTCGACATTGAAACTGTCCGTCGGTTTCCACTCGACGAGTGGCAGGAGACGCTCGGAATAGCTTTCCAGAACATCACGGTACTCGTCGATCCGCTCCAAGATGGCCGACGAGATCGGGAATACTACGCCCGGCGGGTTGAAACCCCGTTGCGCCAATACATGATGGAACAGATACCGATGCAGTCGGCCGTTGCCGTCTTCAAACGGGTGTACATAGACGAAGCCGAATGCCAGAACGGCCGCTGCAACCACGGGGTCAAGTTTCTGTGATTTCGTTTGTGCAAATGCGATCATGCCAGCCACCAGCATGTCGAGGTCTTCATGGCGTGCGCTGATGTGGTCTGGCAGAGGCATTCTGCTCTCGCGGTCATGCGAGCCGACAAATCCCCCTTCCTGGCGAAAGCCAAGCTTAATGAAACGCTCATCCCCGATGACGATCTGCTGAAGATGAAGCAATTCGTCTCGATCAAGTTCAAGTTGGCCGGCTTCTCCGATCGCGCGCCCCCACCGCTGTATGCGATCTTGGGGTGGGCGTTCGCCTTCGATCGCATAGCTAGACCTCGAATCCTTCAAGAGAAGAAAGGCTGCCGTTCTGGCCAAGAGATCGCGCGGGACCTTCTCGATGACTTTGCGAGCCTTTGCCGCGAGATCCAGTTCGCAATATGCTTGCAGCTTTTCTGTCCTGAACACGAGCGGACAGAAATCGCTTGTACCCGGTAGGTTATCCCTGATCCGGTGTCGAGACGAATTCGCGCCTTCAGTTCCAAACTGGAGCCGTTCGTCGACAACTGTGATGTAGCGTCCACCCTCAGCGTCCGGAAGGGGAAGGGTTTGACCGGTTAGCCACTCGAAGAGGAACCAGATCCTGCGCGCGTAGCTGCCCGTTGGTTCATCTTTCACCCAGGCGATGACAGGGTCCGGACCTATTGCGCGAAACAGGCGCTTGAGCACCGCAAGATCGAGGCCTTCATATTTAAGCGCGAATGTCAGATGCCCGCGGAAAGATGGCTGAGGCTGATGGCGTGGCGTCAGGACCAACCAGTCTTCGGTCTCGATCACACGGTGCCTAGTTCCCGTTGCTGAAAGCCGGATCGGTACCGGCGCATCTAGGTCGTAGGCATCAATCAGTGCTCCGTAGCCGGCTGGCGTTGCGCTCTCAGGCAGCCGCCTCCGGTGAAAAACGTTCACTGGTCCTGAAAACTGGACATCTGTTGATTGCTTTCTGATTTTCGATCCCTCATCGTGATTTTTGTTCTATGGTGAGAACGTTTCTGAAAACCGCTCCTAGCACGTGAATTCTGTTAATAAAACCCATAATATTTGAAAAACGTTACTCAGGGGCCCGCCAATTCTGGCTTCTGCTGACCTAAAGGCGAAATTACGACATACGTGATGGGACAAGTGTCGCCGAAGCTTACGTCGCCGCCGAAGCTTACGCCAAGGAGATTCTCAACCTACTGATATCACTCAGATTACTTGGCCTGCCCAAGCAGATCGAAGATGCACTCGGCGGTAGAGGGGGCGCAAGCCAGTCAGGGAAACACAACCTGGTCATTCAGGATCGCTTTTAGACGTCTCACAGAAGATCGGAAAAGTCTCTTATGGACGACCACAGGGGTGTTCACTCTGTGACCTCGGTAGCCATTCGACTCTCAAGCAATTCGCTTTCCACGAGTACATATATGTCGTTTGGCGGTGTTTTAAGACCGTGGACCATTACGCCCGGGTCAATCCCCATCTCAATCAGATAACCCATCGTTTCACCTTGGCTGAACTGAATGTCCTCAACCGCAAAAAACACCGGCATATAGCCTGGTGCTTCATAGTAGTGTTGATGAAGCCCAACCGCGCCGGCCAGAGAAACGCGACGCTCCACGCCACCGGCGATCACATATGGACAGGAGGACAGGCAGACCATGCCTGGCAGTATAAGAGTGTTGAAGGACCGATTTCGCACAAGGCGCCCCAGTTCGAGTGCCTCATCTACAATCCCGCCTGGGCTATTGATCGCAATGCTGTCAGGTGGCGCATCAAGGCTCTCAAAGAAGGCATAAGCTCTTTTCGCGTCTCCTTTAGCGATCTCCCCATGCATGATCACCAAGGAACCGATATCTGGCTCATCCCGAAGCGAGAAATTTAGGCGTGGCGGAAGATCAGATGGCACGTCGATGTCCGGTCTTGATCCGGGCTCAGAGAATTGCGGATTAGGCCGTTTAGGATTGTATCTCCTTACCTGATCGCCCGGTGAGACTGGCTGAGTGATCTCGGGTTCGTCGGAAGGTCTGTCCAGGCTCCAACGCGCACCAACGTCCGTTAAGATCAGTAAGCCAGCGATCACCACTTGAAGCAGTAGAATGAACTTGAGCCCTCGACCAATTGTTAGTGAACGGCCCTTCTCAATGAAGCTCTGCACAGCCTAGTCAACCTCTGGCTTTTTATCGTCTCGCGATGGCTGACTGATGCGCAATCGCCTGAGGATCTCGGCATCCGTATCGCCCATTGAGACCTCGACGTCTCTCATCGCGTTTATGGCAGCCTTTAGATCGGAAAGGGTAAGAGTCTCTTCAATGCTCAGACCGTCTCGGCCACTTCTGATTGCGGCCTGTGTGACGGCAAGGACAAACACGAGAACTCCGGGAAGCAGGTCGATGGCAATCGCACCCGCCCAAGACGGGGCAAAGCTGCTCGCATATCGAATTACGGCGTCCGCACTGGAGATCGGATTGTAGGCCGTCTCTTGAGGTGGCTCCATCTCCAGGACCTGTGCAGCCGCCTGCCCGAGCGTTCGGCTGCGCTGATCCAAGGCATCAAGTACGGACCCAATGGTCGTAGATTGAGCTTCCCGTACGCTGTTTGTACGACCGTCGAGTTCAGGCAGCACAACGGATGCCGGCAGGTCTGCCGCGGCACGGGCGACGAGCAATGCGACAGAGAACTGATTGAGATTTGATATGACGCCGGCAAGCCGAACACTTTCTTCAGAAAAGGCGACCGAGCGCTGCTCGACAGGGCCCGGTGCGACTGTAAGCCCACGCATTCGACCAAGAATTTCATTGCCCTGCTCGAAGGCTGCGTCGATCAGGGGCTGCTGCTCTGCAATCTGCGCTTCCAGACTCTGCAGTTCTTCGGTTTTTTGTCGTAGGACGCGATAGACCGCCCCTTCACCTGCCGTCCCTGAAAGCTCACCGGAACGCTCCTGCTCGGCGAGTGCCTCAAATGCCTCACGGGCACGGCGGACCTCTCGCTCCAGAGCCTGAGCGGAAAGGGCAATATCATGGGCTTGCTCGAGCGCGTTCTGATAATCCCGAACGGTCAGATCGAGATGCTGTTCGACTGCAGCCGACCCTGCCAGCGCGGCAGCGTTGAGCCAACTCGACATCGCTATGATTGCGAGGGATCCGACCATCGTGGAGACGGTCAAGCCGATGAACCCACCGGCACTTCGCATTGATGGCAGCAACCGGAGCATGTAGCTCCAGAAAACAAATATGCCGACGGAGACCGCAACCGAATAGGCAACGGCGGCGAAGAAACTCATCGCACCAGTGTCTTCAAGAAGGGACGTTACCCCAAGGTAAGTATATATGCCCGACGCAATTGCCAGAACGCCGAGCGCGGCCGGGGTGAAAGTGTCGAGCCACGCGAGGTGCCCTTCAAGCTCCTTGGCCGTCCGGAGGCCCTTGGTTTCCGCGGCCGTCAAGCGGCTGTTTTGGTTAGTCATCATAGGTTCCCGGAAATTGGGTCAGCAGTAACTTGCCTGCGGCAAGCGTGATCTTGCACCGGCTGGCTCGAGCGACCTGTAGCGGCCTCCGGAATACCGTCGGCAGTCCAGTGCATGGCCATTGGCAATCACGACAGCTCCAATGTCGACCCATTGTCCATCTCGTTCGATAAAGCATGTGCCGACCCAGCGGTCGTATGTACGCTCGCCACTCAGGTCACAAACCACGCGCTCACCGCGCAACAGCCTCTCGATAAATGCTTTTGCCGTTCGTCCGTACCGGTTTGAAAGCTCCGGTGCATCTACTCCATTCAGGCGAACCGGGGTTCCACCGACCACGACTGTGTCAGCATCACGCACATAGGCAGTGCCGGCGATCTCTCGAGCGTTGACCGACGTCGTACTCAAACAAAGGAATGTCGTGACGATCAATAAGAGATGGTTCAAGTTTCTCACCCTCCTGCTGATTTTCGTAAGCTCGACTGCGTGTTCATAAGAACAGCTGGTCGATTCCGGCGGCACGGTAGCGCCGTGCCATACTCTCGTCGAGCCGTATTCAGCATTGGTTAGTCCGAGCATAGGACCGCACAAGCTGCAGGTTTAGCCGATATGTGGATAAGCATCTGAGCAATTTGCGGAAACCCGCATCCATCAGATGCATCTTGGTCAAATCAGCGACGTCGAAGACTTGCAGGATTCCTTGATTCCGGTTGTTCGGGGGTTTGCCCTTGCGTGTTGATCGACCATGATCGGAGCCCACAAGGTTACAGATCATTATTAGAGACGGAGATGGTCGATTTTCACGTAAACCTCATGGATGCTGAGAATCTGTAAATCTTAGTGTTTAGAACCTCCGTAACGCGGGTCACTGAAAAGTCGTTAACGAAGCATCGAGGAAGTAACCTTCGGCTTCAAAAACATTCGTCTGGAAAGTTCATCAGGTCATCCGTACAATCGACAAAGCGAGTTGGTTGAAAATCCGCCTCTGCTTGGTTTTTCCAAAACAGGAATCGAGCCGTGTTGGGGTTTGTCTGATAGATCGTTTGCTTCTTCTCGATCATGTAAACCGTCTCTCGTCGTCACTGAGTATTGAATTCTGCAAGCCATGCGCAATCGTACCACTGGACCGGTTCTCATGCGTTGGTGAGCCTGAAAAGCCCGTGCCGGTCGGTTTGAGTAAACTGTGCCGATTTGGGTTCAACAGGAGCCGGACTCGTTGGGTCACTGATACGCAAGCCCTCTACACCCCCTGCCCTAACCCGCATTTCATTGCGGCATAAAGGAAACCGAGTACTTATAGGCCGATAGGCCCGTCGTGGAATCCGGTGTCACACACCTTGTCAGAAAGCTTTCTTTTGCGCGCCTATGGCCCGCTGGGGATTCCGAAGCCCAATCGGTTTTGGGGAAACGATTCCTATAAGATCATTAGTGATTATTAGAGGGGCCTGAAACCATTGAAATATCATACTTTTAGTGACCTGTTTTTAACAAATCATCACCGTATCGCGAATTATCTTAACAGATCATCGCCTCTTCGGACCCCTCAATTCAGAACTCGGTTTCCCGATAATCTTGTCAGTAATCGACTTCTCATCGGGCCCAAGGGCCCGTCGTGGAGTCCAGCATCGTACACCCTATGGCAAGGCTTTCTTTTTCGGAGCGATTGGCGTTTCGAGATTACAGAACCCAGTCGATCCTTTGTGAATACATTCTCTAAAAGATAGTTAGTACATTATTAGGGAGGGCTTGAAGACCAAACAAAACAGGGCTTTTGTCAGGATCGTTTTAACAAATCATCACCCTTTTTCCATCTTTCTCAACAGATCACTGCCCTTTCATAAGGCCTTTTCTTTCTTTTTCATGAAAACTCTTGATTTTAAACTTTATCTGTACTATTAAATATACTGTTATACTTGTTGATTTAATTAAACGAATTGAACATATAAATGAACAAATCAGATACAGACAACTTTTCGGACTACGTTTCGGCGGCGGAAGAACTTGGGCTTGAAGACGGAATTCCCTTGAGTCCTGAACACTGCGAATACCGGTCCCACTTCAGTGCCAGTGACGATCTTGATACCGACAGCTTGGAAAGCATTGCTGATCTCTATTATGCGCAAAACGAGTATGAAGACGGTTCTGTTGAAAGTGCTCAAATCATAGAGCCTGACGTCGAAGATGATACGGACTGGAATGCAATTCATCAGGAATTTACGGACAAGGAAGTCCGTTACCAGATTGAGCAGGCAGAGCTCAGACGAGTAAAAAAATCAGAAGAAGACCGCATAGAGAAGATCGCGCGTCGTCTGGATGCCGGGATCATCGGGGCAATACGGCCTAAATTCCATGGCCGGGACGTTGTGAACACCAAGACTGGTGAAAAATATCGGCAGTCGCCGCAGTCGTGGATTGAGAACGGCATGGCTCCAGACAGTCGCTCAGAATATCCTTTGAACGCGGTCTTGGTCGATATGAAAACCGGCGGCATCCGGCTCCACGCTCTGAAGGTGATGCACCTGATTTTTGCCAGCGCTTACCACGCCGAAGACTATCATGTTTCAATCTCCAAGAAGGCGTTGAAGGCGTACAACAACACAGCGATCAAAACGCTTAAGCAGGTTATCCAGGAAGATCTGGTAGACAGGATCGTGACAATAGCGGCAACAAGTCTGAAAAACGGAAGCAAGCCTCAGCATGTTACGATCCTTGCCGACTTTGATGAAAGCCGCACACACCTGAACTTCAAACTATCGGCAGATGTATACGAGCACCTGCTCATGACGGGAGAAGGCGGCAATTTTTATGCGTGGACGGATCTTTTGAACGTCAGTCGAATGAAAAATGTTCCAGCCCTGGGACTGCTGCCATTTTTCAATCTCAAAAGCCGTCATTACACCGACGCCTTCACCATCCCGAAATCATCTTTGAACGTGTTGATGCAGACCGGCCACAAAGCCTGCAGTTCTCATACGAGGCAGTTTTTCAATCGAGCACTCAAAGGCCTGAGAGAGTGCGACTATTTTCGTCTGGAAGCAGATATTAACGGGCGCTCAAGAAAGATGGAGGACGTGCAAATAGCACTTTCCCCCTCTCCGTCTTACTTCCTGTATCGACGCGTACAAAAGGAAAAGAAAAAGGAAGCTGACTTCCAAAACTCGCAAAGCAAGTATCATGTCCCCGCCCGACAAATCCACAATATCGTGATCGCGCGAGGGGAAGATACGAACAATCGGAACAATATCAAAACAGTCCATAAAGAATTGATGGTCTTCATGATGAAGGCGAAGATCGAGTCCGCCAAAGATTTCCATGACCTCGTACCGGCTTTCGCCAGAAACGCAGTTTCCGACCGAAGTCAGATTGTATGTTCGGATAATGACTACCAGATGGCGATCAAGTTCTTCGACAAATTGAAGAATGGGAGAAAGACGGAAGTCATCAGGAAACTGGACGCCAAGGAACAGGTGCCTCAGGCTGGCGATTCTCAGGACGCTGATCTTGATGCCGTCATGACAGGCCTTCTGGCGGGGTTCGAAGAGACTGAAGTTGACTCGATCTCATACATTAAAGGGCTTTGACGGAACTTTCGGTAAAGCGAATGACAGGCTTCATTAAAGATATTGTCCTCGACAACATCGTTCCCTTTGCCTGAACACGGCTCAGGGATCTTGAGGAAACACTTGGTACACCGTTTAGTAGGTGAGAATACCCTTGGCACCATCTGCCTTGAACTTGGGCGATGATCCAAAACGCATCGTTGACGAAGTTGTCACCTCAAGGTCATCCCCTAAGCCTTCGCCGACGGACATACTCTGCCACTGGTCATGCGCGCAGCCGCACAGAATGCCATGGCACTTCCATCCCTACAGGCTGAGACCGCGTCGATTGCGTCCGATTCATGCAGTCTACCTAATATTTTTTCGGCAATCCGTTGGGGTCTTTGATCTGGGCTCACAAGATCAGGTTTCTTTTGAACTCCGAGGAATTTTTCAAACAGATTACTATTCTGGCTCTCGGTAACCAAACCGAATATGTCATGAACGCAGAAACCGAAATCCTCCTCGCGTTTTTTTGAGTGCAACTATTGTCAGTTGGCGTGCCTCTTTTTCATTTTATCACATTAGTTTGCGAAAATGACGGGCAATCTTATTGAGGTTGCCTAAATCACGACCTTCCAAATTTCACGTGCGCTTACCCGTTCAGGCTCACAAGCCACTGAAAAAATATTAGTATGAAACAATACTACCTGAAAAAATATCGTTATCCAGTGAGATCGGGTTTGGCGCAGATCTCAAGGCGCCATATTAAATGAGCAAGCGGGTGAGTGGTCTGCACTCACCCGCCAACACTTGCATTCCGGCCCAAGAAGAGCCCTTACTCAGTAAATCCCGGATCTCAGGCAGGTTCCAACTGGTCAAAGAAATATTCTTCAATGATCGCATATTTCTGGTGCAATTCGAGCCAGCTGATAGCCTCGTTGATAGACATTGGCGTCAGTTTGCGCCCGCCTTCCCTATTCCCCTCACCGACATCAATTCCATAATGGGACAGCGGGCCACCTTCACCTGCCAAGAACCAAGCCCCATTATCAGAAACGTAAAGCGTTTCTTCATACCAGGAAATATTATTTCGACCACTATGACGAACGGCGGTGATTTCCTGAGCCTGTTCCGTATCGTAGATTTTCTTGTTTGAAATTATCTTCATCGTACTTTTCCTTTTATAGTAACGTGGTAGATAACTAGCAAATTCGAGTTTCGCGAAAGTTAAGAGGACGCCTTATTCGTAAAAATACTTCCTAGCTCCTGCAAAAACGTGGACGAAACGGCAAGTTGGATGAAGTTCTTGTCACCGCGTTCGGCAAGTTTGCTTTCCGCAACCTGGGCACACTGTGTGTCGATACCGAGGCCCTGAATGATTTCGTGTCCCTGATCTGCCAACCGATCCATGGGGCAGCAATTTATGGGACAAGAGTGCTGTTCCGGGTACTCCGCCCCGATCAGGCCGCGTTTTTCTTACCGAGCCGATCGCAGAGGATCGTCGTACCAGAGCAACGCGCAATCCGATCTCAATCAAGCCGTCGGAACCGAAACAATCATCTCCACCCTGCAGCAGGCCCACCTGAACACGCAGCAAGCTGCGGAACAGGTCGGGCTCATCCTTTGACCGCAAACTCCTGTGCCTAAACTTTTAACAGCTGTAGATCTGGGAACGTGTAATCTCGTGGCGCGGAGCGGCTTGGGCGACCGTCATGCGTTCAACCGCGCCAGAGACCAACAACCGCGCCAGAGACCAAAATTGCCAGATTCTTGTCGGCACTCGCGCGGCGACCCCGCTGTGCGCCAAGGATCTCGCCTGTCACGGCGCGTCAGCCAGAACACCTCACGAACGACGCGGCTATGACCGTGTCTAACAACATCAGGCGAACGCGAGCAGGCAGCGCTCACCTTTTGATTGCAAAATTTAAAACTATCATGTCGCGTTCGATCGTCAATTCCTGCAAGTCAAACCTACACATCTTAATAAATTACACTTAACCCATTGAAACTAAATCATGTCTAATCCTGTCTACGCATCAATTTTCAAAATTCGTATATCGTTTTTTTACGGTTGCCAAAAATTGGAAATTTCGTTACCTTTTTAAACGATACAGTAGAATCACTTATAAGAAAATTGGACGTTGCATGAAATATCCTGAAATAGCATTGCGCCCCCTATCACATACCGATCACCCCCAAAGCCAATCGGTCCAGGGATATCGTCGAGGCTATAGAGGTTGTATTGGAATGCTTACTTGAAGCGTTTATGAGGTATACGTTTTTAAGTCGCATACCGAGTGCAATGGGCTTTATACCGAGGTATCGCCCGAATTGTAGACGCTTTACTTGGTAATTTTGGAAGCAAAGGATTGCACAAATGTCGGGGAAAATTCGCTATTCAGATGAGTTCAAGATCGGCGCTGTGGCCCAGGTCACAGAACTTGGGTATTCGGTCAGAGATGTGGCTGACCGGCTGGGGATCAGTACCAAATCCATCTATCTTTGGATAGCGCATTATTCGAAGCCACAAGGCCAAACGGACCAAGAAGCGGAGGTCAGGCGGCTGCAGAAAGAGCTCGAGCGCGTTACTGAGGAGCGCGACGTTCTTAAAAAGGTCGCAGCGTACTTCGCCAAGGATGCAAAGTGAGGCACGCGTTCATCGATACGCATCTTCTGCAATATCCCGTGCGTGTTCTCTGAGTGATTCTGAGCGTTCATCCGCGCGGCTTCTATGCATGGTCTAAAGAACCGTTAGGCCAGCGTGCGCTGGAGGATCGGCGTCAGACCAGGCTGGTGAAGAAGGCTTGGAAGGACAGCTGCAAAGTCTATAGATACTGCAAGATCCATGATGATCTCAGCGACATGGGCGAGGCCATATCTGAGAACCGCGTTGCTCGCTTGGCCCGCCTTGCAGGCATTCAGGCGCAGATCTGCTACAAGAAGAAGCCCGGCCAGTATTGCGGCAAGCCGTCCGTCGTGGTGGCCAACACGCATGGCTTTCCGGTGTGATCTGCCTTTCCTTCCGATCGGCCTGACACTGGTCTTTAACAATACCTGTCAGTCAGCCAAGCATGCCTTGCGATAAGCTCGGTTCAACGGTGCTGCCTTAGCCCAAGAAGATATATCCAGAAGCCTGGTGTAAGAGCGCCGTTCTCCACAAAGGCATTGGTCTGATCAAGGCGCCGCGGGAAGCTAACTGCTGCAGTATTAAATCTTCCTTCAATGCCATTTTGGTCAAATGGAAGCACGCCACATCTCGGTGTCGATCCGCAGAGTTACTCGAGGAGCTGGGTCCTTAAATACAGCGACCCGCTCGGGGAAGACCTCACTATGCTGCAGACAAGACTAAGGTGCCTTCACTTCCCGGAATGCTTCGGAAATGCGCAATTGTCGGGCGCCTATCGATTTCGATCTCAGCACGTTTCAATGGCCTCTGCGTTACCAACGAAGCACGCCAGCCCCTCGGGAGATCCTTGCCGCACGAAATACGGAGCGCCTTGAAACGCGCCCCGTATACTTAACCAGACATGCCAAATTTGAAGATTACAATGGGATGCAGTCATACCAGTTCGGCACGTCATCGAGCATCTCGAAATAGCTCCAGGTGTCGCGTAGTTGGTCAGACGGAATGCCAAACTCGTCCCTAGAAATCGTTAAAAGCCATCTCTGCTGAAAATGAAGCTGCGTAAGTGCAACATCGAAATCGTGCATGAGTTCTCGATACTGCGGTTCGTTTTCCTTTACCTCTTTCATCATATGCGAAAGGTTGTCTGCAATGAAATCAAGAGGAAATAGGTGGCGCTTTGCCAAGGTATCCGAAACCGTCGTGATCGGAATGTTCATCTCCCTACAAGCCTCCAATACAGCCCTCGCTTTTTCAAAAATATTGAAATCAATAGTTCTCAGATCAACTCCGGTCTCCCGAATTATGAAGTTGATTAGTTTTGGATGGTTGTTTATCTCAAATCTTTGCATTGTATTTTTCCCTTTTTTTTATATAGGGTCACATAAAGATTTATTCCATATGTGACTGAAATATTTTTGCACTAGAAAGGTTATAGAAATATAAATAAAATGCCGACTTTCTTCTTATGAGTATATTTTTCATTTCGTCTATATTTTACTCCAGAAAACACGCGCTTCCGGGACCAGCCGAGGCCTCCTCAATCTGTTACAGTTCCTCTTGGAAAACCTGCCGAAGCCGACCGTGAGTACGGCTTTACGCTCCGCAACCTTGCGCGCTGGCAAACCAACTGCAAGACGTTCAACCGTGATGGGCAGCGACCGTCTTGAGCGCCGAGAAGCCGTAGAGCGCCTCGAAACCCTTTTCGCGACCATGGCCGGACTTGCCGGTACCGCCAAAGGGCAACTCAACACCACCACCGGCACCATAGTTGTTGAGAAACACCTGCCCTGCCCTCACCTTGCGTGCGAGCCGCATCTGACGCGCGCCGTCACGGGTCCAGACGCTGGCGACAAGGCCATACTCCGTGCCATTGGCAATAGAGACCGCCTCGTCCTCCGTGTCGAATGGGATCATAACCTGCACCGGGCCAAATATCTCCTCCTGTGCCAGGGGGTGATCGGGCGACACGGGGCCAAACAGTATCGCGGGCACGTAATGCCCGCCCTCAGGCAGCTCCGAGCTTGGTGTCGCCTGCGCAATAACCAAGAGATCCCCTGCCCGTTTCAGATAGCTCTCGATGCGGTCTTTCTGTGTGGCGTTAATGAGCGGCCCGATATCCGCATCCTGCAGCGCGACACCAATCCGCTTGGCACCGTATGCGGCGGCCATGCGAGCCGCCACTTCGTCGAATACCGTACGTTGCACGAGGATACGTGACGACGCCGAGCACGTCTGGCCCGCGTTCTGCAAGCCGGCATTGACGAGTAATGGCAAGGCCGCATCGAGGTCGGCATCAGCAAAGACGATTTGTGGTGATTTCCCGCCCAGTTCCAATGTCACCGGCACCACGTTGGCACCCGCCGCGATTTGCACGGCTGAGCCTGTGGCGACCGACCCGGTAAAACTCAGGTGCTGGATGCCAGGATGCGCCGAGAGCGCCGCTCCCGCCTCGCGGCCCAACCCCGGTACGATGTTGAGCGCGCCCGCCGGAAATCCCGCTTTTTGCGCCAGGTGAGTAAAGAGCAGAGCTGTGAGGCTGGCATCTTCTGCCGGTTTCAAAACGCAGGCATTCCCCATGGCAAGTGCCGCTCCGACCGAGCGCCCGATGATCTGCATCGGGTAATTCCAGGGCACGATATGGCCCGTCACGCCATGCGGCTCACGCAATGTATAAACGGTATAGCCGTCGAGATAGGGAATGGTGGTGCCATGCACCTTGTCCGCTGCCCCGCCATAGAATTCACAGTATCGCGCAAGCGCACGCGCATCAGCCCGCGCCTGAGTAAGCGGCTTGCCCACATCCTGCGCCTCGATCTCGGCCAAGAGATCTTCATGCTCTTCTACAAGCCGGCCAAGCCGGGTAAGACATCGCCCCCGCTCTGCTGCCGTGAAACGACCCCACTCCCCCGCAAGGGCTTCATGCGCGGCAGCAACGGCGGCATCGATATCCGCCGCCTGCCCGCGCGCGATACGCGCGATCTCTTCTCCGGTGGATGGATCCTCGACCGGCAGGGTCTCAGGGGTGGCGCGCCATACGCCTCCGATCAGGATCTGCGCCGGATCAATCGGTAGGGACAGCGACATCGGTCTTTCCTTCAGGGTAACGTTTCAAAACACTCCACGGTCAGGAGGTCTTGATCAGACGATCCACCTGAACCAGCCGCTCCAGCAAGGCGGGCATGTCACTGAGCGCCACCATGTTGGGCCCGTCAGAGGGCGCGTTGTCCGGATCGTCATGGGTCTCGATGAACAGCCCGGCACAGCCCACGGCAAGCGCTGCACGTGCCAGCGGGGCCACGAACTGTCTCTGCCCATCTGATGAGCCGCCCTTGCCGCCGGGCAATTGCACAGAATGTGTGGCGTCAAAGATCACCGGATAGCCCGTATCAGCCATGATCGGCAGCGCGCGCATATCCGAGACCAGCATGTTATAGCCAAAGCTGGCACCGCGCTCGCATAGCATGATGTTCTCATTGCCCGTGGAAGCAACTTTGGCCGCGACATTGGCCATGTCCCAAGGAGCGAGAAACTGCCCTTTCTTGATGTTGATCACGCGCCCGGTCGCCCCGGCGGCAAGCAGCAAATCTGTCTGACGGCTGAGAAAAGCGGGAATCTGCAGGACATCGCAAACCTCGGCTGCCGGAGCGCAATGGCCGGCCTCATGCACGTCGGTGAGGACCGGGCAGCCGAACTCGTCCCTAATCGCGGCCAGATATTCAAGGCCCTTATCCATTCCGAGACCGCGCTGACCGCCCAGGGAAGAGCGGTTGGCCTTGTCATAGCTGGCCTTGAACACGAAGGGAATATCAAGCCGTGCGCAGGTCTCGGCCAGGCTACCCGCGATCTTGCGGGCATGTTCCAGGCTCTCCATCTGGCACGGACCAGAGATCAGGGCAAAGGTGCGATCATTGGCGACATCGTGTCCCCCGATGGAAACGGTCTTCGTCATGGTATGTTTGATCCTCTTTTGGTCGGCCAAGGGTTAGACAACCCCGGCGCGCAAACAGTCGTGAATATGAACCAGTCCGCAAAGTTGACCGCCCTCTTCGACCACGAACAATGCACCGATCTTGTGACGGTTCATAACGCCGAGCGTCTCGGACAACAACATGTCAGGCGTGGCAAATCTTGGAGCAGACGTGGCCACCTGCCCCGCAGTACAGCCCATCAGCCCATCAAGATTGCGGCGCAGGTCACCATCGGTGATCGCTCCGCGCAAGGCCCCCTGCTCGACAACGGCGGCAATACCAAAGCCCTTGGCGCTCATCTCGATCAGAGTCTCACCCATAGAGGTCTCCGGGCTGACCACGGGCAATGCGTCACCGCTATGCATGACATCGCTGACACGCAGAAACTGAGCACCCAGTTTACCACCGGGATGAAAGACGTGAAACGCATCCGCCGCAAAGCCACGCTCTTCCATCAGCGCCACGGACAGCGCATCACCTAATGCCAGGGCACAGGTGGTCGAGGTGGTGGGTGCCATGCCGATGGCGCAGGCCTCTGGCATGTCAGGCAGGATCAGCGCCACATCCGCCTGCCGCGCAAGCGTGCTGTCGGTGACCCGCGTGATCGCGATCATCGGAATGCCAAAGCGCCGAGTATACTGAATCAGGTC
>Ga0102926_1001263_pt1 | contig 14996 bp, 11 predicted proteins | sample SalPonR1_A_D2_MG_FD_78173 | JGI IMG/M metagenome (GOLD analysis project Ga0102926, IMG submission 78173) | Salt pond soil microbial communities from South San Francisco under conditions of wetland restoration - Salt Pond MetaG R1_A_D2_MG | ecosystem: Environmental > Aquatic > Marine > Intertidal...
ACCATCTTCATTCTTTTTTTGCCTTTTCTCTGTTTTTCCAAAAGTTTGCGTTTTCTTGAAATATCACCGCCATAACATTTGGCGGTAACATCTTTGCGATAAGCAGAAATGGTTTCTCTGGCAATGATCTTGCCGCCAATGGCACCCTGGATGGGTATTTTAAACTGCTGTTTTGGAATTTCTTCACGCAGTTTTTTGCAGGCCGCCCTTGCCTTGGTCTCTGCCTTGTCCCGGTGAATCAGCATGGAAAGTGCGTCAACCCGTTCACCGTTGATCAGAAAATCCAATTTTACAAGATTTGTTTCCTGGTAGCCTGCAATTTCATAATCAAAGGAACCATAGCCCTGGGTCACACTTTTAAGGCGGTCATAAAACTCATAAACCACCTCAGCCAGAGGCAGGATAAATTTCATTTCCATGCGGTTTGAGGTCAGATACTGATAATTGGTGCTGACGCCGCGAAATTCGTGGCAGACCTGCATGACATTGCCCATATATTTATCCGGTACAATAATGGAGGCTTTAATAATGGGTTCCCTCACATATTGGATCTCTGTGGGATCAGGGTATTCGGTGGGGTTGTCAATAATCTTCACTTCCCCTGACACATAGGTGACTTCATACTGCACCGAAGGTGAGGTCAAAATCAATGAAATATCATATTCGCGTTCAAGACGTTCTTGCACCACTTCAAGATGCAAAAGCCCCAGAAACCCACAGCGGTAACCGAACCCCAACGCGGCAGATGAATCCTTTTCATAAATCAGGGCCGCATCATTCAGTTTTAGTTTTTCCAACGCCTCGGTCAGTTCCACATAATCGTCGGATGCCACCGGATACATGGAAGAAAATACCACGGACGTGGGTTCTCTAAAATCGCCCAATGCTTTATCGCATCTTTTATCCGGCATGGTCACGGTATCACCGATTTTAACATCGGATATAAGCTTTATCCCTGCAATAAAATACCCGACCTGGCCGGCTTCAAGACTAGGCATAGGATTACGTTTGATCTGGAACAGTCCCACTTCTTCAATCTTGTAGATCGCATCATTGGACATGAACTGTATCCGGTCCCCTTTTTTGATACTTCCCTCGAAAATTCTGAAATGAATGATAACACCTCGGAAGGTATCATAATGGGAGTCAAAAACCAGGGCCTTGAATGCACCGGTATCTTCAACAGTGGGCCCGGGTATTTTGTCAACAATGGTCTCAAAAATTTTATCAACACCAATTCCCGTCTTTGCGGACACAAGAAGCGCCTGTTCACTGTCAAGACCTAGGTCTTCATCTATCTGGCTTTTGACCCATTCGATCTCAGCCGAAGGCAGGTCAATTTTATTGATGACCGGAATAATCTCAAGTTCATGTTCCATGGCCAGGTACAGGTTGGCAAGGGTCTGGGCCTCTACCCCCTGGGATGCGTCGGTCAGTATCAAAGCGCCTTCACAGGAAGCAAGGGCCCTTGACACTTCATAGGAAAAATCCACATGTCCCGGTGTATCAATGAGATTCAGTAGAAATTCCCTGCCGTCCGAGGCCGTATAAGGAAGGGAGACGGTTTGGGATTTTATGGTGATTCCCCTTTCCCGCTCAATATCCATGGAATCCAGGATCTGCTCTTTCATATCCCGATTCTCTATAATTCCGGACAGTTGGATCAGACGGTCAGACAAAGTGGATTTGCCATGGTCAATATGCGCAATAATAGAAAAATTTCTAATATTAAGGTGATCGTATTTCAATGAGACTCCAAACTAAGCGTTGACAGAAAAGGTCTATTTATCATAATAAGGTTATACATTTATCAATTGTATTTTACAGTGTCAAGAAAAGCCGCTTGTTCAAGGCGTTCTATTGTATCGGAGAAGCTAATGGCGCATGCCGTCCTCATTGTTGATGATGATATAGCAATTAAGGAATCAGTGGAAGAATTTTTAGCACTAATGACCTATGATGTCAAAAGTGCTGAAAATGCATTCCAGGCCGTTGACATTCTAAAAACATTTCAGCCCGATATTGTTTTAACCGATATCATGATGCAGGGAATGGACGGACTTGAACTAACCCGATTAATCAGGGAGCAGTACGCTATTGATGTCATGGTCATGACCGGCTATTCTGCTGATTATTCCTACGAAGAGGCCATTAATGCCGGGGCCAGTGATTTTATCTTCAAGCCGTTTCGCTTTGAAGAACTGGACTTAAGAATCAAACGCATGCTCAGAGAAGCAGCATTTAAAAAAGAAAGGGATAAGCTTCTAGAAGAGATGAAGCAGCTGGCCATAACCGACGGGTTAACAGGCCTGTTCAATTCCCGGCAGTTTTTTCATCAAATCAAGCAGGAAGTTGAACGTTTCCAGCGCTATTCCCGAAATTTATCCCTTCTTATGCTGGATCTCGATTTTTTTAAAAAATACAATGATACCTGGGGGCATCTGGAAGGAGATAAAGTGCTGATGAGCATGGGCATGATCATCTCCTCCTGCCTGCGCAGCATGGACTCCGCCTACCGCTATGGTGGTGAGGAATTTGCCGTTCTTTTACCGGAGACAGAGTTAAATGAAGCCTGTCTGGTGGGGAATCGTATCAGGGAGAATGTCCAAAAAGCGGTATTCATACCGGAAAAAGATGTACAGACATCGGTGACCGAAAGCATCGGGGCGGCACAGCTTATCAATGGGGAAGACTTTACCTCGTTTATCAGACGTACAGATAAAGCATTGTACCGTTCCAAAGAAAACGGTCGCAACCGGCTAACTTCAGCTAATCTGGGGTAATGCGCATGCTTAGATCCACAGATACCGCATGGTGGGTGAGCGCACCGCAGGAAATAACATCCACACCGGTTCCGGCAATGGCGTTTAACGTCTGCAAACTGACATTCCCCGACGCTTCCACCACAGCCCGCTTTCCAATCAACGTCACGGCTTTGGCCATTTCATCAATGTCCATGTTATCCAGCATGATCACATCCGCCTGGGCATCAAGGGCCTGCTGCACCTGGGCCATATCCGAGACCTCCACTTCCACCTTCATCAAATGAGATGCCCTGGCCCGGACAAGGGAAATGGCCGCGGCAATGGAACCGGCGGCCGTAATATGATTGTCCTTGATCAGAATGCCGTCATAAAGGGCAAATCTGTGATTAAAGCCCCCCCCTGCCCTGACAGCATCCTTTTCAATTTTTCGCCAGCCGGGCGTTGTTTTTCTTGTATCCACCAGCCTGACTTTGGGATTATCCAGAGTCCTGACAAATTTTTGTGTCAGGGTTGCAATACCGGAAAGCCGCTGCAAAAAATTTAACGCCACACGTTCGGCAATCAAAAGAGACCGGATATCACCAATGATAGTAAAGATCACATCATCTTTTTGAATGGTGTCCGAATCATTAAAATGAGGTTTGCATACCATTGAAGCATCGACAGCATGGAACACCTTTTTGGCCACATCGGTTCCTGCCAGGATAAAGTCCTGTTTTGCAACAATGATGGCGGTTTTTTCCTGGGGATGAAGGAAAATACTTTCCGTGGTCACATCCCCAAGACAGGTATCTTCAAAAAGTGCCAGCCGGATGATCTGTTCTGTCATATCCATGGTATACGTTTTGGCTATATCTTTTTTAAATTTTTAACCCGATCCAGGTTCATCGTAATCTTATCCTGCTTTTCTTTAAGTTCTTCATGCTGTGCCTTGACCTTATCAATAACATCTTCCGGGGCTTTTTCAAGGAAACTGTCATTATTCAGCCGTTTCTGGATACCGTTCAACTCTTTGGTATTTTTCTCCAGCTCTTTTTCAAGACGGCTGATTTCCTTGTCAAAATCAATTACACCTTCAAGGCAGACATAGCAGGTGGTGGCACCTGAAACTGTGGTGGCTGAGGATTCAGGCGGATTATCTGCATCACAAAAAGACAGGTTCTCAAGGGTTGCAAGATTGATAATGATAGATTTATTTTCGGCAATCAGCAGTTTTTCTGCATTATCTGCCGTGGCGGCCAGCACTTTAACCCTGGTGGAGGGCTGGATGTTCATCTCGGATCTGATATTGCGGATACCGGAAATCAAAGAGAACATAAATTCCATCTCTTTTTCACAGGACGGATCTTTGAACTTTTTGAAATCATCATCATTATAGGGAAACGCTGCCTTCATTACAGAGCCGCTTGTGCCCGGAAGAATATTGTAAATTTCTTCGGTAACAAAGGGCATGAAGGGATGCAGCATGATAATAATATCTTCGAGTACTTTTGCCAGAACACCACGGGCCGCGTTACGCTGGTCGGCCCCTAACTTTTCATACAGGGCGGGTTTAGCCGCTTCAAGGTACCAGTCGCAGAACTCATGCCACACAAACTGATAAACCGCAGAAGCGGCTTCATTAAACCGGTATTCCTCAATTCCCTGCTTCACGGCTAAAGCGGTTTCAGCACACCTGGACAAAATCCAACGGTCCGCCAGGGTCAAATCAAGTTTATCTGTCAGCGCGTCTTTTTCCGTAATGTGCATCAAGGTAAACCTGGCAGCATTCCACAGCTTGTTAACAAAATTTCTATACCCTTCCACCCTTGATTCGGACATTTTAACGTCCCTGCCCTGGGCTGCAAAAGCAGCCAGCGTGAACCTGAACGCATCTGCCCCGTATTCGTCAATCACCTTGAGCGGATCAATAACATTACCCTTGGACTTGGACATTTTTTTGCCATGTTCATCCCTGACCAGGGCATGGATATAAACATCCTTGAACGGAATTTCATCATCCATGAAATGGATGCCCATCATCATCATTCTGGCAACCCAGAAAAACAAAATATCAAAGCCTGTAACCAGGACATTGGTGGGATAAAAGGTTTTTAAAAGATCCGTATTTTCAGGCCAGCCCATGGTGGAAAAGGGCCAGAGCGCCGAAGAAAACCAGGTGTCAAGCACATCGGTTTCCTGGACAATATTTTTTGATCCGCATTTGGGGCAGGCATCAGGATCCGTCTCTTCAACAATGACTTCCTTGCATTCCGGACATTTCCATACAGGAATCCGGTGCCCCCACCAGATCTGACGGGATATGCACCAGTCCCTGATATTGTCCATCCAATCAAAATAGGTTTTTGACCAGTTCTCAGGAACAATTCGGGTTCTGCCGTCCCGTACGGCCTGGGACGCCTTTGCAGCCAAAGGCCCTACCTTGACAAACCATTGTTTGGAAATGGAAGGCTCAACATCTGTGTGGCAGCGGTAACAATTACCAACACTGTGCTTCAAGGGCTCTTTTTTCTCAAGCAATCCCAGTTCTTCAAGCGCTTTAACCGCTTTTCTGCGGCATTCAAACCGGTCAAGGCCTACAAAACGCCCTGCCCCTTCCAGCATTGCGCCTGCATCATCAATGACCTTTAATTTTTTCAGGTCGTGTTTTTCACCCAGATGAAAATCATTGGGATCATGGGCCGGGGTGACTTTCAGGGCACCGGTACCAAACTGGGTATCCACATATTCATCCCGGATAATAGGAATCAAGCGGTCTGTCAGGGGCAGCTGAACTTCTGTTTCCCCAAGGTCCTTAAACCGCTCGTCTTCGGGATTAACTGCCACAGCCATATCCCCAAACAGGGTTTCAGGCCGGGTGGTGGCAACGGTCAATCCTTTTTTCTGGCTGCCTTTGAACGGGTAGCGGATATAGTAAAGGTAACCGTCTTTCTCTTCGTATTCAACCTCAAGGTCGGCAAGTGCGGTTTTGCATCTGGGACACCAGTTAATGATATACTGGTCTTCATAGATCAGGCCCTCTTTGTACAGACGGACAAATACCTTACGGACAGCTTCGGAGAGCCCCTCGTCCATGGTAAAGCGTTCCCGGTCCCAGTCACAGGATGCACCAAGACGCTTGAGCTGGTTGATGATGGCCCCACCTGATTTTTCCCGCCACTTCCATACTTCTTCAATAAAGGCTTCCCGGCCGACCTGATCACGGTTTTTGCCTTCGGCGGCCAGTTTGCGTTCCACCACATTCTGGGTGGCGATTCCGGCATGATCAGTTCCCGGCATCCATAGAACATTCTGTCCCAAAAGCCGTCTGTATCTGCACATGATATCCTGGATCACGTTGTTCAGCGCATGACCCATATGGAGCACACCAGTGACGTTGGGTGGTGGAATCACAATTGAAAAGGGAATTCTGTCACTTTTGTCCTCAGCTTTGAAAAAACCGTTTTCAAGCCAGAATGAATACCATTTCTCTTCAATCTCTTTTGGTGAATATCCTTTGTCCAGGGAATCCGAACACATAATTCAACTCCTCAAACCCTTTAATGTGGCAGACCCTTATAATCAGGGGTCTGTGTCATGTTTTGTTGTGAACCGCCATGCGCTTAAAAAAAAGCCCCAGCAGCCCAAGGCTGTTTAATGAAAAAAGGGGATTGAATCAATCCCCAACACCTTAATAAAAATTTTTAAAAATTAAGTCAATCGTTTAAACAGGCTCTCAAATCTAACTGATATCATCAAGATCTTTTTTAAGCCCTGCTTTAATATCTTCTATTTCACGATTTATCACCTTTTCCATTACTTCAAAAAGGATTTTTTCAATGATTCCGGAAAATTTTTTCTCTATAACTTTTTCAAGGACAGCTTCTAAGTCGCCCCGGTCCAGTGACGGCATGATATTCTCACCATCCTCTCGGGCCAAAGAAACATCCTCGGAAAGCAACGCTTCCGAATCAGGGGATTCCTGGGTCAGTTCAATTACGTCCTGATCTTGGGGGGATGATTCTTCGGTGAACACTTCGGTCAACTCAATAATATCATCATCATAATCTTGAACCATAAAATCCTCATTTTGTCCTGATTTTAAAGCGTTTGATTTTTAAAGCATTTGATTATTTTAACAAGGTTAAAAATAATCAGAAAATTATCAGAGCAGCTAGAAAGTGTCAACAATTTATGCTCTCTTCAGATAGTTGAGCAGACCTGTCATAATGATTGTAAGATTGAGATGATTCAAAAACAAAAAAAGCCGCTGAAAAATCAGCAGCCTGTTTGATGAGGTGGTGCCGAAGGGGAGATTCGAACTCCCACAAGCGTACGCTCGCTAGTCCCTGAAACTAGTGCGTCTACCAATTCCGCCACTTCGGCACACTCTCAACCACTTTATTGGCAACCCATTTAAAGATTGCGTAAAAGCGATGGTTGGGATATATATATGTGTTTGTTTAGTTTGTCAATAGTATTTTGTTTTAATTTTAAAGGACAACATGGAATTAATTGAAGATTTAAATCAAATTAAGGCCCCCTTTAATAACGCTGTTATTACCATTGGTAATTTTGACGGTGTGCACAAAGGTCACCAGGCGCTGTTGAACCAGGTGATTGAAACGGGGGCCCAGATTGGCGGTACCTGCATAGCCATGACATTTGAACCGCATCCGTTAAGAGCCCTGGGCCTTTCCAGCCCCCCTCTGATCACCCGGCGGGACCAGAAAATTGAACTGATAGAATCCTCGGGCATAGACGTGCTGCTTTGCCTGCCCTTCGATAAAGCCTTTGCACAGATATCAGCCCAGGAATTCATTGAAGATATTCTTGTAAAAAAAATTGGTATGAAAACCATTGTTATCGGTCCTGATTATACCTTTGGAAAAAACAGAACCGGCAATATTGAGCTTTTAAAAGCCAAGGGTGAAGAACTTGGGTATGAGACCATTGTACCTGACTGGATAAAGGATGTTGAAACCGGCACGGAGCGAATTTCCAGCACAAAAATCAGAAAACTTGTCATGGACGGCCATGTGGACCGGGCAAAGCACTATCTTGGACGATATTATCAGATCCGGGGAAAAGTTATAAAGGGCCGCGAGCGCGGCGGCAGTCAGCTTGGATGCCCCACGGCCAATATAAAACTCCATGATGAATTGTGTCCCAAGTTCGGGGTTTATGCGGTAACGGTTGAAACCATCCATGGCAGCTTCAAGGGTGTGGCCAATATTGGGTATTCCCCGACCTTTGGCGATGGGATGTTCACCATTGAAGTTCATATCCTTGACTTTAAAGAAGATATATACGACTCCCGGATACGCGTTAATATGGTAAAACGACTCCGGGATGAAATTAAATTTTCAAATATTGCGCAGCTGTCCGACCAAATTAAGAAGGACATTCAAAAGGCAAAGGAAATTTTAAAATAAATGGCTATTCTTGATATTGTCACGTTTCCCGAACCCTCATTAAAAAAGGCATCCGGACCCGTTGAAACCATTGATGACGAGTTGAAAATATTGATTGAGAATATGGGTGAGACCATGTTCCATGAACCGGGCGTCGGCCTTGCCGCCCCCCAGGTCGGGATAAATCGCCGGGTTATTGTTTATGATCCCCATGCCGGAGAGGAACAAAAAGACCCTGAAGACAAAACATTTACCGCACTGATTAATCCTGAAATCCTATCCAAATCCAAAGAGACCTTTATCTCTGAACAAGAAGGATGCTTAAGTGTTGTTGACTACAGGGCCGATGTCAGGCGGCATGCAAGTGTCACTGTACGGGCCATGAATATTGACGGCGAAACCGTTGAATTTGATGCCCACGGGCTTATGTCCGTTATCATGCAGCATGAAATTGACCACCTTGACGGTATTCTGTTTATTGACAGGATTTCTGCATTGAAACGGGCTATGTATAAGAAAAAACGGTTAAAACAATTGAAAAACAAAAAATGAAAAATATCCGCATCGTTTTCATGGGAACCCCGGAATTCTCTGTCCCGGCGTTAAAGACCCTGGCAAAAGAGCCGGGGTTTGACGTTTTACTGGCAGTGACCCAGCCGGATCGCCCCAAAGGTCGGGGGAAAAAACTCAGCCCTTCCGCAGTCAAACAGGCAGCACTGGACCTTGGCATTGACGTTTACCAGCCTGAAAAAATAAACACTCCGGAAGGAATAGAGCGGATTGCCAGCCTGAAACCGGACTATTTTGTCGTGGTTGCCTTTGGTCAGATCCTTTCACGGCAGGTGCTGGATATCCCCAAAATCTATCCCATAAATATCCATGCCTCCCTTTTGCCGAAATACCGGGGGGCAGCCCCCATCCAGGCGGCTGTTTTAAATATGGATGAACAGACCGGTGTGACCACCATGGTCATGGCGGAAAAAATGGATGCAGGGGATATTCTGTTGATGGAAAAAACCCCAGTCTATCCTGAAGATACCGCATCAACGCTGCATGACAGGTTATCGCAGATGGGTGCCGACCTTATTATTAAAACCATCCACGGCATTGAACAAAAGAAAATCATCCCCGTTCCCCAGGATCATTCAAAAGCAAGCTATGTCTCCATGCTTAAAAAGTCAGACGGCCGCATTAACTGGAATGGCAGTGCAAGGTCTGTCTGCGCTCACATCAATGCCATGACCCCCTGGCCCGGGGCCTTTACGGAACTTTGCGGAAAACGTCTTAAAATTTTTAAAGCCGTTGTTTCATCCGCACCTATGCAAACGTCCGCCCTGCCGGGCACCGTTATAAGCTGCAGCGATAAAGGCCTGTTTGTGGCTGCGGGAGATGGTGTTGTCCAGGTGCTTGAACTGATGGGAAGCTCAGGAAAACGTCTTGATGCGGCCGCATTTCTTTGCGGAAACAAAATTGACCTGCCGGCCTGTTTTGGATGAGCATGACCGCGGATCCACGTTATATCGCCTTTACCCTGATTGAAGCAGGGCAAAAGCCCACCCTGCCCCTTGACCGTGCCATTGAAGATGCGGCACTAAAGCTTGAAGGTTTGAGTCAAAAAGATAAAGGGCTTTGCCATGCCATTGTGTTCGGGGTATTCAGACACAGGGGACGCATTGATCAATTGATTTGCCACGGCTCTAAACTTGCCTTTGACCGCATTGATCCCAAGGTAAAAACCATATTGCGCATTGGGGTGTTCCAGATTGTTTTCCTGGACAGGGTCCCGGATTTTGCAGCCATTAATACCAGCATTGAACTTGCAAAACCGATTTGCGGTAAAAAGGCATCCGGGTTCATCAATGCGGTTTTGCGCAATATATCCAGGTCACACAATGATATTGCCCTGCCCTGTTCCCATAAAAATTTAGTTGGGCACCTTACGGCTGCTTTTTCCATACCACCCTGGCTTGGTAAACGCTGGGTTGCAAGATATGGAAAAGAAAAGACACTGGCACTTGCCGGCGCTTTAATGGCGTTGCCCCCGCTTACCCTCAGGGTCAATTCACGCAAAATCAGCCGGGAAGACCTGACGGCAAATTTTGAACGCGCAGGGATTAACGCCCAAACGACACGCTTCAGTCCTTTAGGCATTCAGATCCGAACATCCGGCATTGCCATACCTGATCTGCCCGGATTTAATGACGGCCTGTTCCAGGTTCAGGATGAAGCGGCCCAGCTTGCCGGAATGCTTTTAGGCCCCAAACCCTGGGAAAATATTCTGGATGCCTGTGCAGGACTGGGCACCAAAACCTGCCACATGGCCCTTGAAATGGAAAACAAAGGCCGCATTACCGCCAATGATACCGGCGAAAGCAAAGCCGAGCGTTTAGACAGCGAAGCCGGGCGTCTGGATATTGATATTATTCACAGCACCCATGTGGACATGACCCGGGCAGGGGTCAATGATTTTTCATCGTATTTTGACCGGGTGCTTGTGGATGCGCCATGTACAGGCTTAGGTGTCCTTGCCCGAAACCCGGACAGCCGGTGGAAAAGAAGCTCAAAGGACATTATGCGCATGGCAGCCCTGCAGAAAAAAATCCTTAACGGTTCCGCCAATGTGGTGGCACCCGGCGGTGTACTGGTCTATGCGGTCTGCTCCTGCGAACCCGAAGAGACAACCCAGGTAATTCAGCGGTTCTTAGACAAAAGAAAAGATTTTGCCCCGGACCCTTCGGGGTTTGAAACGCATCTGCCTTTTTTCTGTGAATCCGGGTCTAAGACATTTAATAAAACAACCTTTCCTGACCATCTTGACATGGACGGCTTTTTCATGGCCAGGATGCGGAGAAATAAATAGGAGATAATTATAATTATGACACTGATCGCCCCTTCTATTCTATCTGCTGATTTCACCCGTTTGGGAGAAGAGGTCAAAGCGGTGGAAAAAGCCGGTGCAGACTGGATTCACATTGATGTTATGGATGGACAGTTTGTGCCCAATATTTCCTACGGCCCCATTGTTGTGCAGGCCTGCAAACAAGTTACGGATCTGGTGCTGGACGTCCACCTGATGATTGAGACCCCGGATGCCAGGATTCCGGATTTCGCCAAAGCCGGGGCCGACTACATCAGCGTCCATGCCGAAGCATGCCCCCATCTGCACCGAAGTCTGCAGTTGATAAAAAGTTTGGGGCCAAAGGCCGGTGTTGCCCTGAATCCGGCCACACCGTTGTCGTCCATTGAATATGTCATTGATCTGCTGGATTTTGTCCTGATCATGAGTGTCAATCCCGGTTTCGGCGGCCAGACGTTTATTAACTCAAGCTTAAATAAAATCACCGCGTTGTCTAAAATGCTGTCTGATGCAGGCGCCAATGCGCTTATCCAGGTGGACGGGGGCGTTAATAATGATACTCTGGAAGCCGTTACAAGGGCCGGTGCCCATTGTTTTGTGGCGGGATCTGCCATTTTTAACACACCTGACTACAAGGAAACCATAGACGGGCTTCGCAGGCTTTCTGAAAAAGGCAAGATGATATGAACAAAATGATAATATCCGTCCTGGCCAAAGACCGGCCGGGCATTATCGCAAGTATCACCTCAGATTTGTATGAGCTGGGGTGCAATCTTGAAAACGTCAACCAGATGATCCTGCAAAACCAGTTTGCCGGTTTCTTTATAACCCAGGTCCCCAAAAGCCTATCCTGTGAAACCATTCGACAGGAGCTATCCTTAAAAGAAAAAGACCATGAACTGACCATCCATGTCAGATCCCTTGAGGAAGAGACCCCGGCACCTGTGGCGGAAAAGGAAATCTTTCTGATCACCACCTCCGGCCCTAACCAGAAAGGCCTTGTGGCAAAACTATCTTCCATTATCTCAAGCTTTGGTGCCAATATCGTCAACCTGAAAGCTGTATTCATGGGTGGCTCCAACCCCAATGAAAATGTCATGTCCTACCAGGTTCTGATAACAAAAGAGATTGATGCCCCTGCCATGTTTGCCGCACTTAAAGAAAAAGCAAAGGAACTGAACCTGGACATCCGTATCCAGCACAAAAATATTTTTGACGTAACCAACAAAATATAAGGAAACTTTCAAAGTGTTTGACGATCAGGAAATTATCTCCACCATAGAGATGGTAAAAAATGAAAACCTGGATGTGCGGGCAGTTACCTTAGGGATAAACCTGTTTGACTGTATTTCCCATGACCTGACTGTATTCAAAAAAAATATACGCAAAAAAATCATCGGCCACGCAGCCACGCTGGTGGAAACCTGTGACCAGGTGGGTGAAAAGTACGGCATAAAGGTGGTCAATAAGCGTATTTCCATCTCTCCCATTGCCCTGGTGGGCGCATCTTTTTCATCTGAGCAGATGGTGGAGATTGCCCATGAACTCAATGACATTGCCAAAATCGTAAATATTGATTTCATCGGCGGTTTTTCAGCCTTGGTGGAAAGAGGCATTGCCAAAGGGGACCAGGCGTTGATTGACGCTATCCCGGAAGCGCTGGCCGGCACCCAGCGGCTTTGCGCATCGGTAAATGTGGCGACCACCAAGGCCGGTATTAATATGGATGCCGTGCTTATCATGTCCAGGGCCATTAAAAAGGCAGCTGCGCTTACGGCTGATGCAGACGGCCTGGCCTGTGCCAAGCTGTGTGTTTTTTCAAATATTCCCCAGGACATGCCTTTTATGGCAGGCGCCTATCTTGGGGTGGGCCAGGCAGATGCCGTGATCAATGTCGGGGTCTCCGGACCTGGCGTGGTCAAACGCGCCATTGAAAGAAACCTGGCCCAGCAGCGCTTGCCGCTTGGCCGCATTGCCGAAATTATCAAACGGACTGCCTGCAAGGTCACCCGGGTGGGAGAACTCATTGGCAGGGAGGTGGCAGATATCCTTAAAATCCGGTTTGGCGTGGTGGATCTTTCCCTTGCCCCGACCCCCACGGTGGGTGACAGTGTGGGCGAAATCTTCCAGGCCCTGGGCCTTTCCCATATTGGTGTGCCCGGTTCCACCGCAGCACTTGCCATGCTCAATGATGCAGTGAAAAAAGGTGGGGCCTTTGCCTCTTCCCATGTGGGCGGCCTGTCCGGTGCCTTTATTCCTGTCAGTGAAGACCTTAAAATTGCTGAGGCCGCGCAGAAAGGATTTCTCACCATGGAAAAACTGGAAGCCATGACCTGTGTATGTTCCGTGGGCCTTGATATGGTAGCGGTGCCCGGAAATATTACAGAGCAGGTGTTAGCCGGCATCATTGCCGATGAAATGGCAATCGGCATGATCAATGCAAAAACCACGGCCACGCGCATTATCCCGGTGCCCGGTAAAAAAGCAGGGGACAACGTCAATTTCGGCGGGCTTTTGGGCAAGGCCAGTATCATGGATGTGCCCCATCTTGACCTTGAAGATATTTTTGTGGAATACGGTGGTCATATTCCTGCACCCATTCACAGCCTGAAAAATTAGGACCCCCGCATATGAGCACCACCGAAGCCCTGGGCCGGTTACCCCAAGGGCAGATGATTGATTATAAAATTGTCCTGTTCCCCAAAATAAGATAGGCGCACAATTCATGACGGATATTGTCTTAATTGCCCCGCCTATCCGGGAATTTTATCTGACAAAAAAGCGTACCATTCCCTATGGGCTTGCCTGTATTGCCAAAGAGATAGAGCAGGCCGGATTTTCGTCTATCATTATTGATGCGCTTGCCAGGGATAAATCAACGGTCATTGAATACCCGGAAGCGTTTTGTCACCTGGTTCCCCATTACGGAAGAACCGATCTTACGTTTTTTTCTTTGTTCCACCATCACAGACACTTTGGCTACAGTTTTGAGCATATTGCAAATTTGACCAGGCAGGAAAAACCATTTTTAGTGGGCATATCCGCCTTGTTTACCCCCTATTGGGAACAGGCCCTGGACACGGCAAAGGCGGTGAAACGGTTCTGGCCTAACGCCTTTATTGTACTGGGCGGCCACCATGTCACACAGTTTCCCAAAAATTGCCTTGAATACAACGAGATTGACTTTCTAATCCAGGGAGAAGGCGAGATACCCATGGTAGAGCTTGCACGGCTTCTAAAGGACCAAACGCCCGGTACGTTACCTGAAGCCGCAGAGTTAAGACAAATCAGCGGCATCGGTTTCAGGTATGGCAATGATATTGTTCTCAATCCGCCTTTTTGGGCCGATTCTCCCCATGGGCTTGACCGGAACGCTTTGGATAAAATTGACTGGCACTTTTACCAGCGCAATAAAAAAGCCGCCATCACCATTGTGGCCTCCAGGGGATGTCCTTTTTCCTGTTCCTACTGCGCGGTTTCGGCCGCCGGCAATTATGGGAATTTTCGAATGCGACCGGTTAAAGATGTGCTTGATGAAATTAAATTGCAGGCAAAGTCCAAACAAATTGGATTCATTGATTTCGAGGATGAAAATCTAACCCTTAAAAAATCATGGGTAATGGAACTTCTGGAGGGCATCCAACAGACATTCAAGGGACAGAAGATTGAACTGCGCGCCATGAACGGGCTTTTCCCCCCATCCCTTGATACGGAAATCCTGACTGCCATGAAAGCAGCCGGGTTCAAAACGCTGAACCTGTCCGTGGGCTCTTTTTGTGCAGCCCAGTTAAAGCGCTTTAAACGCCCGGATGTCAGAGATGCCCATGACAGGGTGCTGGACATGGCCAAGGATATGGATATGGATTGTGTTTCTTATCTTCTTGGGGCCGCGCCCGGTCAGACAGCCGAGACCACCTTAAATGATCTTTTGGCGCTTGCGGCCAGAAGAACCATTGCCGGCCTGTCCATTTATTATCCGGC
>Ga0102926_1001264_pt1 | contig 14996 bp, 12 predicted proteins | sample SalPonR1_A_D2_MG_FD_78173 | JGI IMG/M metagenome (GOLD analysis project Ga0102926, IMG submission 78173) | Salt pond soil microbial communities from South San Francisco under conditions of wetland restoration - Salt Pond MetaG R1_A_D2_MG | ecosystem: Environmental > Aquatic > Marine > Intertidal...
ATTTATGTATTTTACTCGATAATCGAGATTAAATGCTCCGAGGCTTGCCTCGAAATCAAATTATATTTTTTAAGTAATAATGCTTCGCGAGCTTGCTCCGAAGTAGTTTACTTGATAATCGAGATTGAATGCTCCGAAGCTTGGCTCAGAATTAAAAATTATTTCTATGAATTGCTAATGAGCCTTCTATGAGGTAGTTTACTTAAACAAAATTTTATAAAATGTCAGAATTTGAAAACAAAAGGGCAAAAATTTATAAACCTTCAAAAATATCTTTCTCGGGGTGGAAGAAAATAGGTTTTAAAATAAAAGATAAAATAGATGAGAATAACCTGGGTATTGTCTCTGCCGGAGTAGCTTTTTATTCGTTCCTAGCAATTTTTCCGGCTATAATGGCTTTGGTTTCTATTTATGGTCTGGCAGTAAGCCCTTCTCAAATTGAAGAACAATTAACTCAAATTGGGGCTATGATTCCAGATCAGGCTTATGGTATTGTTGAGGAGAGACTGCAGGAATTTATTTCTACTTCGGGAAGCACTCTGGGATGGGGAATGGCGCTGGGAATACTTTTTAGTATTTGGAGTGCAAACAAAGGAATGAAATCTTTATTTAAGGGTATCAATGTTGCATATGGCACCCATAGCAATAGAGGCTTTTTAAAAGAAAATGCACTTACCTTATTATTTACGTTTGGCGCTATTATCCAGATAATTCTAAGTATGGCGTTAATAGTGGCATTCCCGGCTATTGTAGGCGAATTTGGCTTACCTCAGAATATAGAGAGCCTTATTAACTGGATGCGTTGGCCACTCCTGGCTATAATTGTTGGTTTATTTCTTTGTATTGTATATAAATATGCACCCCAACGTGATAATCCCAAGCTAAGATGGGTAATTCCCGGAGCTCTGGTCGCGACGATCCTATGGCTAATTGCTTCATGGGGGTTTTCTTTCTATGTAAGTAATTTTGGAAGTTATGGGGAAGTGTATGGCTCTATTGCTGCAGTTGTTATTATGATGTTATGGTTATCTATTACTTGTTTTACGGTTTTATTAGGAGCGCAAATTAATTCAGTTTCAGAAAAGTATGCAAAGAAGGTTAGTTCCTTTCGGTAAAGATCGAACTAGCCTGCAATATTACCTCATACCGTTAAAACTGTGTTATTTGAAATCTCTTTAACGCTTCACTTAGTGAAATACTGCGATATTTAAAATATAGAAATACGATGCAAACCAAAAAAAGCAAAAATCATGAATAATGAAGTAGTAGAAAAGGGATTAAAATGGCTTAAAAGAGCAGTTATTTTTAAAGCAGGAAAAGCAATCCTTAAAAAACCGGCAAGGATGCTAGGAGTAGGTGCGTTAGCTGCGGGGGCAGGAGTTGCTGCCTATAGCTTATTAAAGAAAAGAAAAAAGAACGACCTAACCCATATAGATGATATTGAAAATAATAATCCTGAAGTAGAAGGTAAAAAGAAAATAGTAGTATAAAACCTATTAAAATAGAAAGGCCTCACAAATTTTTGAAATCTGTGAGGCTTTTTTTATGCTGAATTGTTTCTAAGCTTTTAGAATATAAAAACAAGTTCAGATTGATCATTCAAAAAAATCTTGGATAGCATATTTATAGTTTAAAGTAACCATCTAACCGAAACCGAAATATTCCTGCCAATATTAGAAATATCGTCTGGTTTTAAACGAGAAAGGTGCGAGATATAATCTTTATTTAGCAAGTTGTTCGCACTCACTCCAATTCTCATTTCTGTGGTGTTAATCGCGAATTGTCCTCCGAATCCTGCACCTAAAAGCCCGTAGCCACCGGTTCGGGTTTCAAAAGCACTCACGTTATTTTGATCGAAGACATTTTCTAATCGTACGAATGCGTACTTGCTATAGATCTTTTCATCCGGAGCGTCGAATTCTACTCGAAAAGTATTGGTAAGGGAATTGGCGGGAATTAACGGCAAATATTCTCCATTATTTCTTTTACCTGTTACAGTTTCAAAACTACTCTCGAGATGTAACCAATCTAACGGATGCGGGTGAATATGAACTCCAATTTCTCCACCATACAATTCAGCATTGTTCTGAGTATATTCAAAAACTGGATTTCCTTCAATTAATTCACCTGTGGGTTCCAAATAAATATAATCATTTATAGAATTGTGGAATCCGTTTACGTAAGCTTCAAAATGTTTATTTCGCCACTCTAATGATAGATCTACCTGAAAATTTTGTTCGTTTTCGAGAGTTTGATCTCCAATTTCAAATCTATTGGTTCCGTGATGGACACCATTAGAAGTTAATTCTGAAAGGTTGGGAGCCCTAAATCCGGTAGCAAGATTTAAACGTGCACTTAATCTTTCACTTATAATATATTTTGCACCCAAAGCTCCGTTTATACTTTTGTATGACTCTTCCACAGCCGCGATTTCTCCACTTTCGTGGGCGTGCTCATCCTCCTCTTCGTGTTCTTCTTCGCCGTGTTCTTCTTCATGAGGCTCTACCGCTTCGCTATCAATATTTCGAATATCATATCTAAGCCCCCCTTGAAAATCCCACTTATCAAAATGTAAATGAGTAGTAGCAAATACACCAAAATCTACGGTAGTTGCATCTGGGATTAAAATTTCTTCACCGTAATTAGTATTTGTTTGATGCATTCCCTGGACTCCCAGGATAGTTTCAAACCTTCCGGTTCGTGGTAAATTATATTTGAGATTATAGTTTAAAGTCTCTAAATGCATCTCTAAAGCAGGGTTTTCTTCACCTTCTCCTTCGTGCTCCTCCTCGGCGTGTTCTTCCTCTCCTTCATGTCCCTCTTCTCCTTCGTGTTCTTCGTGGTGATGTTCTTCAAATTCTTTTCTGTCATTATATTGATAACCAATCTTAAAATCCAGACTCGAATTGTTAAAGTAAATCTTGTTTTCTAAACTTAAAATATGGTTGTCTATTTCCTGATAGGGAAGAAGAGGATCCTTGTCCGTAGATTGTAAGCCAATCTCTTCAGGAATTCCAATATTAGATTTATTAAAATTATACCTTAAATCTGTTTTAAATTTAGCATCCTGGTAACCAATGCCGGCTTTAAAATCGGTTTCATTAAAACGGGTATTAGTGACTCTTTCTCCATCTCCGGTTTCATAATCACTATGCGCAGCGTAACTTCCACGAGCAAGAAACCTTAACTTTTCTCCTGAAGTCTTCGCCATTAGGCTTCCCTGGTAACCTCGAGTATTACTGAAGTAATTGACGTCTGCTTCAGCATTGGTTTCATTTTCTGCAGCATAGCGTTCAGGGTTAAGATAAAGAACACCACCAATTGCATCGCTTCCGTAAAGAAGGGAAGCGGGACCTTTTATAACTTCAACACTTTCAATTCCTTTAGAGCTTATTCCCAGCCCATGTTCATCTCCATATTGCTGGTTTTCAAGTCGTACACCCTGGGTGTAAACCAAAACCCGGTTAGAACTCAATCCGCGAATTACCGGCTTGCCAATTCCCACGCCGGTTGTTAAGCTTTCTACACCGGCAATTTGTGTAATCCCATCACTTAAAGTGATAGCGCCTTTTCGGTTAAGTTCTTCCACATTTTCACGTTCTACACGCATTACATTTTCACTTTGTAACTGGTGAAAAGGAGTAGATACAATCACTTCTTCCATTTCTATGGCAGATTTTTCTAAAGTGATATTTAAATTGGATGTTTCAGGGAAATCCAATTCATTAGAATACGTTGCAAACCCTACTGAGGAAACTACAACCTTAAATTTTCCATTTGGAATATTTTCTATTCTAAAACTCCCATCTGTATCAGTTATATCACCTTTACCGAGTTCTGGGAAATAAATATTTGCACTAAATACTGGTTCTGCGGTTTCAGCATTGGTAACCTTGCCAGAAAAAGTATTCTGAGCATATATAATGGGACTCACTGCCAAAAATAGCAATGAGAAAAGTAAACTTTTCATAGTATTTTTTTAAATAATTATACTTCTAACAAATAAAAATCGACATGTTAGGCAGTCATTGGTGGACCCCGAAGCTGGAAAGGCAGCTTCTGATAATCACTTAAAAATTGATAAAAATCGAAGAATTGTTTTTTTACCTGCTTTTCTACAAAGGATTCAAAATTAATGAAGCTTGTAGCCAATGCAGGGTTTTTGTGAAAAGAATATAATTCACAGTCAATACTACTAGAGTGAAAATGCTCATCGGCATAATTAATGCACAATTCATGGCCGTGCCCGCTAAAGATATGCGAGAAGCTAATTACCACAGGAAGCAGAAGTAAAGCTCCTAATGATATCGCGAATATGTGTTTAAAGATTTTCAAACGGTATTATTGAAATAATTTAGCGAATCCCATTCTACTTAGCATTTTCTTTTGAAAAGCCCAAAAGAATTGAAATTGGCCAAAAACCCATCCAAAACTAACCAGTAATATTTGGTAAATAGGGAAAATAAGAAAGATTCTGGCACTCCAATAGACAGCCCAATGGGAAGAATTTTCATAAATACCTAAAAAATTACAGAGAGGCTCAGCCAATTTTGCCGATGTAGATCCCGTTATAGCAAATACCAAAAGAATTATAAATATTTGCCAATTAGAATCTATACCCCAACGTGCTTTTAATTTATTCATACGGCAAAAGTACTAAAAGCATTGAAGAATTAAAATAAACACTGTTAAATACGCGTGGGCACAGAGAACTTCTGGTTATAATGCCTGCTAAAAAACACAAAATAATTATACAATAAATAGTTTACTTCGTAGCCATAGTCTATGGAGGGGTTATAATTTATTTCCTGAAGATAGAGATTAGGATTATAATTCATTGGTTGGCCTACACGTTGATTAAATTCTGTAACCAAAAATCTGTTCTTATTTTCTAAATATTGCTGAGAGTAATAGCCTTCTGGCCTTGCAATTGAGTTTATAAATAAATTAAAACCAGGTTCTATAATAATTATTTCATATTCTAAACTATCGTTAGCTATTCGTACGGTGTCTTCGTTAATTTGAGAATCACCAAGCTTTCTATCACGTGTGCTTCCGCAACTGTAAACAAATAATCCTAATAATAATATATAAATGAGATTTTTCATTCTTGTATCTTAACTCACAGTGTGAGGTTATTTTTTATTTGAAAATAATATTTAAAAGAATTCTTTTATTAATTAAAGGCAAAAATTATACCTGATTTCATTTACCACCCAACATGCCGCCGAGCAAACTACCTCCTTTTTTTCCTTTTTTGCCACCAAGCACCATTCCTGCCACATCGTCTATTACATTCCCGTCCCCATTAGCATCCAATAAGGTTTCTACTAAAGATTGATCGTGGCTGGAATTGGATCCCAAAACAGATCCCAACAAGTCAGATAATCCCGAAGCACCAACATTGTCTTTTCTCTTTTGTTGTCCTAGTAAGCCCATTACAACAGGTGCAGACATTTCAAGTACTTTATTTACAGAAGTTTCGTCCATGTTTAGAGCTCCGGCAATGGTTTTACTTATGCTGCTTCTTCTTGAACCCAAAACATGATTTAAAATCTTATTTCCTTCGCCGGTAAGTTCTTCGGTTTCTTTTTGTTGCAAGTTTTCTAAGGCTTCGCCATTATGCTTTTCATCCTGTAAAGCTTTGTCTAAGCTTTTGGCGCCCTCTGGATCTTTAGTGTTACGCTTCATTGCACCAAGAATTAGCGGCAGAGCCATTCCCAGGGCAGAAGTCACCTTTTCTTTTTCTTCAGAAGTTTTTGAGCTGGCTTTATCTACCAACTGCTCTCCCATTTGTGTATTCAATAAATCAAGTATAGAAGCCATAAATTTAATTTTTATTGAATTAATTTACGGCTTTTAACCAGTAATGAGCGTTAAAGCTTTATTATAATCTATTTCTTAAAGTGCGAAATAATCTGTTGGGCAAGTTCTAAACCTATACGCTCCTGTGCCTCGAGAGTAGAAGCACCAATATGAGGGCTTAAGGAAAGTTTTTCGTTCATTAATAGTTTAATGGCCGGTCTGGGTTCGGCTTCAAATGTATCTAAGCCTGCGAATGCCACTTTTCCATCTTCTATAGCTTCCAAAAGCGCAGCTTCATCTATCACTCCGCCACGAGCTGTGTTAATTATAGCAACTCCCGGTTTCATCGCTTCCAGCTCTTTTTTACCAATTATTGGTTTGGTTTGTGCCGGCACGTGAAGTGTTATAAAATCAGAGTGTTTTATGAGTTCCTCTACAGGTTCAGTTTTTATAGGGATTTCGATGCTTTGGTGATTGTAAAATTCCAAATTGATTTTCACTTCTCCTACTTCCTTATCACTCGCGATAACTTTCATTCCGAGACCTAAGGCAATTTTGGCAACTTCTCGTCCAATTCTTCCAAAACCTATGATTCCCAGAGTTTTACCTCTGAGTTCTATTCCTGCGGAATAAGATTTCTTAAGTTCCTTGAACCGGGATTCACCTTCTAAGGGCATATTTCTATTCGCATCGAATAATTTTCTAACTCCGCTAAAAAGATGCGCAAAAACTAATTCGGCTACAGAGCCTGAAGCTGCTTGTGGAGTGTTGATTACCTTAATTCCTTTACTTTCAGCATGTTTAACAGCTATATTATCTAAACCAACACCGCCGCGACCTATTAATTTTAAATTTTTACAGGAATCTATAAGCTTATTATCTACCGTGGTGGCACTACGAACCAACAAAACCTGAATATTCTTTGAGTTTATGTATTCGGCCAGTTGTTCCTGGGCTACTTTAGTGCTTATTACTTCAAAACCGGCATTTTCAAGTTGCTCTACACCGGCTTTAGCAAGGCCATCGTTTGCGAGCACTTTAATTGTTTCAGGTTTTGAAGGAGTTGCGGGTTTATTGAAAAAATCTTCAGGTTTCATTTATTTATATTTAATCCTTTGGGTGGGAGTTTGTTACGGGATAATTGTTTTCCTGTATTTTGTTAATTTTTGAGATAAGCGTGTAAATGATATTAATTAAGATTGTTCTTCTAATTGCTGCATAGCGCTAACCAGAACTTTCACACTTTCTATATCTAACGCATTATACAGAGACGCCCGGTAACCTCCAACACTTCTATGACCATTAAGCCCGTTAATACCGGCTTCTTTCCATAGCATATCAAAAGCATCTTTTTTGCTTTCGTCGGTTAGGTTAAAGGTGGCATTCATTGCTGAACGGTCTTTAACTTCAGCAAAGCCTTTGAATAATGGATTTCGGTCTATCTCTTTATATAATAGGTCGGCTTTTTCAGCATTTCGTTTTTCCATAGCTTTTATCCCGCCATTCTTCTTGATCCATCGTAAAGTTAACAGCGAAACATACACCGCATAAACAGCCGGAGTATTAAACATACTGTCCTTTTCTAAATGAACCTTGTAATTCAACATAGACGGAATCTCACGCTCAACTTTTCCTAAGATATCTTCCTTAATTATCACTAGCGTAGTTCCAGCGGGGCCCATATTCTTCTGTGCACCGGCGTAAATAAGGTCGAATTTTGAAAAATCCAGTTGTCTTGAAAATATATCACTGCTCATATCACAAACCATCGGGGCATCAACTTCAGGAAAGTCTTTTATTTGGGTTCCGAAAATGGTGTTATTACTAGTGCAGTGAAAATAATCTACATCTGCAGGCACTTGGTAATCTTTCGGGATATAGTTGAAATTCTTGTCTTTTGAAGACGCTACTTCAATCACTTCACCAAAAATTTTTGCTTCTTTTATGGCTTTAGAAGACCAGGTACCGGTATTGAGGTAGGCCGCTTTTTTATTTAATAAATTATAAGCAGTCATTAAAAACTGCATGCTCGCACCTCCTTGTAAAAACAAGGCGGTATATCCTTTATCTTTAAGGCCTAAAAGTTCTAGCGAAAGGCTTCGGGCTTCTTCCATCACATCTACAAAGGCAGCACTGCGGTGAGAAATTTCCATAATAGACAATCCTGAATCCTGGTAATCTAAAATGCCCTGCGCAGCTTCCCTAAAAACTTCTTGTGGTAATATACAGGGGCCGGCGCTATAATTATGTTTTTTCATAGTTGGTTAGTTAGTCATTAATCCCTCATGTTTTCTCCGAAATTATAAAATTGTTTCCAATTTATTACTCGTTTGTTTACTGAGAGTTTCTTGAATTAAATTTTTTCTAAAAATTTTAAAGTATCTACCCCATCGGCATAATCCCATAATTTTGGTTGCTGGGTTTGGCCAAAATCAACTTCAGCTTCACGCCCTACAACGCACTGTAAATTTTCTTTATTTTGCTGAAGTTTTTCCTGTAAGTCTTTTTCATCCTCATATTCATCATAAAATAAAGTGGCGATAGGGGAACCGAAACTTTCGTCTCTTTTCAGGATAAGAAAACCGTTTTCTAATAATTTGAATTCGCTCATTAAATATACGGCTTTGTTATAATCGTAATTATTGGCGTATTTAGCCGAGTTCAGCAAAGTATTCCAGGGATAAATAGCTTTAAAAAAACTATCGAAATCATAATCTTTAGGAACATAAAGTTTAGAAACATTACGACAACCTAAACCAAAATACCTAAAAATATCTTCACCCAGTGCTTCCAGTTGCTGTTTACTTTCCTTACCGGTAAGTATGGCTACAGAGTTTCTATTTTTCCTAATAATACTTGGTTTTCCTTTAAAGTAATATTCAAAGTACCGAGCGGTATTATTACTTCCGGTAGCGATTACAGCATCAAAATCACTGAGTTTTTCCTCGGTGAATTTTATTCTATTTTTGAATTCCGGAGCGATATCTGTCAAAAAACTAGCAATTACCGGTAACAATTGTTTATCGTTAGATGATTGCTTTACCAATACTTTGTGTCCTGAAATTAGAACCGAAAGAAAGTCGTGAAACCCAACTAGCGGGATGTTTCCTGCCATAACTATGGCAACAGTTTTTGGCTCTTCCTGGTTAAACTCATAAGGCTTTAACCACTTATCTAAATTGCTTGATGTTAGTGCTTTGCTCCATTGCTGTAGTGAAAAAATCACATTTTCCCTGGTAAACCAACCATTGTAATGAATTGCCTGATCTATTTTATCACTTAATTCATTAAAAAATTTATCGTTTTCCTGAGTGGTTTTTGGTGAATTAATGTTCTCATCGCTAAACAAACTCAGGAACTTTCCTAGTTCAACAAAATATGATTTTCTTTCTTCAATTGTCATTTCCTTATTTGGTTATGATTGCCAATGGCTTTAAATTTGTAACGCGAAATTAAAACTTAAGCAGGCAAACTCCTAAAAATACCGGGGAAATACCGTATAAGTTTTGAGTTAATTAATTACAAAGAAAAAAAGCTATGGCAATTGTTATAACAGATGAATGCATAAACTGCGGAGCTTGCGAGCCCGAGTGTCCAAATACAGCTATTTATGAAGGAGCAGACGATTGGCGATATGCCGACGGTACAGATTTGGAAGGAAATGTAGTGCTGCCAAACGGGAAAGAAGCCAACGCAAACGAGGCACAGGAACCTATAAGTGATGAAATCTATTATATTGTACCCGATAAATGTACAGAGTGTAAAGGTTTTCACGAAGAACCACAATGTGCAGCAGTTTGTCCCGTAGATTGTTGCGTGCCAGATGATGAGCACGTAGAAAGTGATGAAGAATTACTTGGTAAACAAAAATTTATGCACGAAGACGAGTAATTTTTTAACATAAAGATTATTTTATTAAAAGATCCTGTTTTAAGTGAAGCAGGATCTTTTTTATTTTCACATAATACATAATTAATTTTGTTTAACAGTATAAAGTAAAACTTAACCTATTGGTTCGGTTATTTCCTGTCGGTCATTAAGCTGTTTCATAGATTTTAAGTATTTTCAACGTGAAATAAATTTAATTTGCCATTTAACGAAGCCCAATAATTCGAATTTATAATGATAAATCCTGCACAACTAAAGGAAATATTCCAGGCATTTCCCGACAACTGTTTACTAATCAAGCCAGATTTACCAAATTTTACAATAATAGAGGCAAATCGTTCTTTTGAAAAAACTATTGGGTTGAGCGCAGATGAACTTTTGGGAAATGACATCCTAAATATTTTTGGTTCTGGAAACGCAGGAAAGGAATTTAATGAAAGCCTTACAAAATCATTTAAAAAAGTATTGGAAACTGGAAAGCCAGATCATATTCCAGAGATTACCTATAAGCTTCCCGATTCCAAAACCGGAATTTCACAGTCAAAAGTTTGGGAGGTAGACAATATTCCTATTAGTAAAGAAAATGGTGAAACAGAATTTATTTTACATCGGGTTAGTGATATCACGGAAATAGTTAAGGCTAAAGAACAAGAAGAGATTTCTTTGGAGAATCTTCGAGAAAATGAAAGACTTTTAAAGGAAACCCAAGAAGTGGCGCAAATTGGTAGCTGGGAATTGGATTTGGAGCGAAATACGCTCTATTGGTCCAGTATGGTTAAGAAAATTCACGAAGTACCTTTAAATTATAAACCGGAACTTGATAGTGCTATAGATTTTTATAAAACCGATAAAGACAAGACCACCATTAAAAATGCTGTTTCAAAAGCTATAGCCACCGGAGAAGGTTTCGATCTAGAATTGGAAATCACTACAGCTAAGAAAAACGATAGGTGGGTTAGGGCCACCGGTAAAACGGAGTCTAAAAACGGGAAATGCTTGCGTGTCTATGGGGCTACCCAGGATATTACTTCACGTAAATTTGTTGAAACGCGCCTTGAACATATAAATAATAATATTCCCGGGGTTGTATTTAGATATAAACTTAAACCAAATGGGGAGGATGAACTAGCATACGTTAGTGAAGGGGCTAAAGAAGTTTGGGGAGTCTCTCCAGCAGAGGCTGTAAGTGATAATAAAAAAGTATGGAATTTATATAGCAAACAGGATTTCGAATACGTTAACGAAACTATCATGAAATCTGCAAAAAATATGCAGGCCTGGTCACAGGAATGGCGAATAAACCACCCCGAAAAAGGCATTCGGTGGAACAGAGGCTTTGGAGCTCCTCAAAAACTTTCCGACGGTAGTGTAGTTTGGGATTCGATTGTCCTGGATGTAACCGAGGAAAAATTAGCATATGAATTACTCGAAATTAACGAATCGAGGCAGCGTAGTTTATTGGAATCCCAGACAAATTATGTAATTAGAACTAATATGGAAGGGAAGTATACCTATCACAATGAGAAGTATGCAGAGGATTTTGGATGGATCCATGGAAAATCTGGCTTGATTGGCGGGGATAGTATGGTAGCTATAATAGAACAGGATAGGCCTAAAGTTGAAGCAACGGTTTTAAAATGTTTAGAAACTCCCAATAAAACTTTTCAAATTGAAATTGGAAAACCATCGCGTGACGGGAAAATTCGTACTACAGTTTGGGATTTTATTGCTTTGAGTGATTCGGAGGGAAAACCAACCGAAATTCAATGCATAGGTATAGATATTTCAGAAAAGAAAGAAACTGAGCTTGCATTATATAGAGTAAAGGAACAGTACGAAGGTTTAATACAGAGTATAGAAGGTGTTTTCTGGGAACTAGATATTGAAACATTTGAGTTTACTTTCGTTAGCCAGCAGGCAATAAACCTTATAGGCATCAAACCTTCAGATTGGTATCACGATGCTAAATTCTGGGAAAACCATATTCATCCCGACGATCGTAGTTATGCTGTTAATTTCTGCTTGGGGGAAATAGAAAAAGGAATGAACCACAGCTTTGAATACAGAATGTTGAAAGCTGATGGTAGTTATATTTGGATAAGTGACGTGGTTACGGTTGTGAAAGAGAATAATAAGCCAAAATGGCTTAGAGGTATAATGACTGATATTTCTCAAAGAAAATTAGCTGAAGAGCAATTGAAACTAAGTGAACAAAGATTCAAAGGCCTGGTGCAGGAGGGGGGAGATCTTATCGCTTTATTAGATGAAAATGGTAATTATATGTATGCCAGCCCTACTTCTAAAGCTATTATAGGTTTTGAACCATGGGAATTTGAAGGAAGAAATGCTTTCGAATTTGTTCATCCGGAAGACCTGGAAGAAGTTAAAGAACAGTTTGAATCGGTTTTAGAAAAACAAGTTGTAGAAATAAGTCCTTTTCGATTTAAACATAAAAAAGAAGGATGGAGATGGCTTGAAACCACAGTTACCGAAAAACTGGACGACCCGGCACTAAGAGGAGTGGTTGTTAATTCTAGAGATATTACCGATAAAAAACAATATCATGACCTGGAAATCTTAGAGCGAAAAGCGCTTGAAATGAATTTTGAGAAAGAATCGGAACTCAAAGATATTCTGGATTTTTACTTGAGAAGTCTGGAATTAATAAACCCGAATTCTTACTTCGTAATTCAAAAAGTTGAAAACGGAAAATTGCGAAATTGGGCATCAGGGGAAATACCTGATAATCTAAATAAGGCTTTAGATAATCGGGATCTAAATGAAAAGTCAGGAGTATGTGCACTTGCAGAGAATGATAAACCCTTGATTTTAAAAATTAAAGATGCCGTTGAATCCAGTTTAAAATCCCTGGCTGAAGAAAACAAAATAGATTCCTGTTGGTCTTACCCTTTGCTTGATTCCCAGGGAAATACAATGGCAGTTCTGGCTACATTTTATAAATATGATCCTTTTCCTCAACAAGAGAGGGAGCAGCGAAGAATTGGACGCTCGGTAGGTTTATTACAACTCATAATAGAATTTAAATTGAACGAAATTGCTCTTAAAGAAAGTAACCAACGTTACCAATTTGTAAATAAGGCTACAGAGGATGCTTTGTACGATTGGGATATTAAAATTGATAATATTAAATGGGGTGAAGGTTTCTTTAAAATGTTCCAATACAGGAAGCCAGAAGGTAAATTTCCATTATCTAAGTGGCTCGATTCAGTGCACCCTGATGACCGTGAAAAAGTAGAGCTAAGTCTGAATAAAAAACTCAAGGACACTCTAACTAATAAATGGTACGAGGAATATCGTTTTAAAACTGCTCAGGGAGAATACCGGGATGTCATGGAAAATGGATATATTCTTAGGGATGAGTTCGGGAAGGCAAAAAGAATGATTGGTGTGCTTCGCGATGTGACCAGGCTACGTGAATATGAGAAAGAACTTGAAAGTGCGAATGAAAGATACCGCTTTGCCACCAAGGCTACATCAGATGCTATTTGGGATTACAATGCCGAGGATGGAAGTGTATTTTGGGGTGCAGGTTTTGAAAATTTATTTGGATACAAACTCAAAAATTTAAAGCCAGACCTTAGCCCGTGGTATGACAATATTCATCCCGAGGATCGCGAAAGAATTGATAAAAGCTATAAGGAGGCAATAAATGACAATACTGAGATTTGGGAAGAAGAGTATAGGTTTAAAAATATTCATGGGCAATATTTAGACGTTTTTGACAGGGGTTTTATAGTTAGGGATAAAAAGGGAAAAGCCAAACGAATGGTTGGAGCAATCCAGGATATAACCCGCAAGAAACAGTATGAAAATTCACTTGAAAAATTAAATTTAGATTTAAAAAAGCGGGCTAATGAACTTGCAATCTCGAATGCTGAATTAGAGCAGTTTGCCTACGTGGCTTCTCACGATCTCCAGGAACCTTTAAGGATGGTCACCAGTTTTCTTACACAATTAGAAAAGAAGTATGGTGATATTTTAGATGAAAAAGGTTTGTTGTATATAGATTTTGCGGTAGATGGCGCAAAAAGAATGCGGCAAATTATCCTGGATCTTTTAGAGTTTTCCAGGGTAGGGAGAACCGAAGATAAATTGGAGGCAGTCGATATAAATGATGTATTGAATGACGTAAAGCATTTATACCGAAAGCAAATCGCTGATAAAAAGGTTAGGATTAAAAGTGAAAGTTTACCGGTAATAAATGCTCCAAAAAGCCCAATAAGACAGGTTTTTCAAAATTTAATTAGTAATGCGGTAAAATATAGTAAAGAAGGAGTAACTCCGGAAATAAATATAAAATACAACGAAACTGAAGATTTCTGGGAGTTTACTATTCAAGACAATGGAATTGGAATAGAGCAGGAATATTTTGATCGTATTTTTGTGATATTTCAGCGCTTGCATCGTCGTGAAGAATATTCTGGTACAGGTATGGGGCTTGCAGTGACGAAAAAGATCATAGAAAATCTTGGCGGAAAAATATGGCTGGAATCTCAGGAAGGGGAAGGGACTACATTTCATTTTACAATTTCTAAAAATATTGCTAAATTGTAATATAATTCTTACAGTTTACCTCTTATTTTTAATTAGAATAATTTTAATTAATCTGTATTAATATTCTTATATTATACTATTAAAATTTTTTAAAGATTTTATGGCTATGGAACCTGTTCACATACTTTTAGTTGAAGATAATGAGGGAGATATAATATTAACAACCGAAGCTCTTGAAGAAGGTAGAATTCTCAATAAGTTAAGTGTGGTTAAAGATGGCAAGGAAGCCGTAGACTATTTGAATAAGGATGGAGCTTTTGTAAAAGCACTTACTCCAGATCTGATTCTATTAGACGTAAACCTTCCAAAAATGAATGGCCATGAAGTACTAAGATTTATAAAGCAACACGACACTTTAAAAAAGATACCGGTAATAATGCTTACCACCTCTTCATCTCAGCAAGATATTGACAACTCTTACCAGAATTACGCTAACTGTTATATTACAAAACCTATAGAAGTTGGCGATTTTATGAAAGCCGTCAATCAAATTGAAGAGTTTTGGGTGAATTTGGTGAAACTTCCTTCTAAATAGTTATTTTCCCTCAAAATTATAATTAACATTAAATTTTAAATCTTTGTTAATTAAAATAGTCCAGCTTTGTTTTAACTTTTTGGGCTATGTCTTATATTAGCGCCACAACTCCATGAACTACTTATGAGCCAGGAAACGAAGTATACTGAAGATAATATACGGTCTTTAGACTGGAAAGAACATATTAGGATGC
>Ga0102926_1001265_pt1 | contig 14979 bp, 15 predicted proteins | sample SalPonR1_A_D2_MG_FD_78173 | JGI IMG/M metagenome (GOLD analysis project Ga0102926, IMG submission 78173) | Salt pond soil microbial communities from South San Francisco under conditions of wetland restoration - Salt Pond MetaG R1_A_D2_MG | ecosystem: Environmental > Aquatic > Marine > Intertidal...
CCTGACGTTCGCTGCGACTCATGCGCTCAAGCCGCGGTCCATAGCCCGGCAGATCGCGAAATTCGACGAACAGGCCCGCACGCGCTGCCTCCTCGCGCAGCGCGGCCTGACGCCGCTGGGTGCGGGTCGGCAAAAAATGTAGAAGGGGCGCAACTGCTAGCGCAACAACCACAGCGATAAAGACATACGTCCACATAGGCGATGACCCAGGTCAAGTGTTGATTGAAAAAAGCTGCATCGGCCTTGCGACGGCCATTGCTTGTGATATACAACACATTAAAGCCACTCAGATAGCGGAGCATTCATGGCCAACTATACAAAAATCCTGATGGCGGTTGATCTGACCGACGATTCGGCTGAAGTCGCGCAGCGCGCGCAGGCAATTGCCACCAACAACAGTGCAGAATTGCACATCACCCACGTGATCGAACCGCTGAACTTCGCCTATGGCGGCGACATCCCGATGGACTTCTCCGGTATTCAGGACGAAATCCATGAGCAGGCGTCGCAACAGCTGGATAAATTTGCGACCGAACAGGGCATTGATGCAGACAAGCGGCATGTAGTCCTGGGTCGACCCGAAGTTGAAATCCACGCCCTGGCCGAGGAAATCGACGCCGATCTCATTGTCGTGGGTAGCCACGGACGCTACGGCCTGGCGCTCCTGATGGGCTCCACCGCCAATGGCGTGCTGCACGGAGCGACCTGCGACGTGCTGGCGGTTCGCGTTGGCGTGTCCAGCTAATCACTCCGGATGAGGCTCCGGCGGTACCTGTAGAGCTCGCAGGCGCTGCCGCAGTGCCGTTTCATCAAAAGGCCAGTTGAGCTCGGAACCGTCGGCAAAGCGGACTACAGGTATCAACCAACCATAACGATCAAACAGCGTATCGCTGTCACTGATATCAACGGTAGAATAGTGTGCCCCGGGGATGTCCAGCAAAACCCTGTCGAGTAAGGCAGACGCCTGCTCACACAGGTGACAGGCCCCCGTACTGTAAAGCAGCATGTGCCCCTTGTTACCAAGCTCCATGACGGATGTTCCCCATTGCAATGACCCCGGCTCCCCAAAACAGTAAAGATTACGCCCAGCGCCGTGAGCAGTTTCGCCGCATGCTCACGGTATACGGTCGAAAACCCGCGCTGGAAGCCATGCGCGACCCCGATCTCGACTGCCGCATACTGCACCTGGCCAACAGTAACCGGCAGGACGGCCTCATCAGGGAGCTGCGCACGCTGGCCTCGCAGCGCGGCATGGACGTGCGCGAGCATGACCGCGCCACGCTGTCGCGAATATCCCGGAACGGCAAACAGGACCAGGGCGTGGCGCTGGATGTGCTATGCCCGGGTTTTCAATCCCTGGAGGCGTTTGTGGGCGAGATGAAGCCCCATGGCCGCGCTCACCTGCTGGCGTTTGATGGCGTCACTAATCCACAGAATATGGGCATGTCGCTGCGCTCTGCGCGGGGTGCAGGAATGGATGGCATTCTCTATGCCGACCATGGCAATCCGGCGCTCGGCCCGCTCGTCATCAAGGCCAGTGCTGGCACGGTATATTCCGCCCCCCTCCTCCGCTGTACACGCATCGCGAGCGCCGCCCGTGATTGCCTTGACGCCGGCTTTACTCTGTATACCCTGGAAGCAAACGCAGCACGATCGCTGTTCACCACCGATTTTGCCGACCGCTCCCTGTTCATTCTCGGCGGCGAAACCGATGGCGTGTCCGCGGACACCCGATTACTGGACCATACGGCCCTGTCGATCCCCATGGCCGACGGTGTGGAGTCGCTGAATGTTGCGGTAAGTGCCGCGTTGGTAAGCTATGCTGGCCTGCTGCGCCAGTCACCGTGACAGAAACCCCATCGCATCCTCAAGCCCTTTCAGCGTCAGGGGGTACATGTGGCCCTCCATTAACTGGTGCGTCATGCTGACTGACTGGGTGAACTCCCATTCCTCTTTCGGTACCGGGTTGATCCAGACAGTCTTTTCATAGGTCCTGCGCAGTCGACGCAGCCAGACTTCCCCTGCCTCGTCGTTCCAGTGCTCCACGGAACCACCGGGCTGCACAATTTCATAGGGTGACATGGCGGCGTCGCCGACGATGATAACCTTATAGTCGTGTCCGTACTTGTGAAGGATGTCCATCACGGACGTGCGCTCGTTATGGCGCCGCACGTTGTTCCGCCACACACTCTCATAGAGAAAATTGTGGAAATAGAAATTTTCCATGTGCTTGAACTCGGTGCGAGCCGCCGAGAACAGTTCTTCGCAGACGCGGACATGGGGATCCATAGAGCCCCCCACATCGAAAAACAGCAACACCTTGACCGCGTTATGGCGCTCCGGGACCATTTTAATGTCGAGCAGGCCGGCATTGCGCGCCGTCGAGTGAATGGTGTCATCAAGATCCAGCTCATCCGCGGACCCGGTGCGGGCGAACTTACGCAGACGCCGCAGCGCCATCTTGACGTTGCGCGTGCCGAGTTCAACCGAATCATCAAGATTGCGGAAATCCCGACGATCCCAGACTTTGACGGCACGGCGATTGCCGCCATTGGGGCCAACGCGAATACCTTCCGGATGATACCCTTGCTGTCCGAAAGGTGACGTGCCGCCGGTGCCGATCCACTTATTGCCACCTTCGTGACGCTTTTCCTGTTCTTCAAGCCGTTTTCTGAACTCCTCGATCAGCTTTTCCAGGCCACCAAGGGACTCGATTTTCGCCTTCTCTTCCTCAGACAGATTCTTCAGGAACTCTGAACGAAGCCAGTCGTCTGGAATGAGCGCCTCAATCACGTCATCCAGCGCCTCCAGGTCCCTGAAATGCGCGCCGAAGGCCTTATCGAATCGATCGTAGTACTTCTCGTCCTTGACCAGGCAGGTGCGACTGAAGAGATAAAAGTCCTCCACGCTGCCGAGCACGATATGCCGCTTGAGACCCTCAAGCAGATCGAGCAATTCGCGGGTGGTCACCGGGATGCCGGCGTCGCGCAGACCGTGGAAGAAATTAACCAGCATGACGCTTAGCGCGACTCCCTGCGATGCATGAACGCGAGTCGCTCGAGCAGATGCACGTCCTGCTCATTCTTGAGCAGTGCGCCGTACAGTGGCGGTATCGCCTTGCTCTGATCGCGTTCGCGCAGGATCTCATCGGGAATATCGTCAGCCATCAGCAGCTTCAGCCAGTCAATCAGCTCCGAGGTCGAGGGCTTCTTTTTCAGCCCCGGCACCGAGCGCAGATCGAAGAAAATCTCCATGGCCTCCTGCACCAGGGACTGCGCAATGCCGGGGTAATGCACGTCGATGATCTGACGCATGGTGTCGCGGTCGGGGAAGTTGATGAAATGAAAGAAGCAGCGACGAAGAAACGCATCGGGCAGCTCTTTTTCGTTATTGCTGGTGATGATAATGATGGGCCGGTGTGCAGCGCGTACGGTTTCCCCTGTCTCGTAAACGAAGAACTCCATCCTGTCCAGCTCGACAAGCAGGTCATTTGGGAACTCGATATCGGCCTTGTCGATCTCGTCGATAAGAAGCACCACCTGCTCTTCCGCAGCAAACGCGTCCCACAGCTTACCGCGCTTGATGTAGTTACCGATGTCATACACTTTCTCATCGCCGAGCTGTGAATCGCGCAGGCGGGAGACTGCGTCATATTCGTACAGGCCCTGCTGCGCCTTGGTGGTCGACTTGATATGCCACTGTATGAGCGGCTTGCCGAGACCCTCAGCCACCTCTTCCGCCAGCATGGTCTTGCCCGTGCCGGGCTCCCCCTTGATGAGGAGGGGTCGCTGCAGATTGACAGCGGCATCGACGGCCATTCGCAGGTCGTCGGTGGCAACATAGTTCCTGGTTCCGGTGAATTTCATGATACGTGTAGGCCCGAGACAAAAAGAAGACGAAAGGGTACCGATTGCGAGGGTGCCTGCGCAAGCTGCATGGACTGACCGCCCCCTAGCGCCTGCGGCGCTGCCAGAGCACCACGAGCGCCAACAGCGTCAGCAGCCAGGCAGTTGCCAGGGTCACGGCGAGGGGGCGAAGTGCGTGCATCGCCGGCTCAATGCCGGCCGTAGCCAGTTGAAATCCGGCAACGATGCTCGCCGGTGCCATGGTATCCATACCCGGCGATGGAAATGCTGGCGTCAACAGCAGAGCCGCGCCCGTGAGAAACCATCCGAGCCGCCAGCCCGGGCGTTTCGACAGCCAGCGTGCCCCGGCCAGGCAGATGAAGAGCCCTGCCATCAGGTACACCGTCATCGCGACCAGGTATCCACTTTCTGTCAGCATGCTTCAGTCTCCCTGCTCAACCCAGTGCATCACGTAATCTTGCATATGCTCGTCAGGGACGAACTCCTCACTGATAATGCGTCCGCGCACGGAAATACCGGCGCGGTGAACGCTATCCGGATCACCTGTCTCCAACGGGTGCCAATCCTGCAGCGGCAGGCCCGCCGCTCGCAGGCGGTAGGCACAAGTCGGCGGAAGCCAGTCATACTGCGCTGCCCTCGTGGGCGTCAGCGCGACGCAGGCGGGCACATTTTGCTGCCGATTAGCATAGTCTGTGCAGCGACATGCCGTTGCATCCAGGTAGCGACAGTGCACAGTCGTCCGGGCAAAGTCTCCCGTCTCTTCGTCTTCTAGAACATGCAGGCAGCACTGCCCGCAGCCGTCACAGAGTCGCTCCCACTGCTCGACCGACAGCTCGCTGAGCGCCAATCTGTTCCACCAGCTAGCAGTCATCGCGTTGTCGCACCAGCGCATCGGTATAAGCAGGTGGCATCTGCAGAAAGAACCCCTTCTCGCCGATCGCCGCGATCACCTCTGCAGCCTCGGCACGCGCCAGCCGTCGCTCGGGCGTCAGCGCCAGCGTCATAATCGGCCGGGGCGGGCCAAATGCCGCACGAAGTGATTCCGGGAGCTCTTCCCAGGCCGTGCCACGCGGCGCGTAGAGATACATGCCCTCGCGACGTGAGCTGGCAAATATCTCGACGATGCAACTCATGCGCGCCGCTCCGCAAGGAACCTGCGCAGCGGATCGATCACCAGTGACTTACGCCAACCGTGCCATTGAGCAGGCACAGCCACCGGGTCGCCAAGGGACTCGCGCAATAGCTTTTCATAATCTTTTGACGGCAAAAGCGATTCCGGTGCGGCGCCGAGCCTTGTTGCGACCGTCTTGCCGTATTGCTTCAGATCCTTCAATAGCCGCCGCTCATCTGCGCTCAGCGGCCCGGGAAGAATACGTGGCAGTTCACTCTCCGGCATTGCGCGCGCCGCAGTCACACAGGCGACCAGATCGTCGCTGTAGCGGCGCAGGACACCGGGAGACAGATCCGGCACCTGAGCCAGGCTGTGGGCGCTGGCTTCGCCATAGCGAGCAATATCGAAGCAGGCGGCATCTGAAATGATCCAGCTGCGGGGCTTATCCCGGGCCATGGCCTGCGCTTCCCGCCAGTTACACACCGCACGCAATACAGCGAGTTGGCGACGATTGAGCTTCCAGGCCGACTTGATGCGCAGATAATAGGCCTGCGCAACGCTGCCGGCGCTGTCGATAGCGGTCCGCCCGTCTTCAAATACCCAGTCAAGTTTGCCTTCCGCCTCTATCGCAGCCCGCATGTCGCGATAGATCGGCAGCAGAAAAGCGACGTCCAGTGCAGCATAATCGCACTGGGAGGAGCTCAGAGGCCGCTGTAACCAGTCAGACCGGGTTTCACCCTTGTCGAGCTGCACGCCGCAATAGGCCTCTACCATTGCGCGATAGCCGAGGCCGAAGCCGCGGTCGAGAAATCCGGCTGCACGCTGTGTGTCGAACAGCGGCTGTGGTGCGAGCGCCAGCCAGCGATCAAACACCTCGAGGTCCTCACTCGCCGAATGCAGCACCTTGACAACTCGCTCATCGGAGAACAGGTCACGGATGGGCGAGATATCCTCTATCCCAAGAGGATCTATCAACAGTGCGTGTTCACCGGCACTCAATTGAAGCAGCGCAATCTGCGGAAAAAAAGTGTCGCGACGCATGAATTCCGTATCGACCGCCAGCACCGCTAACGCCTGCAGCGCTGGCAGTGCGCGCTCCAGCTCTTGCTGCGTTTCCACCAGCGTCCACTTCAAGAGCGCACCACTGGTGTTCGCCCGGTAAAGGCATGCATGAGGGTCGAGCCGTCCACATACTCAAGCTCACCACCCAAGGGGACGCCATGCGCAATGCGCGACATCCGTATCCCGCGTGAACCGAGCATCTCGGTCAGGTAGTAGGCGGTCGCCTCGCCCTCGGCAGTGGGATTGGTTGCTAAAATCACTTCGACGATGCCCTGCGTCTCCACCTGCTCCTGCAGCCGGTCGAGACCGATATCCTCAGGGCCAACGCCATCAATCGGTGACAGGTGCCCCATTAGCACAAAATAGCAACCCCGGTAGCCTCCTGCCTGCTCCACCGCAAGCACGTCTCCCGGCGTTTCTACCACGCACAGCGTCGTCTGATCACGGCGGGGGTCGCTACAGATCTCGCACAACGCCAGCTCTGTGAGATTTCTGCAGCGCTGACAGTGACCGATGCGATCAACCGCGTCGCGCAGCGCATTCGCCAGTAGCGAGGCACCGCTGCGGTTGCGCTCAAGCAGGTGCAGCGCCATACGCTGCGCCGATTTCGGACCGACACCGGGCAGGCAGCGCAACGACTCTATCAGCGTTTCGAGTGCGGGACTGAACTTCATGCGATCAGAACGGCAGCTTGAAACCGTCGGGCAGATTCAGCCCCGAGGTCAGCTGCGACATCGCTTTCTTGTTTTCCGCCTCGACCTTGCGCACCGCATCATTGACCGCGGCACCCAGCAGATCCTCAAGCACACTTTTCTCTTCCTGCAGCACGCTGTCGTCGATGCTCACGGCGCGCACGTCATGGCGTCCGTTCATGGTGACGCGCACCAGACCTGCGCCGGACTCACCCGTCACCTCCTGTTCCGCCAGCGCCTCCTGGGCTTTCTGCATGTCAGCCTGCATTTTCTGCGCCTGCTGCATCATTTCCGTGATACTTCCCTTCATGTGCCAGTCTCCATTACGTTGCATGACGTTGATTCTGCTGCGTTCGACATCATGCGGGATTATTCCCTGTTGACCCTTATCTCAATGCCGGGTTCATCGAGCGTCGCCGAAAATTGCGCAATCAGGGCTGAAAGCCTTGGGTCCTGCCGCATTCGCGCGACGGCGGCCGCGTGTTCCTCCCGCGCCAGTCTCTGCTCTCGCTGCGCAGGGGTTTCAGATCGCAGCGGACCGGTCTGAATGTTGACTCTCAGCGCCGGTTTTTCCAGAGCGCTACGTAGCGCCTTCTCGATGCGTTCACTGTGTCGGGCATTGAACAGATTCGACTGTTCCGGATCCAGCCTGAGCTCTACCCTGTCACCTGTCTGCCCGTGCCATTCACAATTCTTTGCCGTGAGCAGGGTGCTCCCCGTCAGCCCCAGTGAGGGCAGGAGCAGCGCCCAGTCGTCGTCTGCGCCGCAGGGCGGCGCTTCAGGCTTTTTTCCGCGATCGCCGACCTCGCCGGCTCTGTCGTTGCGAGCCGGAAGTGGCGATATCCCGGCGCTGGCCGGTTCCGTGGCCGGTGGCGCAGCCTCGACAGGCGCCCCTGCCGGCGGCGTCCCGTCGCGCTTCGCTGTCGCCCCGGCAGCTGCGGTGCTGGCCGGCCGCGAGCGGCTGGCCGTGACTGGCCTGAAGGCGAGCATTCGCAGCATGATCATTTCAAAGGCAGCACGGGTGTCGGCGCTGATGGTCATGTCCCGCTTGCCATTCAGCGCCATCTGGTAGTGCAGCTGCACATCCTCCCCTGTCAGCAACGCAGCCAGCCGCCGGAGCTCATCGGGGTCATCAGCTGCCGGGGCCAGCGCTTCAGGGACGACCTGAACGACAGCAAGCTCATGTAACGCGGCAATGAGTTCATCCACGGCGCTGGCAAAATCTGCCCCGCCCTCCGCCATGGCCGCCACAATCTGCAGCACGGACCTGGCATCATCGCGCGCCAGCGCATCGAGCAACTCAAGTATCGCAGTGCGGTCAGCGACACCGAGCATGGCCCGTACCTCGGCTTCAGCAATCGCACCGCCGCCGTAACCGATTGCCTGATCAGTGAGACTCAGGGCATCACGCATGCTGCCGGCTGCAGCGCGACCAAGGAGCCGCAGCGCGCCTTCATCATAGCCCACACCCTCGGCCTCCAGCACCGTCCGCAGGTGACCCACCACCTGCTCCGGTGGCATATTCTTGAGATTGAACTGCAGGCACCGGGAGAGCACGGTGGCCGGCAGTTTTTGCGGGTCAGTGGTTGCGAGCAGGAACTTGACGTGCGGCGGGGGCTCCTCCAGCGTCTTCAGCAGCGCATTGAAGCTGTGCGCTGACAGCATGTGAACTTCGTCAATGAGATAAATCTTGAAGCGGCTGCGGGTCGGGGCGTACTGCACGTTGTCAAGCAGCTCCCGGGTGTCGTCAACCTTGGTCCGGGACGCTGCGTCGACCTCTATCAGATCGACACTGCGACCCTCCGCAACCTCAAGGCAGGCACTGCACGTGCCGCACGGCTGTGAACTGATACCCCGCTCACAGTTGAGGCATTTGGCCAGAATCCGCGCCACCGTGGTCTTGCCAACCCCGCGGGTGCCGGAAAACAAATAGGCGTGGTGCAGTCGATTATGATCCAGTGCATTCGCCAGCGCCCTGAGCACGTGTTGCTGCCCCACCATTTCGCTGAAGGTGCGCGGGCGCCACTTTCTGGCCAGAACCTGATAGGACATGCTGTGCGCGTCACTCCTGCAGTCTCAGCCTGCCAGCATAACGCAGCCGCCGAGACAGAGAAAACGACTATGCGGCAATGGTGGAGTCTGCGCCGGGCGACCACGACAAAATTTGGAGGCAGTCCGAACAGCCACACCCCGGCACACGCATCGGCAGTTACCGTTGCTCCCTTCCGGGCCTGGCGGGGTTCACTGCCTGTCGTTGCGAGGGGACCATCCGGACTACCATAGCCCCGCTTTCGCGGAGGGCGGATTATCCTGCATCACACGACTCCAGGCAAGCCATGCCCCTCGAATGCGCCACCGCGCTGCTGCCACCGACGCTTATGCTACCCTTTTGCATTATTTGCAGGCGGGGGCAATTACATATCGTGGCAATGCGTTTCAGGTCTTCTGCTGGACTCCACCGTGTCACTGCACGATGGCTGCTTGTGCTGCTGTGTCTTTGGCTGGCAGACCTTGCTATTGCGCAGACCGACTCCGCTGAGGCGGTTTCTGCCAGTCGGATCGAGGCCCTGTCACAGCGTGTGAAACAATCGACGGATCTTTCTGAGGACGAGCGGGCCAAACTCGCCGAGCAGTTGGAGACAGCGGCCAGCATGACTGCGACAGCGCGGCAGATGCAGTCCACGATCAGTCAGATTGCTGAGCGTATCGAACGCAGCGAAGAGGAAATCGCCCGCTTTGAGGCGCTGATACAGGAGACCGCGCAGGAGCCTGTTCAACAGCCCGTAAGTGTCGACTTGCCGCTGGACGAACTCGAAGCCGAAATGCAGCTGCTGGCCGCCGATCGCCGCGGCGCGACCGCACGCCGAGCAGCCATCGCCGCCGAATTGACCGCCGCCCGACAGCAGGTTGCATCGGAGCGTGACCGGCTGATTGCGATTCAGAGCCAGCTGGAAACGCTGTCCGGCACGACCCTGTCCGAGGGGGCATCACTCAAGGACCGAGTTGCGGACGCGGTGGCGCAGGCCCGCCGTGCGCAGCTCACAGCTGAAGCAGAAGTCCTGGCGCTGCGGGTGCGTGGTCAACCGGCACTGGAAAATATCCTCGTAGCCGAGCGGAACTGGCTGGACGTGAGAATCAACCGGCTGGATCGACGTCTGGCAGCCCTGTCCGAAACAGCGCAGGATCTGCGGCAAAGCGCGGCTCAGCGGCAGATCGCAGAAACCCAGGCTATCGTCTCCGGGATTAGTGGTAGCCGCCCAGGCCTGCAGTCACTGGCCGAGAAGAATATGCTCCTGGCCCGACAGCAGGAGCGTATCGGCCTGGAACTCAACGAGGCTCGCCGGCAGCGACTGGAACTTCGGGAAATTCTCGACAGAATAGAGCGGGACGCATCACTGTCGCGTCGGCGACTCGCCGTATCCGGATTACAGCCCGAGCTCGCCGACGTCATGCTGAGCCGACTCCGAACACTCCCCGGTAAACGCGATATTGCCACGGCAATCGACAGCCGCAATACGCGCATCAACGAGGTGGCGATTGCCGCGATCGACAACGATGAGGACGTCCGCGAACTCTCTGACCGGGCAGCATTTCTGCAAGAACACTTTCCGGATCATGCCGACTGGGACAGTGCCAGCAGGGAATCCCTGAACAAGCTTATCAACCAGTACGTGCGCCTTCTGCGAGAAAATGCACAGGCCCAGTCGCAGCTGCAGCAGCTCCTTATCGATACCAACGAACTCGCGGCCAGCCTCCACGACTCCCTGGCGAGTTATGAGGAGTTCCTGACCAGCAACCTTCTGTGGACGAGAAACCACAGCTACGTCGACCCGGCGCGCCTGAAGGACCAGTTGAAACTGCTTATTTCCATCGATGGCCTCCTCCACCTGCGCGATCAGCTGCCTCAGGCGGTGCTGCAGGTTGGGCCTCTTCTGCTGGGGCTGGTAGTTGCCGTGCTGCTGATCTTTCGGCGTCGAATCAAAGATGAGCTCCAGGAACAGCTTGGCAGACCCGTCAGACCGCGCGATGAGCGCAGTGATCGTATTTTTACCGGTATTGCCTTGAGCGTGGCCTACACGTTGCCGGTGCCCCTCGCCCTATTCGCCCTGTCCCTGGTGATTCGCAATGCGGCAGCCGACAACACGCAGCTCTCGGGCATCGCTGCCGGGCTCATGCTTGCCTCAGTGGTGCTGTTTTCTCTGAGCTTCCTTCGCCACATTACCGGCCGGCTCGGTGTGGGTCGACGCCGGCTCAAGTGGAATGGCCAGAAAATGGACTGCTTGCGCCCCGCTATCAGCTGGCTCACACCGGTAGTAGCGACGGGCGCATTTACTGCCGGATTCGGCCTTACCACATCGGCGACGGACAGCGGTGGGCCACTGACGGCGATCGCTACACTGGCGATCGCCGTCGCACTGCTTCTGACGAGCCTGAGGGCGCTGCGCAGTGGACTGTTCACCGCCGACCGCATTGTGCTTTATGGATTCCGGATTGCCGTGGTACTTTCTGCCGCCATCGCCATCATGCACGTCACCGGGCATCTGTTTGCGGCCCATCTCTATCTGGATTCCCTGGGGCTCTCCATAGTGGCAGTTCTGCTGGTATTGTTCGTCACCAACATCCTCCACCGGGTAGGCCTCATTTTCAATTCGCGGATTGAGAGACGGGCTCGTGACGAGTCGAGAGCGCTTCAGGAGAGCGGCGAGAACGCCACGGATCACGCCGATGACCTGGCGACCGTGGCCTCACTCTCTGGCGCCAATACGCAGCTGCTCAGCCTTCTGCGTGTTCTGGGACTTGCCGTCGCCCTGTGGCTGATCTGGGCCCCCGCACTGCCGGCATTGAATATCTTCAATGAGATCGGCCTGTGGAGCGTCGTGGATTCCACCCTGCCCGACGGACAGCTGCGCGTCGTTTCTCTGGCGACCCTGATCAATGCCATCTTTATTCTGGTCGTTACCGCCCTGGTAACAAAACACCTTCCTCCGCTCATTGATGTTCTGCTGATGGAGTGGACAGGCATTACACCTGGCAGCCGCTACGCCATCAGAGTACTGATGCAATACGTCATCATCGGCACGGGCCTCACCATGAGCCTGTCACTGCTGGGTTGGGAATGGGGCAAGGTACAGTGGCTTGTGGCGGCGCTCGGCGTGGGCATCGGTTTTGGTCTGCAGGAGATCGTGGCGAACTTTATCAGTGGCCTGATACTGCTTTTCGAGCGGCCTATCCGCGTCGGCGACATCATCACGGCGGGCGGTGGCGATGGAACGGTTACGGAGATCAACGCCCGCGCCACGGTGATAGAGTCCTTCGAAGGCAAGGAGCTTATGATTCCCAACAAGGAACTGATCACCGGCGTGGTGACCAACTGGTCGCTCTCGACCTCGAACCTCCGCGTAGTCATCGCGGTAGGCGTCGCCTACGGCTCCGATGTCCGCGAAGCCATGCGGATTCTCATCGAGGTGGCGCAGGACAACGCTTCAGTACTGGAAGATCCGGAACCAACGGCCACGTTTGAGGATTTTGGCGACAACTCCCTGCTTATATGGCTTCGCTGTTATGCGCAACGGGAGTATCCAAGGGTATGGAGCGAGTTGCGCACTGAAATCAATGACCGGTTCAACGACGCCGGGATCAGTATAGCTTTCCCCCAGCGCGACATACATCTCGATGCAGACCGCCCCATACCTGTACGGTTCGTCGAGCCGGCGAAACCGGCCGCGCCACCAGAGGCCGAGCCGGGCTGAACCCGCCGTCGCTAACCCTGCCGAAGCAGAATGTCGACGCGCTGGGCCAGCGGGTGGACATGGTCGTCGTAGGACCCCAAATCATGCAGTGCGAAGGCGAGCTCGCTGAGGTAGCTTCCGTTACTTCCGCTGGGACCGCTAGCAGCAGCAATGTGTGACGCCAGATCATCGAGCGGTGCGGGACCGAGATAAGCCGGGTTCCCGGCTGTCGCCACATACAGTAGCCCTTGCACCGACTGCTCAGTGTCGTCGAGATAAATGGCCACCCTGTGCCGGGCGTATCCATTCTTCTCGCGATAATCGAGGTGGGCAAACACCTCTGGCGCGACAAGGTACGCTACGCCGCGGCAATCAATGCCGGGCGTCTCGATCAGGGTTACCACCCTGCCCGGCGCTTCTGGTGTTCCACGATGATCGTGGGAGCCCTGCCAGAATCGCCGCGACCAGCCGCTTATGCTGGCGACACGACGGTCCAACCAGGGAAAATCCACCTTGAAAATCAGTGAACCGTAACCGAACACCCAGGTAGGCTCAGAGATTCCTGACATGCGGAGAGTCCTGCAGTGATAGTGGCGCGCCCACCAGGATTCGAACCTGGGACAACCGGCTTAGAAGGCCGGTGCTCTATCCAGCTGAGCTATAGGCGCAAGCCGCACAGTTTACCCCGAACTGATGGCGAGGGGGAATCGGGAATTGGGGTGGCCGACGGGTCTCGAACCCGCTACCTCCGGAGTCACAATCCGGTGCTCTACCTGGTGAGCTACGGCCACCATAGACAGGGTTGACACCGAACGACCGACTCTTCTTAGCTGAAAAGTGGTCGGGGTAGAGAGATTCGAACTCCCGACATCCTGCTCCCAAAGCAGGCGCGCTACCAGACTGCGCTATACCCCGATAAACCTGAGTGTCGAAAAAGTAACCCGTGTTCAGGAGGGCGCATCATACTCACGCACCCGGGCAAAATCAACGCTCGTGACTACAGTATAGCGCATTTGTGATCATTCGATCTCGACAGTAACTTCAGCCGCCTCGTCGCCACAGAGTGCCATCCGCCGTGTCCTCAAGCGCGATACCCGCGGCCATGAGCTCGTTGCGTATTTCATCCGCCCGCGCGTAGTCCCGCTCATTCTTCGCGCTGCGCCGCTGTTCGATGAGTCCCTCTATCGCCGCGGCGTCCATCTCGTCCGCCGCGGTTGCCTCCTGCAGCCACGACGCAGGTGTGGCTTGCAGAATCCCAAGACTGTCTGCCGCCGCCAGGAAACGTGCCTTGAGCGCTGGCCTCTCCGCGACTGGCGCCTTGTGCAGTGCTTTGGCCAGCGCGTGCAGTTCGGCGAGCGCCAGGGGCGTATTCAGATCATCCTCCAGTGCAGCAAACACAGGCTCTGCCGTGATATCGACAGGACCAGCCGCCTCAATGTGCTCGACGCTACGCAGCGTGCTGTAAAAACCGTCGAGCGTGTGCCGGGCCTGTTCCAGGAGATCGACAGAAAAATTCAGCGGCGAGCGGTAATGGGCCGTCAACAAGGCCAGCCGCAGCACTTCGCCCCGGTAATGTTGCAACAGGTCGCGAACACTGCGCACGTTGCCCAGCGATTTGGACATTTTCTCGCCATCAATATCGACATAAGCATTGTGCAGCCAGTAACGCACGAATTCCCCATCATGACTGCAGCGACTCTGCGCAATCTCGTTTTCATGATGCGGGAAGATCAGATCGCGACCACCGCCGTGAATGTCAATGCTGTTACCGAGGTGTTCCCGAATCATCGCTGAACACTCGAGATGCCAGCCCGGCCGCCCCCGCCCCCAGGGACTATTCCAGCCGGGCTCATTGTCGGCGGCGGGCTTCCACAGCACAAAATCACCGGGGTGACGCTTGTAGTCGGCAACGTCAACCCGGGCGCCAGCCAGCATGTCCTCAAGCCTGCGCCCAGAGAGTGCCCCATATTCCGGCATGGACTCAACGGCAAACAGAACATGACCGGCGGAGACATAAGCATGGCCGCGCTCGATGAGCTGCCGGGTCAGGCGGATCATGCCGTCGATGTTCTGCGTCGCGTGAGGCTCCAGTGTCGGCGGCAGCGTGTTAAGCGCAGCCATGTCTTCACGGTATTTCGACGTGAACTCATGAGTGATGGACTCAATGCTGCGTCCGCTGTCGCGGGCCGCGGCGATAATCTTGTCATCGATATCGGTAATGTTACGGGCGTAGGTAACGGTTGCATGGCGCTCCCTCAACACACGAAACAGGGTGTCGAATACCACCACGGGGCGCGCATTCCCAATATGCGCCAGGTTGTACACCGTGGGGCCGCAGACGTACATTGTCACGGTGTCCGCAACCCTGGGCTCGAAGCGCTCCTTTTCGCCGCTGAGCGTATTGTAGAGGCGCAGGCTCATCCTGCCCCCCCGGCGGTCTCCCAGACGTCGCGCAGGCCGATGGTCAGGTTGTAGACAGGACTTTCAGCACGGTGATCGAGGCTATCAGCCACAAAGTA
>Ga0102926_1001266_pt1 | contig 14976 bp, 10 predicted proteins | sample SalPonR1_A_D2_MG_FD_78173 | JGI IMG/M metagenome (GOLD analysis project Ga0102926, IMG submission 78173) | Salt pond soil microbial communities from South San Francisco under conditions of wetland restoration - Salt Pond MetaG R1_A_D2_MG | ecosystem: Environmental > Aquatic > Marine > Intertidal...
ATCAGTATGAATTTAATTTTGAATAATTAAAAAAAGGATACTTCTAAAAAGAAGTATCCTTTTTATCTATCGCAGAAAACTGCAAGATAGGGGAGTGGGGACATTTCAGTATATATATACCCTACAGTAATACCTCTATTCAAAAGTAGTTATTAACTTTTTGTAATAATATCCCCTATTTTATAAACATCCCCTGCACCCATTGTTAAGATTATATCCTTAGAAGAAGCTTTTTCTTTAAGAAATTCAGCAGCTGATTGGAAGGAATCTTTATAAACAGCCTTTATATTTCTTTCTTTTAGTTTTTCTACTAAATCATTCGAACTAATGTTATATGTATTTCTTTCTCTGGCTGCATAGATATCTACAAGTACAACATTTTCAGCAGCATCAAAAGATTCAGAAAACTTGTCTAAAAGAGCAGCTGTTCTTGAAAAAGTATGCGGTTGAAAAACAACATGAATTTTTCCTTCAGTTAATTTTGAAACAGTTTCTAATGTTGCTTTTATTTCCGTTGGATGATGTGCATAATCATCAATTACTATTATATTTTTATATGTACCTTTATATTCGAATCTTCTTTTTGTACCGGAAAAGCTATCCAGGCCCTTTTTTATTGTACAGTTTGCAGCACCTGAAAGATAAGCACAGGTTGCTGCAGCTAAAGAGTTGTATACATTATGCATACCGGGGACTTTTAAATTTATGTGACAAATATTTTCACCATCTATAACTAATTTATAAGATGGATATGGATCAAACTTTAGTTCTTTAGCACTACAGTAGGAATCCTTATAAACCCCAAAAGATTTTTTATTGCAAAGTACATCATCAAAAATATTTTCTTGATTTGGATCATCTCTGTTATACACTAAAAATCCATAGGATGGAATTTTTTGAGCAAACTCCACAAAAGTTTTTTTGATTTCATCTAAATCTTTAAAAAAATCAAGATGATCTTCTTCTATATTTAATATAGTACCTATATATGGTTCGAAATTTAAAAAGTTCTTTTTGTATTCACAGGCTTCAGTTAAAAAATAATCATTACGTCCTATCTTAACGTTTCCTTTAATTTCATGATATTCTCCTCCTAATAAAATTGTTGGATTGATATCCGTTTTCAACATGATACTAGAAAGCATACCGGTTGTTGTTGTTTTTCCATGAGTTCCAGAGATTGCAGTAGTCTTATTGTAATCCTTCATAATAGAACCTAAAAATCTACCTCGTTCTAAGACGGGAATGTTTAAGCTTAAAGCTTTTTGATACTCTTGGTTATCATAAGAAATTGCAGAAGTATAAACAACTAAATCAGGATTCTTTAGATTATCAACATTGTGTCCAATATAAATCTTAGCACCTTTTTTTTCCAACAAATCAGTCATGTGAGATTTATTAATATCTGATCCGGAAACTTTAAGACCTTTAGATAATAAAATTTGTGCAAGGGCGCTCATACTTATACCGCCAATTCCGATAAAATGAATATTTTTATAATCTCTCATCTATTAACCACCTTTTTAGTAATAGATGTATTATATCAAAAATAAATTTAAAATTAAAGGGTCATATTCTTGAAAAAACCGAATATAAAATATATAATTAAAGAAATATTTCGCATTGAGGTGAACAAATGAAAAAATATAAAAGAAACCAAAGGATTGGTGCATTAATGAAAATATTTACTGAGCAGCCTAATCATATATTTTCATACAACTATTTTTCTGAAATTTTCAATGCAGCAAAATCAACTATAAGCGAAGACATCCTAATTGTTAAAAATCTAGTAGAAGAATTCGATTATGGAAAAATTAATACGATAGCTGGAGCTTCTGGAGGAGTAGTTTTTATACCTAAGATAAGTAAAAAAGAAATTTCAAATATACTAAAAGAGTTGTGTGAAGTTTTTTCTGATCCTAAGAGAATAATAGCCGGAGGTTTTATATATATGACAGATATATTTAACTCTCCTTATTATGCACAAAATATTGCTAAAACAATAGTTTCCCTATATTCCGAAAAAAAGGTTGATTATGTAGTAACTGTAGAAACGAAGGGTATTCCTGCTGCTTTAATGACGGCTAGAGAAATGGATGTACCTTTGATAGTTATAAGAAGGAATACAAAGGTTACTGAAGGAAGTACTTTAAGCATAAATTATGTTTCAGGCTCATCAAACAAGATACAAACAATGACTCTTTCAAGAAGAGCCTTAAAAGAAGGATCTAAAGTACTACTTGTAGATGATTTCATGAAAGGTGGAGGTACTATTAAAGGAATGAGGGATATGATGAATGAATTTAATGCACAAGTAGAAGGAGTAGCCGTAGTAGTAGAAACTAGAAATCCTGAAAAGAAATTATCAAAAGATTATAATTCGCTATTGACTTTAGAAGAGGTAGATGAAGAAAATAAAATTATTGACATTAGACCCAATGAATTGAAAGGTTTTGAAGAATAAAAATTTTGCATTTTTTATTAATATATAGTAAAATAAATTATAGTTTGGACATAATCCTTAAAAAAGGTGGTGAAACCATGCAAATTACAGATGTAAGAGTTAGAAAAATTAACTCTGAAGGCAAAATGAAAGCCATCGTTTCTGTTACTTTTGATGACTGTTTTGTAGTACATGATATCAAGATTATTGACGGACAAAACGGACCTTTCATAGCTATGCCAAGTAGAAAAATGCCAGACGGCGAGTTTAAAGATATTGCTCATCCAATTAACTCTGAAACTAGAGCAATGATTCAGGATGCGGTATTTGTTTCATATGAAGAGAAGCTGGCGGAAGAAGAGGAATAATTTTATAATTTATCCGCAAGGGTCTAACAAGACCCTTTTTTATTGTGTATATTATATTCTGCATATTATATATTGTAAAATAATAAATATAGTTGTATAATATCATAGGAATTGAGGTGGTAGTATGAATATTGGCTTGATTTTAGCAGCAGGAGAAGGTACAAGAATGAAGTCTAAAACTCCTAAGGTGCTACATACAATAATGGGTAAAAAGATTATAGATTATGTGCTTGATGCCTGTACGGAAGCTGATATAAATAAAAAAGTTCTTATTTTAGGACATGGTAAAGATAAGATAATAAAAGATTTAAAAAATAGAGATTTCATATGGAAGGAACAACCTATAGGTGATGATTACCCATATGGGACCGGTTATGCCGTAATGCAAGCCGAAGATATTATAGAAGAGAAGTCTACAGTTATAATCCTTAATGGAGATGTACCTCTTATTGAAAGCGAAACATTGAATAATTTTATTAGTTTTCATAAATTGAATAATAACAAAGCATCAGTATTAACATCAGAATTAGAAAATCCTTATGGTTACGGTAGAATAATAAGAAAGAATAACAACTTAAATGGAATAGTAGAAGAAAAAGATGCCACTGCTGAGGAGAAAGAAATAAAAGAAATAAATTCCGGAATATACTGTTTTGAAGGAGATATTTTAAAAAGTATATTAAAGGAATTAGATAATGATAATTCTCAAAATGAATTATATATCACAGATGGAATAAAAAAAATTGTAAACAAAGGTGGAAGGGTTGGAGCATACAAAATTTGCGACTCTACTCAAATTAAAGGTGTAAACAACAGGATTCAACTTGCAGAATTAACAAAAAAACAAAAAGTTAAGATAAATGAAAAACACATGTTAAATGGTGTAACAATTATCGATCCTGATAATACATATATTGAAAGTAAGGTAAAGATTGGTATAGATTCAATTATTTATCCAAATAGCTTTATAGAAGGTAATACAGTTATAGGTTCTGATAATATTATTAGACAAGGTTGTAGAATAACCAATTCAGAAATAGGAAATAATAATATAATAGAAAATTCCAGGATGATAAATTCATCTATAGAAAACAACAGTAAAATAGGACCTTATGCATATATAAGACCTAATTGTAAAATTGGAAGTAATGTTAAAATTGGAGACTTTGTAGAACTAAAAAACACATCAATAGGAGATAACTCAAAAGCGTCTCATCTTGCTTACTTAGGAGATGGAGAAATTGGAGAGAGTGCAAATATAGGATGTGGTGTAATTTTTGTTAACTACGATGGCCAAAACAAATATAAGACTATTATCAAAGACGGAGCTTTTGTTGGAAGCAATTCAAACTTAGTAGCTCCGATAGTAATAAATGAAGGAGCATATATTGCTTGCGGCTCAACAATAACTGAAGATGTTGAAAAAGATGCCTTGGCAATTGGGAGAGCAAGACAAGTTAATAAAATAAAAAAAGGAAAAAATAGATATAAATAGGAGGAAATAATGCTTTTACAAAATGCAGGAATTAAACTATTTAGTGCAGGGTCTAACCCCGCTTTAGCTGAAAAAGTAAGTCGAGAACTTGGACAACCCCTTGGAAACTGCACTGTTGGTGCTTTTAGTGATGGTGAAAGTACAGTAGAAATTAATGAATCCGTAAGAGGAGCAGATGTGTTTGTAATACAACCTACCTGTCCGCCTGTTAACGAAAATTTAATGGAACTACTTATTTTTATTGATGCTTTAAAAAGAGCTTCAGCAGGAAGAATAAATGCAGTAATACCATACTATGGTTATGCTAGACAAGATAGAAAAACTAAAGCGAGAGATCCTATCACATCAAAATTAGTAGCTGATATGATAACTGCAGCAGGTGCTCATAGAGTAATAACTATGGACTTACACGCTGGGCAGATACAAGGATATTTTAATGTACCCGTTGATCATTTACTTGGTGGACCTATTCTAGCTGATTCTATTAGACCAATGCTGGATGACAGTTTTGCAATTGTATCCCCGGATGTTGGTGGAGTTCTTAGAGCGAGAAACTTTGCTACATCTTTAGACTTGCCAATAGCAATAATTGAAAAAAGAAGACAGAAGGCAAATGTATCAGAAGTTATGAATGTAGTAGGAGACATAAAAAATAAAAATGTGGTATTGATAGATGATATAGTAGATACGGCAGGTTCTTTAACAAAAGCAGCAAAAGTACTTCAGGAGTTAGGTGCAAAGAAAGTTTATGCGTGTGCTACACATGGAGTTTTATCAGGACCGGCAATTGAAAGATTAGAAAACTCAGTAGTTGAATCTCTAATTATAACAGATACAATACCCCTAACAAAAGAAAAGCAAATTGATAAGATAAAGGTAGTAAGCGTTGCTCCTTTACTTGCAGAGGTAATAAAAAGAGTATCAGAAGGAAGATCAATTAGTAAGCTTTTCGAATAAACGAGAGGTGAAAATATGTATGCTGTAATAGGCTTAGGAAATGTAGGGAAACAGTACCAGGGAACAAGACACAATTTAGGATTTGATACAGTAGATTATTTAGCATATAAAAACAAGGTCGAATTAAATAAATCGAAATTCAATTCTCTATTTGGGGAATACAGAATAAATGGCGAAAAAATTTTACTGGTAAAACCAACAACCTATATGAACAGAAGTGGATTTGCTGTCGTTGATTTGAAAAACTTTTACAAGATTCCGACAAAGAATTTAATAGTTGTATATGATGATGTTGATTTAGAACTAGGACAGTTAAGAATAAGATCAAAGGGAAGTGCAGGATCTCATAATGGAATGAAATCAGTTATTTATCAATTAGGAGAAGATATCTTTCCAAGAATAAGAATAGGTGTTGGAAGAGATGAAAGAATGGATTTAGCTGCATATGTGCTGCAGAAATTTTCAAAAGAAGAAAGAGATATAGTAAAAGATATCATTATGCAGGCTGGAGATTCTGCTGAAGAAATAATTAGAACCGATGTAGATAAAGCAATGAACAAATATAATATTAGATAATAAATGCTCGGGTAAATTTTTACCCGAGCTTTAGCAAGTTATGGTGGAAAAATGAAAGATATTTATAAAAGAACTTTAGAAAAAAGCAATACATTAGAAAAAATTTACACCAGTATAGAAAAGGGTGAAAATCCAATTTTATACGGATTAAATGAAGATGGATTTGCTTTTATTACCTCTCTGATTAAAGAGAAATTTAACAAAAAAATATTGATAATAACATATGATGATATCAGAGGTAGTAAGATTAATCAAAAAATAAAAAACTTCACAGAAAAAGCTTATCAGTTGAAAAGCAAACAATTTGTTCTATACGGAATAGAAGCATTGAGCAGAGACGACATGTACAGCCGAATAAATGTAATGGAACAGGCTGTTAAAAAATCAAATTCTATATTTGTTGCATCACAAAAAGCTATTACTGATAGAATAATGAAAAAAAATAGATTTAGAGAGTTTTCTCTAAAAGTTAATATGGATACTATCATAGATATTGAAAATATATCTAAACAGCTTGTTTTAATGGGATACAAAAGGGTATCTCAAGTTGAAGGTAAGGGTCAGTTTGCTGTAAGAGGAGGAATTGTTGATGTTTTTTCACCATGGAAAGACAATCCATATAGAATAGAATTATTTGGAGATGAAATCGACTCAATAAGGTCCTTTGATTATAGGAGTCAGAGATCCATAGAAAATATTGAAGAATGCCTAATTATACCTTGTTGTGAGATACTCTTAAAAGATGACGAAATAGAAATAACAAAGGAAAATATAAAAAACGATTATGAAAATTTAAGGTTAAGGAATAAAAATAGAAAAAAGGAAGAAAATTTAAAGTCGACATACAAAAAAATGATAGAATCTCTAGACAATAGAGACTATATTGATAATGCTGAATTCTTTTCTCCATATACTCCATTAGAATATTCGAATTTTATGGATTACTTTGATGAAGAGACTATAGTTATTTTTGATGAACCAAATAGAATATTGGAAGAAGATAGGTCGAGAGAAATTGAATTTAACGAAAAATACACTGATTTGTTTGAAAAAGGAGAAGTGTTAACAGGACATCGAGAAATTTTTATAAACTTTTTAGATATACTTTTAAAAGTTAAGAAAAAACTAAGGTATTTTGTATATAATGCTATATTAAAGAATAATAAAAACTTCGAACAAAATGTAAAAATACATCTAGAAGGAAGAGAATCAAGATCATATTTTGGGAACATCAAAGAATTAGCTTCAGAGATAAAGAGTTACAAGGAAAAAAAATACAGAATAGCTATATCTATATCTTCTCTTGAAAAGGGTATAAAATTATTTGATGATCTGAAATCCTTAAATTGTTCTGTTGGAGTATCGGGAGAAGGAGATACAAAGATATTAAAATCCCATGCTCTTATAACAAAAGGATACATTGAAAAAGGTTTAGAATTACCTACAGAAAAATTCTTGCTGATTTCTGAAAACGAAATCTACGGAAGAGTAAAAAGAAAAAAAACAAAGAAAAGAAAATCAAAAGGCACAAAAATAGAAACATTCACCGATTTAAAAATAGGTGATTATGTCGTACATGAATATCACGGTATAGGAAAGTACGTAGGTATAGAAAAGATAGAAATTAAAGAAGTAACAAAAGATTATTTAACTATTGAATATAGAGGAAATGACAAACTTTACGTACCGGTAGATCAAATGGATTTAGTCCAAAAATATATCGGAGGAGACTCTGAAAAGCCTAGAATTAATAAAATGGGTGGATCAGAATGGAAAAAAACCAAAGATAAGGCTCAAAAAGCAATTGATGAAATGACTGATGAACTTCTGGAGTTGTATGCAAAAAGAAAATCCGTTAAAGGTTATGAATTCTCTGAAGATAGCGAATGGCAGAAAGAGTTTGAGGAAGAGTTTCCATACGAAGAAACTGAAGACCAACTTAAATGTGTACAAGAAATTAAAGAGGACATGGAAACTGACATACCAATGGATAGATTGCTATGTGGAGATGTAGGTTTTGGTAAAACAGAAGTTGCTATAAGAAGTATATTCAAAGCTGTTTTAGACGGTAAGCAAACAGCGGTTTTAGTTCCTACTACAATCTTAGCCCAACAGCATTATTCAAATATGATAGAAAGATTTAGAAACTATCCCGTTACAATAGAAATGCTCAGTAGATTTAGAACAGCTAAACAGCAAAAAGAAATCATAAATAAACTAAGAAAAGGATTAGTAGATGTAGTTATAGGAACTCATAGATTACTTTCAAAGGATGTTAAATATAAAGATTTAGGGCTTTTGGTAGTAGATGAAGAACAGCGATTTGGTGTAAAACATAAAGAAAAAATAAAAGAAATAAAAACTGATGTAGATGTATTAACTTTGACGGCAACACCAATACCAAGAACTTTACATATGTCACTAATTGGAATTAGAGATATGTCTATTATTGAAGAACCTCCGGCAGAAAGATTTCCCATTCAAACTTATGTACTTGAAAATAATCCTGGCTTTATAAGAGAAGCTTTAACAAAAGAGCTATCTCGAGGTGGACAGGTTTATTATGTTCACAATAGAGTTTTCGATATCCAGGAAAAAGCAGCCAAGATTCGAAGACTGGTACCTGAAGCAAATATAGCTGTGGCCCATGGACAAATGAGTGAAAGAGAATTAGAAAATATTATGATTGATTTCATAAACAACAAATATGATATTTTAGTCTGTACAACAATAATAGAAACTGGTATGGACATAAAAAATGTCAATACAATGATAATTGATGAAGCAGATAAGTTTGGACTATCCCAACTTTATCAGTTAAGGGGAAGAATAGGGAGAAGTAATAGAACTTCTTTTGCATATCTAACTTATGAAAAAGATAAGGTTTTATCTGAAGTTGCAGAAAAAAGATTAAAGGCAGTTAAAGAATTTACAGAGTTTGGATCTGGATTTAAAATTGCAATGAGAGACCTTGAACTCAGAGGTGCAGGTAATTTACTTGGAGCACAGCAGCATGGACATATTGCTGCAGTTGGCTATGATTTATTCGTAAAAATGCTTGAGAGAACTGTTAAAAATGTAAAAAAAGATAGAATAAGAAAACCTTCAACTGAAGCTGTTAATATGTCGATAGATATCGATATAAATGCATACATACCAAACAGTTATATTGATGACGAAGATCAAAAAATTGAAATTTACAAGAAAATTTCTGCTGTTGAATCAAAAGAAGATATCATGGAAGTATCTGATGAAATAATTGACAGGTACGGTGAAATCCCATATGAAGTTGAAAATCTTCTAAAATTAGCAGAAGTTAAAATCTATGGATTAAAAATAGGAATAAAAGAAATAAAACAAAATAACACAAAGCTAGTTTTTGATTTTATAGAAGATAAAAAAACTATAAATAAAGCTGTATCAATAATTATAGATGACTATAGAGATAATATTGATAGAATAACAAAAGATTACAAAATCATTTTCAAAATGAAAAGTACAGAAAAAAGACAATTGCTTTATAATCTTGAAAATATGTTTAAAAAAATATATAATCAAATAATTGAGATGTAAATTGTCAAAAAAATTTAGGAGGAAGTAATGAAAAACAAAAAAATAGTATTATTTTTAGTATTAGTCTTAATAGCGACAGCCTTTACAGGATGTGTACAGAAAGCGGAAGGAACTGAAGCAGCTACTGTAAACGGCGAAAGTATTAGTATAGAGCAGTATAAGAAGGAACTTGCATTATATAAGAATATGTATGAATCACAGTATGGTAATGATATATGGAGTATAGAAATGGAAGAGGGCAAAACTTTCGAAAGATATCTTAAGGAAGCTGTTTTAGATACTATGGTTTTAGATAAAGCCTTAGAGCAGGAAGCCTTAGACAGCGGCTTTGAAGTATCCGAAGAAGAACTAAATGAACAATTTGATGCGTACAAAGGACAGTTTCCTTCGGAAGAAGAATATAACTCGTACTTAGAATCAAATGATCTTTCAGAAGAATATGTAAAGAACTCTATGAAAAAAGATCAGCTTATAAATAAATATATTAATGATTATGTTGAAAATCTTGAACTTTCTGAAGATGAGCTAAAGGAATATTATGACAGCAATAAAGAGCAAATTGATAGTGTTAAGGCAAGTCATATTCTAGTTGAAAACCCTGTGTTAGCACAAGATATATTGGCTAAATTGTATGAAGGAGAAGATTTCGAAGAATTAGCAGCAGAACATTCCATTGATGGATCAGCTCAAAGTGGTGGAGACTTAGGATACTTTAAAAGAGGAGAAATGATACCTGAATTTGAAGAGGTAGCATTCACATTAGAAACTGGAGAATTAAGTGGTTTGGTTGAAAGTCAATATGGAATTCATATTATAAAAGTTATGGATAGAAAAGTTAATTTTGAAGATAATGAATTAGAAGTTAAAGAAGCTTTAAAAAATCAAAAATATAATGAAAAATTAGAAGAAGTTAAAGAGAATGCAGATATTGAAAAACTCGTTGATTATGATGAAATAGATTTAGGAATAGAAGAATCTTCAGAAGTACCTGAGAGTGAAGAAGACTCAGAAGATCTTGAAGACTTAGAATAATAATTTTAATAGAATAAAATAAAGGAGCATTACAGATGAAAATAAAGTTTACAGGGGCAGCAGGCACAGTTACGGGTTCGTGTCATTATATTGAAATTGAAGATAAAAAAATACTTTTAGATTGTGGGCTATTTCAAGGTAAAAAAGAAATAGATGAGTTAAACTATGAAGATTTTGCATTTAATCCTTCAGAAATCGACTATCTATTTTTAAGTCACTCTCACATTGACCACAGCGGTAGGATACCTTTGCTTGTAAAAAAGGGATTTCAAGGAAAAATATATGCAACTAAACCTGCCAGCGACTTGTGTTCAATTATGCTGATGGATAGTGCTCATATTCAAGAAGTTGAATCAGAGTGGAAAACAAGAAAGGCTTTAAGAAAAGGCGAGGAAGAAGTACTTCCCTTATACAATACAAAGGATGCAGAAGAATCTCTCAAACTATTTAAACCTATTCTTTACAACCAGAAAATAGAAATCGATAAAAACATAACACTAAGGTTCAAAGATGCTGGACATATTTTGGGGTCAGCTATTATAGAATTATGGATAAAAGAAAACGGTCAGGAAGAGAAATTGGTTTTTACTGGTGATTTAGGGATGAAAAACAAGCCTATTTTGAGAAATCCTGATATTATAGATGATTGCGATTATTTAATTATAGAATCAACTTATGGTGATAGATTACATGAGGAAGTAGAAAATAGAACTAGAAATCTGGTCAACATACTAACTGATACAATAAAAAAGAATGGAACAGTTGTTATTCCTTCTTTTGCAGTAGGTAGAACTCAAGATATCATATATGAACTGAATAAATACTATGATGGTGATGGGGAAGAGGGTAAGCTTTTAAAAGACATTCCTGTATATATAGATAGTCCACTTGCAACAAAAGCAACTGAGATTTTTAATAAAAATGCTCAAGCTTTTGATAAGGAAGCAAGAGATTATATTATGAAGGGAGATAATCCTCTATTTTTTAAAAACTTACACTTCACACAGAGTGTAGATGAATCAAAAGCCCTTAATGTATCAACAGACCCAAAGATAATTATCTCAGCCAGTGGAATGTGTGAAGCTGGAAGAATTAGACATCACTTAAAGCACAACCTTTGGAGAAACAATGCATCTGTTATCTTTGTAGGATATCAGGCAGATGGTACATTGGGAAGAAGATTAAAAGATGGTGAAAAAGAAGTTAAAATATTAGGTGAAGAAATCAAAGTAAACGCAAATATATACAGCATAGAAGGATTTTCAGGTCATGGAGATAGAGACGACTTACTTGCATGGTTAAAAGAGCTAAAAACCAAACCTAAAAAAACCTTTATAGTACATGGTGAAGAAGATTCAAGAGAAGCTTTTGCTGATACAATTGAAAAACAATTAGGTTATGAAACCATAATTCCTAAGAAAGATGAAGAGTTCGAGGTAACTCTTGAAAAAGTAGAGAATTTAGGTCATGAAGATGGCAGAGTATTTTTCAAATCTAAGAGATTAATTGAAAAAGAAGATTCTGAAGTTATTGAATTTGAAAAAATACATGAACTAAAGAAAAAATTAAGAGAGCTTGAAAACTTGTTCAGTAAGACAGCTGAAATAACAGATGAAACCTTAAAAGAAGAGTTAACTAAAAAAGAATATAACAAAATAAAAAATAATATAATTGAATTAGAGAAGAGTATAGTGAATCTTACAATGACAAGTGGAAAATAATCAAAACTCCGGTTAATAGCCGGAGTTTTTAAGTGCTAAATATTATTAAAGCTAACAGAACAACTACAATAACAATACCTATTAAGTAGATAGAATAAGTTATGCTATTCATTTTATGTTTTGTACTATCTAAATCCTTCTTTATTGAAGTATATTTTTTTGTGTTTTTAAAACTTTTAAAGCCTTCTATTTTTTTATTTATCTTTATATCCTTATTTTCATAATTAAAAGATTTTTTTGTCTTATCGGTTACATTATATTTTTTCCTTCTTTCTAATTTGTCGGTTAGTTTATTGACTGTAGAAGGACCTCTAGGTTTATCTTTATATTTATTGTATATATTAGTAAAATTTGAAGTTATAAAAATTAATGGGTTAGGGTATCTGTCAAAATCCACACTAACTATATAAGCAAAACTATAAGAAAAGAATCGTCCTACTGATAAAAGAAGATTATCAATAATTTTCAAAATAAATATTATTATAGTATAAAAAGTTCCTAAAATCGGGATATAAATATTGTGTTCAAGTGAAATCCAGTCTTTACTTCTATTTATATAATCTAAATGATTATTTTTTTCTACTCTCAAATTTTTCATTACATAATACCTATAAATAACTACTCCTAAACCTATAGTAACAAATGCAGATATAACATTGCTTAAAGTATAAAAATTAATACTATGAATGTAATCTGGATTCACATTGAAAATACTAAAAGTATTAAAAAAATATTTTTCAAAAATATTTGGATTAATGCCGATGTAAATAATTAAAAATGATGAAATTATCATAGGAAAAAGAGCTCTTTTATTAATATGTTTTCTAAAAGAAGCATAGTACTTACTGTTATCTTCAACAAATAAACTTATATACAATTTTAAAAGATAAGCTGTAGTCAATGAGCTTCCAGTTATAAATAGAATTTCAAAAAAGAGACGCAATCCTAAGTTATAACTATGAAGATATTCTGAAAGACTGTGGTGTATAAGAGTCTTGCTCACATATCCGTTAAAACCTGGTAATCCTATAATTGCACAAAGGCCGATAAAAAAAGTTATTTTTAAGGCTGGTTTAAATCTGCCAAAACCGTACAATTTATTTATATTTAGCTCATGAGTAATCATATATATAATTCCCATTCCCATAAATAGCATAACCTTAAACACAGCATGATTAAAAATATGAAAAACTGTGCCGTAGACTGCTAAATAGCTATGATCTTTTAATATTCCAATTAATCCAATTCCTAAAAATAGATATCCTAATTGACTTACAGAACTGTAGGCTAAGGTTTTTTTAATATTAAGAGGATATAGGGCTAATATTCCTCCAGTAAAAATATTTATAAAACCTGCGGCAAACATTAAATAGGATAAATATAAATCTGAGTCCATTAAAAAAATTATAGTGACAATTATACCATATATACCAGTTTTAACTAAAACTCCTGATAAAATCGCACTTGCTGGAGTTGGAGCTGCAGGATGAGCCTTAGGAAGCCATATATGCAGAGGAACTAGACCGGCTTTTATTCCAAAACCGATAATCAATAATCCACTGATTACATACTTAACCGGTCCTAATGTAGGCAAAATTGTAGATATTTCAGAAATATTAAGGGCTTGAGTAAAAGAGTACATAAGAAAAATTCCCATTAGAAGTAGTAAACCACCTGCAACAGCCATAGCCATATAGGTTGCACCAGCTTCATGAGCTTCTTCATCTTCATCGTGAATTATTAAAGGATAAGATGCGAAAGACATAATCTCAAAAAATGTAAATAAATTTAAGATATTTTCAGATAGAAATATACCAAGAGTACTTACATAAGTTATCATGAAGAAAAAGTGATATCTATTTCTATGTATATAATTAATAAGATACTGACTTGAATATATATTTACAATAAACCATATGAAACCAGTAATGAATATAAACAAATACCTAAAATTAGTTAATTTCAAGTTTAAACCAGTACCCATAACATATGAAATTTCATAGGATATTGTATCAGTTTTTATATATTTATAAAGATATAAAATAACTATAAAATTAATTAAAGTAGAAAAAATATTTATTAAATTTCTATTTTTTTCATTTTTTTGTCCTACATAATATGATATAAATGTAGTTATTGTAGGAAACAAAATAATAAATAATAACAGTCTATTCATATTATACCTTTCTTAAAACAATTTAGATGCAGCAGATTGGATCATAGTTATCAGTGCATTTGGGAAAAAGCCTAAAATAACATTTAACACCGCAAGTAAAACTATTGGAACTAACATAAAATTATTAGGCTCAGATACCTCTACGTCATGAGCAGGTTTGCCTTTGAAAAAGGCTGAAGATATTATAGGTATTAGATAAGCAGCTGTCAGTAATGCACTTAAAAGAAGTATTATTGGAACAAAATAATTACCTCTTTCTAAACCACCTATTGCTAAAAACCATTTACTTACAAATCCATTCATAGGAGGAATGCCAATAAGACAGATTGATGCTACAGTAAAACTAAGCATAGTTTTAGGCATTCTTTTTCCAATTCCTTCTATTTCCTTGAGTTCGGTTTTATTTTCATAATGCATTATGGCACCTACACAAAAGAAAAGGGTAATTTTTATTGTAGCATGAAAAAGCATATGAAGCATTCCACCTATATAAGAACTATTCTCAAAGATTACTAATCCCAGCATAATATAACCTAACTGACTTATAGTTGAATATGCTAATCTTTTTTTTAAATTTTGTTGGTGAATTGCTAAAAATGAACCCATCAATATTGTTATAAGAACTAGTATTAACA
>Ga0102926_1001269_pt1 | contig 14968 bp, 15 predicted proteins | sample SalPonR1_A_D2_MG_FD_78173 | JGI IMG/M metagenome (GOLD analysis project Ga0102926, IMG submission 78173) | Salt pond soil microbial communities from South San Francisco under conditions of wetland restoration - Salt Pond MetaG R1_A_D2_MG | ecosystem: Environmental > Aquatic > Marine > Intertidal...
GTCTTGCCGATTCTAAAAAAGCTGCATTCATCTGTCTTGAAGGATGTATATTATCATCTCCCCAAAGAATAGAATGCAGTTCTTTTGTTGCTTCAGGTGTTGTTGTTTTGTTTTCTATAGCGTGTTTATACACTTTGTCGGAATAATCTGTTTGAATTTCATCTAAATGAATTTGATTGTCCTTAATAGAATATCTAGCCCAACCAGCAGTTTTTCCTAAATTTATAGGATGAGTACTTTTTGAACTAATATTTTTTGATATTGTATTAAATAAATCTTTTACCTCAGGATTAGCGTTGATTCTTTCTTCTTGTTCTGGTGTGATATCAAATCTCATTACTCTGTTATGTTGTGTTTTAGAGTGAACTTGAACCTTACGATCCCAATCGTCGTGAGATATATTAAACTCTTTAGTTTTTAAACTTTCAATGTGGTTACTTAAATCTTCATAAGATAAATCACCTTGTGGACTTACTGCTGGAGCAGCTTCTGGAATATCGTAACCCATTTTTTTAACTTCACTCCACTTTACATTACCGCCGAGTTCTTTTACTAAATGTTTTAAGTCATGTAGTTTTTCTGCGGCAGGATGAAACTTAACTTTATCGTTCATTAATCCATGTTTACTCTGTAATTCTTGTGTCTCATCATCATTAAATAAATGTTTGTATTGACGAACCATAGAAGAAGGAACTTTATCACTATTTAGAATAAAATGTTTCATTTCATTATCATTAAAAACATAATTATATTTTTCTAGTATACTAGCAAGATTTTCTGGGTTTTTATGTAAATGTGTTTGTATAATTTCTTTAAAATCTTTGTTATTTAGAGAGTTTTTAAATGTATGTAAAAAACCCCTAGGTTGATTATTGTTTTTTTTAATTATACTCCAATCTGTGTTATTATCAAGATGCTTAATTGCTTCCTTTATGTCATTCGAATTAAATAAATGACTTATATCGTTAAAACTCAATATATTATCATCAGAAAATGGATTTGTTATCCAATCAGCAGCTTTCTGATCTGATATTTTATGTAAATCATGTATTTTTTGTTTGATCTCTGGAGTTGAAAAAGTGTTTTTTCTTTTGTGTGTACTAATAACATGAAAAAGAAAATCCTCATCATCTGCAACAGATACTAATTCTCGTAATAAATCTTTATTTTCTTTATGGGATGTTAAATCTTGTGTTGTAGATTTTTTAATGTGATTTTCTGGTTTTTTAAAAATAGACATACAAACTCCTTTATGTTAAAAACTATATTGATATAGTCTTAAAATATTTTAACATAAAAGATAATATGTCTATTAATCTATTTGTTCTTTATCATCTTCTAGGAATAGATCACGAATCTTAGAAAACTCTTCAAGTAATATGTCTAAAGGTTTTTGATCTAATAAATCCATTCCATTATTACATTTTTTCCACCAATCAGGCGAATCAAGAATATACTGTTGAAGCATAACTGTGTTAGATATTACATTTGCTGCTGGAGGTATTTGTGGTAAAAAATTAACAGCGTATGCAATTATAATATCTTTAGCTTTATCATTAATGAGTATATTGTTCTCGTCATCGCTTTTTAGGGTTTTAATTACATCTAAATAACCTTGCAGGTTCCATGAACTAGCTATTGAAGCAATATCTCCTACCTCCCTCTGCAGTCGATTTGTGAGTTTATGTTTTTCTTTATTAGTTAAAAAAAGTTTAACTGTAAAAGTGCCCGAATATTTCTGTTTTGTGTTCTCTCCAACACAATCTAGCTCTATGTGTCTTGTAAAATCCATAATAGTTCCTTTTCTTTTAATTAAATATAGTTTAACACATTATTTAATATTATTTAAATTTATTTCACAATCTTCTGTTTCTTTATTTTCTTCATCAAACATATCTTCAAATCCTGGTGGAACAACAGCTTTTTTTTGTTTCACTTGTTCTATAAAATCTTCTAATTCTTCTTTTGAAACATCTTTATTAGGATTATCTCTTTCATCTTCTGCAACATATATATAAGCTTCAAAAGCTAGTTGATATAGATTGATATTATCAAAATAAGAATTCCAAATACCTATTCGCAATTCTTTACTGACTCTTCTTCTTAATATCATTTCTATCTGATTAACATTACAATCACCTAAAACAAGTTTACGTGCATCTTTTTCTGCTTTTTTTATTATTTTGCTTTGGTTATCAATCATTGTCACCCCCATTACTATTATAACATAACAACTAACTTTTTAAAAGAGATATTTAGTTATGAAAATAAATGTTAAAATAACTACAGGAGGGTTTATGAATGCAAAAAAATTTAATCGTTTATTAGATAAAGCGATGAAAGAGAAAGGTAATTTAAGATTTTATTATTTAGCTGATTTGATTTTGTTATTACATGATAATTCTGAACTAGCTAGGTTGCTTTATTCTCAAATTATATATTTAACAGATAAGTGCGAGAACAATAAAACAGAAGTTAACACTAAATGGCTTCCTATCCGTGCAGGATTAGAATATATTATTAAACATCAACACTTAGTAGACGATGAATTAATAAAAAAATATAATAGTTGACTAAAGTTATTTTTTGTAGTATTATATAAATATAACATAAAAATGAAAGGTTTTTCTATGGCTTTAAATAAGACAATTGAACAAATTAAAAATGTAATATTATTATATAAGGCAGTAAATAATTGCGAAATACCTCTACAACCTACCCCAATAAGAGTTCGTTATAAAGACAAAGACTGGTATGTTGCATCTAATTTAGAATTTTACTTCAATAATGAAGAAGATTGGTCTATATGTAAAAATAAAATGCGATGGCACTTAAGAAGCAAGACAAATAAAGTAATAAAAATTAATCATGATGAGTTAATTGATTTAGTTAAAGATATAGGAAATGCATCTATTTTTTTATTACAAGATTTAAGACAAAAAAAACTAAAATATAATTTTTTAGTAGATACTAGTATTTACACAGAAACATGTAGAGAACTACTTAAAAATAATCTAAAGAAAGTATAATACCCATTTTTTAATCTCTTTTGTGTTAAACTATAATTAGTAGCTCAGACTACTTGTTTAACCCTAACTCACATACGAGTTTTTTAAAAAGAGGTATCTTATGATTTATAAATTATTTATGTGTGAAGATTTTACAGAAAGTTCTTGCTCAAGATTTTGTAGCGAGCTAGATGAAATCTATAAAAAAATAAATAAAGGTGATGAACTTTTAATCACTATTGATTCTAACGGCGGTGTTGTTTTTGGTCTACTTCATATCATGAACACACTAGATTTAATGAAGAAAAAAAAGAAAGTTAGAATTACAACTTATAATAAAAAGAAAGCTTATTCTTGTGGTGCTGTTTTGTTCTCTGCTGGACAGGATAGAATTATACATCCTACAGCAGACATATTAGTACATCAAGTCTCTTATGGTGTTAGAGGTCCACATCACGAAATACAGCGAGCTGTTGAAGAAGCTAATGAAGTAAATTTAAAGCTTTTTAAAATTATGAGTATTAATACAAAAATACCAATTAAAAAATTATTAAAAAGATGTGAAACAGAAGACTGGGTTTTTGATTCTAAAGAAGCTGTTGACTTAAAATTTGCAACTGATATTGATATTATATAATTTTTAAAGATAAAGAGGTGTACATAATGTTAACTAGAGAAGAATTTGCTGAATTAGTGGCTCAGTCATCAGACCGTAACTTCTATAAAGAAAATGATCCTGATGAAACTGATAAACAAAAAATAGCTAGAGCATTAAAAATTATACCAAAAACATTATATAACACTTTTTTATGCGAAAGAATGTTGTTTTGTTCTTTTGTAAAAGACAAGATGGAAAGTTTACCTATTATTAAAGACGGAATCAAAAAAACACATAGTGTTTTATGTGGAGTTCATTTTATCTTAAAATTACTTAGATCTTGTGAAAAAGAGTTTGACTCTATTTATCAAAAAAATGAACCTCATTGCGAATCTACAAGCTCTGCAATCATGTCTATTAATTATAATGATGCCGGTATTTGGCATCCTGAACATATTAATATACTAAGTCATATATTACAAACACCAAACTATTTTAAAATAATGATCCATGGAAGTCCTGGAACGGGAAAATCAAGTATTATAAAAGTAATAGAAGATTCTAGTAGTATACTTAGAAATTGTGATACATGTTTTGAGTATATAAATTCTATTCAACATATACCAAACAAAAATTCAATTGATAAAAATGTTGTTTATGTTATTGAAGATATCGATTTACTTGTAGCAACAAATCGTGATGGAAGTACACAAGACAAAACAACAGTTAAAATATTATTAGATTTTTTAGATAACGTAAATAAAGTTATTATCACGACAAACAAAACTACATCACTAGATGATGCAATATATCGCTCGGGCAGGATTGATTCTTCTTATGAAGTAGGCAATATCAGTAAAAAAGATTTACCTACATTAGTAAGACAAAAGCTTATTCATAAAGATTATAATTTAGAATTAGAAGATCTAGATAATGCTGATAACATAATTAAAGAAATAGTTAGTTTATGCAAACCTATTTCAAAAAACAAATATCGACCTTCAGATGTAGAAGTTGTAATAAGACAGTATGTTTTAGATTCTATAAAGTTAATAAAAAAACAATCTGTCCTAACAAAAGATCGATTATTAAATAGAGATATTATTGTTCCAGAAAAAACAATCCATAGTAAAATTGTAAGTCAAATTGATAATGCTTGTGTAAAAGTATATGATATACGTAATTTCTTACACACTTTTATTGATGAAAAAGAAGATAAAAAGAATTCTCTAAACTTGACAAAATACCGTAGTGGTTTTTTTAACTCTGATTAATACTATTCCATAAATCTTTAATATCATCAGTTAATTGTTCTGATATAATTTCTTGAAACGTTTTTACTTTTGTTTTTTTAAGATTAATATGTTCATTGTTTATTTTAGGAGTAATAATAAAATTATTATTGGTTAATTCTTTAAAAAGCTTACTACTTCTAAATGTTTTATATTCAGTTAAGCTTCCTTTAATAATAATTCTGTTCCGATCGTCTTTATTGTAATCTATTTTGTTAGGTAATTCTTCTTTTAAATTAATTTCGTGTGTTATATATTTAGTTATGTTTTCTACAGGAATATATTGTATATCAAAATCATCTATTATAGCAACATATCGTTCTATTTCGTCAGCAAAAGTTGTTTGTACTGGAGCACCAACATAATGAATATTATTAAAAGATTGTTTTAGATGAATATGTCCAGAGACAATAGTTGGGTTTTCAATATCATAAGAATCACCACAAGAGGATTCATGATCACCATTAGTTTTAACACCTACAAACTCTTGATGTGCAAAAATAATACGTATATTATTTAAATCAATATTTTTAATCGCTTCATTGAATCTACGTTGTGGAACAAACGGAACAAATAATAAATTATCTCTTACTACAGGTTTATCTACTATTGTTACATTTTTAACACATTTAAATGAATGAAAATGATGATCTTCTTCAAGGAAATTCTGAGGCGATATTATTTCATGATTACCTATAATTTTATACACATGAGCAATTTCAGATAATTGCATTATTAATTCAGTAACAGCTTTTAGTTGAATACTGTGAACTATCGAATGATTATGTAAATCATCTCCTAAAAGAACAATTATATCTGGTTTTTGTTTTTTTGCAATTCTTATAATCTCGTCTGTTAGTTTATAATATTCACATATACGCTTAGTTCTTGCGTGTGTATCACCTACAGCTAAAATTTTCATCACTCTCTCTCCTTTAAATATTTGGTATAGATTCGTTTATTTTTGTTACAATAATGCCAAATTCTTGTAAAAACGACTTAGTGTTTGCAATGTAATCATCTTTATAAACAACAGTTGTTATTCCTGCTGAAATAATTGCTTTACAACACTCATGACAAGGCATTAAAGTACAATACAAGGTAGTACCGTGCAAAGACTGTTTTGAATTAATTATTGCATTCATTTCAGCATGTATCATGTAAGGATATTTTTCTGGTCTTTTTGTAGGTAGATTGTCATCATTGCTACCAGGTGGGAAACCGTTGTAACCTGTAGAGACAATCCTATTTTGCTTATCTACAATTACGGCACCGACCTGAGTCTGTGCATCATGGCTTCTAGTAGCAACTACTTCAGCAATATTTATAAAATACTGTTTCCAGTTTGGTCTATTCATATAAACTCCTTTCTATCTTAGTATAACATAACACAAATAAATAAACAAGTACTATTTAAAACTCCCAAGGAAATAAGTTATCTTGTAATTGTTTTAAGTACTCATCTTTATATTTAGAATAACAATAGTCACTAGCTGAATTTTTATTTACATAAGGCGACATAATATATTTTAAACATCCATCAACCCTAAACATAAGAGGTGCGTGATCTTGTTTAAAACTGCAGTGTCCTATCTCGTGAAGCATTACCATTTTTAAGCTTATTTTAGTGTCTAGTAATTGTTTTCTGTTTATTTGTATGTGAAGTGGTATTATCTGTCCAGAACGTGTATAAATAGAACACCTACCTAAAGAATCAATTTTATTATTTGTTGTAATCAAATATGTTTGAGGTTGATTAATATTTTTTATTACACTAATTAAGTCTTTGTTCATTTGATTATTTATTGTGATAACACAAATCAAAAAAAATATAACAAAAAGTATTACTAATAGCATCCACTTAAAAACAATTTTTATAATGTTTTTTTTCATTAAAACTCTCCTTTTAGTTGTTTCATGTTTTGAGGTATAACTAATTGCATTGTTATTTCTTTTTTAGAAGCACCAATAAAAGACCAATTCCCTTTTTCTGGTGGTGAAGCTACTCTTAATCTAACTTCCTGAGGAGTATAAGAACACTTTTCCCTTCTATATTTTATATTAAATCCACTCCTCTTCCATTGTTCATGTGAATATTCAATTAAATCTATTACTAATAAATATTGAAATAAATTAATTTTATCTTTATTAGTAATGCAAACTTCTATATTTTTTGTAGTGCGATGTAGGCTATGATTTAACGCGAACGGTATATTTATATCTGTACCTCTCACGTATTTTTTAAAAAGCATTGACGCCATTATAATATCAGTATCCTGCGTTACTGCTTTTATCTTACTACCTTGGCAAACACTATAAGTCATAACTGAATTTTTATTTACTAGCTCTTTAGGTAAATACTTTCCTTGTTTCTTAATTTTAGAAGCAAAAAAATCGTCTGAAGAATTAAAAGTTTTTTGCATTAATTTGTAACATGGATCTTGTTTATATAGAAATGGATGTAACAATCCGATAGTGTGACCAAATTCATGAACACTTGTTTGATATAGATAACCAACATAGCTATTACTATATATCATTTCTCTAATTTTATATATATTAGAGATTACTATAAAAGATATGATAGTAAATAGAAAACCAATTAATTTTTGCATAAAATACTCCTTTGCAAGAAAATTATTCTATACATATATTAACGGTATTTAATAAAAAAACTTTAGTATTATTTAAATTTTAAATTTTCTTCTAGTATTGTTAGTAAGTTGTTTGCAAGTATTGTAGCTTCAATGTTATTAAAATGATCTTTATTTGATTTTATTAGTTTAGTAAAAGTAAAATGTTTTTTTAGACTTTTGAGCATTTTACTGTCTGGTTTTTTTGAAATTTCATTCATAATATTATTAAAACACTTTTTCATTTCAATATAGTCTTCTTTTGATTTTGATTTTTTAAATTTATTACATTTTTTAGTTAATTCTTCTTTATTGTCTGACTTTCCATATTTTTTAAAAGTTGGCTTCTTTAACTCTATATCTTCATTTGAAGAATCATCTATACTATCCTTAGTTTTTTGATCTTCAATATGAGAATAAACAGCTTTTTGAGCATCTTTATCGCTCATTTCACTGTGGTTACTTATAATTTGCATGTTGTGAGGTCTAATTGTAATCTCACCACCGCAAGGTGCTTCTAGTACTGAAACACTTCTACCTGCGTATTTATGTTTAAGCATTATATTTCTCCTTCATTTAAAAGTTTATATCTTACCTGTTTCCAAATCTCCATCGATCCGTCTGAAACAGAATGAGTAATCAAAAATATATCAGCGGTATACCCTTTATCGGCAAGCTGTTTTTTTATGTTCATAATATCTTTTGATGTATCTATGCTTAGACTACTTAGAATCATTTTTCCTCTTTCATTTAAAGGAACTGTCACGTAATTCCCTATATATTCTTTAATCCATCCTAAATACACTGTTTCTTTCATAAGAACCTCCTTTAGTTATTTTAACATTTTTAGTGACACTTTGGTAGAATTGATTGATTTTTTTATCAAGGGTTTTAAAAACTAAACCCTCTTTTTTCATTTCTTTTTTTATTCTTTTGAAGAGTGTTTTTTGGTTTTTTGCACCTAATTTTAAATAATCTTCAAATTGCATAAACACCCCCTTAATATTATATAGTGTATTTTAATAAAACTTCAATATAATTTAAGATAACATGTTTATGCTTGTTTGTCAATAGTAATATTTTTTATTCTTCTATAAAAGAAACACTTCTAACAGAGCTGTCAACTTCTACGTCTGGTGGTGCTATTCTTGCATAATTTTGAGACATTTCTTTAAAAGTTATCATGTAAGGTGTATTACTCATTCCAGCTAAAATATAATTACCATTACTTGAAAACCGAACATCACGTATTGAACTATCAGAATTACTTGTAAAGATTATTCTGGCTTTAAAAATATTACCATCTCTTTCATAAACACGTATATATGGAAAAACATCCATCCCAATAACAAACCTTTCACCATCTGGCCTAAAATTTATTTTATTTACGGCTGTTATTGGTAATTCATCTAAATTGTTTTTCAATACATATTCACTTCCCTCAAGTTCGTAACTTAATATAAATGGATTACTTTGTATAGTTGTTAATAGTCTGTTTCCGTTAAAACTAATAGCAACACTAGAACAGATATTTGTAGGTTTGTTTTGTATTTCTATAGGAGTAAAACTATCACCATCTCTTTTATATACATGTAAAAACGGTGCATTGCTAGTAGATACAGCTAGATATTCACCATCAAAACTAAATTTACAATCAGTAACAGATCCAGTAATGTCATTAAAAACAACTGCCATTTTTAAAAACGAATCATCAATAGCTCTTTTATAGATACTTAGATAATCTGTGTTCTGTTTTCCAACTGCTAAATAGTCACTATAAGAATCTAAACACAACACAGGACTAGTTGGTGGATTTATAATGTTTAATTTAACTATATCGCTTGGCATATTTTTAAAGATAGTTAGATTGCCACCGCCAGTATGACCAACAGCAATATATAGTTTATTACTAAAAACAGATACAGCATTACAAGGTGAATCTATAGCATAATCTGATGTATCCAAAAATAAAGAGTCAATATCTTGTCTATATATTCTTATATTTGGATAATCTTCTTCAGTTACTGCAACTATTCCTAATGTATCATCCGTTCTTACTGTTACTAATTCACTGTATGCGGAAGTCCCTGTGATTGATCCTGTATAACTAACTCTAATACTATAAGAAGAATCACTTTCTAGTCCCACAGAACTATCAATATTATAAGAAGTTAAGTTAACAGTGTCGTTATAAGAACTGTAAATTAATATACCATCTTGGTATATTTCCCAATTAGATGACACATGATCTTGCGATGGATTAGCATCAAAAGAAGAAGAATTTACTGTAAAAGTTAGATCTACAACATCATCTTGTTGCGGTGATTCGATTGTTGGTACTGCTATTTCTTCATCTATTGAAACACTAAATGTAAAAGGTTTTGACCACTGTGATTTATAACCTCTTTCGTTCTCATCCTGGCATTGCCAATAAAACACACGTTTCTCTTGGAGCCAATCTACAGCTGTTAGTGTGTGATTATCTTGATAAGGCACATTTGTCGCTTCATATACTATATTATTAAACTGTTTGTCGGTTGCTATTCTCCAGTGGCGTTTTGTGATATTATAATTATACAAACTTCTTCCTGAAGAAGATCCATAAAGAGTTGTCGGTGTATCTAATAATACACCGTTATTTAAGGGCTCTATATTTGAAGGGGTTTCTACATGCTGTACATCGTTATATGATAAATGTATTTGGCTAGGAGATATAGCTAATCCTAACTCAATTGAACCATCTGAAGAGTATACTTTTTCAGTAGTAGGTAATCCACTATGTACACTAGAAATTCCACCACGAAGAGCAGCAACACTACTAAACGGGAATTGTGCATCTTCTTGCGTTACTCCAACATAAACACCTTCATGTTGTTCATGGTTGATTTTATATTGATTAATATACCAGTTACTGTTTCTACTTGTGATTGCTGTAATTATCCCTTCCTCACTCACTGTATAATCTCTAAAAATATGACTTACTCTAAATCTTATACTTTCAACTAAAGTTGATTGATTTGTATCTAATTCATATATTTCTAGTCTATCGTCCCTTGGTATAATAATTAAATTTTTATAATTATAAGTCTTACCTGTTAACTCAATTTTACCTTGCGGACTCTCAAGTAAAAATATTTTATTATTGTCATCTAACCAATAATAAAGATTTTGAGTTTCGTTTGATACTACTCCATTATTTAAAGCTAGTTCATTTTTATTTGGATTAAAATTTAAAACAGTTGTGTCGTCGATAACAAAGTATTCATTTATCATAAAAGATTCTAAAACCGAACCACTGTTTGAATTAATTAAAATAGTAGCAAAATGAATATACGGACTACTTAAACTAAAATTTTCTACTCCAGTTTTGTATAGCTCATTTTGAACTTTATGAATAATAGTATTGTCGTTATTAAAAATAAACGTATTTGCATATAAATCCCCATTATTATCAAGAATCATTAAAACAACCGATGTTTTGAATGTTACAATATCAAAGGATTTAATACTCTCTGTACTTATTGTTATATTATTTATTCCGTCAAGAAGAGTAATACTATCTGTTCTTCTAACAGCAATAACGGTATGGTTGTTATAAGAAACAAAAGGTTTAATCTCTAAAATATTTAATTGTTCTCCATAGTCACTACTATTTGTAATTAGACCATCTTCTATAATATGATAATGTAATTCATTTTCTATATTAGTAAATGCAAAAATAGATTTATTATTAGATAATTTGCTAATAGCGAACATTGATATATCTATAACATTAGCTGAAGGATAGAAACTAACAGTATCTGAAATAGGTAATGACTCACCAGTAAAATCTATTAGTATATTACTAAAATCACCACTTTCCTCAAAGAATGCTCTAGATAACAATTTACTTGGTTTTAATGATGTTTCAGGCATAACTACATTATCATGTTTAGTCATTAACAAATTATAACTATTATCTACTGTTTTTGTTAATGTAGGTATTCTGTTTTCATGATTGTATATAAAAGTATATCTAGAATTTCCTGCTCTAATATCTTTCAAAGTAGAACAGCAAAAACCGTTCAAAGCGTCGTCTATAAAATCACCGCTAATCAATCCATTAAAATTAAATTCATTTAACAATATACCAGCATTACTATAAACATTAATGTATTCATCTGAATTATTGCTAATTATACACATAATGCCTGACTCAAACGAAAAACTAAAACACTTGTTTGTTACACCTGTAATAGTTTTTAAAAGAGTTATATTATAATCTGAGTCTACTTTATATAGCTCCACAACAGAATTGTCGTCATTCATTGTTGATATTATAAAAACTCCATTATTACCATTTGCTATATTTATAATATTATTACCATTAAGATCATTTTTGGTTATAAATAATTCTCTCGTCATTGTTGAAGTAGATTCATCCCAATTAAAAACAGATATTGAACTAATAGAGTTTTGTATTAAGAAAAGGCCATCTTTTAATAGTAATATATCTTTAATAAAAACAGGATCATTAAGCTCAAAAGTCGCTGCAGGAGACACAGGTGTATAAGGTATTCCGTGTGAAGTTGTAGTACGTGCGTCTAATTTAATTCTTGTGTTGTTGTTTTTATCTATAGAAGCAACTATATATCTTCTCACATTTGTTGCATATCTGATTGGTAATACATATGGTTTTATTCCTGTTGTTTCATCTTGAATTTCTAACGAATACTCTTCTAAAATATCTGAAACATAATTATAAAATTTTACTTTATTGTTTTCTTCACCAGAAATAATAAAACTACTACCCGTTATCGGTTTAATAAACCTATTTATAATGTTACTATCAATAGTGTTAATAATGTTTGGTGACGGTTTATCATCAATAATATTATCTAAATCATTTAATTTTCTAGTGTTAAATCTACCATTAGTATCAATATAAATTAAAAGAGTTCGTAATGTATTAATTTTATAGTCCTCAAACTCATCTGGATTAAATAAACCGCTAATAGTAAAATTAACCCCTTCTGGCATTATAAAATTGTTTTCTAAAGTTGTTCTACTATAATAATAACCATTATTAGGTATAACCGATAGCTCAATTGTTCTATCTATAAATAGTATTGTTATGTTTTCGTTTTTAGCTATAGGTATCAATCCTCTAATAACACCTTCACCTGATAAATCGATCGCTTCCATACCACTGTTAGAGGGAATATATATTGTATTATTTATTGTGTAATAAATATCATCTCTTCCAGACAACATAGATAGAGAACCAAAAAAAGATGTGTTATTTGGATATCTAGAAGGACTGCATCCTATATAAGTAATGGTTTTTTCGGTTAGGGTAACATCAGACGATTCAAAAATATAGTCTACTAATTCTCCGTCTTTTTCTACTACTATATAAAATTTACACGTCTCATTGTTTAAAGTTCTTCCGATGTGTATATGTTTAATTGCTCCGCCGTTAAAATCATCTGCATTGGCTGACTGAATTAACGATGCACCTTTAAATAAAACATTAAGGCTTCTTGAATAATAGGGGTTTAAATACTCTTCTAAATAAACTGAATCAACATCATTTCTTCCGTCAGTCCAGCTTTTTCTTTTTTTTGTAAATCTAAAAAGTGCTGTATTTAAACCTGAATCATCTACATAAATAACAACAAACAAATCTTCAGTATCTTCATTTATTAGATCGTTTTTTAAAGTATAACAAATACACTTTAAATATTTTAAATTACTAACTGAAATAATTTTTTGTTCATCTGAAATAGGTTCAAACTCTCTGTTGTATTTTCTATAAAAGATAGAATTATTTCTATGATAAACTATATTCTTTTCTTCTGGATTTAATTGATTAACTCCACAAGAAGCTAAATCAGTATTAATATTTAAATCAACTGCAGTAGTAGTATTATGTTCAAACCCAAAAATATCTTTATTTACACCTTTAATTAGTGTTGCGATGTTGGGGAAAAAATGGTCTGAAAAATAATCTGAAGCCAATATCTGATCAGTTTCACTAACTCCAACAGGGAAAGACTTTTCTTGTATTTGTCTATTGAAATCAAAATACTTTTCGTTTTCAGATCTAAAAGATATATCCCCTTCTTTGTATAGAAAAACCGGCTCACCTTCAAAAACAAAATCACGAACAGCAAAAGATTCACTTAAAACTAAATCTTGTAATAAAGATGTTTCAGCCCCATAGTTATCCATGAAATAAGGTCTTCCAAACCTAAAATAAACACTATAGTAATCGTGTGGCGGTGGCTCTGGCATTGTTGTGTAGTTTTTATAATCTGTTTTTTGTGTGTATATTTTTTTAAATACTGGTTTTTTACCACTAAAGCTCATATGTATAACCTCCAAGTTTATTTTATTTTAACATAGAAGCTGTTATTTTTTACACCGTTTTTACTACACAACTACTTTTTTAATAACCGTTTTATAGCTGTTAGTTCTAAAATCAAAATACTGTTCTTCTTTTTCAATATAGTTATCTAATATATCGTACTGAGGAGGTTTTGCATCTTCTGTTTCTATATCTCCTTCAACGTAAAAAGAACAATCATTATAATCACTCTCTTTTAAAAGATGTTCTAAATAATCTAATTCTTTTTCTAATAAAGATTTTTCGTAATAGTTTTTTGTTTTCCGTATTTTAGATTTTATAATCTTGATTGATTTTTTTGTTTGTTGGGTTGATAGTTCAATTATATTTAACATATACCACCTCATATATTATTAGTCTTAGTCTTAGTTTATTTTATCATAATTAGTAACTTTGTCAACCAATAAATGATAACGGTATTCCGCTCTGAACTCCTTTTACAAAAATTGTCATATTAATTAGTATACTATTGTTTTGTGAAACAATATTATTAACAACTACATTACTAAATCTAGTATCCTTCAAAACAGAGTTTTGGATCATTAAAGATAAGGCTGTAGCTTGATCAAAACTAATAAACCTACTACCTATATTATCTGTAATTCCGTAGTCGGGATGCCATTTATTGTCAGCTAGTGGAGTTTTTAATATTTCGTTCACTATCTGCTTTATAGCTGGAACTCCGTAAATTAAAGATAAATCACCGTTATCTACCTTCCAGTCGTCATCTTGTGTGACTTGAAAATCACTACCAAATTGTTTTAAGATCTCATCTAATCTCTGTATTTTTTGACTTTCATAATCAACCCTTGTTTGATCGATGTTTATTGTACTTGGTATTAATACAAAACTATTTTCTTGCAGAGTATGAGGTTTGTAAAAACATATATATGATGCATCTCTTTTTTTATATCTATCTATATTCTTATTAACAGTTACGGAAATAGTATCCTCAAAAGTTTGTATATTGTTAATAATAACTGGTTCATTTTTTTTAAACTTACTTGAACTAATATTTATTTTCTGTCCTACAGATAAATAATCTTTAA
>Ga0102926_1001270_pt1 | contig 14961 bp, 13 predicted proteins | sample SalPonR1_A_D2_MG_FD_78173 | JGI IMG/M metagenome (GOLD analysis project Ga0102926, IMG submission 78173) | Salt pond soil microbial communities from South San Francisco under conditions of wetland restoration - Salt Pond MetaG R1_A_D2_MG | ecosystem: Environmental > Aquatic > Marine > Intertidal...
ATCCGGGGCAACCGGACAGTCAGCCCAGAAACCAAGCATCTCAGACGTCGCATGTTCTACCCCGAATAAAAAACGGCGCCCAGACAGGCGCCGTTTGAGTGATCTTATGGCATAGGTCACTCAGCGTTGTCACTCAGCAGAGTCACTCGGCGGCCAGTTGATCCATCACCTCATCAGAGGCTTCGAAATTGGTGGTGACGCGCTGCACATCGTCGTCATCCTCCAACGCATCGATCAGCTTCATCAGCTTTTGCATGGTCTCAAGGTCCATCTCGGTTGTGGTGGTGGGCTTCCAAACCAACTTGGTCGAGTTGCTTTCGCCCAACTCGCCTTCCAACGCGGTCGAGACATCGTTCAGGTCAGTGTCGGCGCACCAGATGATGTGGCCATCTTCGCCGCTTTCCACGTCTTCTGCCCCGGCCTCGATTGCGGCCATCATAATGGTGTCGGCATCGCCTGCCTCGGCCGGATAGCTGATCTCGCCCTTGCGTTCGAACATAAACCCGACGCTGCCGGTTTCGCCCAGATTGCCGCCGTTCTTGGTAAAGGTCGACCGCACGTTGCTGGCGGTGCGGTTGCGGTTGTCGGTCATCGCCTCGACAATCACCGCCACCCCGTTGGGGCCATACCCCTCATAGCGGATTTCCTCGTAATCTTCACCATCGGCGGCGGTGGATTTCTTGATCGCGCGGTCGATCACGTCCTTGGGGACCGAGCTTGACTTGGCCTCTTTCACCGCCAAACGCAGGCGCGGGTTTTTCTCGGGGTCGGGATCGCCCATCTTGGCGGCAACGGTGATCTCTTTGGAAAGCTTTGAGAAAAGCTTGGATCGCGCGGCATCTTGGCGCCCTTTACGATGCTGAATATTTGCCCATTTTGAATGGCCGGCCATGCGTATCTCCGATTTCGAGGTGCTTTATTTCCGCCTGATATAAGACACCGCCCACCCGCATCGCAACCCGGTTGCACAGGGCCGCTTGGTAGGTTTGGCTATGACCACGCAACCGGAGCATACCATGACCCAAGACCAGATGATCCTATTCGGCCTGTTCGGCGCTGTATTCGGCCTGCTGATCTGGGGCCGCTATCGCTATGATCTGGTGGCCTTTTCGGCGCTGCTGGCCGCTGTGGTTCTGGGGGTGGTCAAGCCTGATGACGCTTTTGCGGGGTTCGGCCACCCTGCCACGATCATCGTGGCGCTGGTGCTGGTGGTGTCGGCGGGGCTGGTCAATGCGGGCGCGGTGCAACTGATCACCCGCACCGTGGTGGACAGCGGCCGAAGCCTTGGCGCGCATATCACGTTGATGGGCGGCGTGGGCGCGGTTTTATCGGGTTTTATCAACAACGTGGCGGCGCTTGCCCTGTTGATGCCCGTCGATATGCAAGCCGCGCGCAAAGCCAAACGCGCGCCGGGCCTGACGCTGATGCCGCTCAGCTTTGCCACCATCCTTGGCGGCATGGTCACCCTGATCGGCACGCCGCCCAACATCATCATCGCGTCCATCCGCAACGATCAACTGGGCGCACCGTTTGAAATGTTCGATTTCGCGCCCGTTGGCATCGTCACGGCACTGGCGGGCATGGTATTCGTGGCACTGATCGGCTGGCGGCTGATCCCAAGTCGCGCGGTCAGCTCGGACCCGACCGACGCCCTGCACGACACCGAGGCCTATCTGGCCGAACTGACCATTCCCGAAGGCAATGACATCATCGGTCAGCGCTTGGCCGATCTTGACGATGCTGCCACCCAAAGCGATGTGTCGATCCTTGGCTTGATCCGTGATGGCAACCGCCGCTACGGCAGTTCGCGCAGCACGGTATTGCAAGCCGACGACATTCTGGTTCTGGAAACGCAACCCGGCGCATTGGATGATTTCCGCTCGGCGCTTGGTCTGGCCTATACCGACTCGGATCGTCGCGACATCATCGAAGGCGAGGCGCAAGGCCTGACCCTGACCGAGGCCGTGGTGCCCCGCGATGCCCGCATCGCAGGCACCAGCGCGCAGGCAATTGGGCTGCACTGGCGGCAACGTTCCGTCATCGTGGGCGTCTCGCGTCAAGGCCGCCGGATCACCGAAAACCTGCGCCGCACCAAGATCATGGCGGGCGATATCCTGCTGCTGCTGACACCCGCCGATGCCGGGCCGCAGGTGATCCGTTGGCTGGGTGGCCTGCCATTGGCCGAACGCGGCCTGTCGGTCACGCAGCAAAACAAAAGCTGGCTGGCGATTGGCCTGTTCGCCGCCGCCGTCGCCGCCGCCACCGCGGGGCTTGTCCCGCTGTCGATCAGCCTTGGTATTGTCGTCGTGGGCTATGTGATCAGCGGCATCGTGCCCTTGCGCGAACTTTATGATCAGATCGAATGGCCGGTGGTCGTGCTGCTTGGGTCGCTGATCCCGTTGGGCCAGGCGCTGAACGACAGCGGCGGCACCGATCTTTTGGCATCGCAGCTTGTGGGGCTGACCGGGGAGTTGCCGATCTGGGCCATTCTGGCAATCCTGATGGCGGTCACGATGACACTGTCGGATGTGCTGAACAACACCGCCACGGCGATTGTCGCGGCCCCTGTGGGGATCGAAATCGCCAACCGGCTGGACGTGGCCCCCGATCCGTTCCTGATGGCCGTGGCCGTGGGCGCCTCATCGGCCTTCCTGACCCCCATCGGACATAAGAACAACACCCTGATCCTTGGCCCCGGCGGCTATCGCTTTGGCGATTACTGGCGCATGGGCCTGCCGCTTGAAGGCATCGTGATCGCCGTGTCAGTGCCGATGATCCTGCTGGTCTGGCCCCTGTAGGGCTAAGGGAGAGAGTTTGCGCAACCCAAGAAAAGCCGCCATTCTTGTAGAGCGCGGCGAGAACGTAAGCCCCAACTGACCAGATGCGGATCAAGTTGTCTTTCGCTGCGATTGCTTGGTGAGCTGCTTCGGTGCACTTTGCAGACTTTCACTTTAATTTGCACAGGTAGCCCACACTTCCAGCGATTACGACATCGATGGAGCGAGACAAACTTTCCATTCCTCCATGCGGGCAAAAGAATACGCACTGCCCTGATGGCTGCCTTCAAGGGTATAAAGAACTCTCCACGCGTGCGCCCGCTGCCGGAACGGGCCCGCGTTGCGCATCAGACGCACATGGCATTACCTTCGCCCTCCCACCCCGCACAAATACAGGTAGACGGTGATGTTTGGTTTGGCTCTCCATCGCCGAATGACCAACTCATTCCAGCCGCCGGGGGCGTTCTGCGAGGGCGTAAGTCGCGACCTGTACGACAAGTGACGCGCGGATCAGGTGGACCACAGTGAAGCTTCAAGCAAGGTCAAGTCGAGGACACCGCGCTGCACTGGAGAAGGCTTCGGCCGTGATCCAGGCGATGAAAGCTTTGACCTCTTGCGTTTCTAGCGCTCCCGGCGCTGCGACAACGTCATAGCCGATGTCGGTTCTTAACCCTTGCGGTAGCGCTCGCACCAATAGTATTGGGGACACAAGATCCTTGAGGATCGGCGCGCTTCCGAGCAAAACGCCATGATCGGCAATCGCGGCCTGGACCGCAAGGTTGTAATCGCGGAACTGCAGGCCGCGACGCGCGACAACCTGCGGAGCGCCGATCCGCCCGAGACTTGGCTTATGGCCCACTCCAAAGGTTTCGGCGTCGCCGTCTCCGACCCAAGGTCGTGGGTTATCTCGCGGTCGCGAGAGTGCGGCGATCAACCCAAGATAGCCCAGTGTCGCGACCGGGGCGGCGACGACGGACAGCACAACACCGGGAATCGGCGGCCCCCATTGCCAGATCGCAGCCCCAGCCAGACTCAGCAACACCCCGGGTCCAAGGCACCAGCGCTGCGCGCGCTGCCAGAGCGGGTGCGCGGCGTCGTCGATCATTCCGGACTTCATCGCAGCAAGCCCGAGGCAGAACCAGCCAAGCGCCGAGATGCCTTGGATCACCAGAAAGCTCGGCATGATGAATGCAAAACCGATGCTGCGGAAAAGAACGGCCTCGAAGAACCTGCCTTCCGTCAGGATCGCTCGCTCCATCGCGACGATGTCCGGCGGTGTCTCCGGCGCGGCGAGCAGCAGCGGTGGCGCGATGAGGGCTTGCAGAACCAAGACCGCAACGCCAACCCGCACGAGGCGCCGCACAGATAAGTCGCGAAAGAGGTAGAGGATGGACCCCGTCACCGCGTAGATCGTCAGTATGTCGCCGGGAAAGAACAAAAAGCCATGGGCAACACCGAGGAAGAGCAGCCCGATCATCCGGTTGCGGTAGACGCGCTCGAAGGGCAGCCCGCGCCGCTCCGCAGAGCGCATGAGGAACCCGAGGCCCACGCCGAACATGAACGAGAACAGCCCGTAGGTCTTGAGCAGCGACAGTCCGTTCCCCAGCCAAAGCGTTATGGCGTCCAGCGCCGACTCGCCACTTGGGTCGGCGACGCTGCCGAGCGTCGAGAACGCGTATACTGGACGTTGACGACTCCAAAGAGCGCGTAGAGCCGCAGGTAATCCGGCATCAGGGCGCGCGGCGACGCGGCGACGCGGTCATGGTCGCGTGAACACCGAAAGCGCCAGCGTCATCATCTCGCGGACGCGGGCGGGGTCTTCTCCTGAGGCGCGCATCGTGATGGCAAGGGCGATCTGCTCGCCAAGGTATTTCGCACCGGCCTCGACCGACAGGCCCTCCGGCCATTCCCCGGAATCGCGGGCCGCTTGCAGGAATGCGGCATAAGCCGCCTGTCCGGTCGCGTCGATCTCTTCCACCCGCGCCCGTGTGTCCGACCCGAGCCGGTGCTTGCCCGCGCGCATCTTGTAGAACAGACAGCCGGTTTCCATTCGGGGATCGTCGCTTGCGAAGTCGGTGAGCGCTTCAAGCGTTTCTTGCAGCCCGGTCCCGCCCTGCAGGATCGCGAACATCTCCGACAGCACCTGTTCGGCATAGTGGTCGAGCACCGCGCGAGAGAGCCCGTCCTCGCTGCCAAATTCGCGGTAGAGCGAGGGCTTGGAAATCCCCGCCATCTGGCAGATCGCGTTGACCGAGACATCGGCCGGGTCGCTCTGCCAGTAGGCCGTCATCGCCATGTCGAGCACCTTCTCGGCGTTCATGGTCCGGGGGCGCCCACGCCCGGGCTTCGTTTCGTTATCAGTCATTTTGTTACCAATCAGTATTTTAATCTTGACTTCATGGAGCCTACATTCGTACCACTTGGTAACACACTACACAAGTAGGAGAGCAAACCATGACGGACACTGGAAGAACCATCGCCATCACAGGCGCGAGCAGCGGCTTTGGGAGGGCAGCAGTGCGGGCATTCGCGGACAGAGGCGACCGCGTCTGGGGCACGATGCGCGACACGGCGGGGCGCAACGCTGCCAAGAAGGCAGAGCTGGAAGCCTACTCCCCGCGCATCACCATCGCCGAGATGGACGTCACCAGCGACGCCTCGGTGGCCGAGGGGTTCGCCGCCATTCTGGCCCATGGCCCCATCGACATCCTGATCAACAACGCAGGCATCATGTATATCGGCATGACCGAGGCCTATTCCGTTGCGCAGGCTGCGGAACAGATGGAGACCAACTATTTCGGCGCGATCCGCGCGATGCAGGCGGTGCTGCCGTCGATGCGTGCGGCTGATTCTGGCCTAATCATCAACACCAGTTCGATCGCGGGCCGGGTGTCGGTGCCCTTCTTCGGCACCTATTGCGCCACGAAGCACGCGCTGGAGGCCTACAGTCAGAGCCTGCGTTACGAAGTGGCCCCCTTCGGCGTCGACATCGCGCTGGTCGAGCCCGGGCCGTTCCCGTCAAACCTTCTTGCAGCCGGAAAACCGCCTGCGCACCAAGATGTGCTCACCTCCTACGGCAATCTTGGTGACGTGCCCACAACGATGATCGCGGGCTTCGCCGACATGCTGGCCAGCGATCAGGCCCCCGACCCGCAATTGGTCGTCGATACCTATCTGGCGCTGGCCGATGCCAAGCCCGGCAAGCGCCCCACCCGCACTGTCGTCGGCATCACCTGGGGCGTCGACGAGATCAACGCCTTCACCCAACCCCGCCAGGACGCGCTTTTGCAGGAAATGCAGCTCGACGGCGTGCTGGGCGGCGCAGACGTCTGACCACCTGAACGCGGACCCCACGCAGAACACCCACACCCTTGAAAGGACCAAGACACGATGAGTAATATTTTCATGCTCAACGGGGCACAGCCTTACGGGTTTGCCCCCGGCAAACTGAACGCCTCGCTGATCGAACGCGCCACAGGCCACCTGACGGATATGGGCCACACGGTTCGCATGACGGCTTCAGCCGATGATTACGATGTCGATACCGAGATCGAGAACCACCAGTGGGCCGATACGGTCATCATGCAATTCCCCATCAACTGGATGGGCGCACCGTGGTCGTTCAAGAAATACATGGACGACGTCTATACGGCTGGCATGGACGGGCGACTTTGCAATGGGGATGGTCGGGCGGCCGAAGCCCCGAAGAAGAACTACGGCACGGGGGGCACGCTGGCAGGCACGCAATATATGCTGTCGTGCACGCTCAATACGCCATCCGAGGCATTCGACGACCCCGCAGAGCCGTTCTTTTCCGGCATGAGCCTCGATGACCTTCTTACGCCTGTGCATCTGAACGCGAAGTTTTTCGGCATGACCCCGCTGCCGACTTTCGCGGCGTACGACGTCATGAAGAACCCCGCGTTGGACCGCGACTTTGACCGGTTCGACACCCATATCGCGGCGCATTTCCAACCTCTCCAATCTCCCGAAAGGACCTGACCCATGAAAAAGCCCCTTCTATTCGCCACCGCTGCCGCGATCATCGCGACCGGCGCCCTTGCCGAGGACGCCATGTCGAACAAAGAAATCGTCGGAACCTTTCTGGGCGCCGTTTCGCAAGGCAACGCGGACACAATCCGCGACGTCGCAAACCCGGATTACATCCAGCACAATCCCTTCATCCCAACCGGGCTGGATGGGTTCATCGAGCTTCTGCCGGTGTTGGCAGAAGCCGGAACGACGGCCGAGAATGTCCGCATGTTCCAGGACGGCAACTTCGTCTTCATGCACAACATCTGGCGAAATGCCGAGCCGTTCGGGGCCCCCGAGATGGTGGCTTTCGACATCATCCGCGTGGATGAGAACGGCAAGGTCGCCGAACACTGGGATGCGCTGCAGCCATTGGTGACGGAAACAGTCAGTGGCCGGACCCAGACCGATGGCCCGACCGAGGCCACCGATCTGGACCAGACCGAGGCGAACAAGGCTCTGGCCGTCGCGTTGGTCCGTGATGTGCTGATGGGCAAGGATCCGGCGAAGATCACAGATTACATCAGCGCCGAGAGCTACGCTCAGCACAACCCGGGGATCGCAGACGGTCTCGAGGGGATCGTCGCGGCGGTCGAGGCGCTGACGGCCCAGGACAACATGTTCCAATACACCGACATCCACGCGGTTTTGGGCGAAGGCAACTTTGTCCTGACCGTCAGCGAAGGCCAATGGAACAACACGACCAACGCCTTCTACGACCTGTTCCGCATGGAAGACGGCATGATCGTCGAGCATTGGGACGTGATCCAGCCCGTCCCGACCGAGGGCCTCGCCAACGACAACGGCATGTTCGCCGGCTTCGACGGCGTCGGGCCGGATTCGATCAGCCAATAATCCAGTCCACGATGCAATCCTGCCCTACCGGGCCGGAGATGGGCAGGCGGGAAACAAATCTCGCCTGTCACGAACAAGCCCGTCCCGACCGCTAGTAAAGCCGTTGTCGTTGGGACGCTTGATTGCGGCGCACTGAAAGAGATGCGGTCAATCGGCCCGTTTCGGAGGAGCGCACTCACACTTCTAAAGCTTCTGGAGGAATGAATGATGAAAAGATTAATCACAGCCGCGGCGTGTACCGCCGTGCTTGGAACCCAAGCTGCAAATGTCGACGAAACCGGGCATGAAAACACAATTCGGACGCTGCCCGCCGAGAGCTGAACTGATGCGGTGGATGCCCTCATCCGGGCAAGCATGGCGGCGTCGACGCGGTCGGTCTTGGGGAGGTTCAGCGACCGCGCAAAATGCCAGGCATGCAGCGGGTTGAGGCGGCGCACCGGCTGACCGGCGCGCGCAGCCTGCCGCAGCAAAAGCCCGTCGCAGCCGCTGGTCGCCTCGAAGACCGGCAGGTCTTCGGGCGCCGGCTGTGAAGCCAGGCCCGGATGGCAGGAGCGGTATTGGCGACCTCTGACTGTCGGCGCTTGGCGTGGAAGATGTCGAGCCAGTCCTTGGAAAGATCGACGCCAATGTGGTTATGTGTCCTGATAAAGTCCTGTTCATGTCTTCGTACTCGCAATGGCGCATGCAACTGTTCAGGCTGGTCAAACCAATCGACGGCGTCCCAGACCCACGGACGGGTATACAAACCCCAGGCGGCCCACGGGATCGCCGTCGGTCCCAGTATCGCACAAAAACAACAGACAGGTCGGCCCGGCGATGCGTGGCGGCGCTATCCACCATGTTCCGCGCAAGCGAAAGCCCGCTCCGTCCCGCTTTTCGTCAGATGAAGGCTCTTGCCCTGCGGGACTGTTAAGGCAAATGCGGGGCACTTCTGCCGCAAGGCGACCTGCCCTCATCTAACGCTGTCGCCCACGCACGCCGCATACCTGCGTGACGGGCGGCTGCTATCGGGTCGCGTATATCTGGCCGCGATGACACGCAATCTGGCGCTGCCGCACACCATCTTTCATCAATCTGTCCCGATACTGCCGAAGCTTTGCCCAAATTGGGCGCTAGGCCGATCACATGAGTGATTTGCTGTATATCTTCGTCTGCGGTCTTGGCGTTCTGGCCGTCGTTCAAATGGTGCGATTTACACGCCGCCTTTTCCATCGCTCGGCCGCGATGGTGAACGCCTGTCTTGAGCAAGGCCTGATCAGCAGTGGCTTCCTCGCGAATACCGCGTATCTGGTTCTTTTTGCGCTTATTTTCCGTATCTGTCTGATCTGAGGGGGTCGCATGCTTTCCAAGAAAACCGGGCTGCCCTTTAGCCTGCCCAAAAATCCCCGCAACATGAAATCCGCACAGTTCTTGGGATTTGCCGCTGCCCCGCTGCTCTTGAGTGTCTTTTTCGGTGTCGCAATCTCGGTTGTTGAGGGGCTGGGCCTGATTTTGATTTACGGAGCGTCGATCTGGCTTCTAACACTGGGGCTGCGGGCCGAAGACGCCTATCATGCGGCGCCGATCGCCCGGAAACCGAAGCCGCCTCTGAAACTGCTCGCGGCTGTGGCGATGGGCGTCGCGGTGGCCGTCACGGTCTATTTCCGCCACGGTCTATCGCTTGAGGCCGCATTGGTGGGTCTTGTTGCATCGGGGCTATTTATAACCGCCTTCGGGATAGATCCCCTCAAAGACAAAAGCGTCGCCGGATCAATGGCGGAAGAGGCGCTGCGCGCCAACGATGTCGTCAGTCAAGCCAAGACCGTGTTGCATCAGATCGAGGATTGCATCGCCACCATTGGCGACGCCGAGACGACAGCCGGTTTCATGGCCTTCCGGCGCAGCGCAGACCGCCTGTTCCGTATTTTGCACGAAGCGCCCGAGCGCCACCGGGATCTGCGCCGCCATCTGGGCGTATATCTGGACGCCGCGCGCGACGCCACGGACCGGTTCTCGGTCCTGTATACGGCCTCACATGACCCCGAGACGAAGGCGCGGTATTTGTCCATGCTGGACGGGCTGAAAGATCAATTCGACGCCCGCGCCAAAAAGTATCTGGCCGAGGAAAGAGCCAAGCTGGATGTCGAACTGGATGTGCTGGAAAGCCAGCTTGCATCGGACGCCCACAAGATTTGACCGGAGCGCTATCCCCGCTTGGACACCGACCGTCGCGTTTCGTGTATGCGGCCGACGCCCGCGCGCGCCCTTACCCTGATCACAGTGGCCAAATCAGCGGGATCAGCGCACTGGCCAGCAGACCGATGCTCAGGTTCAGCGGGACCCCGGCCTTCATGAAATCAGTGAATTTGTAGCCCCCCGGCCCATAGACCAGCGTATTGGTCTGATATCCGATTGGCGTGGCGAAACTGGCCGAGGCGGCGACCATCACCGCCACCACCAATGGCCGGGCATCAAAGCCCAAGGCGTCGGCCAGCCCGATGGCAATTGGTGTCACCACCACGGCCACCGCATTGTTGCTGACCAGTTCGGTCAGCAACGAAGTCAGCAGATATATCACCCAGATGATCAAGGCCGGTGGTAAGACCTGCAAGATCGGGGCAAGCGCCTCGACGATCAGACGCACAGCACCCGAGGCTTCCAAAGCCGCCCCAATGGCCAGCATCGCGAAAATCAGCGCCAATAACCGCCCGTCAATAAAGGAAAACGCCTCGTCGGCATCAATGCAACGGGTCACCAGCACAGCGGCCACGGCGATCACCGCAAGGCCAAGGATCGGCGCCACGGCAAACGCCGCCAAGGCCACGATTCCCGCCAGCGCTGCCACCGCCATCGGCGCGTGACCGCGCCGAAACGCCCGCGCCGAGGGTTTCGAGACATCCACAAGCTCCATCTCACGCGACAGGCGCTGAATATCCTCGGGCGCGCCTTCCAGCAGCAGGGTGTCGCCCACGCGCACCACCAGATCATCCAGTTGCCGCCCGATATTCTGATTTCGGCGATGCACCGCCAGCGGGTAAACCCCGAACCGGCGCCGCAGACGCATCGCGCCCAACGTGCGCCCCACCATCCGGCAACCCGGCGTGATCAAAACCTCGACTGTTGTGGTCTCGACCGCCGATACCTGATCGACCCGCTTGAGGCTTTTGTCGCGTTGCAGACTTAGCAATTCGGTCATCTGGGTGCGCAAAACCACCCGGTCGCCCACCTGTAATACAACCCCCTTCAGACTGCGCCGTAGGGATTGATCACCACGCACCACGTCGATCAGGCGAACGCCCTCGCGCTTGAACAGCTGCACCCCCGTTACTTCGCGTCCGATCAGGTTGGAATCAGGCGGGATCACCGCCTCGGTAAAGAATTTCATGCGCGACCGGTCCGACAGCATATCGGCCATCGAGGCCCGGTCGGGCAACAGATACGGCCCGATGAACCGCAAATAGATCGCCCCCCAAATCACCAAAACCACAGCCAGCGGCGTGACCTCGAAAATGGTGAAAGGCGCCATCCCATGGGTGCGTGCCACGCCATCCACCAAAAGGTTCGTCGAAGTGCCGATCAGCGTCAGCGTGCCCCCCAAAATGGCGGCATAGCTCAACGGGATCAGCAGTTTGCTGGCGGGTAGGCCCAAGGTTCGGGCAAGTTGCACAAACACCGGGATCATCACCACGACAACCGGTGTGTTGTTCATGAAGGCCGATCCGATGACCACGCAGACAAACAGCAGCACAATGGCCACTTTCGGGCGTTCCTTTGCCTCTCGGTCGGCCAGCGATGTCAACGCGTCCAACGCCCCGGTGCGCACCAAGGCCCCCATGATGATGAACAGCATCACAATGGTCCACGGGGCCGGGTTCGACAGCACATCAAGCGCCGCTTCATACGGCAACACCCCCAAGGCCAACAAAACCGCCGCACCGCTGATCGCGACCACCTCGGTGGGGTACACTTCGCGGATGAACAGCACGAACATCGCCGCAACCACGGTCAGCGTTACAATCGCCTGCGCTGTCTGGGAAAACTCGAAAAATTCCATACTATTCGCCTGACGCCCTTTGGGTGCTGTTTCACCTGCGTCGTGCAGTTTCGCCGATGACGCAAGAGGCGGCAAGCACCATTCAACCGGTGCGCTTATGGTGCAGCTTGTTCAAGCCTTCCCCCATGGCGCACCATCCGGCATTGCAGCGCCTTGCCGGATTTATCATCGGTTTCCACAAACAGACCCGACAGGGTGACGTCGCCCATTGCAGGCTGGAACCGCCCCTTGCCCATGCCGGTCACAAAGCGGCGCATCGGCTCGGCCTTTTCCATCCCGATCACCGAGTTGTAGTCGCCACACATGCCCGCATCGCTTTGATAGGCCGTGCCGCCGGGCAGAATCTGCGCATCCCCGGTCGGGATATGAGTATGGGTGCCGACGACCACGCTGGCGCGGCCATCGCAAAAATGGCCCATGCCCATCTTTTCACTGGTTGCTTCGCAATGCATATCGATCAGCGACGCCTGCACCGCGCCGCCCGGTGGATGGGCGCGAAGCACCGCATCAGCGGCCGAAAACGGATCGTCGAAACAGCGTTTCATAAACACCTGCCCCAACACCTGCGCCACCAGAACCTTGCGCCCGCGCCGGTCTGAAAACACGCGATGTCCACGCCCCGGCGCATCCTTGGCGTAGTTGATCGGCCGAATGACACGCGGTTCCGATTCGATGAATTGCAGCATATCCCGCTGATCAAAGGCATGGTCGCCAAGGGTCACGCAATCCGCGCCCGCCTCAAGCAGCGCTTTGGCATGGTCGCCGGTCAGGCCCATCCCGCCCGAGGCGTTCTCGCCATTGACCACAACGAAATCCAGCCGCCACTCATCACGCAGCTTTGGCAGGGTATCGGCCACCGCATGCCGCCCCGCCCGGCCTACGACATCGCCCAGAAATAGAAGTCTCATATTCAGCCTCGTAGGCGCAGCCGCGCGGCTTGGCAAGGGCCTCGGGTCACACCGCGCATGCCGCGGCCTTCCTTGCAAGCAGGACAATTCGCCGCTGCAAATTCCCGCTTAGGGACGCAAGCAGTCCTTGCTGCATGATGGCAGATTGCTATTTAGTGATCTATGGACGCGTGAAAGATAACCACCATAGTGAGGTCGGAATGAGAACTTTAATCACTGCAACTGCCGCGCTGTTGGCGCTTGGCGCGCCGGCATTGGCCGAAGGCGACGCCGCCGCAGGCGAAAAGGAATATCGCCAGTGCAAGGCGTGCCACATGATTCAAGCCCCCGACGGTGAATCCATCGTCCGGGGTGGCCGCGTTGGCCCCAATCTTTACGGCGTCATTGGCCGTGCCGCTGGCTCGGTTGAGGATTTCCGCTATTCCGACGCCCTGATGGCCAAGGCCGAAGAAGGGCTTGTTTGGGATGAAACCAACATCGTCGAATATGCCAAAGACCCCAACGAATTCCTCGGTGGTCGCGGCAAGATGACATACAAGTTGCGCAAAGGCGGCGAAGACATCGCGGCCTTCTTGGCGACATTCTCGGAATAATACCGTCTGGTCAGACAGTTAGAGCAAGCCGCGCGAGGACACACTCGCGCGGTTTTATTGTTTCAAGACCCGGCTTGGCCGTCGTTATGCGCCCGTTTTTTTGTAGTGGTCCCCTGTCGCATCCCCCGAGCACGCAAGAGGGTGCGACAAATTTATTTGATCTGGGTCAAACTCTCGCATTGCCTGCCTGCCCCAGTCATTCTAAAACCTGAATGGAAGTGGGCGTCGTCACGCACGGCGTGCGCCCGGAATTTTACCAGCAGGAGGCAGACAATGGCAGACGCAGCCATTCACGGCCACGAACACGAAGACCAGCGCGGGTTCTTTACCCGGTGGTTCATGTCCACAAACCACAAGGACATCGGACTTCTTTATTTGGTGACTTCGGCAATCGTTGGCCTGATCTCGGTGCTCTTTACCGTTTACATGCGGTTGGAGCTTATGGAGCCCGGCGTTCAGTATATGTGCCTAGAAGGCGCGCGCTTTACCGCAGCCGCGGCAGGCGAATGCACGCCGAACGGGCACCTTTGGAACGTCATGATCACCTATCACGGCGTCTTGATGATGTTCTTCGTGGTGATTCCGGCGCTGTTCGGCGGTTTCGGCAACTACTTCATGCCGTTGCAGATCGGCGCGCCCGACATGGCATTCCCGCGGATGAACAACCTCAGCTATTGGATGTTTGTCGCCGGTACATCGCTTGGGGTGGCCTCGCTTTTGGCTCCGGGCGGCAATGGTCAGCTTGGCTCAGGCGTCGGCTGGGTGATGTATCCACCGCTTTCGACAACCGAAACCGGCATTTCGATGGATCTGGCCATTTTTGCCGTGCACGTTTCAGGCGCCAGCTCGATCCTTGGTGCGATCAACATGATCACCACCTTCCTGAACATGCGCGCGCCGGGCATGACCCTGTTCAAAGTACCGCTGTTTGCATGGTCGATCTTTGTCACATCGTGGCTGATTTTGCTGGCCCTGCCTGTTCTGGCCGGTGCCATCACCATGCTGCTGACAGACCGTAACTTTGGCACAACCTTCTTTGATCCGGCCGGTGGCGGCGATCCGGTTCTGTATCAGCACATCCTGTGGTTCTTTGGCCACCCCGAGGTGTATATCATCATCCTTCCGGGCTTTGGCATCATCAGCCACGTCATCGCGACCTTCGCCCGCAAACCGATCTTTGGTTATCTGCCAATGGTCTGGGCGATCATTGCGATCGGTGTTCTGGGCTTCGTCGTTTGGGCGCACCACATGTATACCGTCGGCATGTCGCTGACCCAGCAGTCCTACTTCATGCTGGCCACGATGGTGATCGCGGTGCCCACAGGCGTGAAGGTGTTCAGCTGGATCGCGACGATGTGGGGCGGCTCGATCGAGTTCAAGACCCCCATGCTGTGGGCCTTTGGCTTCCTGTTCCTGTTCACCGTGGGCGGCGTCACTGGCGTTGTTCTCAGTCAGGCAGGCGTCGACCGCGCCTATCACGACACTTACTATGTGGTCGCTCACTTCCACTACGTGATGAGCCTTGGTGCCGTGTTCGCGATCTTCGCGGGGATCTACTTCTACTTCCCTAAGATGACCGGCAGAATGTATCCCGAATGGGCCGGCAAGCTGCACTTCTGGGCGATGTTTATCGGTGCTAACCTGACCTTCTTCCCGCAGCACTTCCTGGGTCGTCAGGGCATGCCGCGCCGATACATCGACTATCCCGAGGCGTTCGCGGTCTGGAACTACTGGTCGTCGATCGGGGCCTTCCTCAGCTTCGC
>Ga0102926_1001271_pt1 | contig 14955 bp, 11 predicted proteins | sample SalPonR1_A_D2_MG_FD_78173 | JGI IMG/M metagenome (GOLD analysis project Ga0102926, IMG submission 78173) | Salt pond soil microbial communities from South San Francisco under conditions of wetland restoration - Salt Pond MetaG R1_A_D2_MG | ecosystem: Environmental > Aquatic > Marine > Intertidal...
AAAGAAACTCTTATTTTTGCAAATGCTGCAGCTTCTTTAGTTGCAAGTAAAAAAGGTGTTATAAATTCTCTTCCAAATATTGATGAAATAAATGATCTCGTTAAATTAAAACAATAAATATTATTATTTATTTATATACATAATAGTCAAGATATTTTTTCTTGGCTTTTTTTTATATTTATTGTAATTTTATTTTATGAATGAAAAAGAATACATACTTAAAATATATCAACTTTTAGATGAAAATAGTGAAAAAGAAATTGTTTTTTTAAATAATAAAAATCCTTTTCAATTTTTAATATCAGTTATTCTATCTGCTCAAACTACAGATAGAATTGTAAATATAGTAACTATAGAATTATTTAATCGATTCCCTAATGCAACATCTCTTGCTAATGCTGAAATAAGTGAAGTTGAAAAAATAATTAAACCAACTGGTTTTTATAAAGTTAAAGCAAAAAATATAATTAATTGTTCTAAAGCTTTAATAAATAAAGATGTTCCTAATAACATAGAAAATTTGATTAAATTGCCTGGAGTTGGAAGAAAAACTGCAAATTGTGTTATTGGTGATATATATCACTTAGATGCAGTAATTATTGATACACATGTTAAGCGTGTTTTAAATCGTCTAGGAGTTGTTAATGAAAAAGATCCTACTAAAATAGAGATGAAAGTTAGAAGTCTTTTAGAAAAAAAATATTTATATAGATTTTCAATGTGTGTAAATTTACATGGCAGAAGATATTGTTTTGCAAGAAAGCCAAAGTGTGGTGATTGTTTTCTTAATGATATTTGTTTGAAGATAGGTGTATAGTTGCAATTTTATTGTATTTAAACATATTATTATCAATTTCAATTTCAATTATATTTAATCTAATATCTGAGATAATTAGTTTGTTTACTTTTATATTAGTATTAAATTTATTTCCTAAATATATTATAGGTAAATCTGATTTTTTTAAATCTAATTTAAAAAAGTCAAAATTAAAATTATCTACATTATTTATTTTTAGTTGAGCTTTTAAGTTATTAATAAATTCATTATTTATAGATTTAATAAATGTTGTATTTTTTGATATAGAAATTTTAGTTTCGAATTCAATATAAGGTGACTTTATTTTTAAATTTAAGTTGTTAAATGAAGTTAAATTAGTACTTCCTAATATAATAAGGTCGTCAAAGATATTAAAACTAGGATCATTTGAACGATAATACAATTCTTTTTTTAAGTTTTTAATATATTTAAAATCTTTATCATTTAAATTTAGTGTGATTAATTTCTGTTTCATGTTGTAGCATTTTAGTAAAAAATAAAGGTTTTAACTAGTATTTTATCTAAAAAAGTATATATAATTGAAATATCTTTTAATTAAGTATAGAAAAAAAATTTTATATTTTATACAATAAGTACACGTTGTTTTGATTTTAAGCGTAATAAAATATGTAGAAACATGAATACTTTTTACTTAGGTATAAAAAAGGTATTTACACAATCTTTAATATTTGTTAATTTGCATAGAGTTGAACTGCGCTTTTCATAATTCCTTGCAAAATGCTCACAAGTTTATACTTGTGCAAGGCTCTCTGGATAGCAACAACGTTTTAATAATCAATATTTTTTATAAGGTGGATATAGTATGGCTCGTAGATGTGAAATTTGCGGAAAGGGAACAGTTGCAGGCAACAATGTTACCAGAAAAGGTCAAGCAAAAAAGAAGGGTGGTGTAGGTCAGCATATTGGTGTAAAATCCAAACGTGTTTTCCGCCCAAATCTTGTTACTGTTAAGACTTCAGTAAACGGTACTCCACGTACTGTAAAAGTTTGTACACGTTGCCTACGTAGTGGTGCAGTTGATAAACTATAAATTGTTTTTAAATGCAACATTGTATGTGAAAGAGCCCTAAATGGGCTCTTTTTATCATATAATGGATTTTGTTCATTCAAAAGTTTATTATTTTGAACGGGGGTTGTTTTTTGAAAAATATCAATATACATGCTTTAGAAGCTTCAATGCTATTAAAAAAAGATGGGAAAGAAAAATTATTTAAATTAAAAAATGTAAATAATTTAGATAAATTGATTTTAGTTTTATCTAGTGATAAAGAAAAACTAATTGGTGCAAAAGAATTATTAGAGCTTGCAAAAAATAATGATGAATTAGTTTGGGTTAAACTAGAAGAAAAAGAAGCTTATTTAAATAAAGTTATTTATGATTTAATTAATTTAGAAAATAGGGCTTATTTATCAGATTTATTGAAAAAAGATTTTAACAATATTGAAGATATTTTAAAAAGTGTTTGGCTTGTAGGTGATATATCATACGGTACTTTAGGTTTCTTTGATTATATAGTTGGAACTTGGATAAGTAGTATTGTTAAAGTTATGGTTGAAGGAGCTGGTGAAAAAGTTAGCTCTTATAATTCTAAAGAAATAGAATTATTAAAATCTTCAGATATTGGAGATTTAACAATTGTTACTCCTGCAATTCATAAAGTAAAAGAAAGTTTTAATGCTGAAATATTTGCATCAAAGCTTGCAGTTAAATTTAATACAAAAAATTTAGTATTTTGGAATTCAAAATCTTTATTAACAACGGCAAATGAAAGTGAAGTTCCAAGTGCTACAGTAATTAAGAATTTATGCTATTCAGAAGCTACTGAATTATCTTTTTTTGGATCATCATTAATAAATTCAAAAGCAATTGTTTATGCAATATCTAAGGGAATTAATGTAAGACTAAGATGTTGGAAAAATTTTGATAATGATGGAACATTAATTAATAATTGTGAAAACTCAAATAACGGTCAAAGTGTTAAAGGTTTTTCTATTGTTCATAACGTTGCTCTTATAAATATTGAAGGTGCAGGGTTAAGTGGAAGAGTTGGATTTTCTTCAAAAGTATTTGATGCATTAAAAAGTGCTGGGGTTTCTGTAATATTATATTCCCAAGCTTCTTCTGAGTATTCAATTTCACTTGCAGTTCCTCAAGAGCAAGCTAATATGGCAATTGAAGCAATAAGCATTAATTTTAATGAAGAATTAAGAGAAGACATTATAAATGCTATTGAATGTGTAACAGATTTAGCTGTAATTGCTGCCGTTGGTAATAATATGGCAGGAAAAAAAGGTGTTGCTGGTAAATTCTTTAGTTCTTTAGGAAAGGTAAACGTTAATGTAAAAGCAATAGCTCAAGGAGCTAGTGAGAGAAATATTAGTGCAGTTATTAATTCTAAAGATAGTAAAAGAGCTTTAAGAGCTTTACATGCTGCATTCTTTTTGTCAAAACAAGCTTTATCTATTGGTTTAATTGGACCTGGAAATATTGGTGGAACATTATTAGATCAACTTGCAAAAGAATCAAATTTTTTATATGAAAAATTTGGAATTGATCTTAGAATTAGAGGTATTGCTAGTAGTAGATATATGCTTCTAAATGAAGACGGTATTGATTTAAACAATTGGCATGAAAATTTTAAAAATAATAGTGTAAAATTAGATATGGATGAGTTCACAAAGCATGTTGGTGCAACATATTTCCCACATAGAGCAATTGTAGATTGTTCCTCTTCAAGTGAACTTGCTTCAAAATATATTGATTGGATGAATAATGGGATGCACATAGTTACTCCAAATAAAAAAGCTGGTACAGCATCTATAGAATATTTTAGAGATTTATTTAATACCTGTTTAAAAACTGGTAGAAGATTCTATTATGAGACTACAGTTGGAGCAGGGCTTCCTGTTATAAAAACATTAAAAGATTTAGTGCAAACAGGTGATAAAGTAAAATCGATTGAGGGAATAGTCTCAGGTACATTAGCATGGTTATTTAATAATTATGATGGAAGTACTGATTTTAGTGCTTTAGTAAAAAAAGCTAAGGAAATGGGATATACTGAACCAGATCCTCGAGATGATTTATCTGGTATGGATGTTGCTAGAAAAACTGTTATATTAGCTAGAGAGTTAGGCTATGAAGTTGAAGTAAGTGATATGCCGATTGAAAGTTTAGTTCCAATTGAATTGACTCAATTACCTGTTGAAGAATTTATGGAAAAATTAGAACAACTTGATACTCCTATTTATGAAAAATTTATAAAAGCAAAAAAAGAAAATAAAAGACTTTGCTATGTAGGTAGTGTAGATGAAAATGGAAAATGTAGTGTTAAATTACAAGGGTATTTGATGACTCACCCATTTTCTCAAGCAAGTGGAACAGATAATGTAATTTGTTTTACAACAGATAGATATTCTACTCAACCTCTAGTTATTAAAGGTCCTGGAGCAGGGAGAGAAGTAACAGCTGGTGGAGTTTTCTCTGATATATTAAGATTAGCAGCATATTTAGGTGCAAGAGTTTAAGGAGAGTTATTAATGGATTTTGTATCAACAAGGGGATTATCTCAAGAAGTAACAGCAGGCGAGGCCATTCTAAAAGGATTAGCTGATGATGGTGGCTTATATGTTCCAAAAAAATTTCCATCATTAGTAAATATGAATGTAAATAGCATTTCTTCATATCCAGAGATGGCATTTGAAGTATTAGCTCCATATTTTGAAAATGATAAATTAATAAGTATAAATGATTTAGCTGAAATTTGTATGGAAGCTTTTACATTTAATGTTCCTTTAGTTCAATTAGCTGATAAATTAAGTGTTCTAGAATTATTTCATGGTCCTACTGCTGCTTTTAAAGATTTTGGAGCAAGGTTTTTAGCAGCTTCTCTTGAAAAAATTATCAAAAAAACACAAAAAGAATTAACAATATTGGTAGCTACTAGTGGTGATACTGGTGGTGCTGTAGCTTCTGCTTTTTATAAAAAAGAGGGAATAAATGTCAAAGTGTTATTTCCAAAAGGTAGAGTAAGTGATAGACAAAAAAAACAATTAACAGTTTTGGGTGAAAATATTCAAGCATATGAAGTTGATGGATCTTTTGATGATTGTCAAAAAATGGTTAAAGATGCATTTATGGATAAAGATTTAAGTGAAAAATATGGACTAACTAGTGCTAATTCTATTAACTTAGGACGTTTATTACCTCAAAGTGTTTATTATGTTTATGCCTCACATTTGTTTAATTCAATGTATAATGAAAATCCTAATATCATTATTCCTAGTGGGAATGTTGGAAATAGTTGTGCAGCTTATTGGGCTTTTAGTACAGGAGTCCCAATTGAATCAATTGTTTTAGCTGTTAATGCAAACAAAACTATTCCTAATTATTTAGAAAGTGGAGTTTATGAGCCTAGAGCAAGTGTTAAGACATTAGCAAATGCTATGGATGTTGGCTCCCCTAGTAATATGGAAAGATTATTAGATTTATATGGTGATATAGATTTATTTAGACAGTTTGTTAAATCTTATAGTGTTAGTGATGAAGAAATAAAGCAAACTATTAAAAATACATATGATGAAACTTCATATATTATGTGTCCTCATACTGCTTGTGCAAAAAAAGTATATGATACTCATTATAAAAATAAACCATCTATATTAGTATCTACAGCTCATCCTGCTAAATTTGAAACTATAGTCGAGCCTTTAATCAATAAAGAAATACCAATTCCAAATAATTTGAAGAATTTGTTAGAATTAGAAGAAAATTATAAAAGGGTTTCAACAAATTACAAAGAATTATTTTAAGCTATAAATGAGTTGAATAATAAAAAAGTACTTAATTTTATATTTGGTACTTTTTTTTATATCTTTATCTATTGTTTAATATAAGTTATTATGAATTTAATAGGAGCTATTTTTGAAAATTAACAAAGCTAAAACATTAAATAAAAATGATTATATCAAAATATTTCGATTATTTATTATCATTTCTATTTTGTTTTCAACAATCTATATTACAATTTTTCAGAGAAATTATAATTTTCATAAATATAATACTATTGAACTTATTGTGTTAGAAAATAATGAGCGATTAAAACAAATTGATTTTGTTATACAATATTTAAATAAAGAAATTGTTTCTGATTTATTAGTTATTAAAAACTCAGCTGAATTTAATAATTATATTTATAAAGGAGTCAACTATAAAGAAGAAGCTCAACAATTGTTTTATCGAATTGCTAAAAATAAAAAACAATTTAACCAAATTAGATTTTTAGATAAAGAAGGTTATGAATTAATTCGTATAAATAATGAAAAAGATACTTTAAAAATTCTTGATGATAAAGAATTACAGTACAAAGGTGATCGTTATTATTTTAATGAAACAAAAATGCTTGATGAGGGTGAGTTTTTTTATTCTCCTTTAGATTTGAATATAGAAAAGAATGAAATTGAAGTCCCCTATAAGCCTACAATAAGAATTTCTACACCAGTATTTGATAATAATAATAATTTTATTGGAATATTAATAATAAATTATTTAGGAGAAAATTTAATAAATATTTTAAAACAGGAAATAGATGATTCAACTAATAAATTTATTGAATTTTCTCTACTAAATGAAAATGGGGATTATTTATATAATAAAAGTAGTGAAAAAACTTTTTCATTTATGTTTGATGATAAAAATTATAATATAAGTGATGAATTTAAATCTTTTAATGAAAATAAAAAGCGTGAAGATTCTTATTTTATTGAAAATAATATAGTGTATTCTATTAAAAAAATTGTTCCAACTAAATCAATAAATACTAATAAGGATACAATATGGTATTTAGTTTCTTCTTTTGATATAAATAATATTACAGTTGTTAGTGATAGATTTATTTTAAATTTAAGTTTATTGCAGTTTATTTTGTTAATTTTTATTAATTTATTTTTCTTTATTTTAATTTATTATGCCTATTTAAGATATATAAATAAGCAACAATTAGAAATAACAACAAAAATAGCAAATGTTACAACTGATGGAATAATTATAGCTGATAAAAATAGAAAAATAATATTTGTAAATACAGCTTATGAAAATATTAGTGGTTATACTTTTCAAAATTTAATTAATACCGAATCAAATTTTATAAATGTCAGCATGTACTCTAAGTCCTTTTGTAATAATATATGGAATAAAATTAATCTAAATGGTGTTTGGGAAGGTGATTTATGGGATAAGAAAAGTGATGGATTATTGTATCCTAAACATTTAAAAATTTATGCTATTAGGAAAAATTACAATAATAATATTGATAAATATATAGGTGTTTATTCTGATTTATCAAAAGCCAAAGACTATGAGAAAAACATTAACAAATTATTAAATTATAATAATTTAACTAACTTACCCAATGAACAATTGCTATTAAAATTGATTAATACAAAAATTATTAATAATGAAAAATTTTTAGGATTGTTGTGTTTTTCAATTATTAATTATAATGACATTTTATTAACTAAAGATCCAAAAGGACAAGAGGAATGTTTAACAAGATTTATTCATGATATATATTATTTAGTGAATAAAAATGATATATTTGCACAAATATCAAAAAATACTTTTGTAATATTATTATCATCATATAATAATAAAACTGAAGTAGAAAATTTTGTTAAAGAATTTATAAAATTTAATGAAAACAGAAATTCAATTAATAAAAATGATAGTTTTATAGATATAAAATGTGGTGTTTCAGTTTATCCAACTATTAGTTCTACTTCAAAAAAATTATTAACTTCTGCTAATATAGCTCTTTCAGAAGCAATAAAGACTAATCATGATTTTGTTTTTTCTTCAAAAGAATTAGAAAAACATGTAAATAAAATGGTTAACATGAATATGTTATTAAGAAAATCAATAATTAATAATGAATTAGAAGTATATTATCAAGCACAAATTAATAACAATACTAATAAAATTATTGGAGCAGAAGCTTTGATGAGATGGACAACTCCAACTTTAGGTAGTGTTTCTCCTTATTATTTTATTCCTATAGCTGAGAAATCTGGTTTTATAGTAGATTTAGGGTATTGGATTATTGAAAAAGTATTTATTGATTATAATAAAATTAAAGAGTTTTTGCCTTTTAATTTTAAATTTTCAATTAACATTTCAGCAATTCAATTTGAAGATGACAATTTAATAGATAAAATAATAGAATTATCAAATAAATATCATATTGATTTATCTAACTTTGAAATAGAGATAACTGAAAGTGTTTTTGCATCTGATATGAAAGAAATAAATAATAAATTAAATAAATTTAGAAGATTGGGATTTAGTATAGCATTAGATGATTTTGGTACTGGATATTCTTCTCTAAGTTATTTAAAACAGTTGGTAATTGATAGAATAAAAATTGATAGAGCTTTTATTAAAGATTATCCTCAAAATGATAATGGTTCAATAGCTAAAATTATTGTAAATATTGCTAAGGAGTTAAATGTAAATTTAATTTGTGAAGGTGTCGAAACAAAAGAACAATTAGATTATATAAATTCAATTGGATGCTCTAGTATTCAAGGTTATTATTTTAGTAAGCCATTAGACTATACACATTTTAAAAAATATATATCACAATTTTAACTAAGTTTCTTCATTCTCTTCCTCATCATCAATTTCTTCGCATAATTTACTCATTGTAAGTCCAAAGCTATGAGCAAATTTTTCAAGAGTAGAGCATAAAATTTTGTTTTGATTTTTTAAATGTTCTCTGTTGCAGATATTAGTTTTATTAATACCTGTTTTTTGTGCTAATTGAGATTTTGAAAGGTTAGATTTTTCTCTTATATCCTTTAATTTTTTATTTAGATTTTTTTGAGTTATATTGTTTTCTTTTATTTTATATTTAATAGTTATTGATTGATTAATTTCTGATTCATGCTCAGCAATTGCAAAAAAACTTACTACTGATATATTTAATACAGAGCAAATTTTTTCTACTGTAACAAATTTAGGATTCCAATCTTCACTTGTATGCCGAATCATACTAGGTGAAATATTTGCCTTTTCTGCGAAATCTTCAATTGATAGGCCTGATTTTTTAATTATATAATCAAGAGCTTTTTTGTAATTTAATTTGTTATTATTCAATTAAAATCTCCTAAAAAATATTTGTTTTATAAAAATATTATCAAATTGAATAAGTAAAGTCAAAAAAAAAGTTATATCTAATTGTTTATAGGTGAAAATGTTAACTAATAATACTAGGTATATAGTATTTGTTATAATATCTATTAATTAATATACAGATATATTATATTTTTGGTATAATAATTGTAATTTAAAGTTACAAAAATGAAATAAATTGTTTATATTAAAATTGTAATAACCAAATAATTTTTAGTTATAAAATATTAAGTAATGCAAAAAATAACACCATAACATTTTTTATGGTGTTGTTTAATAATATACATCAATTATGCAAAGCAAAGTGTTTTGTTTTTTCTTATCTGCAATTTTGTAACAGAATCATCTCCAAAAATTTGTTTTAATTTTTGAATGTAATAATCACTATTTTTTATAGGGATATAGGCTTGTATAGTTCCTGCAAACCCTCCACCATGGACACGATAAGCTCCATCATCTTTTAATAGGGTATCTAATAAAGCTAGTGCAATTCCTAAACTTTGTTCTTTTGGATTATCATCGTCATATAGATTTTGTAGATATTCATATGACGATCTACCAGATTCTCTTACAAGAGTTAGATATGTATTGATGTCTTTATTTAAAAGAGCTTTATTCATTTGTTCAACTCGTATATTTTCATTAAAGAAATGGAATGCTCTCAATATAGATCTATCGTTTTTTAACTCTTTTTTAAGTGCAGATATATTATTTAAAAAATCTTCAAAGGGTACTTCACTAAGGACATTTTTGTTAAAAAATTTTGCAACATTTTTCATCTCATATGGTATAGCACTGTAGCAATGAGTTAAATTGTCATGAGATCCTTTTGTATCAACAATAATTAACTCATAACCAAATTCATTAAAAATGAAAGGAATATTTATTAATTTTGGATTATCTTTATCTTTAAAATCAATTGAAATAATCTCACCACTTGCACAAGCACATTGATCCATTAGTCCACTAGGTTTTCCATAATAATTATTTTCAGAAAATTGTCCGATTTGAGCTAATTCTAATGGAGTTAATACATCGCTATTATATAAATTATTAAATATTGTTGCACATAAAACTTCAATTGCTGCTGAAGAAGATAAACCACTTCCTTTTAATACATTTGTAGTAGTGTTTGCATTGAAGCCACCAATTTTTAAACCTTTTTGTTTAAAAGCAAAGGCAATTCCTCTGACTAATCCATCTGTTGTATTTTCTTCAGCTTTGTTATAATTAAGATTATCAAGGTTTACTTTTACAGGTGAAAAACCTTCACTGATTATTGTTGCAATATTATTATCAGTTTTATTTACTGCTGCAACTGTATCTAAATTAATAGATGCAGCTAGGACTTTGCCTAAATTATGGTCAGTATGATTACCTCCTAATTCAGTTCTTCCTGCAGTGGAAAAAAGAGAAGCTGTTTTATTTTTAAAAAGTTCATTATGTTTTTTTAATAAATTTATAAATCTTTTATCTAATAATTCATTATCTAAATTTTTTCCATATAAATTTGGATAAATATTATGTAGTGATTTGTTTTTGATGTTATCAATATTTATCATGCTCTTAAACTCCTTTTATAGTGTATTTAAATAATGTGTAGAACTTAATTCTCTAAGTTGTTTTGCAGCTGTTTCAGCACTAATATCACGTTGAGCCATAGCTAATAATTCATATCCTACCATAAATTTCTTTACAGTTGCAGATCTCAATAAAGGAGGGAAGAAATGAAAATGCATAATATTTCCTAAATGTTTTTTCATATCACAAGGGTTTTGATGAATACCCATAGAGTAAGGAAAATTAGTTTTAAATAAATTATCATATTTAATGGTTAAAGCGCTTATAGCTTTTGCTAAATTTAGCATATTTTCATCTGATAAATCATTTAATGATTTAATTTCTTTATTAATAGGTAATATCATTGTCTCATAAGGCCAAGTTGCCCAAAAAGGAATTACAACTATAAAATCATTGTTTGAATAAACAACTCTTGTTTTTTCTTCTAATTCATATTTTGCATAATCAAGTAATAAAGAAGATTTATTTTTTAAATAATACTCTTCTTGTTTTTCTAATTCTACTTTAGATAAATTAGGTATTACCTCTTCTGCCCAAATTTGCCCATGAGGGTGGGGGTTAGAGCAGCCCATCATTGAGCCTTTGTTTTCAAATATTTGGACATGTTTTATAAAATCTTTTTGTGATAATTCGTTATATTGTTCTTTCCATATTTGGATAATTTTAACAATTTCTTTTTCACTCATTCTAGCAATTGTTAAATCATGACGAGGAGAAAAGCATATTACCTTGCAAATGCCTTTTTCGCCTTTAGTTTTTAACATATTATTAGGACCAAAATTATTTTCACTGTTATCACTATCTTCTAATAATGCAGAGAAATCATTTGTAAATACAAAAGTATCTTTGTAATCTGGATTTTGTTGATTATTGCTTCTTGTATTTGTTGGGCATAAATAGCATGATTTATCATATTTAACTTTACTTGGAATTTGAAAATCTTCTACTTGACCTTGCCATGGTCTTTTTGTTCTATGAGGTGAGACTTTTATCCATTCTCCAGTTAAAGGGTTGTATCTGTTGTGTGTTGAAGCTTGTAATTTTTCCATAATATCTCCTATAATTGCTATGTACACGTGTACAATATATGATATAATATTACATGTCAAGATAATTTTGGAGTAAGTATGCATATAACAAGAGATATTGTAGCAAAAAAAGCAAAGGTAAGTAGTGCAACAGTAAGTAGAGTATTTAATAATCCTAATTCAGTTTCTTTAGAATTGAGAGAAAAAGTATTATTAGTTGCAAAAGATTTAAACTATAAACCTAATATTGCAGCATCACAATTGAGAAGAAGTGGTACTGGTGTAATTGCAGTTGTAAAAGTTAATAAGACTAATCGTCCTTATTATTGGGGAAGTTTAAAGCTTTTTGACTGGTTTTATGCACAAGCTCAAAAAGGCTTGTTAAATGCTATTGAAAACACAAGTTATCAATTAAGCTTTTATAATATTAAAGATGAGAAAGATTTAATTGAAATATCTAAAAAAGTTGATGGAATTATTGGTTATGATATTGATAGTAGAGAGGAAGAAAAACTTTTTGATCAAATAAATATACCATGTGTACTAGCTCATCATATACAACCAAATAATAAGAAAGTTCATGTTTCTACAAATAATGAATATGGTGGACAATTGCAAGCGAAATATTTAATTGATAAAGGGGTTAAAAATCCACTATATATAAGTGGTTATATTGATCAGGTTTTATCACATACTCAAAGATTAGATGGAATAAAAAAATATTTTCCAAATATTCGTGTTTATGAAATAAATTTTTTAGAAAATTTAGAAATAAATAAAATGGTAAATGATTTAAAAAAATATATTAACAATGATATATTTGATGGTTTTGTTTTTGTTAATGATCTGGTTTTGGTAAAAACAATAGCTAGAATTAATATTGATTTACCTTTAATTGGATACGATGGGGCTCCATATGTATCTTTGATTGATGATGTTGCTTCAATCGATTTTAATATAAGTTTAATATATGAAAAAGCTCTCTTAAAAGTAATTGATATGATAAATGGGAAAAAAATTGTTGATGAAATCGTTTTACCAAGTATTTTATTTTAAATTAAGCATATTTATGTCATAACTTTAGATAATATGTGAGTTTGTTACTAAATATTTATTACATAATTTAATAAATATAGCGTATATTGATGTTTTAAGTATTGATTATTATGTATTTAGTGTTATAATTAATTTAATTTTTAAATACAACTGGAGACATATATGCCTAAAGATAGAACTCTATTAGTTATAGATGATAATGATATTCAAAGAAAAATGATATCAGGTATATTGTCTGATAAATATAATATTATTGAAGCTGACAATGGCTTAGCAGGAATGAAACTAGCCCTAGAGAATTATAAAAAGATATCTTTAATACTTTTGGATTTATCTATGCCTATTATGAATGGATATGAATTCTTAGAAAAAGCTTCAGAAAATTATTTATTTAATGATATACCTATAATAGTATTAACAAGTGATGATCAAGTATCTCAATTATATAAAGCTCTTGAGCTTGGTGCAAATGATATATTACCTAAACCTTTTGATTCTGATAAATTATTAGAAAAGGTTAGTCAAATTATTCATTCTTATCAAATTTTAAAAGTTACACAAGATAAAAATTATTTTAATCTAACATCTAAACAATTAGCTTATGCAAATGAAATAGATAAACTTACAGGACTTTTTTCTAAAGAGGCTTTCATTAAAATTAGTAAAGAAATTTTAAGTGAAAATCCAAATGATTCTTATTATTTAATTCGTGGAGATTTTATAAAATTTAAATTAGTTAATGAACTCCTTGGAAAAGAAGAAGGAGATAAGTTTTTAAAAGCATATTCTATTTTATTAGTTGAGATTCTTGGAAAAGACGCATTGATATCACGTTTTAGTGATGATGATTTTGTTGGTTTAATTAAAAAAAATAAAGAAGATTTAAAGTTTGATTTAATTAGAATTGAAGATTTTTTAAAAACTTATTCTATTGATATATCTATAAATGTAGTATTTGGGGTATATAAGATTGAAGATAGGTCATTATCTATAGATCAAATATGTGATAGAGCAGAATATGCAATAACTAAAGCAAAACAAATTCGAAATAGCAATGTTTCTTATGTTGTATACAATGAAAAACTTGATAAATGGTTAAAAATTGAACAAGCAGTTGTATCTGGAATTGATTTAGCTATAGAAAATGGTGAAATATTAATTTATTTTCAACCAAAGTATTCATTAAATGATAAATCTATTGTTGGAGCTGAGGCTTTAGTCCGTTGGCAACATCCTACTCTTGGTATGTTAAGCCCAGGTGTTTTTATACCAATATTAGAAGCTAATAGTGTAATTCATCAATTAGATTATTACGTTTGGGATAAAACTTGTGAAAGTGTTGCTAAATGGGGTAAATTAGGCTTAAAAAAAGTTCCTGTTTCTGTAAATGTTTCAAGAAATAATTTTTATCGAGAAAAATTATGGATAGAAATATTAGAATTAATTAAAAAACATGGTATAACAACTGATGATATTAATATAGAAATAACTGAAACTTCTTATATGAATGATCCTATTCAAGTTCAAAGTGTTGTAAATAAATGCCAAGAGTCCGGATTAAGTGTTCATATGGATGATTTTGGTAGCGGTTATTCATCTCTAAATGTTTTAAAAGATTTAGTATTTGATGTTCTTAAAATTGATTTAACCTTCTTACAAGGCTTAGATTCAAATGAAAGAGCTGCAATTATATTAAAATCTATTATGGATATGAATAAATTGTTAAAATTACCAGTAGTTGCTGAAGGCATAGAAACGCAAGAGCAAGAAAACTTTTTGAAAGAAATAGGTTGTGAAGTAGGTCAAGGTTTTTTATTTTCTAGACCAGTTGAAGAAAAAGTTTTCATGCAAATGTTAAAAAATGAAACAATTAATAAATGATTAATTTATTAATTGTGCTTTTTTAATAAATTTAACACTTTTTTCTGTATCTTCTTTCATTAATAAGCTAAATAATATATAAACAAATAATGAAATTCCTAAACCTAAAATTACACGTAGAGTGCTATCGCTTTTAAATATAGGATATAACGGTATTTTAAGTTCAACTAGCATATTGTATAAGCTATAAATAGATCCAAAAATCATTGAGGCTAATGCGCCATTTGAATTTCCTTTTTTGAAGAAAAAGGCAAATATTAATGGGATGAAGGCTCCTGTAGTTATTATATCTGAAGCAAGATAAGAGATTATCAAAATAGATCTAATTCTTAAAGAAATAATAAGTGCTATAACAGTTGTAATTAATGTAGCGAATCGTGAAA
>Ga0102926_1001274_pt1 | contig 14952 bp, 13 predicted proteins | sample SalPonR1_A_D2_MG_FD_78173 | JGI IMG/M metagenome (GOLD analysis project Ga0102926, IMG submission 78173) | Salt pond soil microbial communities from South San Francisco under conditions of wetland restoration - Salt Pond MetaG R1_A_D2_MG | ecosystem: Environmental > Aquatic > Marine > Intertidal...
AAAGGCTGATCATCCCCGCGACTTCCTCCGCCGGCATGATCCGGTTCAGGTTCAAAGGGTCCGTCTCAGCCCGATACCGGGCGCCCCTGTCGCACTGCTAACTTATGAGTCTTGCTCGCGGCGTCAACCGCGAAGGCGCGCGATCAAAAATCAATCGCAAGGCCCTTCTTCTCCCAATCGCCATAGCGGACAGGCTCCAACCCCTCGCGCCGCCCGCCCAACTCCTTGGGCAATGCCTGCGCCTCGGCTTCGGCCTTTTGCCGCCGCTCCTCGGCCTCGGCCAAGGCCCGCTTGGCCACATCTGGAAGGTCCTTTTGCTGGTCCGTCATGGGTTCTTCCTTTGCATCTGTCCCCCTGATATACGCCGCGCCACGCCCATGTCCAAGGAGAACCCATGCCGCAGCCCGCGCCAAACGCCCGCCAAAGCGCGGTTTACCTTCTCGATCAGGTGATCGGCGAAGGGCGGCTCATGTCCGATCTCATCGCCGCTGGCAAACTCGACCGGCTCGACCCCGCCGACCGCGCCCGCGCACAACGCCTTGCCAATGACACCCTGCGCGGCATCGAACGCGCCGACCGTTTGCTCAAACGCCATTTGCGCAAACCGCCGCCGCTGCATGTGTTCAACATCCTGCGGCTTGGCACGGTTGAACTGTGCATGGGCGGCGATGCCCATGGGGTGGTCAACGATCTGGTCAACCTCGTCGGGCGGCACAAGCGCTATGGCAACCTCAAAGGGCTGATCAACGCGGTGCTGCGCAAGGCAGCCGAGGATGCCGCTCGCTCATGGAATGACCTGCGCCTGCCGCGCCTGCGCAAATGGCTGCGCGATCCGCTGGTCACGGCTTGGGGTCCGGGGCGCGTCACCGCCATGGAACGCGCGCATTTCCAAGGGGCACCGCTTGATGTCACGGCCAAGAGCGACGCCTCCGCGTGGGCCGAAGAACTTGGCGCTACGCTTTTGCCCACTGGCTCGATCCGCATCACAGATGCGCCTCAGGTCTCCACCCTGCCGGGGTTTGAGACCGGCGATTGGTGGGTGCAGGACGCGGCCGCCGCCCTGCCGGTGAAGATCCTCGCCCCGCAACCGGGCGAGAAAATTCTCGATCTCTGCGCCGCACCGGGTGGCAAGACCCTGCAACTCGCCGCCGCCGGGGCCGATGTCACCGCGCTTGATCTTTCCGCCCGGCGGATGGAGCGTGTCACCGAAAACCTCGCCCGATGCCGCCTTGCCGCAAATTGCATCACCGGCGATGCCCTCGAACACCACGGCGGCCCCTATGACGCCATCCTGCTCGATGCACCCTGTTCGGCCACTGGCACCATCCGCCGCCACCCTGACCTGCCCTTCGCCAAGGACGGCTCGGACTTCGGCGAACTAATCGAATTGCAATCAGCCATGCTTGATCATGCCCTGACCCTGCTCAAGCCCGGTGGGCGTCTGGTGTTTTGCACCTGCTCGCTTCTGCCGGACGAAGGTGAATGTCAGATTGACGATGCCTGCGCACGTCACCCCGGCCTCACGGTGGAGCGCACCGCCCTTGATCGACCCGGTATCGACCCCGACTGGATCACCGAGGAAGGCGGCCTTCGCCTGCGGCCCGATCTCTGGCCAGATCTGGGCGGGATGGACGGGTTCTACATCGCCTGCCTGCGGCGCTGACCCACGAATTCTGTACAACTTGTACAGTCCTCGCAGCAGCACCGCCGACTTCTGTACAAAACTCGGCCGCTCTCTGTACAACTTGTACAAAATCCGGGGCGTTTCGCTCTGCCCCGTATTCGGGCGGTGACTTGCGGCTCGCCTCGCGGTATAGTCCCTGCCAAATAGCGCCGAAAAGAGCGTTCAGAGGCAAGGCATATGTCACACCCGGAAAACCTGTCGGCGCGGGTCTCGCGCATCCTTGATCGTATAGAAGCCAAGCGCGCCACGCTTTCGCGCCCGGCCACGGGTTTTACTTATAATCCAGATCCTCGCACCATCGGAAGCTTTGCCCGAGGCCGACAGCTTTGCGCCGGTAACTTCTTGTTTTCCGGTCACCTTTTGCAAGAACCCGAAACCAATATCTGGGATTTGAACGCGCCCGACAGGGAGTATTCCGAGGCCTTGCACGGCTTTGGTTGGCTTGATGACTTGGCTGCCGCCGGCGATATCCCGGCCCGTACACGCGCCCAAGATTGGCTTTGGACATGGATCGCCCGCTTCGGCCCCGGCCGTGGCCCCGGTTGGACCCCCGACCTGACGGGTCGACGGTTGATCCGCTGGATTTCACATGCGCTTTTCCTGTTGCAAACCCGTGACCGAAATGCTTCGGACGCTTTCTATAAGTCTTTGGCACAACAATCAATTTTCCTATCTCGCCGCTGGAAAGGCGCGCATTCTGGCCTCCCCCGATTCGAGGCGTTAACGGGCCTTATCTACGCCGGTCTCTCTCTTGAGGGCATGGAAACCCATGTCGAGCCAGCGCTGCGCGCGCTTTCGCATGAATGCAAAACGCAGATTGACGAGGAAGGCGGTATTCCAACCCGTAACCCCGAGGAATTGTTGGAAGTTTTCACCCTGCTGACATGGGCCGCCATGGCCCTAAGCGAAGCCGGAAAACCCACCAGCGATTCGCATTGGGCCGCGATCGAACGCATTGCCCCCACCCTGCGCACCCTTCGGCACTCAGACGGCGGCCTTGCCCGGTTCCATGGCGGAGGGCGTGGACTTGAAGGACGGCTGGACACGGCCCTTGCCACAAGCGGGGTTAAAGGCCGAAACTCCAGCGGTTTATCAATGGGGTATGCTCGTATTAGCGCGGGTCGCACCAGCCTGATCATAGATGCCGCATCGCCACCGAAAGGTGCCGCCTCCTCTGATGCGCACGCCTCGACCCTCGCATTTGAACTGACCTCCGGCCGCCGCCCACTGATCGTCAACTGCGGTTCCGGGGCCAGTTTCGGGCAAGACTGGCGCCGCGCGGGCCGTGCGACGCCCTCGCATTCCACGATGATGCTTGATGGACGCTCAAGCGCGCAATTGGGAAATAAGCGCAAAGATCTGGATTTATTGACAAAGACACCAACGGACGTACCCGTTCAAATGGTCAAGGCACCCGATGGACTGCGCTTCGAAGGCGGACATAATGGCTATGTCCCGGCCTACGGATTGACCCACGCCCGCACTCTCGACCTGACTTTCGATGGCCGCGCCGTCGCCGGCGAAGACATGCTTGCCGCGCTTTCTCGGAAGGATCAGAAACAGTTTGACACGGCAATGGACCTCAAACGGTTGGAAGGCATCCCGTTTGAAATCCGTTTTCACCTGCACCCCGAAGTCGACGCATCCCTCGACATGGCGGGCAGCGCCGTGTCAATGGCCCTCAAAAGCGGCGAAATTTGGGTCTTTCGCACGGACGGTCGCACCAAGATGTCCTTGCAATCAAGTGTTTATCTCGAAAGAACACGTCTGAAACCGCGTGCGACCAAACAGATCGTTCTATCCGGCCGCACAATGGAGTATGCGACCCGAATAAGATGGTCACTGGCCAAAGCTCAGGACACGCCGATAAGCATCCGCGACCTCGCGCAGGAAGAACCCGAGTTTGCTCCAGTAACCGAAAACGAATGAGCCTAACACAAGACCCAAGGATCTGCTGCCAATGACTGATCTCGCCCCCGTGCGCCGTGCCCTGCTTTCCGTTTCCGACAAGACCGGATTGGTCGACCTTGGTCGCGCCTTGGCCGAGCGTGGTGTTGAACTCCTGTCCACTGGCGGCAGCGCGAAAACACTTCGCGATGCGGGTCTGGAGGTGCGGGATGTCGCAGACGTCACGGGCTTTCCCGAGATGATGGATGGCCGCGTTAAAACGCTTCATCCGATGGTGCATGGAGGGCTTCTGGCGTTGCGTGACGACAAGGATCACGTCAAGGCCATGAAGGATCACGGGATTGGCGGTATAGACCTGTTGGTCGTCAACCTTTACCCCTTCGAGGAAACCGTTGCCAAAGGCGCGGATTATGACACTTGCATTGAAAACATTGACATTGGCGGCCCTGCGATGATCCGGGCAGCGGCGAAGAACCACGCGTTCGTCAATGTCGTCGTGGATGTCGAAGATTACCCTATGTTGCTTGAGGAACTGGCCGCCAACGACGGGCAGACCACCTATGCGTTCCGGCAACGTCTTGCCCTGACGGCCTACGCCAGGACCGGTGCCTATGACGCAGCTGTCTCGACATGGATGGCTGACGCTTTGGATCAACCCGCGCCACGCCGTCGGGCTGTGGCAGGCCGGTTGGCACAAACTTTGCGGTACGGGGAGAACCCGCACCAAAATGCTGCATTCTACACTGACGGATTGGACCGCCCCGGGGTTGCCACCGCCCAACAGCTTCAGGGCAAGGAACTCAGTTACAACAACATCAACGATACCGACGCCGCTTTCGAACTGGTCAGCGAGTTCGCCACTTTGGATGGCCCGGCTTGCGCGATCATCAAACACGCAAACCCTTGCGGCGTGGCACGCGGAGACTCTCTGCACAAGGCCTATACCAAAGCCTTCGACTGTGATCGCACCTCTGCATTTGGTGGGATCATCGCACTGAACCAGCCACTGGACGGGCCAACCGCCGAAGAAATCTCTAAAATCTTCACCGAAGTTGTCATTGCCCCCGGTGCAGATGCCGACGCCAAGGCGATATTTGCTGCCAAGAAGAACCTGCGTCTTTTGATCACCGAAGGCCTCGCCGACCCCTCCGAGGCGGCGCGTGTGCTCAAACAGGTCTCGGGTGGCTTTCTGGTGCAAGACAAGGACAACGGTCGCCTGACCAAGGATGATTTGAAGGTCGTCACGAAACGTCCGCCGACCGAGGCCGAAATGAACGACATGCTGTTTGCTTGGAAAGTTGCCAAGCATGTGAAATCGAACGCCATCGTCTATGTCAAAGACGGCGCAACGGTAGGGGTTGGAGCCGGCCAGATGAGCCGCGTCGACAGCTGCCGCATCGCCGCACGCAAATCACAAGATATGGCCAATACGCTTGGCCTGCCCGCGCCGTTGACTCAAGGCAGCGTGGTTGCGTCGGATGCCTTTTTCCCCTTTGCCGATGGCCTTCTGACCGCAGCAGAAGCAGGCGCGAGTGCGGTCATTCACCCCGGCGGTTCCATGCGTGATGATGAAGTGATTGCTGCAGCAGACGAGGCTGGGCTTGCCATGGTCTTGACCGGGATGCGGCATTTCCGTCACTAGAGCAATGTAGACTAGGCAAGGACAAATCCGGTCCTTGCCATGAGGCAGGAGAGCAAAATGCGCACCGTCATCTGGGTGGCGATCGGCACATTCCTAGCCGATCAGCTTGTGAAATACATTGTCGTGCATTTGCTTGGCCTGCCCCGGGTGGGGGCGATTGATGTCTGGCCACCCTATTTCAACCTTCGCATGGCATGGAATTACGGCATCAATTTCGGCTTGATGGCGCAAGACAGCCCCCTGACACGCTGGACACTGATCGGTGTTGCCTTGGTTATTTCTGCCGCCGTCATCTGGTGGGTCCACGTCGATCCTGCGGGCCGGTGGCAAAAAATCGCCGCCGGTCTTTTGGTGGGTGGCGCACTTGGAAACGTCATTGACCGGCTCATCTACGGCGCTGTGGCCGACTTCATCAACATGTCGTGCTGCGGAATCAACAATCCCTATGCCTTCAACATCGCGGATATCGCGGTTTTCGTTGGGGCCTTCGGAATGGTGATCTTTAGCACTGACAAGAAAAACGCCTCGTGACGTTGGCGACTGGATGCGATAAGCCTGTGTCGAAACCTTTCGGAGAGGGGCGATGATCTTATCGCGTGTAACACTTTTGGTCGTTATTCTTGCAACTGTCGCAGGTTGCTCGAACCGTGGCGAGGACGTGCAACTGAGGCGGATCGAGAAGCCGAGTGAAGGCCCGGACGAATTCTCGATTCTTCCCGGAAAAGCACTCCAAGCACCAGAAAGCTTCCAAGCACTTCCAGCCCCCACACCGGGCGCCGCGAACCTAACGGATCAAAATCCAAAGGCCGACGGCGTGGCCGCCTTGGGCGGTAATCCAGCTGCGCTCAATACCGGGGCTGCGTCTCAAGGGGATGCGGGATTGGTGCGTCATACGTCGCGTTATGGTGTCCAAAGTGGAATCCGCCAAACACTTGCCGTTGAAGACGCTGAGGTTCGCCGCCGCCATGGTCGGCGAAACATCCTGCGCATTGGGCCAACCGATGATTACACCAACTCTTACAAGCGTCAGTGGTTGAACAGCTATGCCGAGCAACGCCGCTTGCGTCGCCTTGGCATCGAAACGCCCGCGGCTCCACCGGAACCGAAATAGCGACTTGGCCTCACGGCTTTGTCAACGCGCTTGAAACGAAGCAGGCTCATCGTATCTTCGTAAGTACCCGAATTACGGAGAGGTCACATGCGTCTGCTTTTAGCCTGCTTGGCGATCATGGTTACGGCGGCACTTCCGCTTAGCGCCGAGGATCAAGTATCAAACTTCACTCTGCACAACGGTATGGAAGTCGTTGTCATTGAGGATCACCGCGCGCCGGTTGTGGTTCACATGGTCTGGTACAAAGCTGGCTCCGCAGATGAAAAGCCAAGTGTCTCAGGCGTGGCCCATTTTCTTGAACACCTTCTTTTCAAGGGTACAGAAAACCTTGAATCAGGTGAGTTTTCGGCGACGGTCGCGCGAAATGGTGGTAGCGACAACGCCTTTACCAGCAATGATTACACCGCATATTTTCAGCGCGTCGCAGCAGACCGGCTGGAATTGATGATGCGCATGGAAAGCGATCGCATGGTAAACTTGCAGCTGGACGAAAGTGATATCGCCACCGAACGTGACGTCATCATCGAGGAAAGAAATCAAAGGGTAGAGAACAACCCAAGCGCCCTGTTCCGAGAGCAAAAGGATGCCGTTCAATACCTCAACCACAGCTATGGCATTCCGATTATCGGTTGGCGCCACGAAATGCTGGAGTTGGACCTAGAAGCGGCCCTCGATTACTACGACACATTTTATGCCCCCAACAACGCCGTGCTCGTCGTTGCGGGGGATGTGCAGCCTGACGAGGTGCGCGAATTGGCGGAAGTTTACTATGGCGTCCTTCCCGCCAACTCCGAATTGCCCGAACGCGTCCGCGCGAAAGAACCGGTCCAGATGGCCGAACGCCGCTTGACCTTTGAAGACCCGCGCGTCGCCCAACCTTATGTAAGCCGTAGCTACTTGGCGCCCGAGCGTGACAACGGCGCGCAGGAAAAGGCTGCGGCTCTGACGCTTCTCGCCGATCTTTTGGGCGGAGGCAGCACATCTATTATGGCCGAAAACCTTCAATTCGAAACCCGGACCGCGGTTCACACCTCTGCTTATTATCGCGCGACGTCGCTGGATGACACGACGTTGAATTTCTTCGTAGTTCCGGCACCTGGCGTCTCGCTCCAACAAGCCGAGGACGCTTTGGACAATGTCCTGCTTGAATTCATGGAAGACGGCGTTGATACCGAGCATCTGGAACGCATCAAAATGCAAATCCGTGCTTCGCAAATCTATGCGCGTGACGATGTGAACGCGCTTGCCAATCGCTATGGGCGGGCTTTGACACAGGGCCTGACGGTGGAGGACGTGCAAGCATGGCCCGACATCCTGCAAGCCGTTACGCCCGAAGACATCATGGCGGCCGCCGCCGAGGTCCTCGATCGCAGGAAATCTGTGACCGGGTGGCTAACCGCTCCGGAGGTCACGCAATGATCCGCTACATTCTTGCCATTTGTCTCAGCTTGGTTGCTCTACCTGCAATGGCAGACGTAGAAGTGAAAGAAATCACCACGCCGGGCGGACTTGAGGCCTGGCTGGTGGAAGAACACAACATTCCCTTCGTATCGCTTGAATTGCGATTCCGTGGCGGGGCATCGCTTGATGCTCCAGGCAAACGTGGGGCGACGAACCTTATGGTCGGTCTTTTGGAAGAAGGGGCGGGCGACATGGACGCGCGTGCTTTTGCCAGAGCCACCGAAAGCCTTGCAGCGTCTTTCAGATATGATGTCAGCGACGACACCATCAGCATCTCGGCCCGGTTCCTGACAGAGAACCAAGAAGACGCCGTGTCTTTGCTGCGCGAAAGCCTTGTGAACCCGCGGTTTGATGAACAGGCCATCCAACGGGTTCGCGCTCAGGTAATGTCGAATATCCGTTCCAGCCTCAAAGACCCGCGTGATCTGGCGGGGATGGCGTTTGATAAGCTCGTCTATGGTGAGCACCCCTATGCCACGCCACTCAATGGCACGGCTGAAAGCGTTTCCAGCCTTGAACGGCAAGATCTTTTGGATGCGCACAAAGCCACCCTTGCCCGAGATCGCGTATTCATCAGCGCCGTAGGCGACATAACAGAAGACGAATTGAAGAGCCTTTTGGACGACCTGCTTGGGGGTTTGCCCGAAACCGGCGCACCCCTGCCCGAGCCCGCAGAAGTTAACCTTCCCGGAGGCGTGAAGGGTGTCGATTTCGAAACACCGCAATCTGTCGCCATGTTCGCGCAGCCCGGTATCGATCGCGATGATCCCGATTTCTTCGCCGCCTACATCCTAAACCACATCCTTGGCGGCGGGTCTTTTGAAAGCCGCCTAATGCAAGAAGTTCGTGAGAAACGCGGGCTTACCTACGGTGTGTATTCCTACCTTGCCGATAGGGATGGCGCACAACTTTGGATGGGGTCCGTTTCATCAGCCAATGATCGGATCGCTGAGGCCGTAAAAGTGATCCGGGACGAGTGGGCGCGCATCCGGGATAACGGCGTAACCGAACAGGAACTTCAGGATGCAAAGACCTATCTCACAGGGGCTTATCCCCTTAGGTTTGATGGCAATGGACCGATCGCGGATATCACTGTTGCCATGCAGATGGAAAACCTACCCACGGATTACATCTTGAATCGGAATGCCATGGTTGAAGCCGTGACATTGGAAGACGTTAATCGGGTAGCCCAAGACTTGCTTGACCCGTCACGCCTGACCTTTGTGATCACGGGACAACCCAAAGGGCTTGAAACCACGATCAACTGAAATGCCTACGCCGCCCACGAAAGCGGCGCAGGCGTTCAGAAGTCGAGGTTTTCGACACTGAGGGCGTTTTGCTGAATAAACTCGCGGCGCGGCTCCACCACGTCACCCATGAGCTTGGTGAAAAGATCATCGGCCTCGGCTACGTCATCCACTTTGACCTGCAAAAGTGTGCGCGCTTCGGGGTCCAGGGTGGTTTCCCAAAGTTGATTCGGGTTCATTTCGCCCAGCCCCTTATAGCGTTGAAGCGTCAGGCCTTTTTCACCTTCCTTCAATATCGCATCCAAAAGGTCGAGCGGGCCATAGATCTGCTGTGCCCGCTCCTTGCGGACGAGCGTCGCAGGCTCTTTGTAGATGTCTCGCAGGCCTTCTGTCATCTGCCCTAGTTTCCGCGCTTCACCACCCCGCAGGACAGGACCATCAAGGGTACGGACCTCTTCCACACCGCGAAGCATGCGGGTCAAGCGCATGCCTTGGTCTTGGGTGGGACGACCTTGCCAGCCGCGTTCGTATTCAAGCGCGATCAGGTCAAGGCGGGACGCGACAGCGTCGGCGACGCCTTGCAGGTCCGCATCCGCGCGGCCCGGAACGAAAGCCTCGGCAATGGCAGCTTGTTCAAGTATGTGGCGCGGGTAATGTGTTGGAAAGGCTTCCAAAATTCGCTTGGCCTGCCGTGCGTCTTCAACCACGCGCACCAAATCCTGACCCACGATTTCCTCGCCCGAGCCAAGCCGCAGAACAGCGTCAACAGTCCCCTGTTGAATCAAATAATCCTCAAGTGCGGGCTCATCTTTGAGGTAAACCTCTGATTTCCCACGCATAACCTTGTACAAAGGTGGCTGGGCGATATAGAGGTACCCGCCCTCGATCAATTCCGGCATTTGCCGATAGAAAAAGGTTAGCAAGAGCGTCCGAATATGCGCGCCATCGACGTCGGCGTCAGTCATCAGAACGATCTTGTGGTAGCGAAGTTTGGAAATATCGAACTCGTCTCGCCCAATTCCAGTACCAAGCGCCATGACGAGATTGCCGATCTCTTGGCTGGAAAGCATCCGGTCAAATCGGGCGCGCTCAACGTTGAGGATTTTACCCTTGAGCGGCAGAATCGCCTGCGTGCCACGGTCACGCCCGGTCTGAGCCGAGCCGCCGGCGCTATCGCCCTCGACGATGAAAAGCTCGGTCTTGGCCGGGTCTTTCTCCGAGCAATCCTTGAGCTTTCCGGCAAGGTAATTCACATCCATCGCGGTTTTGCGGCGTGTCAACTCGCGCGCCTTGCGCGCGGCCTCCCGTGCGAGGGCGGCCTCGATTATTTTCCCGACAATCTGCTTGGCTTCATTGGGATTTTCTTCGAACCATTCGGACAGCTTTTCACTAACCAAACTCTCGACTGCCGGGCGCACCTCGGAGCTGACCAGTTTGTCCTTGGTTTGGCTAGAGAATTTCGGATCGGGAGCCTTTACGGAAAGCACACAAGTTAAGCCTTCACGCGCGTCATCGCCCGTGAAATTGACCTTTTCTTTCTTGGCGATCCCGCTTTCCTGTGCGTACTTCTGAATAGTCCGTGTCAGTGCCCCACGGAAGCCCGCCATGTGGGTACCACCATCACGCTGCGGGATGTTGTTGGTGAATGGCAGAACCGTCTCGTGATAGCTGTCGTTCCACCACATCGCCACCTCGACACCGATGTCATCACGCTCACCCGTGACAAAGATCGGCTCTTCGATCATCGGGGATTTGTGGCGGTCAAGGTACTTGACGAATTCCTTAACGCCACCTTCGTAATGCAGCTCGGTTTCAAGCGGCTCCTCGGGGCGTTCATCGCGCAGAATGATACGCACGCCGGAATTCAGGAAGGCCAGTTCGCGCAAGCGTTTTTCGAGAATTTCGAAACTATAGTCGAGGTTCGAAAAAGTGTCCGTTGAGCCAAGAAACCGAACCTCGGTCCCCTTCCGGCCATTGGCATCGCCCACAACGGTAAGGTGTTCGGCGGTTTCGCCACGTTCGAACTTGGCATAGTGTTCTTTGCCATTCCGCCAGATACGCAGTTCCAGCCAATCCGAAAGGGCGTTCACAACCGAGACACCCACACCATGCAAGCCACCGGAAACCTTGTAAGAATTCTGGTCAAACTTCCCGCCGGCGTGCAGTTGGGTCATGATGACTTCGGCTGCCGACACACCCTCTTCCTCGTGCATATCGACGGGGATCCCGCGGCCATTGTCGCTGACCGAGACAGAAGAATCCTTGTGGATTGAGACAGTTACCGCATCGGCATGACCGGCAAGCGCTTCATCAATGCCGTTGTCGACCACCTCGTAAACCATGTGATGCAGACCGGAGCCATCGTCAGTGTCACCGATATACATGCCCGGGCGCTTTCGAACAGCCTCTAACCCCTTGAGAACCTTGATAGAATCGGCGCCATACTCTTCGGGTGACGGTACTGCTTCAGCCATGCGTTTTTATCCCTGTCAAGTTTGCGATTTTATACGCTTTTCTTGTGGCAATGTCACGCAATCACCACAACAGATTGTGGTTTTATGCCGAAGTGAGTCACCCCCGCAAATCAAGGGGTTAACAGGGCGTGCGAACGTACAGATTGTACAAAATTCTTCGAGTTTTGTACGGAATTCGGTGGGGTTAGAGTTGTGGCTGTACAGGTTGTACAGAACGTCGCTAGCTGACCGCGATGAGGGCCGCTACGAGGATCAGCAGAACGCCCGATACGATATTTGTCCGGCGCAATGCCGCAGGTGAGGCCAGAAGCCGGCGCACCCTGTCGATGAACAGTGCCATGGTCAGATTTCCACCCAATGGCACCACGAAGGAAATCGTGACGATAGCCGCGATATCGAGCGGAGTGACCGCGGTCAATTCAAAGAACCCCGGCAACATACCCATGTAGAACAAGATAGCCTTTGGGTTGCCAAGGATCACCGCCAACCCAGCCATGAACCCCGCCCAAGCGCCGGGGCGGGTCAGGCGGCTGTCGGCGGCGATGGTGCGGTCGGCATGGCGGATCAACAAAAACCCCATGACGGCGAACATCACCACGGCCACGTATTTCAAAGCCACCATGAGACCGTCGAAGGTAGTGGCAACCCAAGTGACGCCAAGCACCGCCAGAAGCGGCCAGAGGATATCACCGACGGCCACGCCAAGCGCCAAGGGCCAAGCGGCTGCAAACCCGCCGCTCATCCCGCGCGCCAAAAGGGCGAGCCAGACCGGACCGGGCGTGAAGAACAGCACCAACATCGCCCCGGTATAGAGCCAAAGATCGAACGGGGTAAGGCTCATTGCGTGCTCTCGGGCAAGGTAAGGCTGCCATCTTCGGCCAAAGGCCAGAAGGGATTCATCGCCACTTCCCAGACATGCCCATCAGGGTCAGTATAATAACCGGAGTATCCGCCCCAAAAAACCTTCTCAGGCGCTTTGAGTTCGGTGGCACCTGCGAAGAGAGCCTTTTCAAAGGCGGCATCAACCTCGGACTCAGTCGCGAAATTCTGGGCAAGGGTCATGGCTCCGGTGCCAAGTACGGCATCAGGTCGCCCTTGATCGGCGGCAAGTGCCGCGCGCCCGAATAAACCAAGCACTTGGCCATTGAGTTGATAGAAGGCAATGCTTTCGGTTTCTTCCGCCGGGGTCCAGCCAAGGGACGTGTAGAAAGCCTTGGCACGGTCCAGATCGGCAACGCCAAGGGTAATGAGGGTGACGCGTTGCGGGGTCATGGCGTGGGCCTTTCGTGGGTGGTGCTGATGCCGTCGGTTTCGGTCACTTCAAGGTACTGGGCGCGTTTCCCCAGCTCAGCAAATAACTCAGGCCCGGTTCCTGTCATCCAGGCCTGTGCGCCAAGCGCGCAAATCTCTTCGTAAAGTGCGGCGCGACGGGTGGCGTCGAGATGGGCGGCGACCTCGTCCAACAACAAGATCGGCGGCGCGCCGAAATCCTGGGTCAGCGCCCGGGCATTGGCGAGGATGAGCGAGACCAAAAGCGCCTTTTGTTCGCCGGTGGAGCAATCGCGGGCCGGTACGCCCTTGGCAGCATAGACGCCATAAAGGTCCGAACGGTGCGGCCCAACCAACGTTCGCCCGGCGGCCAGGTCGCGAAAGCGGCTTTCCGACAAGGCATCGCGAAGGTCCGACACACTGTCGGGCATCTCGCCTTCGGTCGTCGTCAACTCCAGTTCCGCAGCGGGAAAAGCGGTTTCGGCCTGCGCCTGCGCAGCTTGCAATTGCTCAAGCGCGAAAAGGCGGTTGGCGTGGATCGCGGCCCCTGCTTCGGCCATATGCCGTTCAAGCGCGATGTACCAATGCCCATCACGCACCTGGTCCTTGAGCAGGCGGTTGCGTTCGCGCATGGCCTTTTCATAGGACAGCGTCACATCCGCATGATCGGGCCGGAAACTCAGCGTCATACGGTCAAGAAAGCGGCGGCGGCCTTCCGTCCCTTCGATCCAGAGCCTGTCCATCGAGGGGATAAGCCAAAGCACCCGCGCGATACGGCCAAGCGCGGTTTGACTGGCGGTTTTGCCGTCGATCCGGGTCTGGCGTGCCGCCCCCTCCTCGGACCATGTTTCGACCTCGTGGACCTGGTGGAGCGAATGCAAGTGGCCGGTGATCTTCCAGCCCAAGGCCTCGGGCCGGCGCGCCATGTCTTGGGCCGCGGCGCGGCGCAACCCGCGCCCGGGGGAAATGAGCGAGACCGCCTCGATGATATTTGTCTTGCCCGCGCCATTGGGCCCGTAGATCGCCACGGGGCGGGCATCCAATGACAGTCGCGCGCCCTTGTGGGAGCGGAAATGCGATAGTGTCAGGGTCGAAAGGTGGAGGCCGGACATAAGAACTGAGTAGCCAAATACCAAACATCATTCCAGAAGCAAAAGCCCCCGCCTCTAAGCGGGGGCCTTGACTGCATCAGGTCGCGGCTTGGTATCGCCGGAGGGCCTGATGGCCTTGCAACGCAAGGTCTTGAAGCGGATGTTTCCAGTGCCGCGTCTCTTGATAAGTGGGCTTTGTGACCACAAATGTCAAGATTTACATTCCAATACCAGCCAGAATGCACTTCTGAACTCTGCTCAGAGTGTCGCGACAAATAGTTTCAGTTTGGTAACGGCGACGACCGCTTTCGTCTCTTCCCAAATTGAACAAATCAACCCGCTCGAAGCTGAGAGCGTATAACATATCGCCCTTAACCCAACATGTCTCGGCAGACCATCTTCGAGGCAACTCGACCTCAACATGAATCTCACAATGATATGGCATCACTGGGTCGGGTGCTGTCGTACTGAGCGGGACGACCGTAACGAGGTTAGGTCTGCTCTTTATCCGCTTTGATACAACAAGACACGGTCTGGTCTTGACCATTTCCGGCACCTTGAATGCCTTGTCAAAACGCACAAGCACAAATGTTCCCTGTTTAGGGTGGTACCGAAGTGCCAAATAGTAGCCTCACACGCGCATCGGCATGACCACATAGACCGCTGAGGTATCATTGCCTTCGCGCATCAAGGTGGGATCGCCCGAGGAGTTGAAGAGGAACACGGCGTTTTCGCGGTCAACCTGACTGGAAATTTCCAGAAGGTATTTGGCGTTGAAGCCGATTTCCAGGCGTTCGTCGCCATAGGCCACGGCCAGTTCTTCCTCTGCCGCGCCGCTGTCGGGCGCGTTGACCGAAAGAATCAGGCGGTCTTCGTCGAGGGTGAGTTTCACCGCGCGGGAGCGTTCAGAGCTGACAGTGGCCACACGATCCACGGCTTGGGCAAACTCGGCGGCGTCGACTTCCATCTTGCGGGTATTCCCCTGCGGAATGACGCGGGTATAATCGGGGAAGGTGCCGTCGATCACCTTGGAGGTGAGCGTGATGTCGGGCGTGGCGAAGCGCA
>Ga0102926_1001277_pt1 | contig 14935 bp, 13 predicted proteins | sample SalPonR1_A_D2_MG_FD_78173 | JGI IMG/M metagenome (GOLD analysis project Ga0102926, IMG submission 78173) | Salt pond soil microbial communities from South San Francisco under conditions of wetland restoration - Salt Pond MetaG R1_A_D2_MG | ecosystem: Environmental > Aquatic > Marine > Intertidal...
TAAATCTAAAGAGTTTGTTACAAGTGATGAAACATTTGATACTGTTAGACGTATTACTGATAATGTTGTAGATAAGACTAAAACTGCTTATGATAAATCTAAAGAGTTTAATATTCAAAAAAATGTTCAATCTATAATACAAAATGAAAAAGAAAAAACAAATAAACCAATATTAGACATTATTGATGAATCGGTCACTCAAATAAGAAAAATTAAAACTCCAGCTAAAGAAAAAATTATAGAATTAGAGAAAAAAGTTAAAGAAGGTAATATTGATCAAGATGTTATTGAATATCTTGTTGGTTTAAAAGCTGGATTAATAGGTCTTTTAGGTGAAATAGATAAAAATACTATTTTAAAACAATATAATGAATATGAAAAAAATTATATAAATGAACCGATTTACGATAAAATAAAAACTCAAGTTAAAACAAAAAGAAGAAATCAAGAAAATCAAAAAACACCTACTTCTGAGAAAGTTAAAGAGAAAGTTAAAGATGCTGAAATAATTAAAAACCGTACAACAAATAGAATGTCACAAATTTCAGGGTTTGCGTCCGGTGGACAGTTATCGCCAGGAGTATCAATAGTAGGCGAAGGCAAAACTGGCGAAATTAGTAAACATAGTGAGTTAATAGTAACGGATGATAAACAACAATCATTTGTAATTCCTACTGACACTTCTCAAAAATTAATTAAAGAGTTAAATATAACTCGTTCTGATTTAAATAATGCACAAAATCAAAAGAAAAAAGACAATACATTAAAAGAACAAGGTTTTGCTGATAAATTATTAACTAATGTGTTAGAGCAGTCTGCTAATTTTTTTACAAAATCTATAAATTTATTAGATAATAAAAAAATAAAAAATGTAGTGACTAACTCGCTAAGTGATAATAATGCTTTAAATAGTAATATTCATAATTTTAAACAACCGGTTTTAAATAAAGTATTGCCACAAGTTAATAATGATATCGATAAATTAACAAAACATCAAATTATGGTTCATGAAGGTGTAGTTTTAAAAAAATATAAAGATTCATTGGGGTATCCTACTATTGGTGTTGGTCACTTAATAAAAGACAATGAAAATATACCTTCAAAAATTACTTTTGATCAAGCTATGACATTATTTAATACTGATTATGAAGAACATAAAAATAAAGCGAAATTATTACCAGGTTTTAATAGCTTTGATAAAATTAGACAATCAGCTTTAATAGATATGGTTTTCAATTTAGGGTATGGTGGAGTTAAAAAATTTAAAAGCATGTTATCAGCTTTAAAAAATAAAGAACATGATAAAGCTGCTAATGAAGCGTTAGATAGTTTATGGGCTAAACAAGTAGGATCAAGAGCTAATAGAATTGCAAAATTAATTCAAACTGGTGATCCTAAATATTTTAATACTGGAACTCCTCAAGTAATAGCTCGAAACGGTGCTTATTTTACAGGTTCTGGAACCGCTCCTATAACAGCTCAAATTCATCCAAATGAAATGGTGATTAATGGTGGACAATTTGAAAATTTTCTAACTAAAATAATTAAATCAGTTGAAGATAATATTAAATCAATTGCTAGAGGTGAAAAAAATAATTTTAGTAATTTATTAGGTCAAGAAAAAGAATTAAAAAGAAAAGAAATAGAAAAAGATATAGAATATCAGACATATATTAATCAACATAATGTTAAAAATATTAAAGAAGATGACGAAGAATCTAAAAATAATAATCCTATACTTGTTAATAATGTTGATAATCGTGGAGATGTTTGGAATTCAACAATGGGTAGCCAACGTGATCAAAATGCGACTGGAACTATGACAAAAGTTGAAAGTTCTTTAGACAGTTTAGTTGAAAAATTATTTAGTCCAGGATATTTAGATAATTCATTATATCATTCACTTGAGTACAGTGTGTTTGAATCACCAAATAGACATTTCTTTTATTAAAAAATGAGTTGCAAATAGTTATTATTTGCAACTCAATTAAATTCAATTTTTTGCCGTTATCAAAAATAAGAAGGAGAAAATATATGCCAGATCCAATAAGTTCTTCAACAGGATTAGTTCAAAAAATTGATAGTACTTATTCTACAACCAGTGGGGACCAAGTATCTGTTGGAGAATTAGGTAAAATTGGAAAACCATGTGTGTATCATAACACAATAGACCCAGATCATAGAATTAGTGAATTTTTTAAAACTAGAATGAATATAGTAGATTTATTACCATGTAAGTTTAAAATGGATTTTAGTAAAATTTCAGAAGAAGACAAAGATTCATCTGGATTAGTTCCTCAAATAGTTTATGATGAATCTATGTCTAAATTTGAATCAACTTGTTCAACTTATGGACTACCTTCAAAAAGTGGGTTAAGAATATACACAATTGATGACACACAAGTATCAGATTCAATAAATAATGAATTAAAAGATAATTATTTTCAATCAGGTATTAATAAATTTTCAGAATTAGCATCTCCAATTAGAGATCTTATGAAATCATTAGATAGTGGGTCTGTATCATCATTAGCCGAAGCTGGATCTAAAAAGTTAAATATCAAAGATCCTAGAGCTAGTAAATTATATGCAGCTACTTCTGATGTTATAATAAAAGGTCATAGAGTATCATTACCAGCTATATGGAAGGATTCAAATTATACACCAAATTTTACAGCTAATATTAGACTTGCTAGTCCATATGGTCACCCAAAAGCAGTTAAGGAATTTATTATAAAACCATTAATGTATTTATTGATTATGGCTAGTCCTGAAACTTCTGACGGTGTTTCTTATGGACAACCTTTTTTTATGACTATTAAAGGATATGGTTTAAATTATTCACCTGTTGGTGTTATTAGCAATATAACCTTTCGTCGAGGGGGAAATGACACATCATTTAACATTTTTAGACAACCATTAACTGTGGACGTATCACTTGAATTCCAATATGCCGTTAGTGGATTTGCACATTATCATCCTGACCATAATGATGAAGCTGGTATTTTCGGAAGTAGTGATCAACCAGAGTATCTTGTAAAAGAACAAGATACGGCATTACCAACTATTGGCCATATCGTTAAATCACTTAGACCTAGGTCTGTTGATTCAGGAGTTGTTGAGGGGCATTCAAGTATTTCTGAAGCTCGTAATACTAAACCAGATGGTTCAGAAAGTTCTGGTGGAAGTACTTCATCTTCAGGAGGCGGTGGAACAGATGGAGATACATCTACAGTCGCAATAAATGATATTATGTCTTCATCCGAAGCAGCAAACTTAATAGCTTCTAACCAAGTTGCTACTGATATTAGTAATTTTACAAACACTTCAGACATGGGTATGTCTTTCGCTTAATATTGGAGTAATCTATGCAAACATTGAATAAAAACTTATTATTATTATTTAAAAATAATTTAGATGTTGAACAAATCCAAAATAATTTATCTGTAGGTATTAATGATTTATTTGATTTTTTTAAACTTGATAAGGTATTAAATCCACATTATAATAAACTTTATGATGAATATTATCGAACAACATTTCCTATTTATCCTACTGAAAATTATAAAATATTATCATCTCTTAATTCATTTAGTAGTATGCGAATAAAAACAATAGTAGATGATAATTTAGATGTATTAAAAAATAATTTAATTGATAATGTTTTAACTATAAAAAGATATACAGATGAAATACCAGAAGAATCTGAATTATTAAAAATTTCAAATTATTTGCAAAATATTGCTTTTAATTCTAATTATATAAATTATGATTTTTTAAATTTATCACAAACAACGTTCGATGATAGTTATGATTTATTAGGGTCTATATTAAATACAAATTCGATTCCAGATTATGACTCATCATTAAATTCTTTTTCATCTATAGATTTATTTATTTTTTATAAATCATTATTAAAATTATTTGTTAATTCAACAAACTTTTATAATGTTATAATAAATAAATTATACGAATTAGACAACTTTACTATTGATTTAGTGAAAAATGATTTTAATGAATTCATATCTAATAATCATTTAAAAATAGTTAAAGATTCACATTTGCATCGTTTACTTTCTACTTTTATATTAAAAAACAATTTTAATATTTTTTCTGCAAGTTCAAATGTACAAACCTTATTTTATAATTTTGTTAAATCTGAAGTATACCCGGATTTGACAAATGCTTTTAATACTTTTATGGATACTGAAATATTAGAAGATTTTAAAAAAAGTTTTTCAACTAAATATATTAATGTAATTCGCAATGTTGTCTTTTATAATATATTTCAAGATATTATATCCACAGATATTACGTCTTTTTTTAAAACTAATTTAACAAGAGATAAACGATGTGATAACATATTTTCTGAAATATATATTGATGAATTTTTAAATGAATACCATACCGGTAGCCAACTAAAAGATTATTTGAGACCAGTTTATTTATACAAAAACTCACCATTAAAATGTATAAACACTATTCAAGCATTTATAAAGTTATATTTTGAAGAAAAATTAAGAGAACATGTAGATTTTATTTATCAATACAGATATAAAACAGATACGAAAGTAATAATGAAATCAATATTATCAAAATTAAATTTACCGTATATTAAATCTTATTTTGAATCTATAGACATACTTCAATATTTTGAAAAAAATAATACAGGACATTTCATTTCATTTATATTTTGTGATGATATTATCCAAAGGTTTTGTAATAGTGAAACATTTACAAATTTTATTATAACTTTTTTAGAAAAATGTAACAATTTTTTATATGATCAACATTTAATCACTTTTGATCACAATTGGTATAATAATATCGATCTTATTAGACATTATTTTTTAATTTATTTTTTAAAATATAATAATTTAAAAGATGAAAAAACTAATACTTATTCTAATATGATATTTCCAAATATCAAAGATAATATTTCCAAATTATTAACGGATGAGCTTGAGTTTTCAATAACAGATGATAATATCCAATACTCAATCGATAGTTTAAAAAATAATACACAATTATTAGATGGTGCACACAATATAAGTAAAAACTTATTAGAAGCAACAATAGTACGAAAAATTTATTTTCAAACATTATCTTATTTTGCTAATTAATTAAGTGATTTATATTTATCATTTTGGATTTTCACATTTCATATAGAAATAATATAACTATATTATTAATTTTTTAATTATTTACCAGTTAGGGTAAATTGCTGAAATTGTATAAGTTTTCAAATCTGGACAATTCAACTTTTTGCCGTTGTCAAAAAAAAGAAAAAAAATTTGTTTATGGAGGGACAGGGAGTAGCTACCTTGATAGTTACTGGTATTAGCTATCTAACCTCCATTACTCATTTCTATTTATTTCCTAATACCAGAAGGAGTAAAAAATGCGAGAAACATTATATTCACAAAAATTATACAAAGCAATTCGAAAATTGAATATGGATAAAGAGGAAACATGTCAATTACTAAATTGTTTATATGTTAATGGATGTCCACAAAGGGATTGTGCGAGATTATTTGGGACTACAGAAGAAAAAGTTGTTAAGCTTCTTGAATCTGAAGAATTGTATGGTTATCAAGTGTGTATTAAGTGTGGAAAATTAAAAGATAAAATTATTGATTTTCGTCAATATAAAGATCGAAAAATTATGACTTGTAAAAATTGTGAAACTAAACATAATCAACAATATTGGGAAGTTCATGTAGAGGATCGTAAAGAATATCGAGAAAACAATAAAGATAAAGCAAAAGAATATAGAAAAAATAATAAAAAAAGATTACGGAAAAAACAAAAAGAATATCAAAAGAAAAATAAAGAAAAAATAAAAGAGAAAAGAAAAATATATAATAAAAATAATAAAGAACGAATAAAAGAAAGAAAACGAAAATATACAGAGAAAAATAAAGAATATATATTAGAAAAACGTAAACAACATTCTCAACAAAAATCGTCTGTCGAAAAAGTTCAAAAATTAGCAGAATATGAAACTGTTTCAGGTAATCAAATTCGATGTAAATATTGTGGACGATGGACAATACCAACTAATTTGCAAGTACAATGTCGGCTACAAGGAATTAAAATCAACGATAGATGTTACATCTATTGCTCAGAAGAATGTAAAAGAGAATGTCCAACTTATGGTCAAAAGAAATATCCAAAAGGATTTAAACCAGCTACTTCAAGAGAAGTTAATCCACATCTTAGACAATTAGTTTTAGAACGAGATAATTACACTTGTCAAAAATGTGGTAAGACTCAAAAAGAGTTAAACACAGGTTTACATTGTCATCATATTATTCCACATGTTAATTCTCCTCTTGAAACAAACGATCCGGATAATTGTATTACACTTTGTAAAGATTGTCATAAATTAGTTCATAAAACACCTGGTTGTGGATATAGTGAATTAAAATGTGATTAATATATAAAAATTACCGTTGTCAAAAAAAAGAAAAAAAGGAGAATGAAGTGCCCATTAATTATACATTAAGTAATAGTACTAAAGATTCTAATAAAACTATTAAAGCTTTTCTGTCTAATTTTGTTTCAGATGATTTTTTTATTGAAGTAGTATCTTGTTGTGTTTATCCAAGTGATTTTGGTGTTTCATCAGTAGGTAATAACCAAAGTATTGTTGATTATTTAAGATCATTTTTAGTAGATTTAGAAAAAACAGTTAACAATTTAAAAGTAGCTAACATTACTCATTTAAAAAATAATATTAAGATGACTAGAACAATTCTTAATGTTAGAGAATATGGTAGTACAATCTTAACAATTAACAATGTACAAAATCATTTACCAAATTTAGATGTACCTCAACAAAAACTTTTAAGTACTATTCAACAAAACCCTGTATCTGATAATAAAACATTTTCGTTATTATTAGATAAGATTATTCATAATATCCAAATTTATTATGAAGTATGTTCAATCTCATATGGGTTATTTGAGTTTGATAATTTTACTGATTATGCAATGTCAAATAATGTGTCAGCATATGAAGCCACTAAATTGTATAAAGAAAAAGTTATTCAACTTTATAATGATTTAAATAAATTACAATCATTAAATAAATCTGAAAATGAAAAAGATTTTTTTATTATTAACTCTGAACAATCTGTTAAGGAGTTAAGTGAAAATATTGTAAATTATATTGAAACAGGATATTCTTCATTTACGACAGGTTTTGATTTAATTGATAATAATTTAGATGGATTGGAATCAGCATCTTTATACATGATCTCCGCGCCCAGTAACCATGGCAAGTCAATATTTATGGCTAATATCCTCCATCAATTAATCCGTGGAAATTTACAAGATTTTGATCCAAATGACGGTGTTATATTTATAACACTCGAAGACGATATCAAAAAATTATTAAGACGTCTATGCTCTATTTTTGGTAATTATAAATCTGAAGTTATAAAAAGAATGTATGTTCAAGGTCATCAATGTATTAAGAACAATAATAATGACAATAATATTAAACATCGTTTTACTGATATTATGAGTGGAGTTATTAAACACTCCATTTATACAAAAACTAAAGATAAGGTACAGTTGATAGTTAAACACTGTAACGAAAATGTTTTTTCCGCTGGTGACTTGTCAAAATTTATTGACACTATTCGAGTTGAATCTGGTGTAAATATTAAAATGGTTATTATTGATTATCTTGATGTTATGACTCCAACAGTTCATAATTCTGGTGGAGATACTTATTTAAATCAAGGTACAATTACTCAAGAATTAAGATCATTAACGAGAATACATAAACTTCCTATTTTAACAGCCACTCAAAATAAACGCGGTAGTGAAAATGTACAATATCGCCAATCAACGGTAGATATTGGGGATTCACACCTCAAATTGAGATACTCCGATTATTGGATCATGAACCGCATGGACTCCTCAAAAGATCCGTTTACTCCAATTGTACAAAAATATTGTTTTAATCAAAATCATTACACTGGAAAAGATCAGATTGACCCACAAATTTTAAAATTGAAAGACCAAATTTGTGAAGATTTAATTCCTTTCGATTCCGAAATTGTCAAAAGTAAAGATGGTGGAAAAGGCGTTCAAAGATTTATGTTATTTTGTAAACATAATTTAAGAATTTATGATAATATCCAACAATATTTAGATGACATTAATACGTTGAATACTAATTCAAAACGTTTAAATGATGATCTTGATATTCTCACGGATATGTCGGTTTCATCTGTTGGTGATGATTACGAAGATATTTTTGGAACAGATCAATCAACAGATAATGTTGATTCACCTATTAATGGGGATACTCCTGAAGAATTGACTCAAATTATTCAAAGTAATATTAATATGTAACTTTCATAAAAGAGAGATATATGTATTATGTCTCTCTTTTTTTATTTTTTAAAAGACACCAACTTTTTGCCGTTGTCAAAAATAAGGAGAAACATTATCAATACTTTTAATTCAAATTTTCAAATTTATTGTGATATGGATGGGGTACTGACCGATTTTAATTATCAAGTTTTAACACTTGATTTAAATATTTTTAATTATACTGAAAAAAATATGTGGAAGAAAATAACTAAACAAGGTCCAATATTTTGGAGTAATATGCCATGGACTCATGATGGTAAATTATTATGGACTTATATCAAACAATTTAATCCAACAATATTAACAGCAGTACCATCTCATAAAGGAGTCAGTAATCTTCATGCAGCTTTAGGTAAAAAAATATGGGTACAACAAAATTTAGGACAAACCACACTAAATAACTTAATATTAACAACTTCAAATAAAAAACATAAGTATTCATCTTCTAATAAAATATTAATTGATGATAGAATAAATATAATCCGAAATTGGGTTAGTATGGGAGGAATTGGAGTATTTCATTATACCGCCGAATTTTCAATTTTGCAACTTAAAAAAATATTTGAAGAGTAGTTAATATCCTTCCCCTTAATAATCTAAAGGAAAACTCTACCACACCCATAACTTATTGATGTTTGTAACGTATAAAATGCCCACGGGGGACCTACTGCAAAATTTTATTGGTCTCTTTTAAGATCTATATAGTTCTTAACATACTTTTTTGTTATCAAAATTTAAAAATGTTAAGATTTCTATATTAGATAATTATTTAATTTTTTAGGAGGAACGAAAGATGCATAGAGAATTTATTAATTTAGTAAGTGAAACTGTGGATGAAGCGTACAACGACGGTATTGATCTTTTTTATGAGACGTTGGAACATTCTATTAATAAAGATCAGTTTATTGCTGAAAACACACTTGAAGAAACATTAACAATGTTATTTAATGAAAAAGTTAATGTGGATGATGTTGAAGATATTGATTGTTAATTTTTAATTTATTTTATTTTTTGAATTTTAAATAAGAGGGTTGTTAATATATGTGTTTTTTAGAAGAATATTTCTGGCAAATAATAGTAACAATATTTCTATTTGGGTTTTTTTATTTTTCATTTCAGCATTTTAAAATGAAAAAATTGTTACTTATTGAATCTGAAATAGCTATATTGCTCCATGTTATTGATTTAGCTACTACGAATTATAAAAACTCTTATTTTTCACAAAAATATAAAGATTTATTAAGTATTCATGATTTAGAACCAGGTTCTCCGACTAATTCAACTAAAACATTTAACGTTGAATACAATGATCTTTTAAAAAAGTCGGCGAAAGAAATTTACACTATTTATTTATCTGATAATATTAAAAAAACATGTTTAAAATATTTTACTGTCCATACACTACTTTTACAAATAATCAGTAATTTAAGGAATCACTAATTATGTCTTTACTCAATCAATTATTAGGCAACTCTGAATTATCAGATATTGATACTCGCATTGATGATTTAGTTTCTAAATTTGGTAAATTAAATACTAATAATGAGGAATCTGTCAAAAATTTTGAGGACTTAACAGGTGATTTTCTTGGAATGATAGACACAGATTCAAATGATCAACAAGGTAATAGTTCAAATGAATTTGAAAAATTATTTTCAAATGTTAATGTCCCAATAGATCGATTAAATAGATATTCAACATATGATGAAATTTATAAGTCGATATCTTTAACTAAACGTGTAATATCTGTATATGTCGCTAATATTCTTTCTAAGAATCCTGTAAATAATAAAACTCTTATTTATAAAGATGTGAATGATTCTGAAATAGCAGATTCTGAAAAGCAAAAGAAAGCAAAAGAAATTATTAAAAAACTTGTTGATAAATTTGATTTATTATCTCGTCTTAAAAAAACTATTATTCCAAATAGGTTATGTTATGGTGATTACTTTGTTGAAGTCGTTAATATTGAAAATAAATCAAAATCAACAGATTGGAATTCGTTAGCATCTTCTACTATGATTACGGAATGCGAAAATATCATACATGAGTGTACTAAAAATAATAATGGGCCCGATATAGACAGATATTTAGATCGTGCATCTAATTTTATTTTTGAATATGATGATGTCGATCCAGCACTTCAAGGGATTATTAGTGATTTAGAAGAAACACAAGATGTAGAAGAACAAAAAGACTCTTATGATTTATCTAATGTTCTTTTAAAATATCATAAACCACACAACATAATCATTCTTGAAACTAATTATGGGACTCGTTTAGGTTTTTTAGAAATACAAAAGAATACAAATGCACAAAATGTTAATATAATTTCAAATATGGTTCAGAAAGTAGTAAATACAAATACTATTAATTCTAATAATGATCCTAATAAAAACGTTGATAAAATAATCAAATATGTAATTTCTAAAATTATTGGTAAATCAAAAAATAAAAAACACAACTCTGTCGATGTTCAATCTATTCTTTCAACTTTAGACCCAGATGTTTTTAAATTTGTTAAAAGAATGGTAGTTGAACAAGGATATAATCAGAATAAAAATGCTCAACATATTACGCCTGTTCGAGTTAGATTTATACCACCAGCTAATATGGTTCATTTTTCAAATCCTGGTTCTGCTGATTATGCTCCTTTTTCATCTTCTATTCTTGACCCAATGGTACTTACTGGTAAGTTGTATATATTATCACAATTGTCAAATACTGTAACTAAACTTTCCCGAGCTTCACTTATTCGAAAATGGACAATTGATACTGGCCCGACTAAAATGACTGGTAATTCATTAAATAAATTAAAACGTGAAATTTATAATACACGAGTTACGCTTAATGATTTGGGTTCATTTAAATCAATGTCTAAAATTTTATCTGATTTTCGTGACGTTTTTGCGATTTCAAATAATGGAAGAACCCCTGTAGATTTTGAAATTCAAAATACAGGAGACCCTAATGTTAAAACTGAAGATCTTCGTGACCTTCGTCATGAATTAGTTTCTCTTTCTGGGGTTCCAGCCCAATATCTAGGATTACAAGACACTGTTCAATTATCAGATCAATTATCACATATAAATCAATCTTTTGCCGTTGAAATATCTGATCAACAAGAAAACGATATTCGAAGCATTAATGAATTAGTATATAAAATTTCAAAATCTGCTGGTTTAGATTTTGATCCTACTAAATATGTTTCTGTTAATTTAACTCCACCAATTGTATTAGTTTTACAATTAATCGAGTCTACTTTAAATTCAGTAGGCAATATTGCTGGTATTTTTAATAACCTTCAGATTGGAGTTGATCCATATTATTTATTAGAACAATATGTACCACAGATTGATTGGGATATATTTAAAGATAAAGCTGAAGAATATTTAAAACAACAAGATGCAAAAGGTGGGTTATCTGATAAAGGACAAGGTGGTAATGCATGGTAATTAATATATTTGAACAAGAAGATCAAGAAGAACAAGAAGATGATCAAGTGCAAGAAAATCCTGAATTAGAACCAATGAAAAAATATTTACTTTTACAAAAGTTAGAACATTTAAAAGATAAAATGAATCAGAATGACATAGATTCATCATCTTTAGATACTTTTTTAAAATTTGGAAAAGATTTAAGTTACGATACAATAGTTTCAATAAGTGATTCAATAATATCATTTTTAGAAATTCAATTTAAAAATAATCAAGGGGATAATGATGCAGAAAAAACAAAAGTCGAACAATAATAATTATTGTTTTTTGTTTGAAACCACATCTATTGTTCCCAATTCTGACATAGAAATTTTGGAAGAAGTTAAAACTGAAGGTGGTGGTAAAAAAGTCAGTTTTAAATCAAGATTGCAAGAATCGAATGTCCGTAATCAAAATAAACGTGTTTACGATGATACTGTTTGTGAATCAATTGTAAATCAATTGACTCCTAAAGCTCAATCTCGTAGTTTATTATGTGAAATTGATCATCCTATGGGTGGTGGCGACCCTGCTGCCATTAAAAGGAGAGCTGCGGTCATTGAAGTCAAGAATTGTGGAGCAGTAATTAGAGAAATTCAATTTAATAATGGTGAAATAACTGGAATTCTAGAAACTTTGAGTTCTTTTAGAGGACCAGATTTACATAAACTTATCATGGACGATAAGATAGATATTGGTTGGTCGTTAAGAGCTTTAGGTGGAGTAACACCATTGCAAGATGGTACACTTAAAGTTAATTCACCAATTAGAGCGATTACATACGATAAGTACTTTGTCGCATTATGTGGTAACGCGTAATGAAAATCTTGTGAACTCAGGGAATCTCTGACCAGATAATGCTGAAGACAATCCTGATCCAAGCTTACAAATTTAATTTTAGATTTGTTAAGAAGGTGCAACGACTATCCCGAGAGGGAGTAGAGTGTAAGCGATTGACACTCGAAGCGCAAGACAACTAAATTGAATTAGATCATATTTGTCAAAAATGTAACTTAGTAAAAAATAATCAATTTAGTTGATGATATAGTCTCATCTCTATAGAAATATAGAGCCTTATGGATAAGATTAGCGACCTTATTAAAGATAATGATAGTTAGTAACCCCAGCCATGCAAACTCAAAAATTATGGAGTTTTTGCCTGAATCCGATATGTCAATTTTGAGTGATACAAATTCTATTTTGGCTGAAGGAGTTGAATTAGATTTATTAAATGATCAAGATCAAATAACTGTTTGTGAAAATGGGATATGCATTCGACAATTTATGGATGATGTAATTCACGAACATTTCATGAATATGATTGGTAAAGGTTTAAGATTTGATTTATAATATGTCCCGATCATTGATTTAAATAAATATAAAAAATATTAAATAAGAAATTTTTCTAACTGAAGTTAGAAATTTTCACAGATTAGAGAGGTTAATAAAATGTACGATAATAATGTTATTTTTGAAAACTATGAAGCATTTTTGACAGAGAACAAAGATGATCTTAATTCTCCTCAGGATATCGCTAAATTAATTACCAACGATTCAATGTTTAGAGCTTATACTGACGCTCTTACAGAATCTTTAGATACCGATGTTCGTTTACCGGTATTAAATGTTTTACATTCCCAAAGAAATATGATGTTGCAAGAATCTGCAAATGTACCAGCTTCTTCATTTACGTCAGGTTGGGCTTGTATGTCTTAATTTTAGGTTGAGACCGTTAAAAGAAATTTTAACGTGCAAAATCTCGTGAACTGCTGGAACCTCCTTAGAGCCAAAAGTACTACAACGTAGTCAGTGATGACAAGCGTGAGAGTTTAAAAAACTTTTGGATTGGACAATCAGCAGCCAAGCTTGTAAATCAAGGATGGATTTATCAAGAAGGTTCAACGACTATCCCGAAAGGGAGTACCTGGAAGTGCTAGCCAGGGAAGTGCGAGAAATGTTATTCTATCAAAGGTTTTAATCTCCTTTTCTCCTTGTTCGAAAACATTATGATATAGTCTGGTCTTTATAGAAATATAAAGTTGTTTATAAAAACAGAATAGACTTTGCAACTCTATTTGAACATTACGTTCCTATTCTGGTTGATATTTATGCTGAACCTCTTGTTTCTCAGCTTTGTAATATTTATCCAGTTAATAAGCCCTCCATTTCTATTCCTCGTATGAGGATTAAAGCTGCTACTACATCTTATGATGGTTCTACTGAAACGACTCGTTATATTCCTACTTCTACTGAACTTATTCGTTCTAATGAAGTTGCTGTTAACGTAACTCCGGGAACTAATTATAATATTTATAGTGGCGTAACATTTGATTCAAAAACTCATAAAATTAATCGTCGTTATAGTTTAATGACTCAGCTTAGTATTGAAGAGAGTCTTGACGGTGGTGGTACTGAAACTCATGCTGTTGATGTAAGTTTTAGACCTGATGCACGTGATCAAATTTCTCGTGAGTTTACCTTTACTGACAACGCCGGTAATGATGTTGTTGGTTATGTAGTTGCGCATATTACTAATGCATCTGGTAGTGTAAGTGCACAAATCACTTTTGACACTGGTGATTCTACTTCTACTTTCGAATGCACAGAAGCAACTTTTAAATTTCGTTTCCGCCCAGTAGGTACCAATAATGGTCGTACTAGGGTATCAGTCGAAACGGAACTGATTGATTGCTTCATTGATCCGAATGAGGATGAACTATAAAGTCCTCTTTAAATCTCGTGAACTGCTGGAAACTCCTTAGAGCCAAAAGTACTACAACGTAGCTAGTAATAGCAAGCGTGATAGTTCAAAAAACTTTTGGATTGGACAATCAGCAGCCAAGCTTGTAAATCAAGAATGATTTATCAAGAAGGTTCAACGACTATCCCGTGAGGGAGTACACGGTAATGCCAACCGTGGAAGTGCGAGAAGTATTTTTAATATTATTTTTCTCCATACGAAGGAGAAAAATGAAAACTAGAAAATGTTCAAAATGTGGTATATCTAATCTCGATGCTGAATTTCATACTAATTCAACATATTGTAAATATTGTAAATCAATTATTGA
>Ga0102926_1001287_pt1 | contig 14854 bp, 14 predicted proteins | sample SalPonR1_A_D2_MG_FD_78173 | JGI IMG/M metagenome (GOLD analysis project Ga0102926, IMG submission 78173) | Salt pond soil microbial communities from South San Francisco under conditions of wetland restoration - Salt Pond MetaG R1_A_D2_MG | ecosystem: Environmental > Aquatic > Marine > Intertidal...
CAGCGAAACCGACACCTCTGCCCGTGTGCCGTAGCGGAGCGCGTTGCCGATCAGGTTGTCGAGCGCGCGGCGCGCCGCCATCGGACGGATCGACACTACGCCCCGCCCCTCCGATCCCGCGAAGACGGCCGCGCCGCCGCCCCGCGCAGCGTCCGCGACGGCGTCCCTGGCGAAGGCGACCGGATCGATCTCGGCGGGATCGTCGAGCGCGCCGATCCGCGCGAAGTCGAGGAACGTGTCGAGCATCCGCTCCATGTCGTCGACATCGCGTTCGAGATCCTCCACCTCCGCGTCGCCCTCCAGCATCGAGAGCCCGAGCTTCAGCCTGGTAAGCGGCGTGCGGAGGTCGTGGCTGACGCCCGAGAGCATGAGCGTCCGCTGCTCGATATGCCGTTCGATCCGCTGGCGCATGTCCAGAAAGGCGCTGCCGGCCGCCCGCACCTCGGTCGCGCCGGACGGCCGGTAGGGCACCGACCGGCCGCGCCCGAAGTCCTGCGCGACCTCGGCGAGCCGGCGGATCGGACGGATCTGGTTCTTGAGGAACAGAAACGAGATCAGCGTGAGGATCAGCGAGACGAACACCATCAGCACCAGAAGCTGGTGCGGATTCCGGGCGACGACGCGCCCGCGTTCGAAGACCCCGGTGACCGGACCGTGCGCCGTCTCCAGTCCGAAGACGACCCGGCCGGGCTCGGCGACGAGATCGACGCCCGTCACGCCGCCGAGACGGCTCAGCGTCTCGATCAGCACGCGCCCGGAGAGATCGTACCAGAGCCGTCTGTCGGCCACCGGACCCGGATCGAAGGCCACGTCGATCTGCAGCGGCCCGAGAACGGGCTCGAGAGCCGTCTGCGCCGCCGCTGCATCGGCGACGCCGTCGATCTCGCGGGCGATGTAGCGCAGATCCAGCATGATGTTCTGTGTCATCTGGCGCGTGACGTTCTCGTAATGGCGCTGAATGAACACGACGCCGACGACGAGCTGGATCGTCACGATCGGGAGAAGCAGGATGAGCGCCGCCCGCCCCATCAGGGAGCGCGGCGTGTACGCTTTCAGCCAGTCGAGTTTCATGGCATGGACCCTAGTGAGAGGCCGCGCGGAGAGGAAGAGCGCATGGAGCGTCCCGACCCCGGGGTGCCGGTGGAACTCGAACCGGGCGTCCGGCTCGTCCTCGCGCCCAATCCCTCGGCGATGACCCTCTGGGGGACGAACACCTATCTCGTCGGAACCGATGACCTCGCCGTGATCGACCCGGGGCCGGACGATCCCGCGCATCTGGCAGCGCTTCTGGGGCTCATCGGCACCGCGCGGCTCTCCGCGATCCTCGTCACCCACGCGCACCGGGACCATTCGCCGCTCGCCCGGCGCCTAGCGCGGGAGACCGGCGCGCCGGTCTGCGCCTTCGGCCCGCCCGAGGCCGGCCGCAGTCCCGTGATGGCGCGCCTTGCCGCCAAGGGCGGCCTCGGCGGCGGCGAAGGCGTCGACGAGGGTTTCCGGCCGGACCGGACCCTCGGGGAGGCCGACCGGATCGGCGTCGGAGACCTCCGGCTCGGGGTGCTCCACACGCCGGGGCATTTCGCCGGGCACCTCTCCTTCGCGCTTGGCGACGCGGTGTTTTCGGGAGATCACGTGCTCGGCTGGGCCTCGACCCTCGTCTCGCCGCCGGACGGGGACGTCGCGGCCTTCATGGCGACATCGCGGCGCCTCCGCGCGCGTCGGTCCCGCGTCTTCTACCCGGGCCACGGCGCGCCGGTGCGCGATCCTGCCGGTCGGCTCGACTGGCTGATCGCGCACCGCCGCGACCGCGAGGCGGCGATCCTCGACGCGCTGGACGACACGCCGCGCAGCGCCGCCGATCTCACGGCCCGAATCTATACCGACATCGACCCCGCAATGCTGCCCGCGGCCGAACGCAACGTCCTCGCCCATCTCGTTGATCTCGTGGAGCAAAAGCGGGTCCGGGCCGAGCCCACGCTGTCGTCGGCGGCACGGTTCCGGCGCCACGCCGACACGTGACCTCTTTTTTGCCGGGAGAGCACTTTACCCCCGCCCGGAGCCTTGCTATATGCGCGCCGTTGGTCCGGCGTAGCTCAGTGGTAGAGCAGTTGACTGTTAATCAATTGGTCGTAGGTTCGAATCCTACCGCCGGAGCCAATAAAATCAATTACTTGCGCTGGTCTTCATGATGCCAATCGGGGCATGGAAAAGTGTGGGCACAGTGTTCTCGACGGTCACCGTATGCGACAGACAGTTGAAGCCCGATAAGGCTTCGCCGTGCTCGGACACGACCATCGTGAGGCGTGCGAGTTCCGCCTCGTTCATAGCCGAGCCCCCCGACCTTCCGACGCAGCTTCTGCAAAAGCACGATCAGGTGTGATTTGCTTCGCAGTATGGCAAGGGCTGGTCTTCAGCGGATCATGCCGCGGGTCGCGGTCCACCGGGCGGAGCTTTCCTGCTCGCACGCGCCTTCGAACGGATGCGACGATGTGAGCGCCGTCGTGTCAGAGGCGGCGGTCCCAACCTCCGGGGCGATGACACGGACCTTCACCGCGGAGGCTCCATGGTGGATGCCAGGGTCGATGATGCCGTCCTTTCCTGCACCACAGACACGCGACCGGCTTTCCACGCGGCGGCTTTCGCGCCACATACCTGGCCGGAACCGATGGACGGGAACCCACCGGCACAACCCGGAAAGTGCAAGAAATTTCTTTACTCGCGTCACGTTTTCCGGGTCTCTTGTCCGGTACGGACCCGGACAAACCGGCCGCCCCGCCCGAAACGACGCGAAAGGGGCCAAGTCATGAGCGAGCACAAAATTCGAAACATGGAGGAGTTCGCGGCCTTGAGCGGGCTCTCCCGCCCCACGGTATCGAAGTACTTCAACGATCCCGCCAGCGTCCGCGCCACGACCCGCGAGCGGATCGAGGCCGCGCTCGAGCGCTATGACTTCCGCCCCAACATCTATGCCGTGAACCAGAACCGCAGCCTGACGAAGAACGTCGGAATCGTGGTTCCCTACCTTGCGGACCCCTTCTTCGCGGAAATCGCGCGCATCATCGAATTGCGCTGCATCGACGGGGGCTTCTCGCCCATTCTCTACAGCGCTCATGGAGAGCAGAAACTCGAATCCGAAATCCTCGAGGGGTTAACCGCGCTCAAGCCTGCCGGCGTGTTTCTCGCGCCGCTCGGCCGATTGTCCGATCGCGCCGCGATCGAGCGTTTCTGCCGCGACGTGCCTACCGTCCTGTTCGACAGCAACATCGAGGGGATGGGAGAAGCCTTTGTGGGATCGGACAATTTCAGCTTCGTGAAACAGACGGTGGACTATCTTTGCCGGACCGGGTCGCCGCCTTGCTTCTTCGAGATGCGCACCCCTGCCAACCCCAACGCGAACAAACGGCGCCACGCCTATGTGAAAATCATGGAGGACGCCGGATTGGAGCCTCGCGTGGTGCGGGTCGAGGGCGAGGGCTGGGGCTTCGAGGAGATCGGACGGCGCGGCGCTCACGATATCCTAGATGCCGGCGGCTTTTCCACCGACACCGTCCTGTGCAGCAACGACCGACTCGCCATCGGCCTTCTTGCGGCCTGCTACGAGCGGGGACTGCGGGTCGGGCGCGGGGACGGATGTGCGCTTCGGGTCGCGTCGCACGACGATCACCCCTTCTCCCGCTTCACCTGCCCATCCCTGACGACGGCCGCACACGAGTACGATACCGTTGCCGACAAGTGCATGGAAACGTTGTTCTCTCTGATCGAGGCGGGCGGCCGCTTCTCGAACCGTGATGAGACCCTGATAGCCGCCCGACTCATTCTGCGCGCCTCCGCATGAGGTGGCAAATTTACGCGCGTAAAGAAATTTCTTGACGCGTGAAAGCTCCTGAGCATAGCCTTATCTGCACATAGCATCCAAACCAGGGAGGATAAGGATGTCCCCGAGAACCGCGCTTCGCGCGTCCAGCGCTCTCGCGCTCTGCGTCATCGCAGCCGCCGCATCAGCCCAAGACACCACCATCACCATCGCCACCGTGAACAATGGCGACATGATCCGGATGCAGGGCTACACGGATCTGTTCACCGAGCAGACCGGTATCGGCGTCGAATGGGTGACGCTCGAGGAAAACGTGCTTCGCCAGCGCGTGACGACGGATATCACCACCAGTGGCGGTCAGTTCGACATCATGACGATCGGCATGTACGAGACGCCGATCTGGGGCGCCAACGGCTGGCTCGTCCCGCTCGACGATCTGTCGGAGGAGTATGACGTCGACGATATCCTGCCGGCCATGCGCGGCGGACTCAGCCATGACGGCACGCTCTATGCCGCACCGTTCTACGGCGAAAGCTCCATGGTCATGTATCGTACCGATCTCATGGAGGAAGCCGGGATGGAAATGCCCGACGCTCCGACATGGCAGTTCATCCGCGAAGCGGCGGCGGCGATGCACGACCCCGAGAACGAGGTCTACGGCATCTGCCTGCGCGGCAAGCCCGGCTGGGGCGAAGGCGGCGCCTTCATCACGGTGACGGCCAACTCCTTCGGCGCGCGCTGGTTCGACGAGGACTGGAACGCCCAGTTCGATCAGCCCGAATGGGAAGAGGCGCTGACCTTCTTCGTCGACATGATGAACTCCTACGGCCCTCCGGGCTACGCCACCAACGGCTTCAACGAGAACCTTTCGCTGTTCCAGCAGGGCCGTTGCGGCATGTGGATCGACGCAACCGTCGCCGCGTCCTTCGTGACGAACCCCGACGAGTCGACCGCGGCCGATTCCGTCGGCTTCGCGCTGGCGCCGAATTCGGAAGGTGTCGAGAAGCGCTCCAACTGGCTTTGGGCCTGGGCGCTCGCGATTCCGGCCGGTACCCAGCAAGAGGACGCGGCAAAGCAGTTCATCGAGTGGGCGACCTCGAAGGAGTACATCGAGCTCGTGGCCGAGAACGAAGGCTGGGCCAACGTGCCGCCCGGCGCGCGCAACTCGCTCTACGAGAACCCTGAATACCAGGAAGTGCCCTTTGCCCACATGACGCTGGAGTCCATCAACGCGGCCGATCCGACCGCTCCGACCGTCGATCCGGTGCCTTACGTCGGCATCCAGTTCGTCGCCATTCCGGAGTTCGCAGGCATCGCCACCGAAGTGAGCCAGGAATTCTCGGCCGTCTATGCCGGTCAGCAGAGTGTCGAGCAGGCGCTCGAGAACGCGCAGGCGCTCGCCAACGATGCGATGGAGGCGGCGGGCTACCGCTAAGACTTCCTCCCCGCGGGGGGCGGCCGGCGGCTGCCCCTCGTCCCCCCGATCCCTGCTATCGAGCCGTTTTTCCGGCGGCCCAGCCCGCCACGAGGAGAGGTGCGTCCATGGCGACCCAGCAATCCCGCTCCGCGGCAAGACTGATGATGGCGCCGGCCGTGATCCTGCTTCTGGGCTGGATGCTCGTGCCGCTGACGATGACGCTCTACTTCTCTTTCAAGCGATACCTGCCGATGCGGGGCGACTCTCTCGAACGGGGTCTCGACTGGGTCGGATTCGAGAATTACGCGCGCTTCATCGGCTCCAGCTCCTTCTGGCCGAGCGTTCAGGCCACGCTCCAGATCGTCGGCGGCGTGCTGGTCATCACCGTGGTGCTCGGCGTCCTGCTCGCGATCCTGCTCGATCAGCCGTTCTGGGGACAGGGCGTCGTCCGCATCCTCGTCATCGCCCCCTTCTTCGTCATGCCCACCGTCTCGGCACTGGTCTGGAAGAACATGTTCATGGATCCGGTAAACGGCATGTTCGCGCACCTGTGGCTCTTTTTCGGGGCCGAACCGGTGTCTTGGATGTCGGAGGCGTCGGTCCAGTCGATCATCCTGATCGTGTCGTGGCAGTGGCTGCCGTTCGCGACGCTCATCCTGCTAACCGCGATCCAGTCGCTCGACAGCGAGCAGCTGGAGGCAGCGGAAATGGACGGAGCGCCGGTGCTGGCCCGCTTCTTCTACATCGTGCTGCCGCATCTGGGCCGGGCGATCACCATCGTCATCCTGATCCAGACGATCTTCCTGCTGTCCATCTTCGCCGAGATCTTCGTGACCACCGGAGGCTCCTTCGGCACCCGCACGCTGACCTACCTGATTTTCCAGCGCGTGGTGGACAGCCAGAACATCGGGCTGGGATCTGCGGGCGGCGTCTACGCGATCATACTCGCCAACATCATCGCGCTGTTCCTGATGCGCATCGTCGGCAAGAACCTGGACCGGTAGGGGACCGACATGGCACGCGCAGTTTCAACACGCCGCAAGATCGCCACCACCGCCGTCGCCTGGGCGATCGGGCTCCTGATCTTCTTTCCGATCTACTGGACCATCCTGACGAGCTTCAAGACCGAGGCGCAGGCGATCAACAACCCGCCGCTGTTCTTCAACTTCGACTGGACGCTGGAGAACTACACCATCGTGCAGGAGCGGTCAGACTACATGCGCTTTCTCTGGAACTCGGTCATCATCGCGGGCGGATCTACCTTCCTCGGCATCCTCGTCGCGGTTCCCGCGGCCTGGTCCATGGCCTTCGTGCCATCGCGTCGGACCAAGGACATCCTGCTTTGGATGCTGTCGACCAAGATGCTTCCCGCGGTCGGCGTGCTCTACCCGATCTCGCTGATCTTCGTGCAGTTCAACCTGCTCGACACGCGGATCGGCCTGACCCTCGTGATCATGCTGATCAACCTGCCGATCATCGTCTGGATGCTCTACACCTACTTCCGCGAGATCCCGGTCGATATCCTCGAAGCCGCGCGGATGGACGGCGCGGGCCTGCGCGAGGAAATTCTCTATGTTCTCACACCCATGGCAATTCCGGGCATTGCCTCGACTGTCCTTCTGAACGTCATCCTGGCATGGAACGAGGCGTTCTGGACGCTGAACCTGACCGCCGCCACCGCGGCGCCGCTGACGGCCTTCATCGCGAGCTACTCGAGCCCCGAGGGCCTCTTCTACGCCAAGCTCAGCGCCGCCTCGACCATGGCCATCGCGCCGATCCTGATCCTCGGCTGGTTCAGCCAGAAACAACTTGTGCGCGGCCTGACCTTCGGCGCGGTGAAATAGGGGAGAACGGGCATGGGTCGCATCACGCTCGACAAGGTCGGCAAGTCCTTTGGCGAGGTGGAGGTCATACCGCCCCTCGACCTGACGATCGAGGACGGAGAGTTCGTGGTCTTCGTCGGACCCTCGGGCTGCGGCAAGTCCACCCTTCTGCGGCTGATCGCCGGCCTCGAGGACGTGACGGGCGGCGAGATCCGGATCGACGGCAAGGACGCAACCAGTGTGCCCCCCGCAAAGCGCGGCCTTGCGATGGTGTTCCAGAGTTACGCACTCTACCCTCACATGTCGGTCAGGAAGAACATCGCCTTCCCGCTGCGCATGGCCAAGATGAGTGCCGCCGAACAGGACCGCCGCGTCAAGGCGGCGGCGGAGGTTCTGAACCTCACCGACTATCTTGACCGACGCCCCGGCCAGCTCTCGGGCGGGCAACGCCAGCGGGTCGCCATCGGGCGCGCCATCGTGCGGGAGCCTGCGGCCTTCCTCTTCGACGAACCGCTCTCGAACCTCGACGCCGCGCTGCGCGTGGGGATGAGGCTGGAGATCTCCGAACTGCACAATCGGCTCAAGACGACCATGATCTACGTGACCCACGACCAGGTCGAAGCGATGACCATGGCCGACAAGATCGTGGTCCTGCGGGCAGGCCACATCGAGCAGGTAGGCTCGCCGCTGGAACTCTACCGCGCGCCCCGCAATCTCTTCGTGGCGGGCTTCATCGGCAGCCCGAAGATGAACCTCATCGGCGCAGAGATAGCCGCCCGCCACGACGCCACGACCATCGGCATCCGGCCTGAGCATCTGGCGGTGTCTGGCGAGAGCGGCGCTTTGCACGGCAGGGTCGGCGTGTCGGAGCATCTCGGCTCGGACACGTTCTTCCACGTCACCTGTGACGGCGTCGCCGATCCCGTGACCGTGCGCGTCGGCGGCGAGGTCGATCTGCACTACGGCGACACGGTCTGGCTGACCCCCGACCCCGACCACCTGCACAGGTTCGACCATGAAGGGCTACGCATCGCATGACTCGGCTGAAGGGAAAGACCGCGCTCATCACAGGCGCCGCGCGCGGCATCGGGCGCGCCTTCGCAGAGGCCTACGTGCGCGAGGGTGCGCGGGTCGCTATCGGCGACATAGACATCGACCGCGCCCGCGCCTCGGCCGCCGAGATAGGCAGCGGGGCCATCGCGGTCGAAATGGATGTCACCAGGCAGGAGAGCATCGACGCGGCCGTTGCAGCGGTCATCGACGCGCTGGGCCAGATCGACGTCCTCATCAACAACGCCGCGATCTTCACGGCGGCGCCGATTGTCGAGATCGAGCGCGCCGACTACGCCCGCGTCTTCGACATCAACGTCTCCGGCACGCTGTTCACGATGCAGGCCGTCGCGCGGCACATGATCGACAACGGCATCCGAGGCCGCATCATCAACATGGCGAGCCAGGCCGGGCGCCGGGGCGAACCGCTCGTCGCCGTCTACTGCGCGAGCAAGGCCGCGGTGATCAGCCTTACGCAATCGGCGGGACTGAACCTCATTCGCCACGGGATCAACGTGAACGCCATCGCGCCGGGCGTCGTCGATGGCGAACACTGGGACGGCGTCGATGCCTTCTTCGCGAAATACGAGGGCAAGGCGCCGGGCCAGAAGAAGCGCGAAGTGGGCGAGGCCGTTCCCTACGGACGCATGGGCCGTGCCGGGGACCTGACGGGCATGGCCGTGTTCCTGGCTTCGGACGAGGCAGACTACATCGTGGCGCAATGCTACAACGTCGATGGCGGCCAATGGATGAGTTGATGCCCGCGACCCGCCCGATCCGCCTGTCCAACGCGACGCTTTCCGAGTTGCCCCGAGACATCGCGCGTCCGCTCTACGACCGCGGTCTCCTGACCCCCGGCATCGTTCATATAGGTCTGGGGAATTTCCACCGCGCGCACCAGGCTTGGTATCTCCACCGCCTGATGCAGGATGGAAAGTCTTTCGACTGGGCGATCCTCGGTGCGGGTGTCCGTCCCTACGACGCCGCGATGCGCGAGAAGCTTCTGGCACAGGACTGTCTCACGACGCTGATCGAGCTCGCGCCTGACCACCGCTCAGCCGAGGTGACCGGAGCGATGATCGACTACTTGCCCATCGAGGAAGGCAATGCCCCCCTCGTTCTCGCGATGGCCGATCCGCGCATCCGTATCGTCTCGCTTACCGTGACCGAGGGCGGCTACTACATCGATGCTGCGACAGGAGGGCTGAACACCGGGCACCCCGACATCACGCATGACGCGATGCATCCGGACCGCCCGCGCACAGCGTTCGGCGCCATGGCGGCGGCGCTGAGGCTCCGGCGCGAGGCCGGCCACCGGCCGTTCACCGGCCTCTCCTGCGACAATCTCCGCGGCAACGGCACCATCCTGCGGCAGTCGGTGGTGGAGCTCGCCCGCATGAGCGACCCGACGCTGGCCGACTGGATCGACGCCGAGGGCGCTTTCCCCAATTCCATGGTGGACAGCATCGTGCCGTCAACCGGTGCGGCAGAGCTTGCCCTCGTCCGTGACATGGGCATCGACGACGCGGCGCCCGTGACGCACGAGAACTTCCGGCAATGGGTGATCGAGGACGCCTTCTGCTCCGGACGCCCGGACTGGGACCGGGCAGGCGCGACCTTCGCGGCCGACGTCCACGCCTACGAGATGATGAAGATCCGCATCCTCAACGCCGGCCACCAGATCCTCGCGAATGCGGGCGAGTTGCTCGCGGTGCCGACAATTGCCGACTGCATGGCGCATCCGGCCATCGCCGCGATGTTCCGAAAGGTCCAGACCGAAGAGATCCTGCCGTACGTCGATCCAGTTCCGGGCACGACCCCGACCGACTACCTCGCCCTGATCGAGCGGCGCTTCGCCAACCCAGCGATCCGCGACACCACCCGGCGCGTGGCCTTCGACGGCTCCTCGCGTCATCCGGGCTTCCTACTGCCGATACTGCGCGAGGCGCTCGCCGCGGGTGGCGCTGTGGATGGCCTCGCGCTTGTCGAGGCCTTATGGGCCCGCATGTGCGAAGGCCACCGCGAAGACGGGTCCGAGATAGAGCCCAACGATCCTGAATGGGCGCAGCTGACCGAGGCGGCGCAAGCGGCCAGGCATCTGCCGCGCGCATGGCTCGAACAAGCAGCAGTGTATGGGAGCATTCACGAGGACGAGGCGTTTGCAGAGGCTTTCGAGCGTTGGTTGTCAATGATCTGGCGCGACGGAACGGCGGCAGCGCTGGCCGCGCATTCCGCCGGTCGCTGATCCGTCCGCGCCGCGAGGAAACCCTGTGACCCCCGATCGCCCGGAAGGATGCCGGCGCGCGGCTCGCGATGCAGCTCGCGCCCCGGCGACGGGCGGAGTAGGGCCGACCGCCGCTGGCTTCACCCTCCGTTCCGATTCAAGACCGGCCGGTGACGGCGTCCTGCGGTAAAGACAGCGCCGGCGTCACCGGGCTGTCTCTCAGGGTCGTGCCCCTGCGGGGTTCCCCTGCCTTGGAGAAGGCAGCGCATTTCGGCCTCCCCGGTGCAACCCGCCGGGGCCCAGTTGGTTTCCCTGGCAAGGGCCGGGCCGGCGTCGCGGGGATCTGCGCAGGAAGTCCCATGTGTGGCGCGCATCGGCCTTCACACATTGCAACGGAGCATGTCCATGAGTGAAATCGGTATCATCGGGCTGGGTCAGATGGGCGCGGCGCTGGCCTGCCGCGCGATCGATCTCGGCGTCGGCGTGGCGGGACGCAGCCGGTCCGGCGTGCCGGCGGAATTGCGTGAGGCCGGAGTGACTCCGGCACAGGATGTCGAGGGGATCGTCGCGGCGCTCCAGCGGCCGAGGCTCGTCCTCGTGTCGGTACCGGCCGGACCCGTCGTCGACCAGATCCTCGCCGAGCTCCGCCCGCACCTCGAGCCGGGCGACGTGATCATGGACGCCGGCAATTCCTACTGGGGCGACGGCATCCGCAGGGCGGGGAGATTGGCGGAGGACGGCATCCACTTCCTCGATCTCGGCGTGAGCGGCGGACCGGAGGGCGCGCGCAATGCACCGTGCTTCATGGTCGGCGGACCGATCGAGGCCGTCGAAGCGGCGGAGCCTCTCCTGCGCCGGCTCGCGGGCGACGAGGGTGGCTACGTCCATGCCGGCGGCCCGGGCGCGGGGCATTTCGTGAAACTCGTGCACAACGGGATCGAGTTCGGGATGCTCCAGGCGATCGGCGAAGGTATCGCCATGCTGAAGGCGCATCCGGAGCGGCTCGACATCGTCGGAACGCTCGAAGCCTGGCGGCACGGATCGGTCATCCGTTCCTGGCTCGTGGACCTCATGGCCGAGGCCTACGCCCGCGACCCCGAGCTCGAGTGTCCGAGCGGGCTCGTCGAGGATACGGGCGAGGTCAACTGGCTCGTCGGCGACGCGATGATCTCGGAGACGCCGGTCCCGGTCATCTCGCAATCCGTCATGGAACTCATGAAGACGCGGGACCGCCGGGCCGTCGCGGCGCGGGCGGTCACCCACATGCGGCACGGATTCGGGGGGCATCCGTTCGGGGAGGATGCGAGCGTCGCGAAGGAACGCAAGCGGGGCCGGGTCGGTCCGCTTTATCGGCCGGGGGGCGAAAGCGACGCCTGAGCCGCCTTCCACGGCTCCACAGGGCCGGTTGACGGCTCTGCGTCATGGACCTTCGATCGGTGAGGGATCTTGCCGGCGCCGTGGCATGCCCGTGCAGTCACCCCGGTCGTCCTTGCGTCCTGAGTGCCGTCGTGGTGGCTTTTCAGCGGCGCTTTCACCATTGATCCGCGAGATCGCCGGAGATCGGGGCGCCGGCCAACAGCCGGTGCCCTTCGCAACCCCGCCGCGACAGCTGCGGTCCGTCGCCATGTTTCATTATTCGCCAGCGTGAGGTCGGGATATTTCAGCCCCCGCACCGCCGAACGAAGCCCGGTTCCGGCCATCCAGTTGAGAAACGGTCATTTTCACATCTTGCCCCAGGCGCCGTACACACGTCCTCACGGGACGGTCACGTCGCGTCATGCCTGTCTGGCGGGCGGCGCGGAAACGCGCATCCTCGGTCATACCACAGCCCACAAGGAGTCTAGCCATGACCGACAATTCCCAAATGACCGCCTCGCTCCCGTCCTCCGGAGCTTCGCTCGCCGCCACAGCCGACTGGGTCTTGCGCGCCGCGTTCGCGAGCGTCTTCATCTTTCATGGAGCGTCAAAATTCATGAACCTCGAAGGCGGGGCGCAGATGATGGGACAGCCGCTTCTGATCTGGGGGCTCGTCGCCTTCGCTGAACTGGCCGGCGGCGTCGGGATCCTCGCTGGCCGCGGGCTTCCGGGCCAGGTGGGGGATGCCGTCACACGCCTTGCCGGGGCTGCCATCATCCCGGTCATGCTCGGCGCGATCGCGATGGTCCACTGGGGCCGGTGGAACTTCACGCCGTCCGAAAGCCACCCGATGGGCGGGATGGAGTTCCAGGTCGTCCTGCTGGCCCTCGGCCTGTTCTACGTCCTGCGCGGCAACCGGCGCTGAGACGAGCGCCGTCCCGGGGACGGGACGCGGGGCCCGCCCCGGCGGGTCGCGCCGGGGCGGGGATGCGGCATCTCAGGCCGCCTCGAAGGGGGCGAAGACGTCGTCCACCGGCGTTGCGGCCAGGTGGTTGACGTAGTTCGAGAAGGTCTTGCAGGCGATCGCGAGCACGACGCCCAGGACCTGTTTCTCGCCGTAACCCGCCGCCAGGAAGGCGTCGACCGCCTCCTTGCCCGGGTTGCCGCGCGCGACGACCATTGCCTCGGTGAAAGCGGCGACGGCCTGCAGGTCCGGGTCCGGCAGCGGCCGGCCTTCGCGCAGGGCGGCGAGCGACGTCGCGGGCACGCCCGACTTCTTGTCCGCGATCATGGAGTGGGCGGCGGTGCAGTAATGGCACCCGTTCACCCGGCTGATCGTCAGGAAAACGGTTTCCTGCTCGGCGGGCGAGAATCCCGATTGGGTGCGGAAATCCTCGTACGTCCTCAGGTAGCCGTCGAGCACCGGGGGAAGCTTGGCCATGTAGGTGTACATGTTGGGCAGGAAGCCGAGCTTCGCCTTCGCGCCGGCCATGAGCGCGTGCGCCTCGCCATCGGTATCGTCGGGATCGGCGGGCTCGATCTTGAGCAAGGGGGTCTGTGACATGGGGTCTCCTCTTTTCCAGAACGGTTGTTCCGTAACTTGCCGTCTCCCGCCGATCCACCTATTTTCGGACCGTACGTTTCAAAATGAGGTGAGCCATGGCGGAGGTACGGCCCCGCGGCCGGCCGCGAGGGTTCGACGAGGGCGACGCTCTCGACGCGGCGGTGCGCCTCTTCTGGGCTGCGGGCTATGAGGGCGCCTCGGTGGACCGGCTCTGCCGGGGGATGCGGATGCCGCGCGCCACCCTCTACGACCGGTTCGGCGGCAAGGAGGGGCTGTTTCTGGCTGCGGTCGCGCATTATGCCGAAACACGGATTGCGCCGGTCCTCGCCGCGCTCGGGCCGGCGGGATCCCTGCGGGAGGATCTGTCGGCCTTCTACGGCGCGGTCCTGTCTCTCGCCACGGACGATCCGGACGCGCCAGGCTGCCTCGTCTCCTGCGCATTGGCGGATGCGGCGGGGACAGATCCGGGCTTCCGCGCCGAACTGGCCTCGCGCTACGACGCGATGGAGCGCCGGATCGCCGCGCGCCTGCGCGAGGCCGGCTGGTCCGCGCGGGCGGAAACGCCCCCCGGAGCGGCGGCGGGTCTCGTGGCCTCGGTCGCCCGCGGGCTCATGCTCGCGGCGCGGTCGGGTGCGGGGTCGGGGGAGCTGCGTCCGACAGCCGAAGCCGCTGTCCGCGCAATTCTCGCGCTCGACCGCGGGGACGCGCCGGGGCGCGGCTGAGCGCGGCGCTCGGGAGCATCGTCTTGCCCATGGCGCGCGGCATGAGCGGGTCGATCCCCTCGATGCCCCCTGCCTCGCCTAGTCGGCGGTGGCGCGCGTTGCGATAGCCTCGAACCGCTGGTCCAGTTCCCGGGCGATTTTCGCGAGTTCCTCGCCCCCCTCGTCGGCATAGGGCTCGAAGACGAAGCTCGGTTCCTTCCAGCTGAGCGTCGCGGTCCCGTCCGGGTCTTCGGTGACGTAGAACCGCACCGGTGCCTCGATCATCGCGGCGGTGCTGAGCTCGAGGAGTCGAACCGCGAAATCGTTGTTGAACACCCCGACGACCCGGTTCTCCGGAATCTCTATGCCCCGTTGCCGAGCCACCCCGGTCGGTCCGGCCTGCGTCACGACACCCATGTTTTCCTGCGGCACCGCGGCTGTCAGCCGCTGCAGCAGCTCCGCGTGCGTCAGCTGGGTCTCCACCACCTGCCATCCCGGCCGGGGCTCGATGTCGGCGGACGCCAAGCAGGGCAGTCCCATCAGCATCGCCGGAACAATCGTCTTCCAGATCGCCATGATCTCTTTCCTCCTCTGCTTGCGTCCAGATGGGGCCGGAAAGCATCGGTCCCCAAAGCATCGAATCAGGTCTACAACAGCGCCCGGAACATCCCTATCCGACGTTCATGGAATGACGCGGACGTGACCGGTCGTATTGCGCGTCATCGAAACCCATTCCGAAGGAACGGGCGTGAGCGCCCCTAGCATTGAGCTTGCACGAAATGCCGGAGTTCTTCGGGGTCTGGAACCCGTCGACGCGATTTCGCGTTCGCTACGGCTTAGCCCGAAACGCGAGGACCCAGAGCGTGATGACAGAGGTTTCGGTGGTTATCCCGGTCCTGAACGACGCC
>Ga0102926_1001292_pt1 | contig 14806 bp, 15 predicted proteins | sample SalPonR1_A_D2_MG_FD_78173 | JGI IMG/M metagenome (GOLD analysis project Ga0102926, IMG submission 78173) | Salt pond soil microbial communities from South San Francisco under conditions of wetland restoration - Salt Pond MetaG R1_A_D2_MG | ecosystem: Environmental > Aquatic > Marine > Intertidal...
GTGGTGGATATGAACCAATTGATTGTAAATGCTTTATAAACATAAATGCTATACGTCTAATGGCTTCTGCTGAGAGAGATAATTAATTAAGTAATAAAGAGATACTAAATAAAATAGTATCTCTTTTTTTCAAAAGATGTTGCATAACGTTGGATTTTTATCTTATAATCAACCTATTAAAAGTAGTTTAGTGAGAAAAACATGTGTAAATCAATAAAGGAAATAGATAATAAAAACCCTACTATCAAAATGGAGAGAAAAGGAATTATGGATTTTTTATTTGTAGCTATTGCATATAAAGATAGCGATGTTTATCTAACTAACAATTCAATCTTAAAATCTAAAAATACTAACCTAAATAATCAAAAATCTTTTTCTTTTTACACATACTTAGATATATTAAATACAAAAATTTTGGCCAACATTAATAAAATAGATTATAAATATAATAGCGAACCTACTATCAAAATATTAAATAATTATTTCTATAATTTTATCCAAAATAATTACAGAGATACAAAAAAGATTAAAGAACAAATAGGAAAAAGAGAGAGATCATTAGCTCTATTTAAAAAATATAAAAAGCAAATCGTCTACTAATATTTTATAAAATAGAGCCAGATTAACAAAATCTGGTTTTTTTATAATCAAAAATTTAATAAAATTATTATTGTATGATATAATTCTTTATATAGATAAGAAAAAACTTATTTCACAGGAGGAATAAAAATGAAAAAAATTGGCTGGATTGGAACAGGAGTTATGGGAAAATCCATGTGTAAAAGATTAATTGAAAACAATTATGAAATCAATGTATACAATAGGACAAAAGAAAAAGCCCAAGAATTAATCAACCTTGGAGCCAAATATTACAATTCCCCTAAAGAAATAGCACAAAATAGTGATATAGTTTTTACAATTGTTGGATTTGTTAAAGATGTAGAAAATGTTTATTTTGGTGAAAATGGATTGTTCTCTGGAGCTTGTAAAAATCAAATTTTTTGTGACATGACAACTACAAGTCCGACACTTTCGAAAAAAATATATGAAAAAGGTAAGTCTATGGGTGTTGAGACATTAGATGCTCCTGTTTCAGGTGGAGATGTTGGTGCAAAAAACGGAACATTATCTATTATGGTTGGAGGAGACTCTTCAACATTTGAAAAAATGGAAGATTTCTTTAAGATTCTAGGAAAAAGTTACATTTTAGAAGGCCCAGCAGGAGCGGGTAGCCATACAAAAATGGCAAATCAAATAACAATAGCTGGAACAATGGGTGGTGTATGTGAGGCTTTATTATATGCTGAAAAAAACAATTTAGATTTAACAACTTTAATTAATACAATAAAAAGTGGAGCAGCCGGTTGTTGGTCTTTAGACAACCTTGCACCTAGAATAGTTAATAACAATTATGATCCAGGTTTTTATATAGATCATTTTATAAAAGATATGAAAATTGCACTAGATGAGTGTTCAAAATTAAATATTAAACTACCTACCCTTGAGCTTGTAGAAAAGTTATATGAAAAACTTCAGGAACAAGGCAATGGGAATTTAGGTACACAAGCTCTTATACTAGCTTTAAGAGATATCAACAACATTAAAAAATAAGGAAAAACAATGGAAATAAACAAAAAAGGTGCAACACTTAAATATGAAGATAAAGAGATTAAATTAAATTTAATTCATGATAATGTTGATGTAACCTCTATAGATATTTCAACACTAAGAGCAGATACAGGAATAATTACTTACGATCCAGGATTCGCTAATACAGGATCTTGTCAAAGTTCAATATGTTTTGTAGATGGAGAAAATGGAATTCTACGTTATCGTGGTTATGATATCGAAGATTTAGTTGAAAATTGCGATTTTGTTGAAGTTGCACATCTATTAATTAAAGAAGAATTGCCTACTAGAGATGAAAGATATGCTTATCAAGAATTATTAAATAAACATTCTATGTTACACACTGATATGAAATTATTTTTTAGGAGTTATCCTCAAAGAGCTCATCCGATGAGCATTCTATCTGCTATGGTAGCCTCTCTTTCTGCTTTTTATCCAGAATTAGGAAATGATGTAAATCCTGAAGATCATTTAGATTTAACTGTAACAAGATTATTGTCAAAGATGCGTACAATTGCAGCCTATACTTATAGACAATCAATTGGACAAGCTAGTGTTGATCCATCTTATAAATATTCATTTTGTGAAAATTTCTTGTATATGATGTTTGACTCTCCTGTTTATAATTATATCCCAGATCCTAAGCAAGTTGATGCTTTAAATAAATTATTAATACTTCATGCCGATCATGAGCAAAACTGCTCAACAAGCGCAGTTAGATTAGTTGGATCTTCAGCTGCAAATTTATATGCATCAGTTTCAGCTGGATGTTGTGCTCTTTGGGGTAAAAAACACGGTGGTGCAAACCAAGCAGTACTTGAGATGTTATCAAAAATATTAAGCGAAGGTTGGACTATAGATGAAATAATAAAAAAAGCTAAAGATAAAAATGACAGCTTTAGGTTATCAGGATTTGGACATAGAGTTTATAAAACTTATGATCCTCGAGCAAAAATTGCAAAAAAACTTTGCAGAGAAGTATTAGGTGATGATGCAACTAAAGATCCTTTATTGAATATTGCATTGCAACTTGAAGAAAAAGCATTAAGTGATCAATATTTTATCGATAGAAATCTTTATCCAAATGTTGATTTCTACACAGGCATTATCTTTCATTATATGGGGATCCCTTCATCTATGTTTACAGTAATGTTTGCTCTTGGAAGACTTCCTGGATGGATTGCTCATTACTTAGAATGGAAACATGATCCATTCCAAAAAATTGGAAGACCAAGACAAGTCTATACAGGACCTAATCATCGAAAAGTATTACCAATAGATCAAAGATAATCTACATATTTTACTAGTACAAAACTCCTTTTTTAAATATAATTTAATCAAGGAGTTTTTTCAAACCATTAATTACTTAACTTTTTCAAAAATAATTACTTACTAGTAAATGAATTAATTTATATAGTTATTTTTTTATAAATTATTTTTTTTATTCTTGACACAAGTTACAATCCAACTATATAATATATATATAAAACTAAAAGGTGTTATATTATGAAAAAATTATTTATTATTTTTATTATTCTAATAGGTGTATCATTATCTTTAAGTGCAAAAAATAAAGATATAAATTTAAACACTTCAATTGCTGAAACTAATGTAACTTATAATTTATATTATGCTAATGATACTATTGAAGATGGAACAACAAATTATGAAATTTATACTTATGGATCATTAAATAGAAATGGAAATACAAATTATTTTAGAATACATGCATCAAGTAATATGAATAAAGGTTTATCAGTTGATTTAAATGTCAAACCTAGTTCTTTCAAAACAACACTAAATAATGAAAATGATATTTATGATTCTGATATTACTCCAATAGTTTATACCCCATATATGTTAAAAACACTTCCTGCTGGAAAAAATAAGAATACTCTTGTAAGTGCTTTTATACTTTATTGGCAGGGAAAATCAGATCTTCCTGCAGGACGTTATGTAAGTAATGTAATTATTGAATATTCAATAAGTTAAAACTTAATTACAAACTTTATTATATTTTTTAAGCAATAATCATCATCTAAATATATAAAGCTCTGTCTTTTTATGGTTGATTAAATTATCAAAAAAATCAGATTTTATACTTTGTATTCTAGATGAATATATATTTATTCTTCGTTTTTTGATATTATATTTTTTTTCAAACTTCATTTATATCAATTGAATATTCACAAATAAAGTCATGTGTTTAGAAACTATAAAAATATTCTTTAATATTTTTAAAAAAGTATAAGGTAGAAATTAAAGTAATAAAATGCCAATATGTGACAAAATAACAACCTATTTATCATAATAAATGTCTTTTACATCTTAAAAAAAACATTAAGTTCTTAATTACGTAAAAAAATAATACTGATATTGTAAATCAATATTATCCAAAGTGGTGACTTATTTAATAAATAATCAATTAGACATACATTCTATAACCTCTTTCTTTTAGTTTATTTATAAACTAACGTATCTTTTTTAACTATTATTAGATATTAAACTAAAACAGTACAAACTACTTAATAAAATCAATACAAAGTTTATGATTGAGCCTAAATTAATAGAGAATTAAAAAAATATATTTTTTCTTTTAATTTTAAAAAAAAAATGATAATCTAATAATCATGAAAAATAAACGTTGGAAAACTAGTGACGATACTACATCTACTATATTTTATCACATTCTTTGGTGTGTTAAATATAAAAGAGAATTACTTAAAGATGACATAAAAACAAGACTTGAAGAGCTTCTTTATGAAAAATCAAAAGAAATTGATATAATTATAGTTTCAATGGAAATAATGCCTGAATGTGTACATTTATTTGTGAAAGCAAATCCTGAAGATAGTCCACATTATATTGTTCAACAATTTAAAGGTCATACATCTAAAAATCTAAGAAATGAATTTAGTCAATTAAAAACAAAACTTCCAACACTTTGGACTAGAAATTATTATATATCAAGTTTTGGTATATTAAATGAATCAGAGATTAATACTTATTTAGAAAGCCAAAAAAACAAATAAAAAATATGAGCTAATATGCCCTATTCACATAATTAGCTCATATTCTTTTTATCGATAAAATATAATTATTCTTTTAATAAATTCAAAAGACCACCAGCTAACAACATATCTAATTGAGCTTTAGTAATTTCACATCTCATCTTAATATTTCTTTCACCAATTTTTACTATTACAGGATTATCTTCTAAATGAGCCATTGTAATTTGATCTGGTAAATCTTCAATCAAAATATCATCGCCTTGTTTAATAGAATTGTAATCATCTTCACAACTAAATGTTAATGGAACTATACCAAAGTTACATAGATTATTTTGATGAATTCTTTCAATTGAAAGTGCTAAAACAACTTTAACACCTAAATACATAGGACAAATTGCTGCATGTTCTCTAGAAGAACCTTGGCCATAAGAAGTACCTGCAACAATAAAATTATGTATATTATTATCTTTATTATTTTTACATCTAGTTGAAAAATCAGGATCAACATTTTCAAACACATATTTTGAATAAGATGGAATATTCGATCTAAATTTAAGTCTTGCTCCAGCTGGCATAATATGATCAGTTGTTATTTTATCTCCAACTTTTATTGTAATTTGACCTTTAACATTATAGGGTAAAGCTTCATTTTCAGGAGGATTACCAATATTTGGACCTCTAAAGATTTCAATATCACTTGTATCTTCTGGTGGGAAAATAAACATAGAATCATCTCTAACAAAATTTTCAACTTTAACAGATTCTGGATAAGGGATTTTATTATCATCTAAAGGATTAGTAAAAACACCAGAAATAGCACTCAAAGCAGCTACCTCAGGACTTACCAAATACAATTGAGCATCTTTAGTTCCACTTCTTCCTTCAAAGTTTCTATTAGAAGTTCTTAGAGAAACACCTTTACTTTTAGGACTTTGATGATTACCAATACAAAAACCACAAGCACTTTCTAATATTCTAGCACCAGATTTAATTAGTTTTTCTAAGCTACCATCTTCGCTTAACATTAGTAAAACTTCTCTACTTCCAGGAGCAACTCCTAGACTAACATTTGGATTAACAGTTTTACCGTCTAAAATGTTAGCAACTTTTCTCAAATCATCATAACTCGAGTTAGTACAAGAACCAATTAATACTTGATCAACTTTTTCACCTTTTAATTCTTCAATTGTTTTAATATTTCCAGGACTATGAGGACAAGCACATAAAGGTTCAACTTTTGATAAATCAATTTCAAATAAATCATCATAAACAGCATCTTCATCTGCACTTAATTCTTTATATAAATCCCCTCTATCATGAGCATCTAAAAATGCTTTTGTCTTATCATCACTTGGGAAAACACTAGTTGTAACACCACATTCTGCACCCATATTACAAATTGTAGCTCTTTGAGGAACTTCAAGTGATTTTACACCATCTCCAGTATATTCAAAAACACAATTAACATTACCTTTTACACCAAATTTTTGAAGAACACTTAATATAACATCTTTTGCACTTACCCAAGGACGCAATTTATTTGTCAATCTAATTTCAATAACTTTTGGTGTAATAATATGAAAAGGTTTTCCTGCCATTGCTACAGCAATATCTAAACCTCCTGCACCAATTGCAATCATTGAAAGACCGCCGCCTGTAGGTGTATGTGAATCACTACCTAATAATGTTTTACCAGGTGCTCCAAATCTTTCTAGATGAACTTGATGGCAAATACCATTTCCAGGTCTTGAAAAAACAATTCCTTTTTTAGCTGCTACGCTTTGCAAATATCTATGATCATCAGCATTTTCAAAACCAACTTGTACTGTATTATGATCAACATAACTAAGTGCCAATTCATTTTTCACTTTATCAAGGCCCATTGATTCAAATTGTAAATAAGCCATAGTACCTGTAGCATCTTGAGTTAAAGTTTGATCAATTTTAATTCCAATTGGATTTCCAACTTGATACTCTCCTTCAACTAGATGGTCTAACAATATTTTCTCTGTTAATGTTTTTGCCATATATATTCACTCCTATTGCATTAAATTATAATGAGAATAGAATAAAATTCAACTAGTTAATTTAATATCTTATATATAATTTTAATCATTTATTAACTCATTTATTATTTTTTTGCTCTTTCCTTTGAAAATAACACATAAATAATTAATTCTAAACATATTATAAATAACATTAAAAACCCAAAAGAATTAAGAGCTGAACTAAATCCTAATAAATCATAAATATAACCACTTAAAACAGAACCACAAACGAGACCAAGAGTTAGTAAAACTTCATGAATTGTCATCCTTTTTGTTCTATTTAAAGCTCCACTTACACCATGAAAAATACTTTGAAGATACATTAGTGAAAAAATAATTCCAAACATCAAAAATGAAACAAAAAATGAGCTAAAACTATAACATTGAGCTGTTATAAAACATAAAATAGCTAAAACACTTTGTGATATAAAAATATATTTACTTTTAAAATGCCAAAAACTCATTTTTCCTAAATAATAGAAAGCAATACAACTTACAATTCCTTTACTCAAAAGCAAAAACCCTATTTTTGTTTCACTAAAAAATAAATCATTTTTTGCATAAAGTGGGAAAATATTTAAAAACATACCAAAAAAAAGATATGCTAAAAAAACAGCAACCCATGAGTAAAATCTCAAAAAAGTACTATTATCTTTACAGCAATTAATCTTATTATATTTTTCTTCACTTTCTACAGCTTTTAAATATGGTATTTTATAAGTTAATATCAAAACAAATAAAAACAATGAAATAAAAATAACAATACTTACTTTTAAAGGCAAAGCAACATCTATTTCAGTTAAATAACCACAAAAGATTGATGAAAAAGCTACCCCCAAACCCCAAGAAAAATTAAAATAGCTTATGGCTTTATTTAAAGATTTGTTTTCTCTACCTCTTGAAAACCAACTTGCCATATGAGGCCAGAGAAAAGCCATAAAAGCTCCATACATAATTAAATTAATTATTATTAGATAATAAGAAAAAGATTTAAGGAAAACAAAAATGAAAAAACCCATTCCAAATAGAGAAAGTGCAATACTTTTACTAGGACTCAAATATTTAGAAGGCTTTTCTAATAAAATACAAAAAACTACATATGAAATAGAAAAACTAGATACACTTATACCAATAGTAGAAGCTGAATAATTCATTACATCATTTAAATAATAAACTAAAGACAAATTAACTGTCGCTATAGTCATTTGAGCAAAAAAAGAAACCGTGCTTAGAAATAATAATTGCTTTGAATCTTGAATCATAATTACAACTCTTTTTGAAAATTTAAAATAGATTAACATAGTAAATTTAAAAAGTCTTGTTTTATTATTAAAAATAGTATATTTTTTTATCATGAGTAATAATTTATTGACTAATGCCCCATTCATTTCAGCTTTTTTAGCTTGCATGATGGCTCAACTTTTAAAACCAATAATTTCATTAATTGTTGGTGAGAAATTTGATTTTAAAAAAGCTTTTTCAACTGGGGGAATGCCTTCAAGTCATACAGCTTCAGTAATAGCTATAACAACAACTATTGGTATTCAATATGGATTGAGTTCGCCATTTTTTGCTATTTGTACTGTTTTTGGGCTAATTGTCATACATGATGCCATGGGAATAAGAAAAGCTGCAGGAAAACAAGCTGAATTATTAAATGAATGGAGCAAGATTTTTAGCGAAATTCATGAAGAAGGTCAATTTACACAAGCAAATTTGAAAACTATGCTTGGCCATACTTTCTCCCAAGTATTTTTTGGAATAATTTTAGGATTATTTGTTGGTATATTTTCAGCTTATACATTTTAATTATAAATTATAATAATCAATTAGTTAAAAAAACCTTCCTTCTTGGAAGTTTTTTTATATATATTCACTAAATATTATTTTATTCGTATAAATATTAAAAAAAATATTAGATATTTATACGAGTATTGTTGACATTATATGTATATTTATGCATACTCTAATCATTAATTAACGAATAAATTGAATTAGGAGATATTTTATGAAAAAAAATTTATTACTTTTATTAGGGCTATTAACTATATTAAATTTTAATATTTATGCAAATGGACAAAAAGAAGCAAATGTATTAACTGTTGCAAGTAATTGTGAATGGCCACCGCTAGAATTTGTAGATGCAAATGGAGATTTAGCTGGTTTTGAAATTGAATTATTAGCTGCATTAGAAACTGTAACTGATTATAAATTTGAAGTAACAAACGTTGCTTGGGATGGTATTTTTGCAGGATTAGCTAACGGAGCTTATGATTTAGTTGCAAGTGGTGTATCTGTAACAGAAGAAAGAAAACCAAAAATGGATTTTTCTACTCCAATTATAGAAATCACACAAAGTATTATTGCACCAACTGATGAAACAGGATTGAAAAAACTAAACGAATTAAAAAATAAAAAAATTGGTGTTCAAATTGGAACAACAGGTCATATAGTATTATTAGATAATGAAGATTTAAATATTGAAATTAAAGCATACGATAATGTTGCACTAGCTATTGAAGATTTAATTAATGGTAATCTTGATGGTGTAGTAACAGATAGTGTTGTGGCAAGTGACTATGTTGTATTAAATGATGGATATAAAGATAAAATAAAAATAACTGGAATTGCAAGTGATGAAAAAGAACCAATTGCAATGGCTTTCAAAAAAGGTAATTCAGAAACATTGAAAATTGTTAATGATGGTCTTCAAGCTTTAGAAGATAATGGGGAATTAGCAAAATTAAAAGCTAAATGGAACTTATAATCTTTATTACATTTATAACATATCAAGCAGTGTGAAAACTCACACTGCTTTTTATTGCAATTTTATATAATAACCAATATCTTATAATTAAAACAATAATAAGGTGATATATGATAATCAACAGTGTTAGAGGATTTTGCATGGCTTTAGCTGATAGCCTTCCTGGAATTTCAGGTGGTACAATCGCATACATTTTAGGATTTTATGATAACTTACTAACTAGTTTAAACAATTTATTATCTAAAAACAAATTAGACCAAAAAACTGCTATTAAATTTTTAATTCAATTAATATCAGGATGGATAGTCGGACTTTTTCTAAGCATCCTTATTTTATCTTCTCTTTTTTCAACTCATATTTATTTCATGAGTTCTCTATTAATTGGATTAACATTATCCTCAATTCCATTAATATTAATCGATGAAAAAAATATTTTTAAAACAAATACTAAAAGCATTCTGAAATATATATTTTTCTTCATTATAGGATTTATTTGTGTTATATTAATTTCAACAAATGAGCCTGAAGCTGAAAATAATATAATTAATTTAGCAAATATAGATTTATATCTTGGATTTAAAATTTTTATAGCTGGAATCTTAGCAATCTCAACCATGATACTCCCTGGAATTTCTGGATCTTCATTGCTAGTAATTTTTAAGCTTTATATACCAATAATTACAGCACTAAAACAACTAATAAATCTTAATTTTAACTATCTTTTATCTATAATAATATTTTGCTTAGGTATTTTAGTTGGAGCTATAACTAGTGTAAAAATAGTAAAAAAAGCTTTATCTAAACACAGAACTTCTACCATAAGCTTTATAGTAGGTTTAATTATTGCTGCAATATATTCTATAATAATTGGGCCAACCTCATTAGAAATCCCAAAAGCTCCTCTAAGTATAGCTACATTTAATATTCTAGGCTTTTTATTAGGTGTTTTTATTATTTATATGTTACATAAATTACAAAAAAATAAAAAAAAGAATACTCATTAAATGTTTATTCACCCTTATGTATAGATGGTGAATATATATACAAATATCCTTGACTATTTTGCATATTTATGAGATAAAGATAATAGTAAATGCATAAAGGATATAATTAATATACAATGAGTGAAAAAAACACAAAATCAAATCAAAAAAAGAAAAACACTCCTACAATCCAAATGACGGATGGGGTTTTAATTCCAAACAAAAATAATGGAAAATTAATGAATAGTTGGAGAATAACATTCTTTTTAGCTATAATTACATTATCCTCTTTAATTATTTTTTTCCCAGATCCATACAAAGATATATTCTTAGTATGTATACAAGGAACGCCAGTAACATTTCAATGTACAATCTTTGCAATTCTTGGAGCTGTATTAATTGGAACAATTACAGGATTAGGCTCTGTTTCAAAACATAGCATAATCAATATGATAAGCGGTGTTTATGTAGAGCTAATAAGAGGTATACCTCTATTAGTACAATTGATATTTATTTACTACGCGCTTGGTAGATTTTTTCATTTAAGCGGAATCAGTGCAGCAGTAATATCACTAGCTATTTGTTTTGGTGCATATATGGGCGAAATTGTTAGAGCTGGTATTCAAGCAATACCAAAAGGCCAAATGGAAGCTGCAATAGCATTAGGATTATCACGTTATCAAGCATTTAGATATGTAATCCTTCCTCAAACTCTAAAAGTTGTATTACCTGCTGTAGGTAATGAGTTTATTAGTATGTTAAAAGATTCTTCTCTAGTATCTGTTATAGCACTAAGTGATATATTAAGAAGAGGAAAAGAATATATATCTAGAACTTTTTTATCCTTAGAGACAATGCTAGTAGTAGCATTAATATATTTAATTATTACTTTAATATTATCTAGATTAGTTGGAAAATTAGAAGAAAGGATGAATGATAATGCCTAATATAACAATCAAAAATCTTGAAAAAACCTTTATAACAAACAATGGTAATAAAGTAAAAGCAGTTGATAATGCATCATTAGATGTAAAAAAAGGTGAAGTAGTAGTAGTAATAGGACCTTCTGGAAGTGGAAAGTCAACACTATTGAGATGTGTAAATAAATTAGAAATTCCAACAGGTGGATCAATTTTAGTTGATGGAATTGATACTACAAAAAATTCTACAGATATAAGAAAAATCCGTGAAGAAGTCGGAATGGTTTTCCAATCTTTTAATCTCTTTCCTCATTTATCAGTTATGGAAAATATTACACTAGCCCCTATGAAAGTAAAAGGTATAAAAAAAGCAGAAGCAAATAAAATAGCTATAGAACTTCTTGAAAAAGTTGGATTAAAAGAAAAGGCTACCTCCTATCCAAACCAACTCTCAGGAGGACAACAACAAAGAGTTGCAATAGCAAGATCATTAGCCATGAGACCTGATATAATGCTATTTGATGAACCAACGAGTGCTCTCGATCCTGAAATGATTAAAGAAGTTTTAGATGTTATGCTAGATTTAGCAAATAGTGGAATGACAATGCTTTTAGTAACTCATGAAATGGGATTCGCAAGAGCCGCTGCAACAAAAGTTGTGTTTATGGATGAAGGAAAAGTTATTGAAGTTGGAACGCCAACTCAAATCTTTGACAATCCCCAAAATAACAGAACAAAAACCTTTTTAGAGCATATATTATAATAGAAATTTGTTATAACGACTTAAATTAAATATATATAAACAAATTTGTTGGTATTATTTTTTTTAATGAAAAAACTACTTCTATAACAAATATATCATTTTATTTATATACAGAGTTAGAAATTATAGTTTATAGATATAAATCAATTATTATATCTATATTTAATATTAACATAAGTTTTAACAATTTTTATATTTACAAATAAGTCTTTTTACAATTACAATACTAGTATATTAAAATTGTCTACTAGAGTATTAACTCTCTTTTAATTATCACTCTGGGTATTCCTTTATTTATATAATGGAATACCCTTTTTAAATGGATTGTAATTTTAAAATATTAAGTATAAATTATTATAATAAGAGGTAAAAATGGAAAATCAAAAAAATTGGCTTGAGAGAAAAATCACTCTACCAGAATTATTACACCCTGAAGCTGAGAGAGAAAATTCTATATCACACGCTATTGCAGCAGGATTTTCAGTTATCGGATTTATATATATAATAATAAATTTAAATAAAATAGAAAACAATAACTTGAAAATAGGCCTTGTGATATTTGCATTAACAAATTTTTTATTATACTTTGCAAGTTCACTATACCATGGCTTAGCGAAAAACAATTGGAAAAGAATTTGTCGTATATTAGATCACAGCAATATATATTTTTTAATAGCTGGAACATATACACCACTTTTACTTTTTGTAAATACTCAAAAAACAATAACATTATTCTATATTTTATGGATTATTGCAGCTTTAGGAGTTGGCTTTACTCTTATATTTTGGGCTAAATTAAAACCTTTACATGTAATTTTATATATTATAATGGGTTGGATTCTTGTATTTTTTTGGAATGACATTATTCCATACTTACCAAAAGGATTATTAAAATATATAATAAGTGGTGGCTTATTGTATACATTAGGTGTAATTTTTTATGGATTTAAAAAAATACCTCATGGTCATTTAATATGGCATATTTTTTGTATTGCAGGAAGTTTATCTTTTTATATAGGAATTCTTATATATTTAATATAAAAACAAAAAAAATCTCTTAAGTAATAAAAAATATTTACTTAAGAGATTTCTTTTTCTAAAAATATAAAAAGTATTATTCACTAATCAATTCAATTATAGCCTTTTCTAATATTTCTTTTGAAACCATTCCTTGGTATCCATTAATAGCTTCACCTTTCTTATTTAATAATATAGTGGTTGGAAGACTATTTGATTTAAACAAATATGAAATATAACCTGGATCTATTACACAAATGGTATCATCATTAAAATATTCATCAGCAAAAGCATTTAGCTTTTCCTCAGTTTCCCTTTCACCATCAAATGAATCAAAGAATATAAATACTACATCATCTTTATATTTTTCACTTAATTCAATAAAATGAGGCATTTCTTGTTTACAAGGTGGACACCATGAAGCAAAAGAATTAATTACAACAGGCTTTCCTAACTCAGCTAATTCCCAAAAAGTTGTTTCCTCTCCATTTAATAAGGTTAAAGGAATATCTGGCATAACATTTGTTACTTCTTGATCTTCTTGTTGTACTTCTTCTTGATCTTCTTGTTGTTTATTATCAATATTTTCAGATTCTAATTCTTTTTTTGAATCAACATCAATATTTTCTTTTTGTTTATCGACTTCTATACTACCACTATTTTCACTTTCTGTAGAAGCTTTTTGAATATCATCATCGTCAATTGTTGATGATATAGTTGGTTTATATGATGTATCAACTCCATTTTTGCTTAAAACACCGTACCCAACATAAGCTAAAACAAAAATTACTATAATAACTATAATTAAAATTAAACTATTTCTTTGATTTTTATTCATTTATTTCTCCATTAATTATTCAAATAAGATCGCAGGCGAATACCCTAAAACCATTAATATTCCCATCATTAACAATAAAACACCACTAATTGCAGTAACTATTTTGTAATGTTTTTTTATAAAGGCAAAAGCACCTTCTAATTGTTTTAACAATAGTGCTGACAAAAAGAATGGAATTGCTAATCCAAGAGAATAAGATAAAAGTGTAAATATCCCCTTATATAGTGTATCTGTATTTGCAGCAAGCATTAAAGCAGAGCCTAAGAAAGGTCCAGTACAAGGAGACCAACCGACAGCAAAAACAATACCAAAGACAAAAGACGAAAAGTAATTTATGGATTTTACTTTGAAATTAAATTTATAAGTATTTTCTAAAAATGGTAACATTTTCAAGCCTAAAAAACTTAGAGCAAAAATAATTACAATAACACCACCTACTCGATTTATAGTATCAAGGTGTTCACTTAAATATTGACCTAAAAAACTTGCACTAGCACCTAAAGTTGCAAATAATGCGCTAAAGCCTACAATGAAAAAAACAGAATTCCATAACAATCTATTTCTATCAATTTCATTATTGTCTTTAGTTGCTATACCTCCTGCTAAATAACCAATGTATAAAGGTATCATTGGTAATACACAGGGGCTAATAAAACTTAATAATCCTTCTAATAATGCTGTAATATATGCCATAGATAAATATTACATTTAAAAATAAAAATGTTAAGTAACTTTATCACTATATATTTTATATAATATATAAATACAACTAATCTACATATACACTACATAATATTTTGTATAGTATTTATAAATTCATTAATAAATTA
>Ga0102926_1001293_pt1 | contig 14796 bp, 8 predicted proteins | sample SalPonR1_A_D2_MG_FD_78173 | JGI IMG/M metagenome (GOLD analysis project Ga0102926, IMG submission 78173) | Salt pond soil microbial communities from South San Francisco under conditions of wetland restoration - Salt Pond MetaG R1_A_D2_MG | ecosystem: Environmental > Aquatic > Marine > Intertidal...
AATAATTTATTTGATCCTTTTTATGAAATTCCTTCGATTAATTTTGCACCTAAAAATGTGTTAGAAAAATCATATACAATTATTTCAGGAGATACAAAAATTGGATTTACTCAATTTTTAAAGCAGCTAAACTATCCAAAATTTATAAAAGTTCTTAATGTTGATTCTATTGAAAAAAAAGCTACAAATTTTGAAAACAATTGTAAGCTATTGAGTTTTGACAACACACAAGAATTGCAGAATAATTTATTTAGAAAAGTAAAACAATTATTAGATGATAATGTTTATTGTAGAGATATAGCAATTACATTATGCAATTTTGATAATGATATTCAAGATATTGAAGATAAAGCTAAAAGATTTGATATACCAATTTCTAAGGCAAAAGGATATAATTTATTAAAATATCCAGGAGGTAAGTATTTAAGCTACCTCTCTCACTTGTATGATAATAATTTTTCAATTGAGGATATGAAAAGTTTTTTTCTTGATAGATCTTTCCCTTTTAAAGATTTTTCATTAAATAGAGAACTAATTAGATATGCAATTGATGCTAATATTGATCATGGAAGTAAAGAAATAGAAAAAGATTATTGGTCTAAAAGACTTGTTAAAAACCCAAAATTAAATGAATTTTATTGGAAATTTAAAAATATTATTATTAGTATTAATACAATTAATAATATTGCAGCTTTAAAAAAAGCTTTACATACTTTAGAAAATTTATTATTTGTTGAGGACTTAGGGTGGAAAGGAAGTAGTGGAGAAGATAGTTATAGTTTTGCAATGGATAAGCTAGAGACTTTAAAAAAATCCATGAATGCTTGTAACATTGATAAGACAAATCAAATATTTAAAGTTTATATTAGAATGATCGAAAAAGAAAATTATGTTGAACAAGGTCACAGAGATGGTATTAAGATATATGAATATCCCCTTTCAGCTTCATTAGATATACCATATCATTTTATTGTAGATATAAATTCTAAAACTAGTGAGGTTGTTGATAAACCTTTGTTTATTTTACCCCCCAATATTGAAGATCAAAATATAAGAGAAGAAGAAGATATTACGAATAATGTAATAAATGATTATTGTTTAAACAGTGGAATATCCTTATTTTTGTTTAGTTATACTACATATGAAGGAGCTCAACTTGCACCATCTATATTTATGGAGAAAAATAGTATTTATAAAGCTAATTTTTCAATAAAGAACAAACCTTATATTAATGAAATAAGTTTATGGAATAAAGAAAATAAAAAAGAAGATTTAAATTTAACTCATTTTCAAGCAAAAGCTTTTGAATTTGCAAGTAATAATGTTTTAAAATTTGATCAAAATGGATTTGTAAACCATAATATCGAAAGTGAAATCAATGATTTTCTATTAGATAAAATTAGAACTCAAGATAAGTTTAAAATCTTAAAATTCTCTTCAACAAGTATTAATCTATTTAAGAAATGTCCTTATGCTTTTGCAATAAAATATTTGTTTAAGGTTCAAAAAAATGAGTATAATGTTAATCAATATGATGCTATGCAAATTGGGACAATAATACATAGTATATTTGAGACTTTTTTTAAAAAAGTTATGAAAGAAGATAGGCAGTTTTATAGTTCAAAATATAATGAATATGTAAAAATTTTTGACGAAATTAAAAATCAAAAATTAAATGAGTATTTTATAGGAGAGCTTTCTCCCCCCATTTCAACTCAAATTTATATAAAAGATAAATTGAAGAATTTAGCTAGTGAGTTTCTTTCTGTTGAAGTTAAGGAATTTGATACTTATAAATCAATTGAAATGGAAAAAAGTTATAAATCTTGTGAGGAAATAGAGATTAATGATAAATCTTATTTTTATGCCTTGAATGGGAAAATAGATAGAGTAATCAATCTTAATAATGGTAATTATGCTATCGTTGATTACAAAAGTGGAAAAGCTCCTGTATCAAAAACTTGGCATAAAAAGGCATATAAAGCAGGAGTTTCTGAATTGCCAGATTACCAATTTGCTTGTTATAAAAAGTTTTTAAATAAAGAAAAGATGAATGTTTCAAGAGCTACATATTATTCTGTTGCAGCTTCTTCGTATTGTGATATGTGGAATGATAGTGTTTTAGAAGATCAAACTTTGATTGATAATCTATTTGATAATTTAATTAGTGATATAATTTCACAAATATTAAAGGGAGATTTTAGAGCAACTCCTTCAAAAGAAAATTGTGAACATTGCGATTATAGACAAGTTTGTAGAAAGAGGTATTCAACAAAATGATAAAACAATTAGAAATAGAAAAGTTATTGAAAAAAAAACATAATTTAAATTCTGAACAAAGAGAGGCTGTTGAATGCTTTGAAAATTGTGTAGTAAAAGCAGGAGCTGGTGCTGGGAAAACAACTGTTTTATCTTATAGATTTATAAACTTAATTATAAATAATAAAGCAAATTGTGATGAAATTTTAACTTTAACCTTTACAAAAAAAGCTGCAGCTGAAATGTATGAAAGAATTTATAAACAAATGCTTTCAATTAAAGATAAATCACCTTTGCTAGAAAAACAGTTTTCTGTGTTTAATAAAACTACAATTTCCACTATAGATTCATTTTGTAATCAAATAGTAAAGCAAGATTGTATAAGATATGGTATTCCTAGTGATTTTGTAATAGATAATGTTAAAGCAGATGAAATTAGCAAAAGATGTGCTCAAGAATTAATTGAAAATGATAATATTCATAAAGGGTTTGAATTTTTATCTAAAGCATATTATCCAAATGATTTAATAGATGATATTATTGTGAAACTAGCAACATCAAGTTTTTATTATCCTTTAAAATTTGACAAAGAATATTTATATGATGAATGTTTTACTTTTATTGAAAATCAAATAAAAGAGAAAGAAGAAGGATTGTTTAATGTGTTATCAATTTTAAGTGACACTTCTTTTAATAATTTAACTTCAAGCATGAAAAAAACTTTAGATTCAATAAAAGAATTCAAAGAAAATTTATTAAAGTGTGATAAAGGCTCTCAAAAGTTTTATGATTTATTAAATTCTATGAAATTTAATACACCTAAAAAGTCAAAAAAAAATCCTATAACTGAAGAAATTGTTGAGAATTGTAAATTAGTAAAAGAATATATAAGTGATTTACAATCTTTGATGTTTATAAATTCTAATAATTATATTGAAGAAGTAGTAGACGCTTTGGATATATTAAAAGATAAAATATTTATAGAGAAAAGAAAACTTGGCGTTTTAACTTTTAGTGATATATCACATCTTGCTGTTGATATTTTGTTAAATAATAAAAAAATTCGTAAATTATATAAAGAAAAATTTAAATATATTATGGTTGATGAATTTCAAGATAATAATCAATTGCAAAAAGATTTAACTTATTTATTGAGTGAAAAAAAAGAATTATTATTAGATTGTATACCTGATATATCATCTTTAGAAAAACGTAAATTATTTTTTGTTGGAGATGAAAAACAAAGTATTTACAAATTTAGAGATGCCGATGTATCCGTTTTTAAGGCTCTTGCTACAGAGATAGAAAACTCTGGTGGAAAAGTTATAAATTTAAAAACTAATTATCGAAGTGAGCCTAAGTTAATTAAATATTTCAATGATTCTTTTAATAAAGTTTTTAGCAATCCTAAAAATGATTTTGAAGCAGTTTTTGAACCTTTAGAATATAGAGATGAAACAAAAAACATTAATCCTAAAATTGAGCTTTATATAAAAGATGAAGAGAGTAGCTCTTTAATTTCTCAAGAAGAAGAAAGAGCATCATCTGCTGCTTGTGAGGCAACAAAAATTGCTAAAATAATTACTAAAATGTTAAATAGTGATGAATATTTAATTAGTGATAGCGCAAATAATTTAAAAAGGCCTAGTGTAAATGATATAGCAATTCTCCTTCGAACAAAGACACATCAAATTGAGTATGAAAAAGCATTAAGAGCTAAAAATATTCCATTTATTATTCAAGATAATAAGGCATATCCTTTAGAAGCTTTATCAAATGATTTATACAATATGTTACAATTATTAATTTATCCTGATGATAAATTAGCATATATTAGTGTCCTTAAAGGTCCTTTTGGAGCTATTAGTGAAAAATCTATTGTTTCAATAATAGACAATTATGATTGTGAAAATCTATTTAATAGTGATTTAAATATAGATGAAGATGAAAAAATTAAATTAATTGGTGTTGAAAAGATTTTTAATAATTTGATTGAACTTTCGAAAAAAAATGATATTGCATTTCTTTTAAATTATTTATGGTGGGAAGCAGGGTTAAGATATTATTATATTTGTGAACCAAATTATCATCTTTACATAGATAATTTTGATTATCTATATAGGCTTGCAAAAAAGTATGATTCAAATCAAATTTCTTTGGCTATTTATTTAGATGAAATGAGAAATTCCTTAGGAGCAGCTTCAAAAGAGCAGGAAGTTTCTGTACTAAAAGAAAGTCCCTCTGGTGTTCAGATAATGACAATTCATAAATCAAAAGGATTAGAATTCCCTATAGTTATTGTTGCAAACATTGGATCAGTTCCTTCCTCAAATAAAGTGTCATATTCTATAGAACATAACATTCCTATTCCAAAACATTGTATTTCCATCGATAAAAAAACTAGATTGGAAAAATATGATAGTGTTTATATTGAAAGAGCAAAAGCAATAAGAAAAGAAAAAGATATTGCTGAATTAAAAAGAGTTTTATATGTGGCTTTAACTAGAGCTCAAATACATTTAATAATGAGTGCTACTATAAAAACATCAATTGAAAATGAAGTTTTAAATAATGATAATAAATCATTGTTAACTATGATTTATAATGCTTCAATTGATGATAATATGAATATTAATCCATTATTAGAAATTAAAGATATTGAAACAGTCAGTGCTTATGAAAATTATGTGAGAGTTGAAAACAAACCCATTGTTAAAAGAGCTCAATATAAAAATAATCAAAAATATTATCTAAAGTCATATCCACAATATAATACAAAGCAAAAAAATGTTGGGGTTACTACTTTTTTTGAGCATAAGGATGATGGAAATTTTGAAAAAGGAGCTCCTTTATCTAGTTCAAATGTAGATGAGTTATTAAATAAATTAAGTGAGGATAATGAAGATGTTTTTACTGATTTTGGTAGATTATGCCATCTATATACTCAATTTTTAATATTAGGGGAGCCTATTTTAAATTTAGATAATGAGAAAGTACTTTCAAAAGGATCTTCTTTATCAAAGTTAAGTAAAACTCAAATTAGTTTAATTGAAAATGAAGCAATTCGTTTTGCAAAAGAATTTATAGATAGTAATTTTTATAATACAAAAGTAAAAAACAATGAATGTAGATGTGAAGTTGGGTTTTTTTCAAAAGTTGAGCAGGATAATGGAGAGGTACTTGTATTTGAAGGTTTTATTGATTTACTTGTAAAGGATGAGAAAGGAGATTATTTAGTAGTTGATTTTAAAACAGATAAAGTAAAAAATCCTAATATTCATAAAAAACAAATAGAAACATATACTACAGCTGTTAAGAGGTTGAATCCTAACAGCTCTGTAGCGGGGTGTATAGTTTATCTTAGAGATAAAGATAAAGAATATTATTATTAATTTGACAAACCTTTAATTTCAATTGCACTAAATCCGTTATTTATCCATAATGGTGCTTCATTGAATGCTTTTTGTACTAGTATTAATAATTGTTCTACATTTGCATTTTCATAATCAGGAAATCTTGTTGCTAAGAAAAAATGCCTAATAACATTAGGGGAGTTATCACCACAACTATTAACATATCTATTAAAAATTATTTTGAACCTTCTCATATCATCCTTATATTTTCCACCGATATTTATGTAATAATTTTCTAATAATTTATAATTTTCAGTTTCTTTTACATAGCTAATATCAAGATATTTTAATAGATCTGATTTTTTTAAAACTAAAAATTTCTTTTGATTTTGTGAGTTTTTTATTTTTGAATAACAATATTCTGTTATTAAATTAGTATCTATTGGTGCAATGCTACTCTCATTATTTTTGTTATTTTTGTAATTATTAAAACCTTCTTTATCAATTAACTTTATTGTTTCATCTTTAAATAAATCAAAACTCCAATCATAAATTCTATCAGTAACTAGATGCTTATTAAAATAAAAAATGTTACTCTCTTCATGAAAATTCATTAGTAATGTATCTAGTTCGTCTCTAGTTATTTTTATTTCTTTATAATAAAGTTTAAAAAGTTTGTGAAAATTTTTTAAAGATATAACTCCATAAAAATTGGTTGAAGCTTGTGCTAATTGATTAATTTTATCAAAGGTTTCTTTTGTTAAATTATCTAAAGAAGAAATTGCTCTATCAATCCAAGAGAATTTTATTCTTTCATTTCTATTTCTTCCATAACATAGCCAGGAGGATTGATTATATATTGCACTTATTATTAGAGCTTCTAATTCAATATCCCATGTTGGTAATTTAAAAGGTTCAAGTAAAAATTTTGTAATAGAACATTTTGATATAATTTTATGAGTGTTAACATAATTTGAAAATCTAAATGCAAATAATTGTCTATTTTCTACTAAATCTTTATTAATTGTGCAACAATAGTTGAATAAGTTTTGAGCTTTTTCACAAAGGGGTAAGTTATATGTATCGACATAATCTTTAATGCAATTCCAATCAATTATATCCCATTGTTTATATTCATCTTTTGCTTTTAATACTTCATCTGTTCTATCATAAGTGATGTCAAAATAAATTATTTTTAAAACTTCATCTTTTACAATATATTCAGAACTTTCTGTTTCTCTTAATACTTTATGAATTGAAACAGCTTTTACGCCTTTTAAATCAGGATGAATTTTATTTGTAATTGATTTTAATTCCACAGCCCCAAATCTATTTACAATAGCTTTAGCAGCGATATCAATAGCACTTAATTGTTGATTATTCATTATTTCTCCTTGGTTTATTATTATATATTTTAATTACTGTATTTATTTAATAAAGAATCAACTGCTTTTTTCACTTGATTCATAGCATTTTCTAAATCTTTGAGGCTTGTTCCATAGTTGAACCTTACATATCCTTTATATTCTTCATCTCCAAACCAGGTTCCATCATTTAAACAAATATTTGCTCTATTTGCAAAAAACATTGATGTTAAACCCGTTTGGGAATTAATAGTTTGTTTATATAAACTAGGATTATCTTTTGCGTCTTTTTCAATATAAGATAGCAATTCTCTACAATCCCAAAAACAAATGAAAGAGGCTTCTGCTTTTAAGGGTTTTATGTATTTAACATTATTTTTCATAAATTGTTCAACAAATCTAGCATTTCTTTCAAGTATTTCTATTGCTTGCATTAACCACTCATAGCCACTATTATAAGCTGCACGAGCTATTGTTGTTGAAAAGTAGGGAGACGAACTACAATGTAGAGCTCTTCTAAATTTATCAAATTTATTTTTAATTTCTAAATCATTAAATAGAGAAACTGAGAAAAATTCTCCTGCTATATTAAAAGTTTTTGAAGGAGCCATCGTTACCATTGTTTTTGTATTTTTTTCTTTTGCAACATCAATAAAACTTGTAAAATTATAATCTTTAAAAACTAAATCTGCATGTATCTCGTCACTTATTACAAATACATCGTATTTATTTGCAATATCACAAATTTTAGATAAAGTTTCTTTAGTATATACTTTTGCACTAGGATTGTGGGGAGAGCAAAGAATAAAGACTTTAGCTTTTTTACATAAATCTTCAAAAGTTGAAAAATCAAATTCAAAAGAATGTTCTGTTCTTTTTAATTTCCACGGTAATACTTTAAAGTTGTTATCCTTTACAATATTTATAAATGGTTTATAAGACGGAAAAGGAATTATGATACCATCATTTTCTTTGCATATTACATTTAGCATAGTAGCTATAGCATTTAATACCCCTTGGCATAGAGAAATATGAGATTCATTAATGTTTAGATTATGTCTTTTTTTTACAAAACTGATAAAAGATTTTTTTATATCAGTATAAGAAGAGTATCCATATGTTTCGTAACTAACTAATTCTTTAGCAGCTTGAGTAATTTCATCAGCTGCTTTAAATTCCATATCTGCAACCCAATATGGTTTAGCGTCTTCATTGTTACAAAACATTTTTATTAGTTCTTTATTCCATTTGATACAAGATGTTTTATTTCTTTGAGCAAGATTTTCAAAATCATATTTCATTTTTATTAACTCCTATATTTGTGATAATAATATCCCTTAGGGTTTTTATATTTCTTTGTTTTGTTATTCTTTTTAAGAATTGCATCTTGCGGACAATTATTTATACAAGCGCTACATGCATAACAATTATCATGGAATATGGGTTTGCCATTTTCCATAGTAATATTATTAGAAGGGCAACAAGTATAGCAAAGATTACAACTATTACATTTATCACTTACAATAAAGTCTTCACTGAAATGGCGAGTATAATATTTTATAAATAAATATGTAATATTTGTAAAACTTCTTGTAAATAATTTGAATTTAGGGAATTTAAACTTTTCTTCTTTTATATCATTAATTATTAAATCAATAGTATTATTAGCTTTATTATAAATTTGTTGGTATTCTTCATCTGTTTTTAAATGTATTAAATTATTAGGCATAGCAACATTATTAGAATAGGAAGTAGCAACTCCATAGTCTTTTAATATCTTTTCAAATCTAATATGAGTCCAACCTGGTGATTTTGATCCAGCGGTAGTAACTAAATATACATATTTTAGATTAGTGAAATCTTTTATTTTTGAAAAAACTTCTCTAATTTTATTTTCAATAAAAATAGGTTCTCTTTTAACATACACAGGGAAAATAAAACCTAATCTCTCTGGTAATTCAAATTTATCATCTAATTCATTTACCATAATAATGCTATTATGATTTTGTGATTTTGCTATTTTTTTTGCAACATAATAACTATTTCCAGTTCCTGAAAAGCAAATAATACTATCTCTCATTTTTATCCTTTTTTATAAATTCTTTAATTTTTCTAATAGTTCTACCATATCATTATTATTCAAATTTAAATTTGTAACAAGGCGAACATAAGATCCTTCTGTGTTTGCTAGTATATTATTGTTTTTTAATTTTAAAATAGTTTCTTCTGCACTTTTGTTCTTTTCATTAAAAAAAATTATGTTTGTTGAAGTTTTTCCATGGGTAATAATATTTTTATTATTGCATAAAGTGTTTTTTATGTCTTTTGCTCTTTGATGGTCTATCTCCAATCTCTCTATATTATTATTTAAAGCATATATACCAGCTGCAGCCATAAATCCAATTTGTCGCATACCACTACCTAGCATTTTCCTATACCTTTTTGCCTCTTCTATAAATTCTTTAGTACCACAAAGCATTGATCCCATTGGAGCGCCAAGTCCTTTAGAAAGACAGAAAGTAATTGTATCACAATATTTTGTAATCTCGCTTACTTTTATGTTTTGAGCAATGCTAGCATTAAACAATCTAGCACCATCCATATGAACTTTTAAATTATTTTTATTTGCTAAATTTTTTATTTCTTTTAAATTTGAAATGGGATATGGTTCTCCACCAATTGTGTTTTCAACTTCTAAAATGCTAGTTCTTGCCATATCATATATACCTTTTTGTTTTATTAAAGGTGAAAAGTCTTTTGCATCTAAAATTCCAAAATCTTTATTTATAGTAATAGGTAAGATTGAAGCTATAAAACTGCAAGCGCCAATTTCGTGTTGGACAATATGAGAATTAGCGGCACAAATTACTTCTGTGCTAGGTCCCCCATTAATAAGTAGAGATAGTAAGTTTCCCATAGATCCTGATGGAACAAATAAGGAAGCTTCTTTATTTGTAATATCTGCTGCCATTTCTTGAAGTTTGTTAGTAGATAAATCTTCATTATATACATCATCACCGACCTCAGCTTCATAAATCGCTTTTCTCATTTCGTTTGATGGAAGGGAAATTGTATCACTTCTTAAATCTAAATATTTCATATATTCACCTTTAAATCATTAATTAAGTCAAAAAATGTAGGAAATGTTACACTTACTGCATCGATATCATCAATAATAATAGGGTTATCAGCATATAAACCAGCAATTGCCATTGCCATAATTATTCTATGATCATCATAACCTTTTACATGAGCTCCATTTATTGCACCTCTACCATAGATTTCAATTCCATCATCTAATTCTTTAGTTTTAACACCAAGTCTATTTAAATTCTTATTCATAGTTTCGATTCTATCTGTTTCTTTTAATCTTGCTTGAGGTACATCATTAAAAACAACCTTTTCTTTAGAATATGCACCAACTATACAAAGAGCTGGAAGTGCATCAGGCATAGAATTAAGAGAAAAAGTACCACCTTTTAATTCTTTTGGTCCTATAACTTCTACCCCATTTTTTATCCAATTAATTGTACAACCCATTTTTTCTAATATGTCTAAAGTATGTTTATCGCCTTGGGAGTCATTTTTGTTTAAACCTAATATTTTAATTGCAGTTTTTCCTATTGCAGCTAATGCAAAAAAGAATGTTGCACTTGAATAATCTCCATTTATTGATGTATTAATTGGTGTAAAATTTTGATTACCTTTAACCTTTGAATGTTGTAAATCTTCGCTTATATTATATGATAATTTTTGTTCACTCATCCAATCAAGAGTTAGCTTGACATAAGGTTTTTCATACAATAAAGGAGTTATGATTTCAACATCGCATTTTGCAAAAACTGATGCTAATAACAAAGAGGAGAGATATTGTGATGTTGGACAATCAATTGTAGTTTTACTTTTTGTTATTGGCCCTTTTATTGTAAAAGGAGGATAATTAGTATCACTTACAAAACATCCTAAATCTCTGTAAGCTTGTAATAATGCTCCAACAGGTCTACTTTTTAATGATTTATCTCCACTAAAAGTAATTTCTGTTTCAAGAGAAGCTGCTAATCCTAGCAGTAAATAAAGAGTTGTACCACTATTTTCACAATCAATTGTAATTGGAGTATCAACTTTTGATAGATTTGTTGAATCAATTTTTATCATATTTTTATTTAATTCAATCTTTGCACCTAAGCTTTTACAAGCTTTTATGCAACTCAATGTATCATTAGACAATAGGGCATTGTTAATTATGCTTTTATTTTTTGCAAAAGTAGCAATTAATAATGCTCTAATTGTTTGACTCTTTGAACTAGGAATTGTAATTGTTCCTAGAGTTTTAGAAGGTGTAATTCTTTTTTCCATAGAGAAAATATAAACTAAATGAATACATAAGTCTATAAAAAACACTCCCCAAAATTGAGGAGTGATAAAATATATAATTATATACTATTATTTTTTATAGATAGTTTTTAGTGGATGGTAGTCCATTGTATTTGTGTACCAACCGCCCCAAACATCTGTATCAATCATGTTTGTTGTGATATAGAAGTATAGTGGCATAATAGCAGCATCTTCATTAACCATGATATCTTCAGCAGTTCTTAGAGCACCTAGTCTATCAACAGGATCAGCAATTGTAGCAGCTTCTTTTACAAGGAAAGCATATGTTTCATTGTTATATCTACCACCATTCATTGCAGAACCAGGTAAGAACATATCTAAGAATGTATTAGGATCTTGATAATCTCCAACCCAACCAGCTCTTGAAATTTCAAAATCACCAGCATTTCTATCAGATAGGTAAGTTCCCCATTCTTTATTTACTAGTTCAATATTAATATTTAATTTGTTTTTCAATTCTTGTTGGATATATTCAGCAATTTGTTTGTGACCTTCACTAGTGTTGTAAAGAACAGTTAGAGTAGGACAACCAATACCGTTTGGATAACCAGCTTCTCTTAAGTATTCACGAGCCATTTCAGTAGCTTCATCTACATCTTCGAATGGGAATTCAAGTGCATCATAACCAGCCATATCAGGTACAATACCCCAAGCAGGAATTTGTCCAGCTTTTGTAACACCTTCAACAAGTGCTTCTCTATCTACTGCATAAGAAATAGCTTTTCTTAAATTAACGTTATCTAAAGGAGCATTTTCTGTTTGGAATACATAATAATAAGTAGCTAATTGAGGAGAAGCTTTATAATCATCTTTCATTTGAGCTGAACTTAATTTATCAGTTGGAACGTTTGTTAACCAGTCAATTTGGCCATCTAAGTACATATTGTAGTTAGTATTTTCATCATCTGATGATAAGAATTCTAATGTATCAATTTGTACTGAATCTGCATCCCAATATGTTTCATTTGGAGTACAAACAATTTTAGATTGTGGGATTCTTTCTTTTAGAGTGAAAGGACCGTTACCAATGAAGTTTTCAGGTTGTGTCCATTGATCACCATATTTTTCAATAGCATGTTGAGGAACAACTGCAAATGAATAGTGTTCTAGAGCACCAATTGCATAAGGAAGAGGTCCAATTAAGTCCATTTGGAAAGTCTTATCATCAAGAGCTCTAATTCCAACATCTTCTGCACTACCTGTACCGTCATTAAATGCTTGAGCACCTTCTAAGAACATACATGGGAACCATGCATATGGAGAAGCTGTTGCAGGATCTAATTCTCTTAACCAAGAATAAACTACATCGTTTGCTGTGATAGCAACGCCATCAGACCAAACTGCATCTCTTAAATGGAATGTATATTGTGTGCCATCTTCGTTTGCTTCCCAAGATTTAGCTAAACCAGGAACTGGTGCTGCTGTTTTAGGATCGATAGATGTTAAACCTTCAAATAATGCCATTAAAATTCTGTGTTCAGGAACACCTTGAACTTTAGCTGGATCTAATGATTGAGGTTCTGCACCATTAGAAATCACGAATTTTACGCCTTCGTCTTCAGCTTCAGCTTCTTCTACAACAGCTTCGACTTTAGTTTCTTCAACTTTTGGTTCTTCGGCTTTTGCAGGTTCTTCTGCTTTAGTTTCTACAGTTTTTTCAGTAGTAGCTGCTGCAGGAGTAGTTGCTTCTGCAGTTTCTTCTTTTTTGCCACCACAAGAAACTAATACAGTAGCTAATAGCAATAAGCTAAGAGTAATAGATAATGTCTTTTTCATAGATTATCTCCTTGTAGATTTGTTAAATATTCTCTATTCTTTTGAAATATTTTATTTATATTATATCATAATATATATAGAATAGTAAACGATGTATTATTGATTACGTCAAGTAGAAATATTAAAAAACATAAACTTATGTTATTATAATCACACTATTGTGGTAATCTTAACATAAAAAAAGGATAGCTATATGAAATATCATTTTAAGGATACTAAAGAGAAGTTAATATATAGAAATAGTTTTATGTCAAAAATCATTAGCTTAGCTTTTTTCCTTTTTTTTAGTTGGGGTATAATAGATTCGTTATTGAGAGGCGATTCTATTTCTTCATTAAGCATACCAATTATATTAGATTTAATTGCATTGATTGGTATTTTATTTGTAGATCGATGGATAGTTGATAAAAATAATGTAAGTTTAAAATATGAATTTGGAGTTTATCCAATTGTTTCAATAAAAAAATATGATGCAAATGAAATAAATAAAATAGCCCTTACTCATTTTGTTAAAGGGAGTTTTGATGAAAATGTTGATTACAAGAAAAAGCATAGAGTCTATAGAGCACAAGTTAGGTTTTCAATAATTTTGAAAAATGAGGAAAAAGTAGATGTTGAAGTTATTGATGAGAAAAAAAGCGGAGGAACATGTGAAAGAGCTGCTTTACTTTTTAGTACAGCATTAAACATTCCATTAACAAAAGATCGTGAAAGAGATTTAGATTTAGATGTTGGATTAAAAGATATAAATAGATTTAGAGATTAGTTAAAACTGTATTATAATATCTATTTTTTTGATTTATTAAGTATTATATAGTTTTATTATTCTGTTAATAAAATTATTATTACTTATATGTATGTAATTTAAACAAGTTTTCTTTTATTTTAATTATATATTATTAGCTTAATGAATATTGAATAAACTTGTAATTTCTTGTAAAGTTCTTTAGTCTGTGAAAGAGTATAGATATCTTTTATGGTATTTATAGTGAATATATTTCACGGTATGAGGAAGAATATGACAAAATATATTATTAAACGTTTATTAGGTATGATTCCTACTTTGCTTATCATTATTACTTTAAGTTTTTTTATTGTTAGAATAGCTCCTGGTGGGCCTTTTGATGGTAAAAGGGCTTTGCCAGAAGAAGTTTTAGCGAATATTGAGGCTAAATATCATTTGGATGAGCCTGTATTACAGCAATATGCAAGATATCTTTTTGATGTTGTTAGAGGCGATTTAGGACCTTCTTATAAGTATGTCGACAATGATGTTAATTTCTACATTTTTACATCTTTGCCTAATTCAGCAGTGTTAGGATCAATTGCAATTTTAATTGCTTTATCGTTTGGTATTCTGTTTGGGATATTAGCAGCAGTTTATCAGAATTCGTGGATAGATTATCTGACAATGGGGATAGCCGTCTTAGGGATATCGATACCATTGTTTGTAATAGGACCTTTATTACAGTTAGTCTTTGCAATGAAGCTCCATTGGTTCCCTATATCTGGTTGGTATAGTACAGGAGAGGGGCTTTCTACAATAGTATTACCTGCTATTTCTTTATCTTTTATGTATTTTGCTACAATAGCTAGATTAACACGTTCTTCAATGTTAGAAACATTGAGAAGTGAATATATTCGAACAG
>Ga0102926_1001296_pt1 | contig 14765 bp, 15 predicted proteins | sample SalPonR1_A_D2_MG_FD_78173 | JGI IMG/M metagenome (GOLD analysis project Ga0102926, IMG submission 78173) | Salt pond soil microbial communities from South San Francisco under conditions of wetland restoration - Salt Pond MetaG R1_A_D2_MG | ecosystem: Environmental > Aquatic > Marine > Intertidal...
CCCTGCCCCCGGTGCCGCCCGACAGCGCGATGGGCGCGCTCATCCACCATATCACCGGCGGTGCCGACGCCAGGACATTCCAGCCGATGAACGTCAATTTCGGCCTGTTCCGCCCGGTCGACGGGCTCAAGGGCGGACGGCGCGGGCGGCGCGACCGCTACAAGGCCTATACCGACCGGGCCAAGGCGGCGTGGCAGGCCTGGCTCGCGCAAACGCGACTGGACGCCGACGTGGCGGTGTGATTTCGTATTGCGCATGTCCAGGACATTTCTCGACAAGGCCTACGCCCTCGAAACTCCCGAGGACACCCGCGCGCTCTATGATCGCTGGGCCGACAGCTATGACGACGAGATCGCGGCCAACGGGTATGCCACGCCGGGGCGTGTGGCCCGCGCACTGGCGGCGCAGGTCGGCGACCTCACCGCGCCGGTACTCGATTACGGCTGCGGCACGGGGCTGTCGGGCGAGGCGCTCAGGGCGTCGGGGTTCACGGTGATCGACGGCATGGATCCGAGCGGCGGGATGCTCGACGGCGCGCGCGAAAAGGGCGTTTACCGTACGCTCACTCTGCTTGATCTGGAAGACAGCGCGCCGGTGCCACCGGACACCTATGGTGCCATCGTCGCCGCCGGGGTGATCGGCGTGGGTGCCGCCCCTGCCGAGACGCTCGACATGCTTCTGAGAGCGCTGCCGCCGGACGGCCGCCTCGCGTTCAGCTTCAACGACCACGCGCTGGCCGATCCGCAATTCGAGGGGCGGCTTGCGCCGTGGATCGAGCGTGGCGACGCGCGGCTCCTCACCCGTGAACACGGGCCGCATCTGCCCGGCGCGGGGATCGGGGCCATGGTCTATGTCGTCGCCCGGACGTGAGCGTCGTCACACGGTTCGCTCCGTCCCCCACGGGGCCTTTGCACCTCGGCCATGCCTTCTCGGCGCTGCTGGCCCATGACCGGGCGCAGGCGGCGGGTGGCATATTTCACTTGCGGATCGACGATCTCGACCGGAGCCGTTGCCGCCCGGAATGGGAGGCTCAGATCTTTGACGACCTGCGCTGGCTCGGCCTGCGCTGGTCCTCCCCCGTGATGCGTCAGTCGGAGCGGATGGCGCGATACGTGGGGGCGTTGCAAGTTTTGTGGAATCAGGGGCTTCTATACCATTGTTCATGTACACGCGCCGATATCCGCGCCGCCGCATCGGCCCCGCAGGAGGGCGCGCCGTTGCACGGCCCAGACGGGGTGATCTATCCCGGTACCTGCCGCCCCGCGACGCCGCCCGGCGGCCCGATGCCCGGCGATGCGGTGCTGCGCCTCGACATGACGCGCGCCTGCAAAGCGGCGGGCAGCAGCCTGTCTTACATGGAAAAAGGCGAGCGAACCAACATCCGGGACATGCCCAGAACAGTGGGCGACGTGGTGCTCTCGCGCCGCGATATGGGGGCCTCCTATCACCTGTCGGTGGTGCTCGATGATGCCGATCAGGGCGTCACCCACGTGATCCGGGGCGCGGACCTCGCCCCGGCCACACAGATCCATGTCCTGCTTCAACGCCTTCTTGGCCTGCACACCCCCGCCTACGAGCACCACCGGCTGATTCGCGATGAGCATGGCAAGCGGCTGGCCAAGCGCGACGACGCCCGCGCCATCGCCACTTACCGCGCCGCCGGTGCCACACCTCGGGAGATCCGTACCATGGTGGAACTCTGAGCCTTCATCTTGCCGGAAATACTCAATCCGACCCCGCCATCGGTGCCATGATCTCGACCTCCTCGTTCCCGTGCAGCGCGGTGTAGAAGCACGACCGCCGGTTGGTGTGACAGGCCGGGCCGGTTTGCCGGATGAGCAGCAGCAGGCAATCGCGGTCGCAATCGACCCGCATCTCGACGAGCTCCTGCGTGTGGCCCGAGGTCTCGCCCTTGATCCAGAACGCCTGCCGCGAGCGGCTCCAATAGGTCACCCGCCCCGTCCCGAGCGTGCGCGCCACGGCTTCGGCGTTCATCCACGCCATCATCAGCACCTCGCCGGTCCCATGTTCCTGCGCGATCGCCGGGATGAGGCCGTTGGCATCGTATCGCAGCGTGGCGGGGTCGAAGGCCATGACAAAATCCTTTTGCATCCGGGGCACAGCCACCTATTTATGGGGCAACGGCACGGAGGGAAAGCCATGAGCGGCGAGTCGGACCTCATCAAGCTCTATTCCGGGCGCATCCTCGAACTGGCGGCGGATATCCCGCGCCACGGGCGGCTGGCTGATCCGCAGGCAACGGTGCGCCGCCGCGCGCCGCTTTGCGGCTCGACCGTGACGGTCGACCTCGGCTGCGACGGAGGTCGCGTGAGCGACTATGCCGCCGAGGTCAAGGCCTGCGCGCTGGGGCAGGCCGCGGCGAGCGTCGTTGGTGCCAACATCATCGGACGCACGCGCGACGAGGTAGCCGCCGCCCGCGACGCGCTGCGCGCGATGCTCAAGGAGGACGGGCCGACGCCGCCCGCGCCCTTCGATGGGCTGGAGGTGCTGCGCCCGGCGCGCGACTACAAGAACCGCCACGCCTCGATCCTGCTCACGCTCGAGGCCGCGACCGAGGCGCTGGACGAGATCGCCGCGCGCAGCCCCTGCGCCTGACATGTGACACCCGTCTCGCGCGATGGCGTCGCCGCGTGGGCGGCGCGCTGGCCGGGCGTTTTCAAGCTCCTTTCTCAGCCTCATGATCCGCGAGTGCCTCGCGCTGCCAGTGCTGGTCACACCCTGCCATGCGGAACGCCGAGGCCGAACAGCACCTGTCGCAGACCGGGGCGGGGCGTCTGTCCAACCAGAAAAAACCGCCGCGCGTTCCGGGAGAACGGCGGCGGGGAGTGGCCGGGCGCGGCCCTGTCGCGGACACCGGGGGCAAGAGGCGGCCCCCTACGGCTTGGGACAGGCAGGCGTCGGAGCCCGGTTCGGGACATTGGGCTCCACAGGGCCGCGCAACGGCAGGCAGAAACGAAACGGTCAGAAAAGCGCGGGCAGGTAGAGTGCGCCCACGAGCATGACGGCAAGGGCAAAGGCCCCCACGGCATCGGCGAGGATCGTGTCACCGGCGCGGGCGGCGGATGTTCTGATCTGCTGTATCATGCGGGCCTCCGATCTTATGTTGCCTGATTGTTCTCACATGAGCCCGGCATCTGTCAAGAACATAAATGGAACAAATAAGAACAAACGGTCACCCTACGGAGATCAGCCGGATCGCCTGGTCACGCTCCATCAGCCACAGCAGCACCCGCGCCGCCCGACCGCGTGGCGAGGCAAGCCCCGGGTCGTCCGACAGCAGCTTGCGCGCGTCGCTCTGCGCCACGGCCATGAGCGCGGCCTGGCTCTCGAGATCGGCCACGCGGAAGCGCGGAAGCCCCGATTGCGCGGTGCCGATGAGATCGCCCGCCCCGCGCATCTCCAGATCCACCTCGGCAATCCGAAAGCCGTCCTCGGTGGCGCGCATGGTCTCGAGCCGCTGCCGCCCGCCCTCCGACAGCGGCGGCTGGTACATCAGCAGGCAGGTCGAGGCCGCGCTGCCGCGCCCCACCCGCCCACGCAGCTGGTGGAGTTGCGCAAGGCCAAAGCTCTCGGCGCGCTCGATCACCATGATCGAGGCGTTGGGCACGTCCACGCCCACCTCGATCACCGTGGTGGCCACCAGCACCGCCGTCTCGCCGCACTGAAAGCGCGCCATCGCGGCGTCTTTGTCCTCGGGCGGCATCTGGCCGTGCACCAGCCCCACGCGCCCCTCGCCCAGTGCCGCGCGCAGGCGGCGGAAGCGTTCCTGCGCACTGGAGAGATCCACCGATTCGCTTTCCTCGACCAGCGGGCAGACCCAGTAGCACTGCCGCCCCTCGGCGATCGCCTGGCGCAGGTGGTCCACCACCTCGTCCATGCGCCCCATGCCGACGAGCGCGGTGGTGATCGGCTTGCGCCCCGGCGGCTTCTCGTCGAGCACGCTCACATCCATGTCGCCGTATTGCGCCAGCGACAGGCTGCGCGGGATCGGGGTGGCGGTCATTACCAGCATGTCGGCCTGCGCGCCCTTGCGGCCCAGCTCCAGCCGCTGGCGCACGCCGAAACGGTGCTGTTCATCGACCACGGCAAGGCGCAGGTCGGCGAAATCCACATCCTTCTGAAACACCGCGTGGGTGCCGACGAGGATGTCGGTCTCGCCCGCCGCCAGCGCCTTGAGCTTGGCGGCGCGGACCGCCCCCTTGTCGCGCCCTGTGAGGATGTCCATGCGCACGCCCGCCGCCCCGGCGAGCGGCGTGAGCCCCTGGAAATGCTGGCGCGCGAGGATCTCGGTGGGGGCCATGAGCACCCCCTGCCCGCCCGCCTCGACCGCGATCAGCAGCGCCTTGAACGCCACCAGCGTCTTGCCCGCGCCCACGTCGCCCTGCAGGAGGCGGTTCATCCGGGTTGTCGCGGCCATGTCTGCGGCGATCCCGGCCAGCGCGCGGGTCTGCGCGCCGGTGAGGCTGTAGGGCAGCGCGTCGAGCACCCGCGCCTGCAAGTCGCCGGTGCCCACCGTGGCGCGCCCCTTGGAGCGGCGCAGATGCGCCCGCGCCAGCGCCAGCGTGAGCTGATGCGCCATCAGCTCGTCATAGGCCAGCCGCTCGCGTGATGGGGCGGAAGGGGCAAGATCTCCGGGCGCGGTCGGCCCGTGCGCCGCGGCGAGCGCCTTGTGCCAGTCGGGCCAGCCGGCCTGCGCCTTCTGCGCCGGGTCGATCCACTCGTCGAGCGCGGGCGCGCGCGCCAGCGCCGAGCGCGCGGCCCTGGCCATCACCCGCTGCGTGAGGCCCGCGGTGAGCGGGTAGACCGGCTCGAAATCGGGTATCTCGCCCGCCTCCTCCACCGGCATGACGTGGTCGGGATGCACCATCTGCGCCACCCCGTCGAACAGCTCGACCCTGCCAGAGACCACGCGCCGCGCGCCGGTGGGCAGGAGACGGCGCAGGTAATCCTCGCGGGCGCGGAAAAACACCAGCTGAAAGCTGGTGCCCGCGTCCTCGACCACCACCCGGTAGGGCGCGGAGGGGCGCGCGGGCGCGTGGTGACGGCCCACCACCACCTCGACCGTGACCACACCGGGAATTTCGGCCCCCTGCACGGTGGCGCGGCCGCGGCGATCCACCCCGGAATGCGGCAGGGTAAAGAGCAGGTCGCGCGGGCGCGTGATGTCGAGCGCGGCGAGATGCTGCGCGGTCTTGGGGCCCACCCCCTCGAGCGTCTCGATCCCGGCAAAGAGCGGGAAGAGAATCTCGGGCCGGGCACTCATGTCTCGCCGATGAGGGCGAACCAGCCGTCCTCGTCCACCACCTCGACGCCGAGATCGGCGGCCTTCTTTGCCTTCGATCCGGCACCGGGCCCGGCAACCAAAAGGTCGGTGCGCGCGCTGACGCTGCCCGAGACGCGGGCCCCCAGCGCCTCGGCGCGCGCCTTGGCCTCGGCGCGGGTCATCCGTTCGAGCGTGCCCGTAAAGACGATGGTCTTGCCCGCGACGGGGCTGTCCGAGGTATCGGGAGCCTCGTCCGCCTCTACCTCCAGATGCGCGACCAGCCGGTCGATCCCTGCACGCTCGTGCGACTCGGTCATGGTGCGCACGAGGCTGCGGGCCAGCACCTCGCCGACGCCGTCGATCCCGAGGAGCCGCTCCCATTCCGGGCCGTCGAGATCGGTGGCGGCGTCCATCGCGGCCGTGAACGCATCCCATGTCGCGTAATTGCGCGCGATGAGGCCGCTCGCCTGTTCGCCGACATGGCGGATGCCAAGCGCGAAGAGCAACCGCGCAAAGGAAATTTTTCGTTTTTCATCAATGGCGTCGAAGAGATTCTTCGCGCTCTTCTCGCCCCAGCCCTCGCGGTTCTTGAGCTGCGTCATGCAGCCCGGGCCGTAGCGCTCCTCGAGGGTGAAGATGTCCGCGGGTTCCGCGATCCAGCCATCGCGGTAGAACGCCTCGACCTGTTTCGCGCCCAGCCCCTCGATGTCGAAGGCCGCGCGGCTGACGAAATGCTTGAGCCGCTCCACCGCCTGCGCGGGGCAGACGAGGCCACCGACGCAGCGGCGCACCGCGTCGCCCGGTTCGCGCACGGCATCCGAGCCGCACTCCGGGCAGGTGGTTGGAAAGGCGTAGGGCTGTGCCCCCTCGGGCCGTTTCGAGAGGTCCACGTCCGCGATCTTCGGGATCACGTCGCCCGCGCGATAGACCTGCACCCAGTCGCCCGCGCGGATATCCTTGGGCGCGCCGTCCGCGTCCGGGCGGATCACCTCGCCCGAGGCACCGCGCCCGGCGATGTAATCCTCGTTGTGCAGCGTCGCATTCGAGACCACCACACCGCCAACCGTCACCGGCGCGAGCCGCGCCACCGGCGAGAGCGCGCCGGTGCGGCCCACCTGTATGTCGATCGCCTCGAGCCGGGTCCATGCCAGTTCGGCGGGGAATTTGTGGGCGATGGCCCAGCGGGGCGTGGTGGCGCGGTAGCCGAGCCGCGCCTGAAGCGCGAGATCGTTGACCTTGCAGACCACGCCGTCGATGTCATAGCCCAGCGTGGAGCGTGCCTGCTCGATCTCGCCGTAATGGGCGAGCAGCGCGTCGGGCCCGTCGCACAGCGTGGTGTGCGGGTTGGTGGAGAAGCCGAGCGCCGAGAGCCGCTCGATGGCACCCATCTGCGTATCGGCGAGCGGTGTGGAAAGCTCGCCCCAGCCATAGGCGAAAAAGCGCAGCGGGCGCGCGGCGGTGATCCCGGAGTCGAGCTGGCGCAGCGAGCCTGCGGCGGCGTTGCGCGGGTTGGCGAAGGTCTTCTGGCCCCGCTCGGCCTGACGGTCGTTCAGCGCCGCGAAATCGGCGTGGCTCATGTAGACCTCGCCGCGTATCTCCAGCAGGTCGGGCGCACCGGTAAGGGTTTCGGGGATATCGTCGATGGTGCGGGCGTTGGCGGTGACGTTCTCGCCCGTCTCGCCGTCGCCGCGGGTGGCCGCCTGCACGAGGCGACCGCCCTCGTAGCGCAGGCTGAGGCTCAGCCCGTCGATCTTGGGCTCGGAGGTGTAGGCGAGCGGCGCGTCGTCATCGAGACCGAGATAGCGCCGGATGCGGGCGTCGAACTCGGTGATGTCCTCGGCAGAGAATGCGTTGCCGAGGCTGAGCATCCGCTGCGCGTGGCGCACCTTGGCGAAGGTTTCGGCCGGGGCGGCACCCACCCGGTCGGAGGCGCTGTCGGCGCGCTTGAGCGCGGGAAAGCGCGCCTCGATGGCCGCGTTGCGGGTCTTGAGCGCGTCATACTCGGCATCACTCATCACCGGCGCGTCGTCGGTGTGATAGGCCGCGTCGGCTTCGGCCAGCAGCTTTGCCAGCCGTGCGAGCTCCTCTTGCGCCTGCGCCTCGGTCAGCGCTTCGACGGCGTGTCTGTCGGTCTCGTCGCTCATCGCCCCCCGCGCGGTCACCCGTCTGACGTGATAGGGCGCGCGCGCGGCGAGGTCCAGATGCTCCGGCTCAGGCGCCCTTCGCCAGCGCCGTGCCGTCGCGGGTGTCGGGCTCGGGATCGCGCAGCACATAGCCCCGGCCCCAGACCGTCTCGATGTAATTCTCGCCGCCGGTGGCCTCGGCCAGTTTCTTGCGCAGCTTGCAGATGAACACATCGATGATCTTGAGTTCCGGCTCGTCCATGCCGCCGTAGAGGTGGTTGAGGAACATCTCCTTGGTGAGCGTCGTGCCCTTGCGCAGCGAGAGCAGCTCGAGCATCTGGTATTCCTTGCCGGTCAGGTGCACCGTCTGCCCGCCGGCTTCCACGGTCTTGGCATCGAGATTGACGTTGATCTGGCCGGTGCGGATCACCGATTGCGAGTGCCCCTTGGAGCGGCGGATGATGGCATGGATGCGCGCCACCAGCTCCTCGCGGTGGAACGGCTTGGTCAGGTAGTCATCCGCGCCGAAGCCGAAACCCTTGAGCTTGCTCTCGGTATCGCCCGAGCCTGAGAGGATCAGGATAGGGGTCGCGATGCGCGCCATGCGCAGTTGTCGCAGGACCTCGTGCCCGTTCATGTCCGGCAGGCCGAGATCGAGAAGGATGAGATCGTAATCGTAGAGCTTGGCAAGGTCGACCCCCTCCTCGCCGAGATCCGTGGTATAGACGTTGAGGTTGGCATGGCTGAGCATCATTTCGATGCTCTTGCAGGTTGTTGGATCATCCTCGACCAGCAATACACGCATAACGTTTCTCCGTTCGGTTGTATCGGCGTTTCCACAACCCTGAACAGAAATGGTTAACTGCCCGTTACCAAGCGCGGAACATTTTGCAAACTCAAGCTAAGGTTGTCCAGCAGTCTTGCCAGATGTAACCTTTAATCCATCAATTCCCTTTTCTTTCAGGGCATGTGTCCAGCCATCCAGCTCCTCATCGGTCAACCCATAGATGTGCAATGCCTCGGCTCGTGGAATCAACCCAAAGGCGATTCCACGCACCACTGCGAGCTTGCGTGAGGCCACCCAGCGCGCGGTGTCGGGCGGCGGCAGGTCCGCCCGGCTGAATACCTTGCCATCGGGCAGCGTCACCGCCCTTGGCCCGTCCACCTTCTTCAGATACATCACACTCACCCCTTCGCTGATGCGGATCGGATGATGCGCGGACAGGTTTAACGGGTGGTGAAACCGGGCCTTGAGAGTGCCTAGCATTTTCCTATATTTCGCCGGATACCCTGCGGAGACCGCCATGCCCCTCGACGAAAACAACTCATTGAATTCACTCGGATTCGCCAAGGCGCCCGCCGAAACGCGGGTGGTGGTCGCGATGTCGGGCGGGGTCGATTCGTCGGTGGTGGCCGCGCAGCTCGCCGCCGAGGGCTACGACGTCGTGGGCGTCACCCTGCAACTCTACGATCACGGCGCGGCGCTGGCAAAAAAGGGCGCGTGCTGCGCCGGGCGCGACATCCACGACGCCCGGCGCGTGGCCGAAGAGGTTGGCTTTCCCCATTACGTGCTCGATTACGAATCGGTGTTTCGCGACGCGGTGATCGACGAATTCGCCGACAGCTACCTCGCGGGAGCGACGCCGGTGCCCTGCATCCGCTGCAACGAGCGCGTCAAGTTCCGCGACCTGCTGGAGACCGCCCGCGATCTCGACGCCGATTGCATGGCGACGGGGCATTACATCCAGCGCCGGGCGGGCGCGCGGGGTCCCGAACTGCATTGCGCCGCCGATTCGGCGCGCGACCAGTCCTATTTCCTGTTCTCGACAACGCCCGAGCAGTTGGCTTTCCTGCGCTTTCCGCTGGGCCACCTCGCGTCCAAGGACGCGACCCGCGCGCTGGCGGCGCGCCACGGGCTTCGCGTGGCCGACAAGCCCGACAGCCAGGACATCTGCTTCGTCCCCGACGGCAATTACGCGTCGGTGATCGAGAAGCTGCGCCCCGGTGCCGCCGAGCCCGGCGAGATCATCCATGCCGATGGGCGGGTTCTGGGAACGCATGAGGGCGTGATCCACTACACGATCGGGCAGCGGCGGGGCCTCGGTATCGGCGGGCTCGACGAGCCGCTGTACGTGGTCAGGCTTGATGTCGAGCAGCACCGCGTGATCGTCGGCCCAAAGGAGATGCTGGCCACACGCACCGTGCCGGTGCGCGAGATCAACTGGCTGGGCGATGCGCCCCTCACGTCGCGTCCCGAGTGGCATGTCTCGGTCAAGGTCCGCTCGACCCGCCCGCCGCGCGAGGCGGTGCTGCGCCCGCTGTCGGAGACCGAGGCGGAGGTAGAGCTTCTTACGGCCGAGGAAGGCGTCTCGCCCGGGCAGGCCTGCGTGGTCTACGAGACCGGCGGCACGCGCGTGCTCGGCGGCGGCTGGATCTGGCGCGGGTGTTGAGCCCGCCGGAACGCCGCGCTAGAGCGCGCCGCGTTCATTCGCATTGACGCAACGCGCTCCAACTCGTTGATTTTGCGTGTTCAAGGGACTCAAAACCGGTTCCCATTTTTGAGCAACATGCTCTAGCGACGCTTGAAGGTGATATCTCCGACCATCCCGGCCTCGCGGTGCCCGGGCACGTTGCAGGCAAAGCCAAGTTCCGCCCGGTCGCCGAACGTCCACGTCACCTTGGCGGTCTGGCCGGGTTCGAGCAGGACACTGTTGGCGTCATCGTGCATCATGCCGGACTGCATCATCCTGTCGTGATGGATTTCACGGACCGTCATCATGTCGGCTTCCATCATATCCGTCATTTCGTCCATGTGCGCCTGCCACATGGCCCTGGTGCCGAGGTTGAATTCGTGCACGACTTCACCCTCGTTCTTGACCACGAAGGTGATGGTTTCGCCCGGCCTGACCTCGACCGATGATGGATCGAAGGCCATCCCGGTCATGCCGACGTCGATCACGCGGTCCGCCTTTGCCGGATCGCCGGGTTGTCCGATCGAGGTCCCGTGCCCGTGGCCGCCATCATGGCTGCCCGCCGCGAAAGCCGCCGGGCTCGCCACGGCAGCCGCGATGCCTGCGATGGCCGTGATGCAAGGTTTCATGTCAGTGTCCTCCTTTTCGGTCGATTGTCGCGGTCTGGAACTGTCATCCGCAGCGGGCGGAGGCCGTGGCGTCGGGCGCGCCACTGTGCCTCCCGCTGGCTTGCCTCAGAAAATACCGTTTTCCTTTTGAAGCGCACGCACATAGGCGGTAATCGCCTTGACGTCGGCATCCGTCACACCGCTCACCGGCGGCATGTTGCCGTATCGCCAGTGATGCGCCCTGACGCCGTTTTTCGCCGCGAGAACGAAGGCCATGTCCGAATGGTGGCCGGGCTCGTAAATCCTGTGAACCAGAGGCGGGCCCTGCCCTTCGTTTCCCGCGGCGTTGGCCCCGTGGCAGGCCGCGCATTCGGCATTGAATGCGCGCTCGCCCATGCGTGCCTGCGGCGACAGAACGCCCGGCACGTTCACCTCGACGATGGCCGTCCCGTCCGCGAGGCCGGATGTGTCTGGCGGGGCCATAGAATGCCCCTCCGGCCCCGGCCGCATTCCCTGCCAAACGAGCACAGCAGCACCCGCTCCCAGAACAGCCACGATCATCCAAGCGACTCTTGTCATTTCCTACCTGCTGTCTTGCCTCTGTCGCGGCCTGTCACTCTCCGCACCGGGCGGCACCGCCGCGCCGACATCCGCTGCCCGGACGACATGGCCATGCTCCAGCGCTGGAAGGTCAAGACATACCTTGAGACGCATTTTCCGGACGCGCGCCGCGTCACATCTCGCGAAAGCGCGCCTCCTGCCGGGCGGTCCATCGCACGGTGAGGGCAAAGCCCTCGTCGGTCTGCCGCTCACCCTCCACCAGATCGTTCTCGTAGAGCCACGCGCGCCTGCGCCCCTCGTCGAAACGCAGGTGAATCTCGCTCAGGTGGCGCGTATCGGCGAGCGCCTCGGACATGGCCGCGACCAGCGCCTCGATCCCCTGCCCCGTGACCGCCGAGACCGCCTGCACACGGCCCGCTCGCGCGGCCTGTGTCAGCGCGGCGTCGCGGGCCGCGGCGTCCAGCCGGTCGATCTTGTTCCAGACCTCGATGCGCGGGGTTTCCCCGGCCACGCCGAGGCTTTCGAGGATGGCCTCGACATCGCGGGCCTGCGCCTCGGTCTCGGGGTGCGAGATGTCGCGCACGTGGCAGATGAGATCGGCCTCCAGCACCTCTTCCAGCGTGGCGCGGAAGGCGGCGACAAGCTCGGTGGGCAGGTCGCTGATGAAGCCTACCGTGTCACTAAGGATGACCTCGGGGCCGCCATGGGGCAGCGCCACGCGCCGCATCGTCGGATCGAGCGTGGCGAAGAGCATGTCCTCGGCCTTGACCTCGGCCCCGGTCAGGCGGTTGAACAGCGTCGATTTCCCGGCATTGGTATAGCCCACGAGCGCGACGATGGGATAAGGTACCTTGGCGCGGGCGGCGCGGTGAAGGGTCCGCGTCCTCACCACCTTGTCGAGCTGCCGGCGCAGGCGCACGAGCTGTTCGTCGATGGCGCGGCGGTCGGCCTCGATCTGCGTCTCGCCGGGGCCGCCGACAAAGCCCAGCCCCCCGCGCTGCCGCTCCAGGTGGGTCCAGGCGCGCACCAGCCGCGTGCGCTGATAGCTGAGCGCGGCCATTTCCACCTGCAGCACGCCCTCGCGCGTTGCCGCCCGGTCGCTGAAAATTTCGAGGATGAGGCCGGTGCGGTCGAGGATCTTGACGCCCCAGTCGCGTTCCAGGTTGCGCTGCTGCACCGGGGTGAGCGGGCCATCGACCAGCACGAGACCGGCCTCCGCCGCCGTCACCCGCGCCTTCAGTTCCTCGCGCTTGCCCTTTCCGAAGAGCCGCCCGGCATCGGGTTTGCGCAGGCGCACCACCGCGCTGTCCACGACCTCCAGGTCGGGTAACGCGCGCGCCAGCGAAACCGCCTCTTCCAGCGCCAGCGCGGCATCGCGCGCGGGCCCGGCGGCACCGGTGTCGATATCGGGATGCAGGACAAGGGCCCGGGTCACGGGGCGGGCATGTTCCCTCAATTCTCGCCGTCGCCCTCGTAGAGCGAGATCGGCTGCGACGGCATGATGGTCGAGACCGCGTGCTTGTAGACAAGCTGCGATTGACCGTCGCGCCGCAACAGGATGCAGAAATTGTCGAACCAGGTGATCACGCCCTGCAATTTCACACCGTTGATGAGAAAGATCGTGACCGGGATCTTGCTCTTGCGCACATGGTTGAGAAACGCGTCCTGCAAACTCTGACGATCCGAAGCCATTACATCCCCTGCCCTTTTTTTCTCGCTGGCACCGCATCCGGCACCAGGCTTTCCTCAGGTCAGGGAGAGTATGTCGCGTGGCGGGCCGAGTTTCCAGCACGAATTTCGGGCACCGTTCATTCGCGCCACGCCGCCGGGTTGATGAGCGCCACCAGCGCCAGCGTCTCGACCCGGCCAAGCACCATCGCGCCCGAGAACACAAGCTTGCCGAAGGTGCTCAGCTCGATGAGGCGGATCGGGTCCTCGGTGGCGCTCGTGAGCAGCGGCCCGGTGGTCGACAGTCCCGCCAGCGCGAGAATCAGCGCCGCCTCGAAATCGAGCCCGGCGGCGGCCAGAGCCGCGGTCACGCCGGTCAGCGTCAGCGCAAAGAGCATGAAGAAGATCCACGCGATATAGGCCCCCTGCCGCCGGATGCGCCGCCCCGTCCCCGAGGCGCGCCCCACCGAGGAGGGATGCACCAGCCGCTCGAATTCACGATGGGCGTGCAGGTAGAGCGCGTAGACTCGCAGGAGCCGCACGCCGCCCGCCGTGGTCGCCACGCCGCCGCCGATCATCGCCAGCCCCATCAGGATCAGCCCGGGCGCGCCTAGCCCCGACCACGCGCGCGAAGCCTGCCAGTCGGCGCTCTCGAAGCCGGTGGTCGACAGGAACGACAGCACCGTGAACACTGCCCCCCACAGCGCGCGCAGCGCCCCTTCGGTGTTCACCGTCTCCTCGATGTCGATGGTGCCCATCCAATGGCGCGCGAACAACACCAGCGGCACCGTCATCACCAGCGTGAGGCCCAGCCGGAATTCGGGGTCGTTGATCAGACCGGGCCGCGCCGTCGGCACCGTGTCCGACGAGAATGTCAGCCGCGACAGCGCAAACACGAGAAAGGCGAAAACCGCGATTTCACCCCCCATCCCCGAGGCCCCGTTCTGCAGCCCGCCCACGGGCGAAATGCCGCTCGTCGCCATCGTCGACATGGCGTGGATCAGCGCCACGAAGGCGCGCTCGCCCCCCGCCATCAGCAAGATCCAAAGCACCAGCGTGAGACCGAGATAGACCGGCGTGAGCAGCCGCGTGGCCTGAGCCACGCGTCGCGACGGCAGCGCGCGCTGGAACCGGCCCAGCATGGCGTCGTCCTGCCCCGGCTCGGCGCGCACCGTCACCTCGAAACCGCCGAGGCTCATCGGCGCGAGCACCGCCGAGGCCGAAATCCAGATCAGCAGCCCGCCGCCCCAGCCCACCAGCCCGCGCCACAGGTGAAGGCTCTCGGCAAGCCGCCCGGGCGCGTCGAACATGGTGGCCCCCGTGGTGGTCAGGCTCGACATCATCTCGACATAGGCGTTGAGGAAGCTGGTGGTCTGCACGCCTTCGTAAAACGGCAGCGCGAGATAGAGCGGCAGCAGCAGGTAGGCCAGCAGCAGCGAGCCGAGGTGCTGCGCATCGGTGGGCTCGCGCCCGGCCACTCGCCCCGAGATCGCCAGCCCGGTCGTGACCACCGCCGCCAGCCCCAGGAGCCCCGAGTAGAAGAACGGCCGCGCCACGCTCGTGTCGTCGCGCAAGAGCGCGTCAAGTGCCGGCAGCAGCATCACCAGCGCCGCAACCCCCGTGAGGATCAGGAACAGCGGAAATCGGAGCAGCCGCGCGGTCATGGCCTCAGAAATAATCCACCGAGACCTGCAACAGCCGTTCCACCGCCGCAACATCCGCCGCCAGCGCGAAGATCACCACCACGTCGCCCGCCTCCAGCCGCATCGAGCCGGAGGGCTTGACCAGCCCCTTGGGCTTGCGCACGCCGCCCACCAGCACGCCCTCGGGAAAATCCACATCGCGCAGCGCCACCCCGGCGATGGAGGACGTATCCAGCACCTCCGCCTCCAGCACCTCGCCCTCGGCATCGCCCACGGAATAGACGTTGCGCACCTTGCCGTGCCGGATATGGCGCAGGATCGAGCTGACCGTGGTGGCGCGCGGGTTGATGTAGGCGTCGATGCCCAGCGGCTCCATCAGCGGCACCAGCGTGGGGTCGTTGATCAGG
>Ga0102926_1001300_pt1 | contig 14742 bp, 16 predicted proteins | sample SalPonR1_A_D2_MG_FD_78173 | JGI IMG/M metagenome (GOLD analysis project Ga0102926, IMG submission 78173) | Salt pond soil microbial communities from South San Francisco under conditions of wetland restoration - Salt Pond MetaG R1_A_D2_MG | ecosystem: Environmental > Aquatic > Marine > Intertidal...
AATTAATATAAAAGTAATTAATAACACTATCACCTTTTTCATCAAACCACACCTCTTCTTTACTCAACTTTATTAAGTGTAATATTCCCCTTTTCCTTAATAATCAATTCAATCCCAAAAGCTTTAAGTTGTTTTTTTATAATATCAAGGCTACTGGTCAATACATCAGACTCACCAGCTGCCTTGATTGTCACAGGATTAACGGGAATAGGATTATTATTAACCAGAACCGTAGGTCCTACACATCTTATTGAAGAAACAGCAGTTAAGCGCTGTCCACCAACTTCAATGCCTTCAGCACCTGCAATCAATAGTTCATTCACTATATCTCTAATATCTGAATCATGAACTATACTGGCACTTTCTAATCCCTCATTATTATCATAAACCTCTATTATTACCCCTTCTCTATTCAGTGTCTCATAACCTGCTTTTTCTTTTAGATCTTTTAACTGCCTTTCCAGAGAGGCTACTTTAGTTTTCAAAAAATCTACCTGGTTAAAAAGGTCATCTGCTGTTAAAATAGTAGCCTTCTTATTTTTTATCTTCAATTCAATAGTTTGATTAAAAGTTATTTCCTCCAATTTTTTCCGGGAATCTTCACTTAAAATATTTTCAGGATCTATAAATTTTAAATTACTATCGATACTTGTAATAGTAATATTACCTTTCTCAGGTAAATCCTGAGTATTTACGATATTTAAAATTCTGTTCATTCTCTTATTTTGCATCTCTCTAAAAATTATATCCTGTACCTGACGTCCATAATCAATCATCAGACTTGCTACTTCTTCTGAGCTATCAGCTTTCTCAACTTCATACTTAAATCTAGCAAGTATCTCCTGTACATCTTTTCTATTTACAACCCCATAACTATCAGCTAACTCTTCACTATATTTAATCACAGATTGAGAAGCCTGCTGGGCCTTTTCCAGGGCACTAAGCTCACCAGGAAAATAAATATACTCCAGGTTCCTGGCAAGAAAAAATATATTTACTAGCAAAAAAATAAATATTAAAATATTAATAGCTATCTTAAAACTATTCTTCAATTTCATCATTAATTTCCCTCACTTTTAATTCACCAGGAACCAGTATGCCTCCAGAGATAATTAATTTTACAACATCCTCTACATGCATATCCAGTTCTTTAACATCTTCACAGGGGACCATAACAAACATACCGGAAGTAGGATTAGGTGTGGTTGGCAAGAAAATATTGTAGGTCTTTTTCCCTGTGATATTATTAATTCTTTCCGGTGTATTTCTGGTAACAAAACCTATCTGGTAAATACCTTTTCTGGGATATTCAAAAATAACTGCTTTTTTAAAACCCTGCTTATTACCGACGAACATCCCTTCAATTAAACGTTTTATGCTTATATATATATTCTTGAATAATGGTATCTTTAATAAAAAATCTTCTCCCATTAATATAATCTGTTTACCAATAATATTTGTTGCAAACAAACCTACAAGTAAAATAATAATTATATCCAGGGCAAAACCAATCCCCCTTATCTCCTTGCCCAGAACTAGATTAACCAGAGGGATAGTTAAATTATCTAATAAAAGAAAAATATAGTAAAATATATATAATGAGCCAATCAATGGAAGTATTACTAATATTCCTGTAAGCAGTAGGTTTCTTAACCTTTTTAACATTTTAAAACCCCCATGGATTAGACAAATCATTATATTATCTGAAACATAATTAAAGCAATTAATATACCAATAATACTCCCCACAAAAACCTCCAGCAAATTATGAGTTTTAGTTTGCAGCCTACTTTGCACAACCAGTAATGCCAAAAATACAACTAAAACTGCAATTAAAACATTTTCAGTTAATAAAATAATAATTGTAGCAATAGTAAATGATAGAGCACTATGACCACTTGGCATTCCCCCAAGTAAAGGTGTACCACTACCTTTAATGGCCTTTAAAATAATAATTAAAATAATTAAAATTGCAATATTAATAAAAACAAGATGGGAAGGCTCTTTAATTATATATCTTATTAGATTTAATGTTACAGGACCTAATTCATCCCTGAAAATAATATATGCTACAATTATAGAATTAACAGCTGCCATAAAAACAGCTCCAGCTGCAATATTTTTTGCTACTCTAGCTGGATAACTATATTCCTCTGAAATCATATCAATTATAACTTCAATTGCTGTATTAATCATCTCCATAGCAATTACAAAAGATATTGAAAAAAACAGAATAATTAATTCCTGTTTTGAAATATTAATAAAGAGACTGCCAAGTAAAACTAAAACAGCAATAGTAAAATGTATTTTCATATTTCTCTGGGTACGTAGAGTATGCACAATCCCTTCCAGAGCATAATTAAAACTTTCAATCAAAGTATGCACTTGCAAGATATCCACCTAATCTCTAGAAATATTTAATGAGCCCAATATTCTTTCCTCTTTTTGCCTCATTTCCTTTTTTTTACCTTCTGACTGATGCTCATACCCCAGTAAATGTAGTATACCATGAACAAACAAAAAAGAAAGTTCACGCTTAACACTATGCCCATATTCTTCAGCCTGAATTAATGCCATTTCAACTGAAATAACAATATCTCCCCAGATTTCATTATCCATTGGAAAAGATAATACATCTGTAGCTTTATCTAAATTACGATATTTTTTATTAAGCTCCCTTATTTTTTCATTATCAACAAATGCAAGACTTATTTCTCCATTATCATAACCTTCCATATCTGCTGCCTTGCAGGCAATATCCTCAAATAAATGCCTGTAATCATCATTAATATCAAGTAAAGACTGCTGGTTATTAATTTCTATTTTTATCACTATTATCAGCCCTCTTCATTTATTTAATTATATTTTCAGGATATTCAACCCTTTGATGATAGATACCAGTCAAGACATTTACAAAACTATTAACAACAATATCCAGATCTTTTAAAGTCAGATCAGATTCATCCAGTTGACCTTCTGTAAGTTTTTCCCTAATTAATTCCCTTACTAAACCTTCAATCCGATTATGATTGCTTTTATTAAATTGTTTTGATCTAACTGCAGCTTCAACAATATCGGCTAACATGATAATTGCAGCTTCTTTACTCTGAGGTTTAGGCCCATCATACCTGAAATCACTCTCTTCAACATTATCATGCTTACTATCCTCCATTGCCTGTTGATAAAAATAAGAAATAAGATTTGTTCCCTGATGCTGTTTAATAATATCAATAATAGATTTAGGAAGTTTATATTCTTTGGCCAGCTCTACCCCGTCTTTTACATGAGATTTAATTATTAAAGAACTTAAATTGGCAGATAGTTTATTATGAGGATTTTCTCCCCCAAATTGATTATCAGTAAAAAAATACGGCCTCTTCAATTTACCAATATCATGATAATATGCCCCAACTCTTACCAGTAAAGAATCAGCTCCTATATCATCTGCTGCAGCCTCAGCAAGATTTCCAACAATAACACTATGATGATAGGTTCCCGGCGCTTCTACCAGCATCCTCTTTAAAAGAGGCTGACTTGGATTTGATAATTCAAGGAGTTTAACAGAAGAAGTTAAACCAAATAAATGTTCAATATATGGCAAAAGTCCATTTGCAAGAATAGCTACCAATAAACCATTTACCAGGCCAACAGCAAGCACAGTTACCAGAGCAACCCAGTTATTAATGGGGTTAATAATTGTAATTCCTAAAATAAATACAATCAAAACTAAACTTACGTAAAAACCAGCCCTGACAAGATCACTCCTTTGACTCAGTTTAGATACACTAAATATCCCCACTAACCCGGCAATAAAACCACTTGTGAGCACATTAAAACTATTGTCAAATATCAGGGAAACCATGATACTCAAAAAAATTGTCATAACAAGCGCTGTTTCACTACCTATTAAAACAGTTGCCAGTATAGAAGCAGCAGCTACCGGAACAAGATAATTAAGATAAGTCAATTGAAAAATACTGATTATCTTTGCCAGTATTAAAACAAATACAGCTAGCATTTCAAGAAGTACAATCTTATTAATATCTTCCCAGACTTCACTTTTATAACGTCTAAGATATAAAACTGCCATTAAAATTAATGTAATAATGATAATAATAATTCCGATAATATTTAAATAATTAATACGTGGTTTTTGTAAACCTAATTTTTCAAGTATTATTATATCTTCATCTGTAACAACATCACCTTTACGAACAATTATTTCTCCCTGCCTGACCGTTTTTTCTACATCCTCTACCTGTTTTCTTGCCTTCACTTGCCTTTTTTCTGTTTCCTCTTTATTTAAAATCATATTTGGTTGAATTGTATTAATCAATATATCAGTAAGGGCCAGTCTATAGTTTTTATCATAATTCTGGTCCATTACCTCTTCTTTTAAAGTATCTTTAACATCATTTAATTCACCAGGTAATACATGCTGCTCCAGTTGCTTGTCCAGCAGTTTAATAAGGAGGTCTTTTAATTCTTCCAATTTAGTATCTTCAGATTTAAGCAATGTAACTATAGTTTTTTCACTGAATTTATAATTATTGTTCTTAATAATATTATTTGCAAGTTTCTCAGGTGAATCACCCATTATTTTTTTTCCAATTTTAATCTTGTCAAAAAAACGGATTATTTCATCTTCAATCTTATTGTTAACTTCGTTGGCTTCCTCATATACTTTGGGAGCTGAATTTGCTGCGATTTCCTTTAATTCTCCCGTTTTTTTCTGATCCACAAAAGAAATAGTACCTGGAGCAGTAACATCCATTTTACTTACCTCACCAGGTTTTAAATCAATCCTATCAGGGATAAACTCAATAGTGAAAATTAGAGAAACAATTACAAAAAATATAATACCCCAGATAAATTTTTTTGTACTAGCATCAAGACTTATGCCTTCTTTTTTAATTTTTTGCCACCATTTTTTTATACTATCAATAATAATCATTATTTATTCCTACCTTCATATCTTTCATAGGCTTTAATTATTTCTTTAACCAGATCATGCCTGACTACATCCTGTTTGGATAGATAAACAAATTCTATACCTTTTATATTTTTTAATATCTGTCTTGCCTGATTCAAACCAGAATTTTTACTATGAGGTAAATCTATCTGTGTTACATCTCCAGTTATAACTGAATGAGAATTAAAACCAATCCTGGTTAAAAACATTTTCATTTGTTCTGGTGTAGTATTTTGAGCTTCATCTAGAATAACAAAAGAATCATCAAGAGTTCTTCCACGCATATAAGCCAGTGGCGCTACCTCAATTATATCCTTTTCAAGATAAACAGCAACCTTTTCAGGCCCAAGTATATCATAAAGAGCGTCATATAGAGGTCTTAGATAAGGATCAACCTTTTCTTGCATATCTCCAGGTAAAAAACCCAATTTTTCTCCAGCTTCAATAGCAGGTCTCGTCAGGACAATTCTATTTACTTCTTTATTCATAAGATATTTTACTGCCATAAGCATAGCCAGATATGTTTTTCCTGTTCCAGCAGGACCAATTGAAAAAACTACATCATGATTTTTAATAGCTTCTACATAAACCTTCTGGCCCAATGTCTTAACCTGTATTTTTTTGCCCTTAAAATTCATTTGCAGGACTTCATTAAATATTGAATCTAATCTCACTGTCTTATATTTATTAAATAATTCAATTGCATAAGCAACTTTACGTTGTGATAAATAATGATTGAAATCAGTGATTTTTAATAATTCTTTTATTAATTCAAGGCTTTTGTTAACATTCTTTTCTTCACCTAAAATTTTAACAATATTTCCCCGGGCAATTAATCCAACCTCAAACTCCTTTTCCAACAATTTTAAATTTTCATCTTTTGCTCCAAATAAATTTCTTGCTATTTGATAATCCTCTATTGAAAATTCCTTTTCAATCTTTAGCACCTAATTCCTCCTTATAATAAGCAATTATTTCTTCGGTTTTAAGCAATAATCTACACCTGACTATATTATTATCATGCACATTTAACTTTTCAGGCAAAATTTCCAGTATTATTGCCTTATTATTAATTTTATTTAATATTTTACCAAGTGCCTCCTCAAGGGCAAAATATTCCGCTGATTTTCTCATTTGCTCAATTTTAATAAATTTTATTTCCTTATAATTTACATTAATAAGTTCTAGAGGAAAGTCAATATTCCTCCATTCTGAAGCTATTTTTACAGAATTAACTTTTATATACTCCTTAAAATTTATTTTTATAGGTGGAAAATAAATTTTAAATCCCCCTATTCTTATAACATATTGTCTTTTATTTCTACCTGTAAAAAAATATTTTTTTGATATTAACTTTGATTCTCCGCTGGCTTCATACCAGACATAACCTTTAGCAATTCCTCGAGCAGCTTTAGATTCCTCACTACTTGCAATTAATATTTGACCTCTTTTTACAGTATCACCAGTTTGAACCACAGGCAATCCTTTAAAAACTATAATTTCACTTATAATTGCATTTTTATTAGAAATTAGATTTCCTTTTACTGCTCCCGGAACTTTTTTTCTTTCGACTAAATCAACCTTCAATTTTGTCCCTTTCCAGCTTAAATCTATCCATATAATATCAGATTCCAATTTTAATATATTTTTTTCCGCCGTATTTATATTAATGTTTTTTTTCAAAGTTCCTATCTTAATACCACTCTTGTTTAATAGTAACTCTACTTTTTCTTTAGATAATTGATTTATACCCTTGATTTCATAAAACCAGACAAAAGATGAGCCAAGATAAATAATCATAAACAATAAAATAAAACCAAAAAGCATAAAATTTCTTTTCCAGAGGCAAGACATTAAAAAAGGAAAACCATATTTATTTATTATTTTAACCGAACACATCCTTTTTTTAACAAGCGGACGTAATTTTTTGAAATTTTTCGCCCTGATTTTTGCCTGAAAATGATTCTTCTTTATTTTTTTTAGATTATATAATTTAATATCATTGTTATTTATCTGATTAATAAATCTTTCCAGTGCATTTCCCCTGATGTCTATTAATAAATAACCATTAAAAAACATAGTTATTCTACTGCCAGACATTTAATCCCCCCTATTTTTTTTCATAATCAATAATGGAAAAATCCCCTACTATAATAAGGTGATCCTCTTCTATCCTTTCAAGTTCGAAATTAAAACCTTTTATTATTATAAAAAAATCTTTTACACGAACTTTAATAAGATCTTCTTGAAAAAGGGCAATCCCTTTGTGATTTTCAATATATAACCTTTTATTAGCAACAAGCATTATCAGGGGCTGATCCATTATTACTTCAGCTGGAAGATCAAATATCTCCTGAAAATATTTTAAAAATGAAAACAAAACCATCCCCCCTTAATCACCAGTATAAATTTATGCATAAGAAAGCAAAAAAATAACCCCCTTTCCAGGCTAATTAATTATGGCCATCCGGGGGGTTTGTATTATAATATTGTATTTTTCAACTGAAATCTTAGTAAATTACATCTCCAGTTTTTGATTAAAATCAGGATTGAAAATATCCTTGGGGAAATAAGCAGGTTTTTGAGTAATCTTATGGCTTGCAGTAATATATCTAATTGTTCCAGTTTTACTTCTCATTACCAGAGAATGAGTTGTAGCATCAACACCTGAATATCTTACACCTTTTAAAAGGTCTCCATCTGTAATCCCTGTCACTGCAAACATATTATCCTCACCACTGGCTAAATCTTCAGTCTTATATAATTTATCAATATCTTTAATTCCAAAATCAAATGCCTTTTGACGGTCAGATTCATTCCTTGGTTTTAAACGAGCCTGAATTTCACCACCAAGGCAACGCAAAGCTGCCGCAGTTAAAACTCCCTCAGTAGCACCACCAGTACCCATTAAAACATCAACACCTGTGTCTTCTAAACTAGTTGCTATTCCTCCTGCAACATCTCCATCACTGATAAGTTTAATGCGAGCTCCAACCTTTCTAATATCTGATATAAGTTTTTCATGACGGGAACGATCAAGAACGATTACTGTCAAATCCTTAAGACTTTTATTTAATGCATTTGCTACTGCCCTTAGATTATCCTCTACAGAGGCGTTAAGGTTAATACAACCTTTTGCCCCTGGACCTACCGCAATTTTTTCCATATATGTATCAGGTGCCTTTAAAAGTGTACCTCTTTCGGCAACTGCAACAACTGCCAGGGCATTAGGCAAACCTCGTGCCACCAGTGTCGTCCCTTCTAAAGGATCAACAGCAATATCCAGTACCGGAGCATTACTTCCAAAATCACCAATCTCCTCACCAATATACAGACGTGGGGCCTCATCCTTTTCCCCTTCGCCAATAACAACTGTACCGTTTATATGTACAGTATCAAATACAGCCCGCATAGCATCAACTGCAGCTTTATCAGCAAGTTTTTTCTTTCCTTTTCCCATCCAGGGGGCAGCCGCTAACGACGCAGCTTCTGTCACCCTTACAAATTCAAGCGCTAATTCTCTCTGCATTTTTATTTCCTCCTTTAATTTTCCCAATCAAACTCAACAATATAGTTAGTAATATTTGTTTTGCTGATCCTTCCAACTACCTTATATTCATCTGTAATCACCGGAAGAGAATCAATCTTATTTAAAGATATCCTTTTAGCTGCCTCAAAATATGTATCGTCCTGTTTAATAGTAATAATATTAGGCATCCTTGTCATTGCTAAACTAACAGGTGTTTTTTTTAGCTCAGTCTGGCCAATACTTATTTTTAATAAATCTTTTCTTGAAATAACCCCACTTAATTTTTCATTCTCATCAATCACATAAATGGTCCCAACATCTTCCAAAAACATACTAACTACTGCATCATAAATACTGATATTTTCTTTAATGTTGAGAGGCATAGACATTACTTCACACACTGGAAGATTAAACAATTTTTCAATATCTTTTAATTCTTCCCTATCTTCATTATAATAATATCCTACTTTTGGTTTTGCTGCAAGTATATCTAACATAGTTAATACAGTTAAATCTGACCTGATAGCTGCCCTGGACATTTCTAATTTATCTGCTATATCAAGGCTGGTAATAGGCTCATTATCTTTTACTATATTTATTATTTTATCCTGGCGAGACGTGAGGTCCATATAAATTATACCCCTTTCAACTTATTTAGAATAAGTTTCTGCTCTACAGATGCCACCATCTTTCTTGTATATTCTACTGTATCCGGATTAACACTTATACTATCTATCCCCCTGTTTACCAGAAACTCTGCAAATTCAGGATAAATAGAAGGCCCCTGTCCACAGATAGATACAGTTCTATCATTCTCATGGGCTACACTTATCAATTCTTCTATTGCCCTTTTAATAGCAGGATTTCTCTCATCAAAATATCCCATTCTATTTAAAATACCTGAATCTCTATCTGCTCCCATAATTAATTGGGTTAAATCATTACTACCAATACTAAAACCATCAATTAATTTACTAAATTCCTGGGCCATAAAAATTACTGCTGGAACTTCAGCCATCAGCCAGATTTTAAAATCCTTATTTCTCTCAAGCCCTTCTTCAGCCATAATATTAAGAACTTTTTCAACTTCCCATACAGTTCTCACAAAAGGAAGCATGGCATAAACATTATTCAAACTATATTCATCCTTTACTTTCTTTAATGCCTTACATTCCAATCTGAAACCTTCCTCATATTCAGGTGATATATAACGGGAAACACCTCTCCAGCCAATCATAGGATTATTTTCTACTGGCTCTACCTCATCTCCACCCTTTAAATTACGGAATTCATTAGTTCTGAAATCACTTAATCGAACCACCAGTTTTCTGGGATATATTTCTTGAGCAACCTGTGTTATTCCTTCAGATAACTTTTGTATAAAAAGGTCACCTTCACCATGTTTTAATAAATAAATTGGGTGAACCCCTATCATATTATTAAAAATAAATTCTGTTCTCATTAATCCTATCCCATCAAAAGATAAATTTTTATATCTCCCAATTAATTGAGGCTCTCCCAGGTTCATATAAATTTTTGTAGCTGTAATTGTTGTGCAATTGTGAATAACATCAGTCTTTTCTGAAGGAGTATTGCTTCCTTCTTTTTCTTCCAATACAAAACCTTGATAAACTACACCTCTTGTTGCATCAACAGTAACATTATCCCCTTCATTAAGCTCTTTTGTTGCATCTCCTACCCCAACTATACAGGGAATGCCAAGTTCGCGTGAAACTATAGCCGCATGACAAGTTCTACCTCCTTCGTCTGTAACAACAGCTTCTGCCCTCCTCATAGCCGGAACCATATCTGGATTTGTCATAGCTGTTACTAAAATATCCCCTTCTTTAATCCTGGCAAGTTCATCTATATCATTAATTATTTTAATCTTTCCTCTGGCTATACCGGGTGATGCACTTAGTCCCCTTATAAGTGTTTTTAAATCTTTCTTTTCCTTACTCATCTCCTCTTTTCCCTCCTTTAATGTTGTTATTGGACGTGATTGCAAAATATATAATTCTTCTGTATCCTGATCATAGGCCCATTCAATGTCCTGAGGCTCTCCATAAAGTTCTTCAATGTTTATTACCATATTAATCAAAAGCTCTAACTCTTCTGCACATAATGATGAAGTTTTTACCTTCTCTTCTCCAAGATGCTCAGCTACATTTACCATCTCTGTGCCAATTTTTTCTAGAGGTTTTTTTATTATCATTTTATTTTTTTTACTAATATTTTTTTCTATAATTTTTTTAGAATTTTTATTATATATATATTCATCAGGGGTAACTATACCTGAAACAACCGCTTCCCCAAGACCCCAGCTAGAGTTTATCATTATTTCATTTCTATTATTATTAATAGGATTTACAGTAAAAACTACCCCGGATTTTTCACTATTAACCATTTTTTGAACAACCGCACTTAATAATACATTAAAATGATTAAAACCCTGCTGCTCTCTATAATATATTGCCCTTGCTGTCCATAAAGAGCTCCAGCATTTTCGGACATAATTAGCCAATTCTTCAATACCATGTATGTATAAATATGTATCCTGTTGTCCTGCAAAAGAGGCTTCAGGAAGATCCTCAGCAGTGGCAGAGCTTCTTACGGCAACATAAATATTTTCACCGCTTTTTTCACATAATTCCTGATATGCCTTTTCAATCTCTGAGTAAATTTTGTCGTTTATTTTTGTTATTTCTATCTTATTTCTTATCTCTTTTGAAACTTTATTAAGTAATTCTGAATCTTCAATATTAATATTTTTTAACAAAGTTTTTATCTCATAATTAAGTTCATTAGTATTAATAAACTCTTCATAGGCGGCAGCTTTGACCACAAAACCTGGCGGTACTTTAATATCATTATTAGTAAGTTGTCCTAAATTAGCCCCTTTTCCTCCTGCAATATCTATGTCTTCTTTTGTAAGCTCTTCAAACCATTTAATATAATGCATTTTTATATATTAGCTCCTTTTATAAATAAATCATTTAATAGTGTAACATTTATTTAATAATTATTCAATATATGTTACACTATTCCTTCATTTTTTGCTTTAAAATTATATTTTTTTTAAAATTGTATCTGAACTGTTGTTTTCTGCATCTTCATCTTTTATAATTAGACTTTTTTTTCTGATATTGGGCTCAAGTCTATATATACCTGAAGGATTTCCCGAATTATCTTTAAAAAAATAATAACTGTTTTTCTTTGCATTTTTTATTTTTCTCATAAATTATTCACCTTTCTAAATTTTTTGAGTCCATTTTTGACTACTTATCTTTACATCGCCTTCTCGCTTGCCATCTATTTGACCTTTATACTCAAAATAATCAAGATTGCTATCACTTTCAATTATCCCACCTACTACTGTAAATTCATACTGTCCATATTCTTGCATATTTAATACTGGATTAAAGGCCTCTCTAAGTGATAAATCTTCTTCATATACCTTATACAATTCCCAAATTAATTCTTCAAGCTCAGGGTCTGGTTCCATAATATTAAGTCCAATATCATCCCTGGCCTCTTTTCTGGAAATCATATAATTATGTGCATAAAGATTTTTTGTTAAATAATCAACCACTGCATCAATTTTATTTTTATCCTTAATTTCATTAGAAAGACGAAGTAATTTTCTGGCAATAGTCCTTATCAATAAATAATTACGATGAACATTCCCCAGAGAAAGAGGATGTACATTTTCTACCAGATGAGAAAAAGTCATAATGTGTGATTCCTCATCACTTAAATTTCCCTTTCCCCTTGCCAGGTCAAAATATGATGATACATCCTCCACACTTATTGGGATGCGGGTAGAAGGGTCATTAGGGTCTTTAGGATTAAAAGCATTAGCCACAACAGGATCAATCGGACCCAGTTCTCCCATTTTACCCATAATTACTGTATTAGCACCCAAACATATCAATGTTCCTGCACTATAAGCCCTGAAGGGTACAATAACATTAAATTCATCAGTGTATTCCCTGATTAAATTTATTAATCTCCAGGGTGTTAATACATCCCCACCACGAGTATATAAAAACATATCAATTTTATCATATTCTTTTAAATTTTCCAGATGTCTATATATTACCCTGATTGAATCTGGAGCAATCCTTGTACTAATGTTTTCCCTATCACCAGCAATATAAGATATTAATGCTGAATTTCTATTATTTTCTATCTTTTGAATTAATTCTAATCTATGATTGCGATTCATTATTAATTTAACCCCCAGATTTTATATTAAATCCCAGTATACTATAATACTGTGAATAATTAACTTGCAGAATGAAGAAAATATTAATAAAATAAAAAGGAGGAATATTATGCAAAATAAACATTTTCAGGTACAAAACGCAGAGTTCAATCTATCTTCTGCAATACCCGGCAGTTTAAACAATAGAAGTAATATACCAAGAATGGATATATTAGAAAATGAAAATCTATATATTTATTTACTTGAAATGCCAGGTATTAATTCTGAAACACTCTCACTTGATTTAGAGGATAATTTTATTATAATTAATGCAGTAATTATGGAAAAAGATGATTTTAATTATATTCACAATGAAAGATCACATGGAATTTATAACCGACAAATTTCAATGCCAGAAAATATTGATCCTGAAAGAATTGAAGCAAACTATCAACAGGGAATTCTTGAAATTAAATTAAGTAAAATTAATGAATAAAATTATATAATATAATACCAATAGGGTGTATTACCACCCTATTGGGGAAGGAAATTAATATAATTTATTGCATATTTACATTAATCTTACGACTGGTACTTACATCTTTCTTGGGCATTCTCACCTGCAAAATGCCATTATTATAACTGGCATCAACAGAATCAGATTTAACAGAGGTTGAAAGTGGAACAGTTCTGTGTATTGCTAAATTTTGTCCACTTACCCAGGCCTGTGCAGAAATTGAACAAGTATTATCAGAAACTGTTAAATTAAGGTCATTTAAATTGGCATTTGGCAAATCACAGGCCAGGATAATATCATTTTTAGTTTCTGAAATATCGATACTTGGTTGACTTAATCCAAATTCAGTTCTGGGTAAAACTCCTGTACTAATATTACCTGTGGCAAATGACTGATTAACTGGTGAAAATGCTGCTGATTGTGGAATAAAGGATTGAGAACTTGGTGCAAAAGATTGGGCAAATTGCATGGCAGGATTTATCTGGCTCCAGGAACTATTAAAGTTTGCATTTCTTGCCTGAAATCCAGTAACATTATTACTGCCTAAATTTGAGGGCTGAAAACGATATGAATAGGCGGTTGTTACCGGATCATATCCATACCCTGCAAAAGCACTACTTTGAGGCATAAACGCCTGCTGTGGTAAATAGTTTGTAAACATAAATTACCTCCTGTTTTTTTTTCTTCCTTCCATCAATTATTGTAAATAATTATACTAAAAACTATTCATTTTTTTATACTTAAATGAAAAAAATCTGCAGCAAAACTGCAGATTTTAATCTAAGTATGTTGGTTTATAGGGCTTTTTAGATCGTGGCTTTTCTAATATTTGACTAAATATTATTCCCTGAAGAACATTTTTTTCATTTAATTTTAATGCTTTATTTTTGTTCTCATTTTTATTTTTATTCCTTTTTATATTGTTATTGTGAGTTTTAAATGGTTTTTTTTCAATTTCTTTTTTTTCTTCACTTGAATTTTTATTACTTTCAACTTGAACTTTTTGATTATTCTCCTCATATTCAAGATCAATATAATCCTCTTCCTCATAGTCTTCCTTAAGATCTCTGGCAATAAATGAATTACTAAACTTCTCTAAAATTTTACCGCCTATAAAAATGACCAGAAAAAAACCAGGCAGAAAAGAAAATAAATTTTCCATTTATAACACCTCTAGTCTTCACTTCTATCTTTATTGGGAATTACATGTGCTGAATTATTATCACCCATCTGTGATATTTTATCCCGCATATCAGTATCTGCTTCAATATTTTTCAAATTCATATAATCCATTATACCGATATTACCTTCTTTAAGTGCTGAAGCCATAGCCCTGGGAACTTCTGCCTCGGCCTCTACCACTTTTGCTTTCATTTCCTGCACCTTTGCCTTCATTTCCTGCTCATGGGCAACTGCCATAGCTCTTCTTTCCTCAGCTTTAGCCTGAGCAATTTCTTTATCCGCTTCCGCCTGATCTGTCTGGAGCTGGGCTCCAATATTTTTACCTACATCTACATC
>Ga0102926_1001304_pt1 | contig 14731 bp, 17 predicted proteins | sample SalPonR1_A_D2_MG_FD_78173 | JGI IMG/M metagenome (GOLD analysis project Ga0102926, IMG submission 78173) | Salt pond soil microbial communities from South San Francisco under conditions of wetland restoration - Salt Pond MetaG R1_A_D2_MG | ecosystem: Environmental > Aquatic > Marine > Intertidal...
CCTATGAAAACCGCACTGTCCGCGCGATTTCCCGCAAGGAGCCGCCATGGCCGCGACGCCCCCACCCTTCGCCGCATTCGAATGGCTGATCGCGTGGCGCTACCTGCGCGCGCGCCGCGCCGAGGGCGGGGTCAGCGTCATGACCTGGATCAGCCTGCTGGGAATCACCCTCGCCGTCTTCGCTCTCATCGCAACCCTGTCCGTCCGCTCGGGTTTCCGGGCCGAATTCGTCGATACGATCCTCGGGGCCAACGCCCATGCGACCGTCTACATGGCCGGGCAGGCAGACGCTGTGACGGGCCGGATCGACCGCACCATCGCCGAGTATGACGCGATGGCCGAGCGCCTGCGCGCATTGCCGCAAGTCACCCGCGCCGCGCCGCTTGTGAAGGGGCAGGTGATGGCCACGGCACAGGGCCGCAACGCGGGCGTCGAGGTTTTCGGCATCGCGCCCGAACACCTCGCCACGATCCCGCGCGTGGCCGATCCCGAGACCGCGCAGGGCGACATCGCCCGCTTTGCCGAGGGCATCGCCATCGGCTCGGGCGTGGCGCGCGAACTGGGCCTCGGCGTGGGCGACCGCATCCGCATCATCTCGCCCGACGGGGTCAAGACGCCGCTGGGCACGAGCCCGCGGATCAACGCCTACGAGGTGGTCTACATCTTCACCGCCGGGCGCTACGACATCGACCGGGTGCGCGTCTACCTGCCTTTTGCCGAAGCGCAGCGCTTCTTCAACCGCGACGGGCGCGCCGACGAGATCGAGGTGATGGTGGAGACCCCCGAGCGCATCGAAGCGCTCTCCCCCGCGCTGCTGCGCGCGGCGGGCGAGCGGGCGCTGGTCTGGACGTGGCGCGATTCCAGCGGCGCTTTCCTCCGGGCGCTCGAGGTCGAGGACAACGTGATGTTCGTGATCCTGTCGATCCTGGTGCTGATCGCGGCGCTCAACATCACTTCGGGCCTTGTCATGCTGGTCAAGAACAAGGGCCGCGATATCGGTATCCTGCGCACCATGGGCCTGAGCGAAGGGTCGGTTTTGCGGGTGTTCTTCATCTGCGGCGCGCTGACGGGCCTGCTGGGAACGCTGTTCGGGGTGGTCCTCGGCTGTCTCTTCGCGATCTATATCGACCCGATCTTTGCCTTCGTGAACGTGATGATGGGCGGGCAGGTCTGGGACCCGTCCATTCGCGGCATCTACCACCTGCCCGCGCGGCTCGAGGCGGGAGACGTGCTGACCGCCGTGGCGCTGTCGCTGGGGCTGAGCTTTGTCGTGACGATCTTTCCGGCGCGGCGGGCGGCGCGGATGAACCCGGTGGAGGCGCTGCGCTATGAATGAGCCGGTGCTGCGCCTCGAGGGCGTGGAGAAGGGATACAATCGCGGCCGCGTGGGCGAGATCCTCGTGCTTCAGGGCGTGAACCTGCAGGTTCGCGCGGGCGAGATGGTGGCGCTGGTGGCGCCCTCGGGGGCGGGCAAGTCGACCCTTCTGCACATCGCCGGGCTGCTCGATACCGCCGATACGGGCGAGGTCGAGATCGGTGGCGAGGCAGCCACCGGGCTGGGCGACCGGCGGCGCACGGCGCTGCGGCGGCGCGCGATCGGGTTTGTCTATCAGTTCCACCACCTGCTGCCGGAATTCTCGGCGCTGGAGAACGTGGTGTTGCCGCAGCTTGCCAATGGCGTGCCGCGCCGCGAGGCCGGGGCGCGGGCGCAGGAATTGCTGGGCGAGGTGGGGATCGCCGACCGCGCGGATCACCGCCCGGCGGCGATGTCGGGGGGCGAGCAGCAGCGGGTGGCGTTCTGCCGCGCGCTGGCCAACCGCCCCGGCCTGTTGCTGGCCGACGAGCCCACCGGCAACCTCGATCCCGGCACCTCGGACCAGGTCTTTGCCGCGCTGGAGCGGCTGGTGCGCGGCGAGGGGCTGGCGGCGCTCATCGCCACGCACAACCTCGAGCTTGCGGAACGGATGGACCGGGTGGTGCGGCTCGACAAGGGGGAGGTGGTCACGCAATGAGATGGTTCCCGGCCATGCTGACGGTCGTCACGGCGGGGGCCGCCGCCGCGCAGGACGCGCAGCTTGGCGAGCGGCTCTACGATCGCTATTGCAGCGCCTGTCACGGCACGACCGGCTCGGGCGACGGCCCGATGACGCGGGTGCTCACGCCGCCGCCGCCGGACCTCACGCAGCTGGCCGCGCAGAACGGCGGCACCTTTCCGCGCCGCCGGGTCGTGTGGCGGATCGACGGGCGCGACCCGATCCTCGCCCATGGCAACGAGATGCCGGTCTTTGGCGACCTGCTCGCGGGCGAGACGCTCGATATCCGCGACGAGACCGGCGAGGTTCTGCACAGCACACAGCCGATGGCCGACCTGCTGGCCTTTCTCGAACGCTTGCAGGACGGGTGATCCGCGCTAGCTCCCTCGCCAACCGTGGAGGAAAGACCATGCGCAATCTCGTCCTGTCCATCCTGTTGACCATTCTGGCAGCCGTCCCGCTGCGGGCCGGTGAAAGCACCGTCCGCGATGTCATCTCCGGTCAGATCGACGCGTTCCGCGCCGAGGAGCTGGGCCGCGCCTACGGATTCGCGAGCCCGTTCATCCAGGACAAGTTCCGCACGCCCGAGACCTTCGGGCGGATGGTCCGCGAGGGGTATCCGATGGTCTGGCGGCCCTCGGAGGTGACATTCCTCGAGGCGCGCGAGATCGGCGGCAAGCTGTGGCAGGAGGTGTTCCTGCGCGACGCGCAAGGGCGCGGCTGGATCGCCGAATACGAGATGGTCGAGGTGGACGGGCAGATGCGCATCAATGGCGTGCGCATACGCGAGGCCCCCGAACAGGCGGTCTGAACGCCCCCGGCCACCGTCACGGTGACCTGAGACCCGGTTAACCCCGGCACTATAGCCCCCTTTCCCGGCACGCGGCCCGCTGGCGCGCAGATGGAAAGGGACCCTCCATGAACAAGGCAATCACCCAAGGCATCGTCTTCATGCCCCAGCCCTTCGCGGCGGGGCTCGATCAATGGTCGAGCGGCGATGGCCGCCCCGGCTCGGATACCTACGAGACTGCCCCCAACGCGGCGTTCGTGCCCGCCGATCAGGATTTCGGCGGCGCGCTGGAGTTGCAGAAGATCGAGAGCGTGCAGCGCCTGCGCTACATGGGCGAGACGCCGATCCTGCCGGGCTGCTACCTGCGCGTGCGCGCGCGGGTCAAGGCGATCGCGGGTAACCTGCCCGATGTGCGCATCGCCGCCTTTGCCGGGGGCGCGGACGGTGAGGCGCTGCCGGGCGTGACGGTGACGGGGCCGCAGGTGACGCTGACCACCTATGGTGAGGTGGTGGAGGTGAGCGCCATCGTCGGCACCGGGCAGCGCGCGGGCGTTGATATGGTCTGGGGTCCGCAGGCGGCGTTCGGGCATTTCGGGCTCGACCTTGCCGGGCCGTCGGGCGGCGTCGTGCGAATCGACGATATCGAGATCGAGGATGTGAGCCGCGTCTTTCTGCGTGACGTGATCGCGACGGTGGATGTGCGCGACTTTGGTGCCATCGGCGACGGGGTAAGCGACGACCACGCCGCCTTCGAGGCTGCCGACACCGCGGCGGGGGGGCGCGAGATCATCGTGCCGGCGGGCACCTATTTCCTCGGGCAAAGCACCACGATCCAGAGCCGCATCCGCTTCGAGGGCACGCTCGTGATGCCGGATGCGGCGATCCTCGCGCTGACGAAGAACTATGATCTGCCCGCCTATATCGACGCCTTTGGCGACAGCGAACTGGCGTTCAGGAAGGCGTATCAGGCGCTTCTGAACAACGCGGGGCATGTCACGCTCGACCTTGCCGGGCGCAAGGTCGCGCTGCGTGCGCCCATCGACATGGCCGCGGCGGTCGGCAATCGCACGACCTACAACCAGCGCCACGTGATCCGCAACGGGCAGTTCTCGGTTTTTCCCACGCCCGCATTCGATACCGAGGTGGTGACCTCGCAGGCGACCTACAGCCCCGACACCGCCGTCCGGGAGCTGACCGGCGTGGTCAACGTGGCCAACGTGCCGGTGGGGGCGCTCGTCGAGGGCAACGGCGTCGGGCGCGAGGTCCATGTCACGGCGCGCAACGTGGCGGCGGGGCGGCTCACGCTCAGCCAGCCGCTTTTCGATGCGGCGGGCACGCAGGTCTTCACGTTCCGGCGTTTCAAGTACATGCTGGATTTCAGCGGCTTTCAGGACGTGTCGCGCATGGCCTTCTCCGAGGTGGATTTCCAGTGCGCCGGCAACTGCAGTGGCGTGCTCCTGCCGCCGCAGGGCTCGGCCAACCATTTCCGCGACTGTTTCTTCACTCGGCCCAGGGATCGCGGCATCACGAGCCATGGCGAGGGCGACCAGGGCATGATGATCGACCGTTGTCAGTTCCTGTCGGACGATGCGCCGCTGCTGGTGAGCGAGCGCCACACCATCGGCTTCAACGCCAATGCCAACGATCTCAAGATCCGCGACTGCCGCGCCACCTTCTTTCGTCATTTCGCGGTCATGGCCGGATCGAGTTCGCTCATCAGCGGCAACCACGTCTTTCAGGGCGATTCCGCCTCGGGGGGCGTGCGCAGCGCCGGGTGGGTGCTGACCCGCACCAACAACCGGGGCACGATCACCGGCAACTATATCGACAACTGCTTCATCGAGTGGGGGAACGAGCACGATCACGCGCCCGATTTCGCCAGCGAATTCTCGTTCAGCGCACTGAGCATCACCGGCAACGTGTTTCTTGCCAGCGACATGGTGCCTTGGTTTACCTATATCACCGTCAAGCCGCACGGGCCGGGGCATTTCCTCGACGGCGTGACGGTGACCGGCAACACGTTCCGTGCCATCGGCTCGATGGACCGGGTCGAGAGCGTGGACACGAGCTTTGCCGATCTCGACCATGACCGGGTGGGCAACATCACGTTCGCCGAGAACAGCTTTCACAACGTGGACATCCACGCGCAGAGCCCGCTGGTGATGGCGCATGTCGAGGAGAGCGCCGCGGCCACATGGGTGGTGACGCCGGCACCGCGGCTGCCTTTCGGGGCGTGGGCGCAGGTGGTGGACTCGGTGCTGCCCGAGGGGGCGCTGCAGGATGGCAGCGGCAACCCGGTGCATGCCGCCCCGTGGTTCGAGGCGCGTCAGGGGCCGGAACGCGACCGGATCAACCTGCACTGGCCAGAGGCGGTATCGGGCAGGGTGATCCTGCGGGTGCGCATCGACGACGCGCGCTGAATGACGGGGCGGGGCGGGGCGTTCAGAACTTGCGCCAAAGGCCGAGTTTCACCCCGCGCTCGCCGCCGCCCGAGACCGGCTCTGACAGGCCGAGTTCGATATGCATGCCGGGTCGTGCCTCGTAGACGAGGGACGGGGCGAGGCGCAGGTAGGTTCGCCCCCGCGCGGGTATCCCGCCCTGAAGCTGCACCAGTGCCTTGACCCGTTCGCCGAGCGACATCCCGGCGGTCAGGTCGGTCTCGTAGGCGGCGGCACCGCCATCGAACAGGATCGCGCGGGTATCGGCGTTGAGCCAGCCGTGGTGCCGGCCGATACGGATGCCGCGCCCGACCGAGAAGGAAGGGCGCAGGGCGTTTTCGCCTTCGACCTGCCCCGCACCCATTTCGAGCGCCAGCTTGAGAGGGCGCGCCGTGGGCCCGAGCGGCCATCGCACGAAGGCGACAGCCTTGGTCATCCGCTGAATGTCACCGCCCAGATCCACCCCCAGGGTCAGCCGCTCCGTGGCACCGTACTCGGCGTAGAGGCTGAAACTCTGCCGGTAGATGCCGAACGCGTCGGGCCCCTCGATCGTGCCGGAAGCCGCCGCGAAGCCCTCTCCCCTGGCGCGCGGCCATGCGCCGGCCTGTGCCATCGTGGCGGGCCACGGCAGCAGCGCGAAAACGAGGATCAGGCGTGCGAGCATGGTCACCCCCGCCCCAACCCTCCCGAAGAAGGGTAAACCGAAGGTTAAGACCGACGCGTAATTTACCGCCGCGCCGGGCCGTGCTACCCCTCGGGAAGGAGGACAGTGCCATGCTAACCATCAGCCAGGACAGCAGCGACCAGACCGTTCTGACCACCTTCGAGGTCACGCCCGGCACCTGCGAGGACGTTCTCGACCTGCTCACCGCCGCCTATCGTGACGTGATCTCCAAACAGCGCGGCTTCGTTGCCGCGGCGCTGCACGTGAATGACGCGCAGACCCGTATCGCGAACTATTCCCAGTGGCGTGCGCGCGAGGATTTCCAGGCCATGCTGCGCAGCGAGGAGATGCGCGCGCGCAACCGCGAGATCAACGCCCTGTGCAAGGGGTTCGAGCCGGTCATGTACGACGTGGCGGCCGTCCTGTGACGGACGGAGAGCGGCCGGGGACGGACGACCTGACGCGCGAGGTCCGTGCCCTGCGCAAGGAGCTGCGGGTGCTCAACAGCCACCGCTTCGTGCGCATCCACAACAACCTGCCACGCCTTCTCGCGTTCAATTTCGCGCGGGGGCTGGCGGTGGGGCTGGGCACGGTGCTGGGCGCGACGGTGCTCCTGTCTTTGGTGGTCTGGTCGCTGAGCCAGATCGAGTTTCTGCCGATCATCGGCGAATGGGCCGCGCAGATCGCCGAGCAGATGCGCGCCGCGCAGGAGTAGGCGCGGGGCGTGTGATCTGGATCAAGGCGGCGGCCCCTGTCTTGCGCCAAGGTGTTTCAGATCAACGCGAAAGGACACTCTCATGTATGCTCACGTTCTGGTGCCCGTTTCCTTCGATACCGAGCGCGACAGCGCCGGGGCCCTCGCCATTGCACGGCTGCTCGCCGCGGATGACGGGCATATCAGCCTTCTGCACGTGATCGAGCAGGTGCCCGCCTATGCCGCCTCCTACCTGCCCGCGGGTTATCAGAGCGAGGCGCGCAAGGGTGTCGAGACGCGCCTGTCGGAGTTGGCGGCAGACCTGCCCGATGCCAGCGCCCACGTGGTCGAGGGACATTCGGGGCGCACCATCCTCGACTGGGCCGAGAGCCACAACCCGGACTGCATCGTGATCGCGAGCCACCGCCCGGGCATGCAGGACCTGCTGCTCGGCTCGACGGCGGCCAAGGTGGTGCGTCATGCCGCCTGCGCGGTGCATGTGATCCGCTGACGCAGGGGGCTTGCCAAACGGCACGGCGGCTCCCATCTCACGGAAGCACAGACGCACACAGGAGAATGCCGATGCAATGCCCGATTGACGGAGCCGAACTGGTTCTCGCCGAGCGCGCCGGGGTCGAGATCGATTATTGCCCGAAATGCCGTGGTGTCTGGCTCGACCGGGGCGAACTCGACAAGATCATCGACCGGTCGGCGCCCGAGACCGCCCCGCCGCGCGGGGACGACCGCGACCATTCCGGCGGCAAACCGCGCAAGAAGCGCGGCGGCTTCCTCGAAGAACTGTTCGATTTCTGATCGCAGCTTGATCGGCCGGGGTCCGGAGCGTATGGGGCGTCATGACCCGGTCCGTGACCCTCGCGCTCGCCCTGACCATCGCAGCCCTGACCCTGACGCCCGCGTCCGGCCCGCAGGGTATCCCCGGACTTGACAAGATCGCGCATCTTCTGGCCTTTGCCGCGCTGGCCGCACCGATGGGGTTTTGTTATCCTCGTCACTGGCGCGCCGTGGCGCTGGGTGTGCTTGCCTATGGCGGGTTGATCGAGATCGTCCAGCCCGTGATGGGGCGCAGCGCCGAGTGGGCGGATTTCCTCGCCGATGGCCTCGGTGCCTTGCTGGGCGCATGGGGCGCGGCCCGACTGGCGCGCAGGCGGAGTGCGCCATGATAGCCCCGGGTGGCGCTGTGCGACCGGGGCGCGAAGTCTCCGGTACCTCCCCTTGAAGAAACCGGTCGCGCCGCGAACCGGCGCACCGCTGCGAGGGCGCGGAAGATGATGATCTGCCCAAGAATGCCTGTGCCGACGCAAGCTCCGTTGCGCATTCTGCCGGTCCTCTCCGGAGAGAGGGTCAAGGATATCGAAACGCAAGCGGCAAGCGCCCGAATGCAGGGCACAGCGCGCCGTGGAGACCCGAGAGGCCGCGCGATCGCTGCCGGGCCGGTCCGGCGTGCATCCGACGATGATCCGTCAGCAGATCCGTGCCCTGCGCGATGCCGGGTCCGGCCTGTCGGAACGCGACAGCCGGAAAGGCCCGGCACCCAGGAAGAGCGTGCAAGGGAACGCCACGCGAAGACCGGACGAGTTGGCGGGATGCGCCGATGATCGTCTCGCGGCAGCCGCAAGGTTCGGGCGACAGCGATTGCGAATCGGGAGGGTACGGCGCTTGCGCGCACGAGCGGTCCAGCGCCTGCCTTGGTGCAAGAAAACGCGACCGGCACCACGATGGCGAGGCGAGGTCGGTTTTACTTCGTCTGTCTTTCGGGGATATCCGGGTCGAGATGTCTCCAGCCTTCGGGCGGAGACGGGCAGGCCAAACGTCAACCAACTGAAAAAATTGAAAAATGCAGTAAGTGGCAGCCCGTAGGGGAATCGAACCCCTCTTTCCAGGTTGAAAACCTGGCGTCCTAACCGATAGACGAACGGGCCGCGCTTGGCGTGTCGGGTGAGTATGAAAAACCGGCGGGTTGCGCAAGAGGTATTTCGCAAAAACCTTCGCCGGTGACAGAGGAAAGGCCAGCGTGTCTCACCCGGCTGGTGCGGCGTCTTCAAGGCGCAACTGAGCCGTCTGCTGTCCGCCCCAGTGGTTGATGTCGAGCCGCCCGGCGAAGTGGAAGCGCGCGCCGCCATGCGCCATGAGGGCGGGGCCGAGGGGGCCGTCGAACGCGCCGAAGGCGATCGCGTCGAGCCGCCCGCCAAGCCCGTCCTCGAGCCGCAGCTTGAGATGCGTTTCGCCGACCGCGCGGGCGAATCCGATGGCGCAGTCGGGGATCACGAAGCGCGGCGCGGGGGCGCCCGCGCCAAACGGCCCCGCTGCCTCCAGCTGCTCGACGAGCTCGGGCGTCGCGGCCCCGGGCATGAGCACCCCGTCAAGCCGCAGATCGGCCGGCCCGCCCGCGCCCGCGCCCTGCCGTGCCAGCAGGTCCGAGAGCCGCGCCATGGCGTCCTCCAGCCGGTCGCGCGCAACGGTCAGCCCGGCGGCCATCCTGTGCCCGCCGCCCTTGAGCAAGAGCCCCTCGCGCGCCAGACGCTGCACGGCGGCACCGAGATCCACCCCCGAGACCGACCGGCCGGACCCCTTGCCCTCGTCGCCGTCGAGGCCGATGACCACGGCGGGGCGGCCCGTCATTTCCTTGAGACGGCTCGCGACGATACCCACGACGCCGGGATGCCAGTCTTCGCCCGCGGCCCAGACCAGCGGGGCCTCGATGCCCCGCGCCCCGGCCTGCGCCAGCGCGGCGGCGCGCACCGCAGCCTCGATCTCGCGCCGCTCCTCGTTGAGCCGCTCGAGCTGTCCGGCGATGTCCTGCGCCTCGCCCGCGTCCCGCGTCGCCAGAAGCCGCGCTCCCAGGTCGGCCTGACCGACGCGCCCCCCCGCGTTGATCCGCGGCCCCAGCACGAAGCCCAGGTGATAGGCGGCAGGCGGCCGGTCGAGCCGCGCCGCGTCGCTGAGCGCCACGAGGCCGGGGCGCGCGCGCCGGGCCATCACCCGGAGCCCCTGCCGCACCAGGGCGCGGTTGACACCGGTGAGCGGGGCCACGTCAGCCACCGTCGCCAGCGCCACGAGGTCGAGCAGGGCCATCAGGTCGGGGCCCCGGCTCCCGCCGCCCTCGCGCATCTGCCGCCCCGCCTCCACCAGCACGAGAAACACCACCGCCGCGGCGCACAGATGCGCCAGGTCGCCGCACTCGTCCTGCCGGTTGGGGTTGACCACGGCCAGCGCGGGCGGCAGCGTCTCGCCGCCGAGATGGTGGTCGAGCACCACGACGTCGGTGCCTTTTGCCGCCGCCAGCGCGTCATGGCTCAGCGTGCCGCAATCCACGCAGATGACGAGATCGTGATCGGCGGCCAGCGCCGCCATCGCGGGGGCGTTCGGGCCATAGCCCTCGTCGATGCGGTCGGGGACATAGAGCGTGGGCGGCGCGGCCCCCATCTGCCGCAGCCAGTCGATCAGCAGCGCCGCCGAGGCCCCGCCGTCCACGTCGTAATCGGCAAAGACCGCGATCCGCTCGCGCCCGCGCACCGCCGCGAGCAACCGCGCCGCCGCCGCTCCGGTATCGCGCAGAGATCGCGGATCGGGCAGCAGGTCGCGCAGGGTGGGGGAGAGATAATCCCCGGCCGCGTCCGGCGCGACCCCCAGCCTGGCCAGCACCGCGCAGAGCGCGGGCGGCAGGCCGGTCTCCTGCACCATCGCCGCGGCGTGCCGGTCCGCCTCCGGCCCGGGCCCGGTCCAGCGCCGCCCGGCGAGCGAGGTTTCCACGCCCAGATAGGCCGTCATGCCCGCGCTCCGGCGTCTCTTTGGTCCCAATACCCCGGGGGAGTCGCCGCTTGCGGCGACGGGGGCAGCGCCCCCGATCCTGCCGCGCCCTCAGTCACGCTTGCTGCGATAGACCATGCGCCGGACCGAGCCGGTGCGGGAGCGCATCAGCACCGTCTCGGTCTCGACGAAACCGGGACGGCGATGCACGCCCTTGAGGATCGAGCCATCGGTGACACCGGTGGCGGCGAAAATCACCTGGTCGGTCACCATCTCGTCGCGGGCGTAGACGCGGTCGAAATCGGTGATGCCGGCCTTGGTCGCGCGGCCGCGTTCCTCGTCGTTGCGAAACACAAGCCGTCCCCACATCTGCCCGCCCATGCATTTGAGCGCCGCCGCCGCCAGCACCCCCTCGGGCGCGCCGCCGGTGCCCATGTACATGTCGATTCCGGTGCGCTCGGCCTCGGCGCAATGGATCACGCCGGCCACGTCGCCATCGGTGATGAGATGCACCGCTGCGCCGGTGCCGCGCAACTCGGCGATCATCTCCTCGTGGCGCGGGCGTTCGAGCACGCAGACCGTGATCTCGGAGGGGCGGCAGCCGCGCGCCGCGGCCAGCGCCTCCACGCGGGCGCGGGGACTCATGTCGAGCGAAACCACCCCATCGGGGTAACCGGGACCGATGGCGAGCTTGTCCATGTAGGTGTCGGGCGCGTGCAGCAGCGTCCCGCGCGGCGCCATCGCGACCACCGTGAGCGCATTGGGCATCGCCTTCGCGGTCAGCGTCGTGCCTTCCAGCGGGTCGAGCGCGATATCCGCGCCGGGCCCGTCGCCCGTGCCCACCTCCTCTCCGATATAGAGCATCGGCGCCTCGTCGCGCTCGCCCTCGCCGATCACCACCACGCCCTTCATCGAGAGCATGTTGAGCTGTTCGCGCATGGCGTTGACAGCGGCCTGGTCGGCGGCCTTCTCGTCGCCGCGCCCGATCAGGTCGGCGCAGGCGAGGGCCGCCTGCTCGGCCACCCGCGCGAGCCCCAGCGAGAGCATGCGGTCATTGAAAGCGATTTCGGCGGTCATGAAACGGTCCTTGTCAGAAACTCGGGCAACAGTAGCCATGGCGGTCTGCGCGCACAAGCGCGCGCTCAGACCGCCTCGATGCGCAGCGCCACGGGGTCGGCGGCCAGCACGTCGAGCCGCGAGATGCCGGTCAGCGCGGTGTCGAGCGCGTCGCGGTGGGTCTTGTGGGTGACGATCAGCACCGGTGCGGTGGTGTCGTCGTGATGATACTGGCGCATCCGGTCGATCGAGACGCCCGCCTCTCCGAGGCATGTCGCCACCCTGGCCAGCGCGCCCGGCTTGTCGCGCAGAGCCATGCGCAGGTAGTAGGGCGCGGGCGTGGCGGTGCCCGCGCGGGTGCATGGCTCGAGGCTCGCGGCAGGCTGGCCGAAAGTGGAGAGGCGCGCCCCGCGCGCGATGTCCATCACGTCGCCCATCACCGCGCTCGCCGTCGGCCCCATGCCCGCGCCGGGGCCGCGAAGCACGATCTGGTCCACCTGATCGCCCTCCAGCACCACCATGTTGGTGCCGCCCTCCAGTTGCCCCAGCGGGCTTTGCGCCGGGACGAGGCAGGGCGACATGCGTTGCTCGAGCCCCCGCCCCGTCATCTGCGCCACGCCCAGAAGCTTGATACGGTAGCCCATGTCGCCTGCGCGGCGGATGTCGTCGAGGGTGATCTCCTGGATGCCTTCGAGCGTGACGCCCTCGAAATCCACCTGGCAGCCGAAGGCGATGGAGGCGAGCAGCGCCAGCTTGTGGCCCGCGTCGATGCCCCCCACGTCGAGATTGGGATCGGCCTCGAGAAAGCCCAGCTTGTCGGCCTCTTCGAAGAGCGCGTTGTAGCCCTGGCCGGTGGCCTCCATCCGGGTCAGGATATAGTTGCAGGTGCCGTTCATCACGCCCATGACGCGGGTGATCTCGTTTCCCGCGAGCCCTTCGGTCAGCGCCTTGACGACGGGTATGCCGCCCGCGACCGCGGCCTCGAAACGGATCACGCGGCCGGCCTCCTCGGCGGCCAGCGCCAGCGCCTGGCCGTGATGGGCGAGCATCGCCTTGTTGGCGGTGACCACGTCCTTGCCGGCTGCGATGGCGGCCTCGGTCGCGGCCTTGGCGGGGCCGTCCGAGCCGCCCATCAGTTCCACGAACACGTCCACGTCATCGCGGCGGGCCAGCGCCACCGGATCATCCTCCCAGGCGTAGTCCGACAGGCTCACGCCGCGATCGCGGTCGCGGGTGCGGGCCGAGACGGCGCTGATGGTGACAGGGCGCCCGGCGCGGCGGGCGAGGATATCGGCCTTCTGGCGAACGATGCGCACCACGCCGGTGCCGACGGTGCCAAGCCCGGCAATGCCGAGACGCAGGGGGGGGCTCATGGAGGTCTCCGATACTCATGGACGCGAGGTTCACGGCGCGATGTATCCGGTTCGCCCGCGGCTTGCAACGCACCTCACCGTGCCACGCCGCGGCGCATCCGGTCCTCGGTCTCGTGGTCGATGACCGGGCCGCGCAGGCGGTCGGCGCGGGCGCGCAGGCGCGCGGCGCGGGAGCCGATGGCCCCTGAGGGCGCGGCGTCTGCGCCGGCGGCGGCGGCGGGCGGCACCTGCCGGGCGATGCGCTCGGCGGGCACGAGATCGGGGTAGGGCGCGCCGGCACCGGAGGCGACGAGATCGGGGGCCACCGGGTAGGGCTCGGCGCAGGCGGCGAGCGCGATCATCGCGGCAAGGCAGGCGGGCAGGGGGCGCATCGGGGCCTCGTGGCAGACGGGTTTCCCTGTCTTGCCATTCGCGGGGGCGCAGGGCAAGCGGGGCCTTGATCTGAACGGATGTTCAGATAAACCTGTCGCATGGCACGAACCCAGGGCTCGCATTCCGGCATCACCGGCCCAAGGGTGCGCGAGGCGGCGCTGCACCTCTTCGCGCAGCACGGCTATGCCGCTGTTTCCATGAGAAAAATCGCGGCAGAGGTGGGCGTGCAGGCGGGCGCGCTGTATAATTACACGCCCGACAAGCAGACGCTGCTCTTCGACCTCATGCGCACCCACATGGAGGAGTTGCTGGCCGCATGGGATGCGTGCTCTCCCGCCGGTGGCACGGCGCGGGACGCGCTCGAGGCGTTCACCCGCTTTCATATCCGGTTCAACACCCGCCGCGCCGACGCGGTGTTTGTCTCCTACATGGAGCTGCGCAACCTCGAGCCGGACAACTTCAACATTATCGAGGGGTTGCGCCGCGATTACGAGACCGAGGCCGAGACGATCCTGCGCCGGGGCGTGGCCGAGGGCGGCTTTGCCGTGGCCGAGCCGCGGATCGCGGCGATGGCGCTCATCGCGCTGCTGACCGGGGTCAACACATGGTTCCGCGAACGCGGGCGGCTGAGCCTCGCGGAGGTCGAGGCGGTGTATTGGGACATGGTGCGCCGGATGGTGGCGAATCAGGGTTAACGCGCCGGAATGGCAAGAAAATCCCGGTCTGTATCGCGTCGGTATCCTGTCGGTATTGCGTCGGTGCCGGATGCGGCGGGGGCCGGGGTAAACGGGGCGCGCGGTGGACAGGACGCCCGGTCATCCTCGGGCTTGACCCGACATCGCCTGATCCGGGAGATCATCCGGTCGAGCCGGATGATGACGGGGAAGGGGGGTAGGAGGACTGGAAGGGGCCACAGGTGGACAGCCGCCCCCCGCCGCGCCTACACTCGGTGTTAACGAATATCGGTCAGTCTGGACCGGACGCAGGGACGGGCGGCATGGGCAGCAGTAGCGGCAATCACCTCTATTACGGCGACAACCTCGAGGTTCTGCGCGAGAGCATCGCGGACGAGAGCGTCGACCTCGTCTATCTCGACCCGCCGTTCAACTCGAACGCCTCTTACAACGTGCTGTTTCGCGGGCCGTCGGGGAACGAGTCTGCGGCGCAGATCGAGGCGTTCGACGATACCTGGCACTGGACCGACGCGGCGGAGGAGGCGTTCGGCGAGGTGCTGCGCTCAGGGAACGGGGCGGCGGCGGAGATGCTGCGCGCGATGCGCTCCTTTCTGGGCGAGAATGACATGATGGCCTATCTCACCATGATGGCCGTGCGTCTACTGGAACTGCACCGGGTGCTGAAGCCCACCGGCAGCCTCTACCTGCACTGCGACCCGACAGCGAGCCATTACCTGAAGATATTGCTGGATGCGATTTTCGGGGCGCTTTGCTTCAAGAATGAAATCGTCTGGAAAAGGACAACGACCCACAGCGTTGCAAAGACCTGGAGCAGCAACGCAGACTGTATCCTATTTTATACCAAGAAG
>Ga0102926_1001313_pt1 | contig 14689 bp, 8 predicted proteins | sample SalPonR1_A_D2_MG_FD_78173 | JGI IMG/M metagenome (GOLD analysis project Ga0102926, IMG submission 78173) | Salt pond soil microbial communities from South San Francisco under conditions of wetland restoration - Salt Pond MetaG R1_A_D2_MG | ecosystem: Environmental > Aquatic > Marine > Intertidal...
CACCGTTCGTGGTACCGGAGAGGTCCGAGACCGGATCCCCGAACGGATCTGTGCCGGTGGTCTGCGCCTGGTTGGTTACGGAGCCCGCGTCGACATCGGCCTGCGACAGCGAGTAGGTCGCAGAGTAGGTCGTCGTGTCGGTGACCCCCGGGGCGAGGCTCGCGATCGGTCCGCCGGAGATCGAGATGCCCGGCAGGGTGTCCGTCAGCGTGACGTTCGTCAGGGTCAGGTTGCCGGTGTTGGTGATCGCGAAGTTGTAGGTGACGGTCTCCCCCGCGACCGGCGGGCCCGAGAGAGCGCTTGTATCGGACGTCTTGATCAGCGCGATGTCCGGGGAATAGTCGGGGGCGACCGGCGTCGGGTCGTTCTCGCCCGTCTCGTTACCCTGCCCGTCGCCGTCCGCGTCGGGGTTTGCGTCATCGTCCGAAAGGTCCAAAAGCTGCGGGTTCGTGGCCGAGGTCTGTCCGGAGAGGTCGCCCTCTCCGGTCACGGTCGCCTGGTTCTCGTAGCGCCCGCCCGATCCCAAAACCGGCGGCAGCGGAACTGTCGGCTGGACGCGGATCGCGAAATCTATCGTGCAGGTGGCGCCGGCCGCGAGCGCGAAGCCGCTCGCCAGCGCGGACGTTCCGGCGCCGTCAAACCCGGGATTCAGGTTGCCGCACGATCCGGCGGGCGACGAGGTGATCGCATAGCGTCCCGCGGCCAGCGGATCGGAGCCGGGGGCAGCCGGGGTGACGAGAGTTCCGAAGAGAGGCGCGCCACCTTGCAGGACATCGGTGACGACGATGTCCGCGAGCGCCTCGAGGCTGAAGTTCTCGACCTCGTGGCGGAAGCTCACAATGAATGACCCGTCGGGCTGGACCGTCGGTCCGGAAAGCACGTCCTTCGCGATCCCGATCCGTGCCTGCGGGATCAGCGGAAAGAGATAGTCCGTCGCCGTGGTGTTGCTGGGAAGCGCGACGTTCGAAATGACCGTGGTGGAGGAAACCGTTCCGCCCTCCGACCCCGCGCTCGCGCCGCCGTCGGTGACATAGGCTTCGCCGGGCGCGCCGCGTGTTATCGTGTAGGTACCCTGCGGCAGGAAGTCGAAGGAGTAGGTGCCGTCCGGGTTGGTCGTGACCGTCCGCGACACCGCGGCGCCGTCGAAGGACGTACCGGCCAGCGTCATGGTGATACCGCCGACCCCGGTATCGCCGGGCGTGACTGCGCCATCGTCGGCGAAGTCCCGGAACACCCGCCCCGCGATCGACGAGGAGTTCACCGAGACCGTCCCGGAGTTCGCGTTGTTCGCGGGGACTTCGTCCAGCGAGGACGTCGAGATGCTCGCGGTGTTCGTGAAGACCTGCGGCAGGGACGTGACCGATACGATCTGCACGGGGACGGTGATCTCGGCGACGCCGCCGGTCGAAAACGTTCCGAGGTCGCACGAGAAGGAGGCCGCCCCCGCGCTTCCGGTGCAGCTCGACGCGGTGGCGGAGCCCGTCGTCACGACCACGGACGGCGTGCCCGTCAGTTCCATTCCGGCCGGCAGCGCGTCTGTGACCGAGACGTCGTCGGCTTCCGCCCGGCCCGGCCCGGCATTGTTCCGCACCGTGATGACGAAGTCGAAATCGTCGCGGACATTCACGGGATCGGGCGAGGCAACCTTGCTCGCAACCTCGACGTCGGCGCGGGTTCGCACGGTGGTCTGCTCGTCGGCGGAGTTGTTCAATGCATCGGTGTCGAAGCCGGCGTCGACTTCGTCCGAACTGACGGACACGTCATTGATGAAGTTGCCCTTGGCCTCGCCGCGCACGGTGACGGTGAACGTGGTGCTCGATCCGGCCTCGAGGCGCGGCAGCGTACAGACGAGCGTACCGCCCAGAGAACTCACCGCCGGCACCGTGGGACAGGCGCCGCCCGCACCGCTCGGCAGCGTGTTCGACTGGTAGCTGAGACCGGCTGCCGGCAGGTTGTCCGTGACGACGAGGTTCTCGGCTGCCGATGGGCCGAGGTTGTCGATCCGTATCGTGTAGACCTCGTTGTCACCGACGGTGATCGGATCCGACGCGTCGTCCTTGTTGATCAGGAGGTCGAGCACCGGGTTCTCGACCGTGGTGGTCGCGACGCCGGTATTGTTGCCGGGATCCGTCTCGATCGTGGACGTCGTGACGGTTGCGGTGTTCGACAGCGTGGTCCCGCGGGTCACGAAGTTCGGCCGCACGACGACCGTGACGGTGCGCTGGGCGCCGTTGTTGATCGTGCCGAGGTTGCAGGTCAGCGTGTTATTGCCTGGAGCCGTCGTGCTGCCCGCCGCGGGCGCGGTCGAGCAGCCCCCCGACGAGGGCGAGGCCGAGACGAAGGTCACGTCATCGGGAAGCGTGTCCGTCACCGTCACGTTGGCGGCCGAGCTGAGCCCGTTGGCGACGTTCCGCAGCGTGAGAACGTATGTGAGGTTCTGCCCGGCGACCGCGGGGTCGGGAGAGTCGACCTTGGTGACCGTGAGGTCCGCTCGCGGCTCGACGTCAAAGCCGGCGCTCGCGCTGTTGTTGCCGAGGTTGGGATCGGCCACGTCGTTGGAGATCGCATCGGCCGAGTTCGTGCGGGTCCCGGCGTTGCCGCCCGGGCGGACCTCGACCGTGACCACCGGACAGTCGGCGCCTGCCGTGCAGACCGGAAGGGACGCGATCGTGCAGGTGAGGCGCCGGCTCCGTCCGCCTGTGCTCGCCGTGGCGCAGGAGAGGCCCGAGGCGGCCCCCGCGGACTGGCTGACCGAGACGAGGCCCGCGCCCGTCGCCCCAACGCTGTTGTTGATGAGGCTCGTCAGGTCGTCGGTGAGCGTGATGCCCGTCGACGGCTGCGGACCGGCGTTCACGACCTCTATTTCGAAGGTCTGGACGTCGCCGGCGGCCACCGATGCGAGGCCCGCGCTCTTGTTCACCGATATGTCGGCCGCATCGGTGCCGAAACTTCCCTCGACCGAATAGGTCGTCGTATCGTTCCCCGGATTGCCGTCGGCGATGTTGCCGTCGGGAGAGCTCACGGTCATGCTGTTGGCGATCGTGCCCGTGCCCGTGGCCGTGGTCCGCAGCCGGACGGGCGGTGTCCCCGCACCGGCCGCGAGGGGAGCTGCGGAGGTGTAGACGCGCTCGCAGGTGATCGTCGCAGGACCGGCGACCGGCGCGGCAGGCAGACAGGACCAGCCGTTAAGGGAGTAGGCATCGACAGTCAGGCCGGCCGGCAGCGCATCCGTCATGACAAGCGTGCCGAAGAAATCGGCGTTACCGACATTCGTCGCGCTGATCCTGAAGTCGTAGGTGTTGCCCGAGACGACGAGCGGCGGGTTCGGGCCCGACTTGTTCGCCCGAAGGTCCACCACCGGGTCCGAAATGGTTGCGCCGCCGTCTGTGTCGCTGTTGTTGGCAGGGTTGGGGTCCGCCGGTCCTGCGACCGCGATACTGGCGGTGTTCACGGGCGTGCCGGAGGCGATGACGGATGTCTCCACCTCGATGGTCCCGAGCGATACGTCGGCGCCGGCTCCCGCTCCCGAGAGGCGCGTGCAGGTCACGTCCTGTCCGACCACCGTACAGGACCATCCCGAAGTGGGCGTGACGGTCACGATGGAATAGTTCGTCGGGATCGTGTCGGTGATCGTCAGGCCGGAGGGGCTGTCGCCGGTATAGGCCGCCGAGAGCGTGAACGTCACGACATCTCCGACGAGGAGGCTCCCCGAGGGGCTTCGGGTCTTGGCGATCCTGACATCGCTGCCGCCGGTGACCGATGTGTTGGTGCTCGCGGTGTTGTTCGTCGTGACAGGGTCCGCTGGCGATCCGCCGACAACGCTCCCCACGGGCGTCACCGTCGATCCGGCCGCGGCCGAGATCTGCCCGCTAAAGTCGAAATCGACCGTCGCGCCCGGAGCGACGGGCCCGGCGATGGAGCAGGTATACGTGCCGCCGCCAAGACTGCAGCCGGACGGTGGCGTTATGCCGGTAAGCCCGGTCGGGACCGGAAACTGGAAATCAGCCGATGTCAGGATGTTCGGGCCAAGGTTTTCGGCCGTGAAGGTATAGGTCGCGAAAGACCCCGCCGCGGCCGTCGCCGGACCGGATACGGTCAGTTCGACATCGGATCCCGCGGTCACCGTCGTGTTCTCCGAACGGAGGTTGTTGGCCGGATCGCTGTCACCCGCGGTCGGCACGCTTGCCGTCAGCGTCTCGGTTCCCGAAACCGTCGTGAGTACATCCAGAACGACACTCGCCGAGGCCGACGACGCGAGAGGCGGAACGCTGCAGGTCACGGTCGCCCCGGCACCCTGCGGCAGGGGCGTGCATCCGCCGATCGTCCCGGAGGCGCCGGTCAGGGTGGTGTTCGCGGGCACGGTGATCGAGAGCGTCGTCGCCGGAGCCGGGTCGAACCCGGCATTCGTGACGGTCGCGGAATAGGCGATCGTGCCGCCGGCGGTTACCGGGTCGGAGCCGGTGTCGTCAAGATTGAGGACCCAATCGACGTCCTGCGCCTGGGCCATTCCGGCCGGTGTCAGGAACGCGAGGAAAACCAGAGCAAGGAAGGTCTCGGAGACCGACGAAAAGCACTTCGCAAAGCGAAGTCCGGTACGATGTCTGCTCACGATGCCCCTCTGGCGAAAGCCCGTCTTTTGTTTTTTTGTTCAACAGCGGGTCGAGCCGCGGCAAACAGACCGAGTGACGCACTGCGCACTCAAGTCGACGAAATCGTGACTGATCCACACCATATTGGCCAGCAAAAAAAATCCTTGGCGCTGCATGTTGTGGCACCGGCGCATCAATTCACCGATCACGGCGGCGCCCGAACCAGCGCCGATCAGGATCCCTTGACGATGCCCGCGTCGAAGAGGCTCGCGATCTCGGTATCGGGAAGACCGGCCACCTCCGCCAGGATCTCTTCTGTATGCTCCCCGAGAGCGGGCGCGGGCCGCGGGTCGTCCCGGTCGCCCGAAGAGAAGGCAAGCGGCGATCCCGGAACGAGGAACCGGCCGATGCCCGGCTGGTCGATCTCGGCGAACATCGGGTTGTCCGTGGAGATGTCGGGATCTTCGGACACCGCGCGGGCGAAGCTTCTGAACCTCGACCATGTCACGCCGGCCTTGTCGAAGGCGTCGGCGAAGTCCCCGACCCGGCGTGCGGTGAACCAGGGGGCCAGTATGGCCGTGATCCGCGCCCGATGCGCCCATCGCGCGCCTTCGGCGGAGAGGTTCGTTCCCACCTCGGTCTCGAGCGCGGCCATATCCTCTCCGGTCCCCGTCACCTGCACGAGACCCCGCCACTGCCGGTCGGTGAGGCCGATGACCATGATCCGCTCCCCATCCGCGCAGACGAAATCCTGTCCGTAGGCCCCGTAGAGTGCATTGCCGCCCTTGGGCCTGTCGACGCCGTTCACCGCGACCTCGCCGATGATCCCGAGATTGCCCAGCATCGCCGCGGCCACGTCCTTCAGCGTGAGTTCGACCGACTGGCCCTCGCCGGTCCTGAGCCGGTGCCGTTCGGCGGCGAGAAGCCCAGACACCGCCATGTTCCCCGCGATGCAGTCCCACGCCGGAAGAACATGCGCGACCGGTTCGATGCTGCCGTCGGGACCCGTGGCATCGGGGAAACCTATCGAGGGATTGACGGTGTAGTCCACCGCGGGACGCCCGCGCCGGTCACCCAGCAGCGTGACCATGACGAGATCCTCGCGATGCGCCGAAAGCGTCTCGTAATCCATCCAGCCGCGGACCCGAAGGTTGGTCAGGAACAGGCCGGCGTCTTCGCCGGGCGCGCAGATGATCTCGGTGATGATTTCCCGCGCCCGCGGATTCTTCATATCGATGGCGATCGACCGCTTGCCCTTGTTGAGACCGGCCCAGAACAGGCTGCGGCCGTCTTTCGTCACCGGCCATCGGGTTGCGTCGAGCCCGCCCTCGAGCCTGTCGAAGCGGATCACGTCGGCGCCCATCTGGGCAAGCGTCATCCCGGCGAGCGGGATCGCCACGAAGGCCGATCCTTCGACCACGCGCATGCCCTTGAGGACGCCCATCAGGAAATCTCCAGCCGGGCCTGAAGGCATTGATGGCCGGAGGGCGTGCCGGTGGAGAGCTCGACCGCGCCAGTCCCGGGCCGCACACCCAGAAGCCGCATGTCCTCGTCATGGAACATCGGATGGACGCCGCGGAACCGGAAGCGCGCAAGCCTGCCGCCGGAGTGCCTCAGCCCCGCCTCCATCAGAAGGGTCGCCTGCATCGGCCCATGGACGACGAGGGCGGGATACCTCTCGACCTCGCGTGCGTAGGGAAGATCGTAGTGGATACGATGGGCGTTGTAGGTGGCGGCCGAATAGCGAAAGAGCCGTGCCTCGTTCACCGGCACAGTCTCGTCGAAGTCCGGCGCGTCCGGAACGGCGATCTTCTTCGGCGGGCGGAAGGTGTCTGGGATGTCGAGATAGACGATATCCTGTTCTTCCTCGATGCGTCCGCCGCGGGCTCCCTCGATGACGTGACCGACACGAACGAAAACCATGGGGCCCGTGGCACCCTGCTTCTCGTCGACGGCCAGAATCTCCGACCGCCTGGACAGCGTCTCGCCGATCCGGAACCCGCCGTGGAATTCGAGCCGACCGCCCGCCCACATCCGGCGCGAATACGGCAGCGGCGGCAGAAATCGTCCGAGCTTCGGATGTCCGTCGGCAGCGAGATCGGCGAGCGGGGCGAATTCCGGGAAGGCCGCCCAGTGCCAGAGGGCTGGCATCGGCGCACCGGCTTCGACCGATGGATCGGGGGCGCCCGGATGGCCCAGGGCACCTGAGAGCATTCCGGCGAGCTCCGCCGTCAGGCAGCCGGTCCGCTGCTCGGTCCGGCCGATCCAGTCTTTCGCGTCCACATCTCTCATCCTCGGCGGAAAGATCTCCGTTCGGCTCACGCCGCCGCTTTCTTCCCCAGCACCTCGGCCATGGTCGCGCCCATGGCCGAGGGGTTGGGCGCCACCGTAATGCCGACGGCCGACAGAATCTCCACCTTTTCCTGCGCGCTTTCTCCGAAGGCCGAAATGATCGCCCCGGCGTGGCCCATCTTGCGGCCCTTGGGCGCCGAGAGACCCGCCACGTAGGCCACCACGGGCTTCGTCATGTTGTCGCGGACGAAAGCGGCGGCGTCGGCTTCCTGCGGTCCGCCGATTTCGCCGATCATCATCACGGCGTCGGTTTCCGGGTCGGCCTCGAACAGTTCGAGGATGTCGCGGAAGGACGAGCCATTGATGGGGTCGCCGCCGATGCCCACGCTCGTCGACACGCCGATGCCCAGCGCCTGCATCTGGCTCGCGGCCTCATAGCCCAAAGTGCCGGAACGCCCAACGATCCCGACGCGGCCGGGCGCGTAGATCCGCGGCGGCATGATCCCCATGAAACCCTTGCCGGGCGAGATCACGCCCGCGCAATTCGGGCCGACGAGGCGCATCTTGCGCTCTCGAGGATAGCGGCGGAGAAATCGCTTCACCCGCATCATGTCCTGCGCCGGGATGCCGTCGGTCACGCAGACCGCCGTTTTGATCCCGGCGTCGGCGGCTTCCATCATCGCGTCGGCGGCAAAGGGCGGGGGCACGAACAGCAGGCTGGCCTCCGCCCCGGTGGCCGCGACCGCTTCCCTCACCGTGTCGAAGATCGGGAGACCGTGCACCGTCTCGCCGCCTTTTCCAGGGGTCACCCCGCCGACCACGTTCGTGCCTTCCTCGATCATTTCCTTCGCGTGGAACCGACCGATGCGGCCGGACATGCCCTGCACGATGACTTTCGTCGTCTCGTCGATGAGAATGGCCATGGAGTCCTCCCTCAGGCAGCAAGTTTCGGACGTGCCGCGACGGCCTTCTCGGCGGCCTCGGCAAGCGTGTCGGCGGTGATGAGCGGGAGGCCCGACGCGTCGATGATCCTGCGGCCGTCCTCGACATTCGTGCCGGCAAGACGGACGACGACGGGGAGCGTCAGGCCCTCGGCCCTGTAGGCTTCGACCACACCCTTCGCGACCCAATCGCAGCGGTTGATGCCGGCGAAGATGTTGACGAGGATCACGCTGACATTCCCGTCCGACAGCACGGTGCGGAAGGCGGTCATCACGCGCTCGGGCGACGCGCCGCCGCCGATGTCGAGGAAGTTCGCGGGCTCTCCGCCGGCGAGCTTGATCATGTCCATCGTCGCCATGGCGAGGCCCGCGCCATTGATGATGCACCCGATGTCACCGTCGAGACCCACGTAGGCGAGCCCGTTGTCGGCGGCGACCGCTTCTCGCGCGTCCTCCTGGCTCGGGTCGCGGAGCGCCGCGATCTGCGGGCGGCGGTAGAGCGCATTCGTGTCGAAGCTCATCTTCGCGTCGAGCGCGACGAGTTCGCCGGTTCCCGTGATGACGAGCGGGTTGATCTCGACCATCGTCGCGTCGAGATCGCGGTAGGCGCGATAGCAGGCGCGCAGGATGTTGATCATTTGCGCGATCTGACCGCCCTCGAGGCCAAGCGAGAAGGCCAGTTCCCGCGCCTGGTACTCGGCGAGGCCCACGGCGGGGTCCACGACCATGCGGCGCAGACTGGCAGGGTCTTCGTCCGCCAGGTCCTCGATCTCCATACCGCCGTGCGCGGAGGCCACGAGCATGATGCGTTCCGATTTCCGGTCGAGCACGAAACCGAGGTAGAGTTCCTGGGCTATGTCGGACGCGCCCTCGACCCAGACCCGGTAGACGCCCTTGCCGTTCGCGTCGGTCTGCCTGGTCACGAGCTGGCGCCCGAAGAGCGTGGCAGCGTATCGCCGGACCTCGTCCTCGGACCGGCAGAGTTTCACGCCTCCGGCCTCGCCGCGCCCGCCCGAATGAATCTGCGCCTTCACGACCCAAGCATCGCCGCCCAACTCGCGGGCGCGATAGCCGGCCTGCTCGGGGCTGTAGGCGAGCCCACCGCGCGGCACCGGAACCCCGAAGCCCGCGAGGATTTCCTTGGCCTGGTATTCGTGGATATCCATGGGTTTCCTCCCTCTCCCCGGGATCAGCCTTTCGCGGCGATAGCGTCGGCCACTGTGATCACGTTCATCGCCATCCGCTCGGACGCGGCATCGATCATCTTGCCGTCGAGAGCGGCAGCGCCCTTGCCTTCGGCTTCGGCCTTGCGCAATTCCTCGATGATGCGGCGGGCTTTCGTCACCTCGGCCTCCGGCGGCGAGAACACCTCGTTGGCAAGCGCGATCTGGCTGGGGTGAATGGCCCATTTGCCTTCGCAGCCCAGCGCGGCGGCGCGGCGGGCACCCATCCTGTAGCCCTCGGGATCGCTGAAGTCGCCGAAGGGCCCGTCGATGGCGCGCAGCCCGTAGGCGCGGCAGGCCACGACCATGCGGGTGATGGAGGCGTGCCACTGGTCGCCCGGATAGTCCGGGTTCAGGCCGCCGATGTTGACGGTGCGCGCCCGCATCGACGCGGCGTAGTCGGCCACCCCGAAATGCAGCGCCTCGAGCCGGCCGCCGAACTGCGCGATGGCCTCGACATTCGCCATGCCGAGCGCCGTCTCGATCAGCGCCTCGAGCCCGACGCGCGTCTCCAGCCCGCAGCCTTGCTCGATCTGGTTGACCATGGCCTCGACCATGTAGAGATCCGCTTGAACACCTACCTTCGGCACCAGAAGCGTGTGCACCCGGTCGCCAGCCTTCTCCATGATGTCGACGACATCGCGGTACATGTAATGGGTGTCGAGACCGTTGATCCTGACCGAAACCGTCTTGCCCTTGGCCGCCCAGTCGATGTCGTTGAGCGCCTCGACGGCGTTCTTCCGCGCCTTCTCCTTTTCGGGCGGCGCGACGGCGTCCTCGAGATCGAGGAAGACGAAGTCGGCCTCCCCGTCGGCGGCCTTCTCGATCATCGACGGATTGGAGGCCGGAACGGCCAGCTCGGACCGTTGAAGTCGTTGCCGCCGAAGCGGGTGAAGCGTGTGACTCATGTTTCTTTCCCGAGGTGGAAGTCGTCTATTCCGCGGCGATGCTGAGATGCGCGCGCTCGGCGGGACTGTCGGCGTACCACTGCTGCGCCGCGGAGACCCCCGCACCGTAGTCGATCTTCGCGCCCGCGGCGGCGAGCGACAGCTCTGCGAGCGACAGCGCGGTCAGGCACATCCCCTCGTTGAGATCCCCCAGATGGCCGATGCGGAACACCTTGCCCGCGAGCGGGCCGAGACCGGAACCGAAGGACACATTGTAGCGCTCGTAGCCGATCGAGATGACCTCCCGCGCGTCGACGTCGCGCGGCGTACGGATCGCCGAGACGGTGTCGGAATAGAGCGTCGGATGCTCGGCCACGAGGTCAAGCCCCCAGGCCGCGACTCCGCGGCGAACGCCTTCCGCAAGGCGGTGATGCCGGGCGATGACATGGTCGAGCCCCTCCTCGAAGATCCGGTCGATCGACCGGCGGAGGCCGTGAAGAAGCTGGGTCGGCGGCGTGTACGGGAAGTAGCCGGCCTCGTTCATCCGAACCATGTCGGAGAACTCGAAGTAGGCGCGGCGCATCGAGGCGGTCGTCGCGGCCTCCATCGCCTTCTCGCTGACCGCCAGAATGCCGAGACCGGCGGGCAGCATCAGGCCCTTCTGGCTTCCCGTCACCGCAAGGTCGATGCCCCACTCGTCCATCCGGAAGTCGATCGAGCCGATCGACGACACGCCGTCGACGAACAGCAGCGCATCATGGAAGCAGTCGTCGAGCGCGCGCCGGACGGCGGCGACGTCCGAGGACACGCCTGTCGCGGTTTCGTTGTGGGTGACGAAGACCGCCTTGATCTCGTCGCCCTTGTCCGCCCCTAGGCGACGGGCATATTCCTTCACCGGGCAGCCGGCGCCCCACGGCACGTCGATCACTTCGACGTCGAGGCCGAGGCGTTCGGCCATTTCGACCCAGAGCGTCGAGAATTGCCCGAAGCGGGACATCAGCACCTTGTCGCCCGGGCTGAGCGTGTTGGTGATCGCCGCTTCCCATGCCGCAGAGCCGGAGCCGGGAAAGATCATGACCCGGCCCGTCTCGGTCCGGAAGACGCGCTTGAGATCCTTGAACAGGTCGAGCGTGAGGTCGCCGAAATCCGGTGCACGCATGTCCTGCATTGGCACGTTCATCGCTTGGCGAACCGCTTCCGGCACGTTCGTCGGGCCGGGGATGAAAAGATGAGTCTGGCCGATTTTCATGACGGTGGCTCCTCCCGAGGCACTGCGGTGGACTCAAGGTGCCTCATGCGGGCCCGACGCCGAAGCAAAACCGGGTCCTGCTGTGAATGCGAAGATTCACAAAATGCCGATTTTGTGTAAATGTAAATTCTACAGATCGGGAGGCGTCATGCAAAAGACCTATATCGGACCGCACCTTAGGCGTCTCCGGCTCGAGCGGGGGGAAACTCAGGCACAGATGGGCAAGGCCCTCGGGATCAGCACATCCTATGTCAATCTCCTCGAAAAGAACGAGCGCAGCGTCTCCGTTGCCGTGATGCTCAAGCTCTTCGAGGCCTATGGTATCGATTGGCGCGACATTGCCGAGGATGACGACACCACGATTCTCGCGGACCTCCGCGCGACCGTGCAGGATCCTCTGTTCGAGGGGCAGCGCCCCGACCTCGCGCAGCTTCGCGCCGCGCAGATCCACAGCCCCGACCTTGCCGCGTGCTTCCTTCAGCTTCACCGCGCCTACCTCGCCGCCACCGACCAGCTGCTCACGATGGCAGGCGGGTCAGGCGAGACGGGCGCACTTCTCGCCTCATCGCCAGAAGCGGTCGTCCACGACTTCTTCCGGCGCAACCGGAACCATTTCCCCGGGCTGGAGGCGGCCGCCGAAACGTTCTGGGATGGCCGGCACATCCCGACCGACGAACTCTATCCCGCTCTCAAGGCAAGGCTGAAAGAGAAACTGGGCCTCACGGTGCGCCTCGTGCCCGTGGCCGAGTTGCCCTACACGCTCCGTGATTACGACGAGACCCGGCGCGAGGTCTTCCTGTCAGAGGCGCTCGACTATCCCAACCGGGTTTTCCAGCTCGTCCACGTGGCCGGTCTCATCGAACAGAAGGAGACGCTGGACGCTCTGCTGGGAGAGTCCGGCATCTCCGATGCCCACGGACTGTTGCGGTGCCGCGTCGAACTCGTCAACTACTTCGCCGCGGCGGTCCTGATGCCATACGCCGCCTTCTTCGCCGAAGCGCTGAGCTGCAAGTACGACTTCGACCACCTCGCGACCCGGTTCGGCGTGAGCTTCGAGCAGGCCTGCCACCGGGCGACGACGCTGCAGAGGAGCGGGGCGCAGGGCGTGCCCTTCTTCTTCCTGCGGATCGACAAGGCGGGGAACGTGACGAAGCGATTCAACTCGACCGACTTCCACCTGGCCGAACACGGCGGCGCCTGCCCGCGGCTGAATGTGCACACCTCGTTCAGGACACCGGGAAGCATCGTCCCGCAGTTCGTCGAGATGCCCGACACAAGCCAGTTCTTCGTCTTCTCGCGCACGGTCGACCGGCCGACGTTCACACGCCACGCGCAGGATGTCAGGCTCGCCGTCGCGATGGGCTGCGCGATCGAGCATGCCGGAGAGATCGGCTATGCAGAGGATCTGACCGGTTCTCGGGTGACGCCAATCGGGATCAACTGCAGGATCTGCCCGCGCGCCAATTGCGACCAGCGCGCCCACCGCGCGGTGATCCTGTCGAAACCTCTCGACGAGCGGCGGCGCGGGGCCACGCGTTACGAGAGCTGAGGGTTGTCCATCATCGCCGTTTCCGCCCGCGGGTCGACTTGGATGCCGAAATCGCCCGCGTCGAGCCGTCGTCGCCGACGAGCCGCGAACAAAGCGATCATTTCGGCAAACGAGAGAGTTAGAGGCGTGCGGCGAGATAAACCGCGGCGGGCCGGCCGCTGCGCAGAATGTGGCCGGTCAGACGGTTTCCTCCGCGACGGCGAAGCATTCCGCGAAGCCGGTCTTCGTGGGCACCGCCGGAGGCACCTTCTCCCTGCAGACCGGCATCGCCAACGGACAGCGCGGATGAAAGGCGCAGCCGGGCGGCGGGTCGATCGGATTGGGAATCTCTCCCTCCACCCGTTTCCGCCCGCGTCCGCCGGCCGCGAGGTCGGGGACCGCGTCGAGAAGCATCCGCGTGTAGGGATGCTGCGGGTCGCGAAAAAGCGCCTTGCCGTCCGCAACCTCGACAAGCCGCCCGAGATAAAGGACGCCGATCCGGTCCGCCATGTGGTGCACGACGCTCAGGTCATGGCTGATGAAGAGGTAGGTCAGGCCCATTTCGTCCTGAAGGTCGCGCATCAGGTTCAGGATCTGCGCCTGGACGGAGACGTCGAGCGCCGAGGTGGGCTCGTCGCAGACGATGAACTCGGGCCGCGACGAGAGCGCCCGCGCGATCGCGATCCGCTGGCGCTGGCCCCCCGAGAACTCGTGCGGGAACTTGTCGGCGTCTCCGGCGGAGAGCCCCACGGTATCAAGGAGCCGCCCGACCTCGCGCGATGTCTCCGCGCCGCGGGCGATGCCGAAGGTACGCAAAGGTTCCGCGATGATGTCGCCCACGCGCCAGCGCGGATTGAGACTTGCGTAGGGGTCCTGGAAGATCATCTGGAAGCGCCGGCGCTGCGCCCTGATCTCAGCAGGCGGAAGCGACGTCAGATCCCGTCCGTCGAAGTGGATGTGCCCTCTGCTCGCCGAAAGAAGGCCTACGACCATCTTCGCGATCGTCGACTTGCCCGATCCGGACTCGCCCACGAGCGCGAAGGTCTCGCCCTTGCGGATGTCGAAGGACACGTCGGCCACAGCCGTCAGGTACTGCCGTTCCTCCCGCTCGATCACGCGGTTGAGCCACGGCTTTGACACGTCGAAGCGCCGCCAAAGGTTCTCGATGCGAAGAAGCGGCTCAGCCATGCGCCGCCTCTTCCCGGTCGTAGAGCCAGCACGCCACCTGCCGGCCGCCCGGTCGGCCGAGCGCGTCCGGCCGGTCGATCCGGCAGCGCTCGAAGGCGTGGGGACAGCGCGGGTTGAAGGCGCACCCGGGCGGGATCGCGTTCAGCCGTGGCATCGCGCCCGGGATCTGCACGAGCCGGTCGCCCGTGTCGCTGATCGCCGGGATCGAGCCCATGAGACCCTGGGTATAGGGGTGCTCGGGGCGGTCGATGATGTCGCGCACGGGGCCGATCTCGGCCAGCCTTCCGGCGTAGAGGACGGCGACGCGGTCGGCCGTCTCGGCGATCACGCCCATGTCATGGGTGATGAGCATCACCGCCGCACCGCGTTCGGTGCAGATCTCCTTCAGAAGCTCGATGATCTGGGCTTGGACGCTCACGTCGAGCGCCGTGGTGGGCTCGTCGGCGATCACCAGTTCGGGCTCGGCGCAGAGCGCGAGCGCGATCACGACGCGTTGCCGCATGCCGCCCGAGAAGTGGTGCGGATAATCATCGATCCGCCGCGCCGCCGCCGGAATGCCCACCCGGTCGAGAAGCGCGATGGCGCGGTTGCGCGCCTCCTTCTCGCCCACGTGCAGATGGGCGCGGATCGTCTCGGTCAACTGCTGGGCGACGGTGTAGAGGGGATTGAGGCTCGTCATCGGCTCCTGGAAGATCATCGCGATCCGGTCGCCCCGGATCCGCCGCATCTCGTTTTCGGGAAGGGCCAGCAGGTCGGTCCCCCCGAACAGGATGCGGCCGCCGACCGTGCGCG
>Ga0102926_1001315_pt1 | contig 14681 bp, 14 predicted proteins | sample SalPonR1_A_D2_MG_FD_78173 | JGI IMG/M metagenome (GOLD analysis project Ga0102926, IMG submission 78173) | Salt pond soil microbial communities from South San Francisco under conditions of wetland restoration - Salt Pond MetaG R1_A_D2_MG | ecosystem: Environmental > Aquatic > Marine > Intertidal...
ATCGTGCCGGATATGGACCGGCAGATGGGATCAGAGGATTTCGCCGCCATGCTGGAGGTGCGACCGGGGGCTTACCTGTTTCTGGGGCAAGGGCCGGGGGCCGGGTTGCATCATCCAGAGTTTGATTTCAACGATGGGATCGCGCCGGTGGGTGCGTCGTTCTTTGCGCGCTTGGTGGAGCGCGCGCAACCGGTTGGATGAGGAAGGTTTGATATGGCATTGGAAGACGCAAAACATCAAGTGGATCAGGCGTTTACGAGAGAAAACTCACGTGGGCTTTCGTATGAGAATACCTTTGGTGGGGCGCTGTCGTTTCTGCGGCGGCGCTATACCAAGGATTTGTCCGGTGTCGATCTGGCCATCACTGGCGTGCCTTTCGATCAGGCGGTGACCAATCGGCCCGGCGCGCGGTTGGGGCCGCGGGCGGTGCGGGAGGCGAGCGCGCTTCAGGTGTTTGACCCGCCTTATGGCTGGAACGGGTTCAGCCCATTGGAGGCGTTCGATATCGTCGATTATGGCGATCTGGCCTTTGATTATGCGGATATCCCGAGTTTTCCCGGCGCCTTGACGGCGCATATCCGGGGGATATTGCAGGCCGGGGCGGCGAGTATCGCGCTTGGCGGCGATCATTACATTTCTTTCCCGATTCTAAGGGCTTATGCCGAGAAGTTCGGGCCGTTATCCTTGCTGCAATTCGATGCGCATTCCGACACTTGGGCCGATGATGACATGGCACGCGTGGATCATGGCACGATGTTCTACAAGGCGGTGAAGGAGGGGTTGGTGGACCCCGAACGCTCGGTTCAGGTGGGTATTCGCACGGTGAATGCCGACAATCTTGGGGTGCCGACGATTGATGCGCGAGAGGTGCATGAGCGGGGGCCGGTGGAAACCGCCAAGACAATCAAAGAGATACTGGGTGATGCGCGGACCTATGTGAGTTTTGACATTGATTGTCTGGATCCCGGGTTTGCGCCCGGGACAGGGACACCGGTTTGGGGTGGGCTGTCTTCGGGACAAGCAGCGATCATCCTGCGCGATCTGGCGGGGATCAATATGGTGGGGGGCGATGTTGTGGAAGTCTCGCCGCCCTATGATCCAAGTGGGGCCACGGCGGTGGCCGGGGCGCATGTGGCGATGGAGTTGATTTGTCTGTGGGGCTGGACGCGGCGCGGGGCCTGACCCCGGGACTGTTTGGATGCCGGGGGCCTCCGGCAGGAGTGTTTTGGGAAAGATGAAGGGGGGCGTTGTGATAAAATGGCTGGTTTTGGGGGTGATTGGGATTGCTGTCGGGTTGGGCGTTTATGTGCGTTTGGTGCCGACAGAGCCGGAGCGGTGGCATGATATGCCGGGGGCTGTGACCAATCGGGACTTGAGTGGCGGCGCGATGCGGGTTGTGGGGGCCGGTGAGGGTGGTTTGGCGCGGATGGATGAAATCATTCGCGCGACGCCGCGGACCGAGGTGTTGGCCGGGTCCGTCGAGAGTGGGATGGTGACTTATGTCACGCGTTCGAAGGTCTTCGGCTTTCCGGATTATACAACCGTACGCGCGGCGGGGCCGCAGTTGGAACTATACGGGCGGCTGCGCTTTGGCAAATCCGACATGGGCGTCAATGCGGCGCGATTGAACAGGTGGATCAAGGCGTTTGCGGAGTGAGGAAGAGAGGCAGCCATCGGAGATCTTGCGCCACATCGGGTTATTCAGTGACATTTGGCATTGCGCCATGAAACTTTTGCCATCGACGTGCAGGCAGGTCATTTCACCCAGTTCCACGCGGCTGCCGGCCTTGTCGGTGCAATAGCAATCCACGGTTTTGCCGCCGATGGTCTGATCGGCGAGCGCCGGGGTGGCGAGGCAGCATATGAGGGCGATCCATCGCATGACGTCAGTATATCACAGGGTTTGATCTTGACCAAACCCGGGTAAAGGGGCAGATGCCGGACCCATGGTGCCTTTGGACAGACTGAATGAGATCGTGCAGCGTTTCGAGTATATCGAGGCGCAGATGAACGCCGGCGGTGGCGATATCGCGCAATTGGGCCGCGAATATGCCGAGTTGCGCCCGGTGGTCGAGGAAATTCGCGCCTACAACCAAACGGTTGAGGATATCGAGGGCGCGCGGGCCATGCTGGATGACCCGGAGATGCGCGAGTTGGCGCAGGAAGAGCTTTCCGAGCTTGAGGCGCGACTACCGGACATGGAGGAGCGGCTTCAACTGGCGCTTTTGCCCAAGGACGAGGCGGATGCGCGGCCTGCGGTGATCGAGATCAGGCCCGGAACGGGGGGCGAGGAAGCAGCGCTTTTTGCCGGGGATTTGGTGCGGATGTATCAGCGTTATGCCGAGGCCAAGGGCTGGCGTTTCGATGTGATCGAGGAAAGCCAGACCGAGCTTGGTGGGATCAAGGAATTGGTGGCGCGCGTCTCGGGCGATCATGTCTTTGCGCGTTTGAAGTACGAATCCGGGGTGCATCGGGTGCAGCGGGTGCCGGAGACCGAAAGCGGCGGGCGTATCCATACCTCGGCGGCGACGGTGGCGGTGCTGCCGGAGGCGGAGGATGTGGATATCCAGATCGACCCAAACGACCTGCGGATTGATACGATGCGGTCCTCTGGCGCGGGGGGGCAGCATGTGAACACCACCGACTCGGCGGTTCGGATCACGCATGTTCCGACCGGGATCGTGGTGACCAGTTCGGAGAAATCGCAGCACCGTAACCGCGAGATCGCGATGCAGGTTCTCAAGACCCGGCTCTACGATATGGAGCGGCAGAAGGCGCATGACGAACGGTCGAGCACGCGGGCGGCGCAGGTCGGCTCGGGCGATCGGAGCGAGCGCATCCGGACATATAACTTCCCGCAGGGCCGTATGACGGACCATCGGATCAACCTGACGCTTTACAAGCTGGATCAGGTGATGGCCGGTGATCTGGACGAGGTGATCGACGCGCTGACAGCGGATGCGCAGGCGGCGATGTTGGCGGAGATGGAGGGGTGATCCTGCGCGATGTGCTGAGCATCGGGGCAGGGGAATTGCGCAAGGCGGGCATCGAGGAGGCCATGCGGGATGCGCGGCGCTTGATGGCCGGGGCCTTGGGGGTGGAGGCCGGGCGGCTGACCTTGATGGAACGCGATGAACTCAACCCGGTGACCGTGGCAGAATTTCACGATTCGATCCGCCAGCGGTGCGAGGGAGTGCCGGTGTCGCATCTTCTGGGATGGCGGGAGTTTTACGGGCGGCGGTTCGAGGTCAATCGGGATGTTCTGGACCCGCGGCCCGAGACCGAGGCATTGATTGCCGAGGCCCTGCGTGAGCCGTTTGAGGAGGTTCTGGATCTTGGCAGCGGGTCGGGGTGTATCTTGCTGACGCTCTTGGCCGAGCGCCCGGAGGCCAGCGGGGTCGGGACGGACCTTTCACCGGGGGCCTTGACCGTGGCCAAGCGCAATGCCGAGGGTTTGGAGGCCGCCGGGCGGTGTGCCTTGATCGAAAGCGATTGGTTCGGGGCCGTGCGGGGCAAGTATGACCTCATTGTCTCTAACCCGCCGTATATTGCCGCCGACGAGATGGCGGGGCTGGCGCGGGAATTATCGCATGAACCGCGTATGGCCCTGACGGATGAGGCCGATGGGTTGAACGCCTACAGGGCCATCGCGGCAGGCGCGGGCGTGCATTTGCGTCCGCAAGGACGGCTTTTGGTTGAAATCGGCTGGCGGCAGGGGGCTGCGGTGGCCGCGCTGTTTGAGGCGGCGGGATTCGCCGACGTGCGGGTATTGCCCGACCTTGATGGCCGCGACCGGGTCGTCGCCGGGCGGCGGAACGGTGCGGAAAAGCGCTGAAACGCCGACAAAATTCGGTGAATTGAGCAAAAATTTAAGAATTTCCCTTGTAAGCAAGGGCGGGGCATGTTTAGTCAAGGTATCAAGATATGGATGCCCTTTTCGGGCGGTTCCGCTTGATATTAAGCCAAGAATAGATTGATCCGGTGGACTGGGTGCAAGAGGCGCCTGACGGATCAAACGGCAGCAGCACAGGGCTGATAGCTGAAAAATGAGATCATCCAAGTCACGTTCGCGTAATAAATCGGGCCGCAATAACCGCTCGATGGGAAACATCGTCAACCGGGTTTTCGATAGTTCGGGTCCGGAAGGCAAAGTGCGCGGCACGCCGCAGCAGATCGTCGACAAGTACAACCAGTTGGCGCGCGACGCGCAGCTTGCCGGGGATCGGGTTCTTGCCGAAAACTTCCAACAGCACGCGGAACATTACCTGCGCCTTCTGAGCAGCGCGCAGAAAGAGCAGGAGCAGCGCCGCGAAGAGCAGGAGCGCCAGAACCGCGAACGGCAGGCAGAGCGGGATCGCGAGCGCGCCAAGCGGCAGGAGCGTGAGGCGAGTAGTGGCGGTGATCCATCTGATACGCCGCAGCCGGATCTGGTTGAAGAGGCGAGCGATGACAGTGGTCTGGTGGAAACGCCCGAGACCAAGAAGTCGGACAAGCCCAAGCGGACACGCAAGCCCAAGGCAAAGCCCAAAGCCGATGGCGATAAGGCCGAAGGCGAGGACATGCCCAAAGCCGAGGGTGGCGACGGAGCGCCGGAAGCGGCGGAGTGACCCGACCCTGATACGAGATTTGAAAGCGGCTCCTTCCGGGGGCCGTTTTTTATTTACGGCTTTGAGCCATTGCTGCGCAAAAATTGTCCATGAAAAAATAGTCGAAAGAGATCCAAGGCGCGGTGTTTGGGGAGGTCCTTACGCCTAAAGCGTTCCGCCTTTAACCTGAGGCATCAGCTAAAGGCGGAACGCGTGCAACGATTGAGCGTTACGCTGCATTTCGCGAAAATCTGTGATTCAGGTTTTTCGCGAAACGCTTTAGAAACTGCGTGCCAGCGCACAGAATTGTTCAAGGTGTATGGTTTCGGCGCGGTCGGTCGGTTGGATTCCTGCCGAAAGCAGGCGGTCCTCGATGTCGGGGGCCATTCCTTTGAGGGCCGCGCGCAGCATTTTGCGGCGTTGGTTGAAGGCGCGGGCGACCACGCGTTCAAGGATCTTGGGATCTGCGGGGAAGCGCGGCTCGGGCAGGGCGGTCAGGTGGACCACGGCGCTTGAGACCTTGGGCGGCGGTGTAAACGCCCCCGGCGGCAGGTGCATGACGATCTGCGCGTCCGCGCGCCATTGCGAGAGAATCGCCAGCCGCCCGTAGGCCTTTGAGCCGGGTTGCGCGACGATGCGTTCGGCCACCTCGCGTTGGAACATCAGCGTGAGGCTTTGCCAGAAGGGCGGCCAATCAGGCGGGGTGAGCCAGCGAATGAGCAGTTCGGTGCCCACGTTGTAGGGCAGGTTGGCGGCCACTTTGATCGGCGGCGTGAGGTGATCAAGCGGGTCGATTTCAAGCGCGTCGGCGTTGAGCACCTCAAGACGGCCCGGATAGGCAGTGGCGATCTGCTCAAGCGCGGGCAGGCAGCGGGTGTCTTTCTCGATGGCCAGAACGCGGCGCGCCCCTTCGGAGAGCAGGCCGCGCGTCAACCCGCCGGGGCCGGGTCCGATTTCCAGAACGTCGCAGCCCGTCAGGTCGCCCGCTTGGCGGGCGATCTTGGCGGTGAGGTTGAGATCAAGCAGGAAATTCTGGCCCAAGGATTTGCGCGCCGAAAGGCCGTGATCGGCGATCACTTGGCGCAGGGGCGGCAGGCTGTCGATGGCGCTCATGCCTGCGCGGCCCTTGCACGTGCCATGGTCTGGGCCATGCGCAGGGCTTCGATCATGCTGGAGGGGTTGGCCGCGCCTTTGCCCGCGATGTCGAGGGCGGTGCCGTGATCGGGCGAGGTGCGGATGAAGGGCAGGCCGAGGGTGACATTCACGCCGCGGTCGAAATCCAGCGTCTTGATCGGGATGAGGGCCTGATCGTGGTACATGCAGATCGCCGCGTCATAGGTTTCGCGGGCGCGCTCGTGGAACATGGTATCGGCAGAGAGTGGGCCAGTGAGGTCGATCGCTTCGCGGCGCAGTCGGTCGATCAGCGGGGCGATCATGCGGGTTTCCTCGTCTCCCATGGCACCGCCTTCACCGGCGTGGGGGTTGAGGCCCGATACGGCGATTCGCGGCGTTTCGATACCGAAATCGAGGATCAGGGCCGCATGGGTTATCCGGATGGTTTTTTCCAAAAGCTCTGGCGTGAGGGCTTGGGGCACCTGCGACAGGGGAATATGGATGGTGGTGGGCACAACGCGCAGGGCGGGGCTGGCCAGCATCATCACCACGTCGGCGCCGCCGGCGAGGGCGGCGAGGTATTCGGTATGGCCGGGATAGGCAAAGCCCGCGCCGGTTTGCAGGGCTTTCTTGTGGATGGGTGCCGTGCAAAGGGCGCCAGCCTCACCTTGTTGCACAAGGTCAACGCCCCGCGCGATGACATCGATGACGGCTTGTGCCTGCGCCGGATCGGGTGTGCCGGGGCAGTGTGTGCCGGGGAAGCTGTGCGGCAGAACCGGCAAGCCCACGGCGCAGGCGGCCAAGGCCTCGGACGGGGTGGCGATTTCGGCCACCGGCGTGTTTTGGGGCAGGTGCGCGGGGTCGCCGATCAGGAAAAAAGGCAGATCGCTGCGCAACTGATCCCAAGCCATGGCCGCAAGTTCGGGGCCGATGCCCGAAGGCTCCCCGCAGGTCAGCGCGATGGGGCCGGTCATTCCTTCTCGATGATCCGGGCCTCGGCGCGGAGCTGTTCAAGATAGCCTTCACCGAAGGAATCAAGCCGTTGGTTGCGGATGAAGTTGGTCAAATCCTCATCGGTCGGTCCTTCCCCGTCAAGCGTGGCGGTTCGACCGCAGAGCATCAGGAAGACAAGTGTCTCGCCTTGGGCCCGCGTGAGGGTAGTGGAGACTTCACCGGGGTCCAGCTTGGACAGTTCGAAGGCGATGTCGGTCGGCATCTCTTCGGGCTTGCGAGAGCCGCGATCCAGAACTTCGGGCGGTTGATCCTTGGCGACGCCGTAAAGGTCATCGCAGGTGTCAACCTCGGCCCGGACGCGGGCCGCGCGTGCGAGAGCCTGTTCGCTGCGGCCGCCTTCGATGTAATAGGCGGCATATTCGATGGCCTCGTACTCGGGTTCGGGGGCCTCGGTTTCTTGAATTTCCCGCAACTGGAAGAGCGCGATTGCATTGCCGGACGGCAGCGGATCGGACACTTCGCCCGGCGCGAGGCCCAGCACGATCGGGCGCAACGGTGCGGGTAATTGCGTGATCGGCATCCAATCCAGACGCCCGCCACGGCCGCGGCTTTCCGCGGCCGAATACTGTCGGGCGGCCGAGGAAAACTCGGCGACGGTATCAATCTCGGATAGGCGCGACGCGCGGGCTTGGGCCGCTTCCGCTTGGGCCGGGGTTGTTACCGGAAGAATGATTTCGGACATCAGGACCCGGACGCCGCTTTGACCGGAGACGGCATCGCGGGCGCGTTCCAGATCGGATTCGCTGACCGAGATGCGCGGGATGAAGCGGGCGCGGATCAGTTCGCGCCATGTCACGCCGGAGCGCACGAAGGCGCGGAAGGTCTGTTCTGCAACGCCGGCCCCTTCGAGCGCGCGAATGAGTTCTTCGGCGCTGAGGTCGGCACGCGCGGCGAATTCCTCCATCCCGGCCTCGATGTCGGGTTCTTCGAGAACAAGGCCTGCCCCATCGGCCGCGTCGAGTTTCAGACGATCTTCGATCAGTTGCTCCCGGGCGAGTTTCGCCGGATTGCCGGGCGCGCGGAACAAGGTCAGCATGCGGGCGCGCTGTTCGATCTCGTATCGGGTGATGGCCTGATCGTTGACCTTGATCACCGGCTCGAAAAGGTTTTGCGCAGTGGCCGAACCGGTGCTGATCGCGGCGGCGAGCAGCAGGACGGGCAAAGCGAGAATTCTGGAAAGGCGGCGCATCGTGGCTGGTGTCATTGAGGTCAGTTCCTGCATGTCCGGACGTAACTTTTGTCTTCTGTCTTGGTCGTAAAGCCCCTGAGACCGACTGTGAAGCTGATATTCGTCGATGGGGCCAATGTAGTGGAAGAGGTGAAGCGGCGCGAGGCCGAAAGCGAAATATCCACGCATTCGTTGGTGTATTTCAGGCCAAGCCCCGCGCGAACCGAGCGATCCTGGGCGACATCGTAGCGCCAATCGGCGCTACTGGTCCAGTGGCGCGAGAGACGGTGCGAGGCATCGAAGGCCCATTCAGACACGTTGCCGGGGCGATTTTCACGCGGGTCGTTGCGCAGCCAGATGTATGTGGCACCGACATTGGTGCGGTCGGTTTGCCAGCTTGCGCGCGCCTCGGCCTTGGTGGTGTCGAAGGCATCGTCAAAGAGGCTGCGGCCAGTGAAGGTGAAACCGTTGTTGGTCTTGATTTGCCCAGCGAAGAGGACGTCGGAAAACTTGCCGCTGAGGCCCGATGAATTGGTGAAGGAGTCCAACCCGGAGACCTCTACCTGCCGGTCTTCGTGAACCACTTGCCCCACGGCAAAAGATGTTTGCCAGCCGCTTGGGTCCAATCGTGTCCAACTCACACCGTAGGCGCCGGTCAGGCCGCGTTCGCGCCGGTCGGGGGCGGTGAAACGCGAAAGGGCGAAAAGGTTGCCCTCGTCGAACTCGATCCGGGTGCTTTCGTCGTTGGGGATATTCGGCGTCGACCCGCCGACCCAAGCCAACTGTAGTGTCGGTTCGATGATCTGGGTTGCCCCGCTACGTTCGGTTTTCAGCAGGGGCCAGCGCAGGCGCAGAGCCGCAGAGGGCGCTGCCTCGACCGCTTGTGACCTGCTGAATGCGCCGGATTGGGCGATATGGAAGCTGTCGACCGCAAGGCCGGTTTGGAAGTGGGCAAGGATACCGGCTGGCATGGTCCAATTGCGATGCCATTCGGCACTGGCCGTGAGGCGGGTCACATCGCGCCCATCGGCCCATCCATCGGGGACAAGGGTATCGCCAGTACTTGACGAGGAGCGATAGTGACTGTGCGCCAAGGCGCTGAGCCGCACCTCGCCTCCTATGCTGGCGGGGTGGAGGCGTCTTTCGTATTCGGCATTGCCGACAATCGTGGGCAGGGTATTGTTCGACTCCCCGGGGCGCAGGGAGTGGAAGTGTGTGAGCGCGCCGCGGATGTATTCATCGCGTTCCACCCGTTCGATGGCCAGTTCACTGTCGAGCCGATCCTTGTCGTCATAACCGTAATCCAGAAGGTAGGTATCGTCACGCACCGCTTCGATATCGAAGGTCAGGGTGAAATCCTTGGGCAATTCGAACATGCCACTTCCGAAAATATAGCCGCGGGTCGAGCGCGGACCGAAATCATCGTCCGAAATCGCACCTTCGAACTCGATCCGACCGTTGCGGAAAGCTTGGCGGTAGCGCGCTTCAAGCGTGAGTGAGTTTGCGGATATGAAGGGTGTGAGCGTCAGATCCTTGTGGTCGCCGATCCGGATAAAGTATGGGACGCGCACCCCGAAACCCAACCGGGTCGAGTTATGCAGCGAGGGGATCAGAAAGCCGGTCGCGCGCTCAAGCGTGGGGTCTGGTAGACGCAGGCGCGGCATGTAGAATACCGGCACGTCCATAACGCGCATCTGGGCATCGTCGAAATAGAGCTGCTTTTCCTGCTGGTCGTGTATCACCCGGCGGGCGCGAATCTGCCACAGTGGCGGGCGTCCCGTTTCGCAAACCCGGCATGAGGTCACGGAGGCCTTGTAAAGCTGATTGTAGCGACCTTCACGGCGCGCCATGGCATGGGCGGCGAGCTGCACCTGATTTTCCATGACGATGCGGGCGCCACGCAGGATTCCGTTTTGCATCTCGCGGTCAAGTTCGGCGGAGTCTGCCAGAACAAGGGTGTTGTTGTTCTCGTGCAGGGTGATCGGGCCTTTGATGATGAGCGTTTCGGTGCTTTGATCGTAGGTGATCTCGCTGGCCTGAAGGCGGCGCCCGTCATACATCGCCTCGACATTGCCATAGGCGGTGAGTTGGTCATCGGCGCTCAGGTAGACGTCATCAGCCACCAGCATTGCCGGGGCGGGGGCGGCTTGTGCCTGCACTTGGGCGGGCAAGGTGACAGCGCCCAAGGCGGTCAAAAGCACGAGGAGACAAGATGCCAGCCGCATTAGCCGTCCTCCATATGAAGTAGGATACCCAAGGCCAACAGGAAGGACGCGACAGGGGGCGCCCATGCGGCCAGAAGGACAGGAATTTGGCCGTTCTCCCCCAAGATTTGCGCGAAGTTGCGAATGTAGTGCAGCGTAAAGCCGAGCATGACGGCGGAAAGAACCGATACACCCGTGTTGCTGATCCGGGTGTGGCGCATGGTGAAGGCCGCGGTCAGCATGACGAGGGCGACCAAAAACAGAGGGCTGGCCAATTCCATCTGAAACCAAACGGCATAGCGGCGTGCGGAAAACCCGGCCTCCTCCAATTGGTTGATGAAGTCGGGCAAGTCCCAAAGCGAGATATACTCAGGCTTGCCGAAACTATCGAGAATCCGGTCTTGTGTAAGCGCCGACGGGACCGAAAGCGCGGCAATCTCGCGCGCCGAGGATTCAGGGTTGCCACCGCTTTCGAGTGTCCAGAGCTTGGCATTGCGCAAAAGCCATTCGCCATTTGAAAGCTCTGCCGTTTGAGCGGCAATGCGGCGGAGTGGCGTGCCATCTGGTGAAAAGGCGATGAATGTCGTGTCATAGAGTGTCGTGACGTCGGAACTGGCGTGGTTGGCGTGGATCACGGTTTGGCCGGTGTCGCTGCCCTGACGGAGCCAAAGGCCCTCGGACGAGATGGCCAATACGTTTGAGCCGCCCCCCATATGACTGTTGACCAGATCGTTGTATCGTTTGGATGCGGCGGCGACGATCGGGTTGAACATGCTGATTGCCAACAGCCCGATCAGAAGGGCCACCGTGATCGGGGCTGCCAGAGCGCGGAGTGCGGATCGCCCTGCGGCACGGACCACAACGAGTTCCGAACTGCGCGCAAGCCGCAAGAACAGAGCGACTGTTGCGAGGATCATGACCAAGGGCAGGATTTCATAATTGGCATGCGGCAGGTTGAGCGCCACGATCTCGGCTACTTGCAGAAAGGGCAGATCGGGAAAATCCTGTAGTTCGTCCACAAGGTCGATCAGTGCCAGCAGCAGGACGAAAACAGCGAAGATGCCGAGGAATGTCCAAAGGAACTTGCGGGCGAAATAGCTGTGTAGGATCATGCCGCGCCCTCGATCCGGTGACGCTTCCACGGGGTGAGCATGCGGCCAAGACCGGGGTTGGCCGCGAGGTATAACAGGCCGCCGGTGATCGCTATTCCAAGAGCGGCGGGAACGTAAAGCAGTGGCCAGGCCGAGGCGCTGCCGAGGACCGTGCCGGATAGTCCGCCCTCGACCATCTTGATCAGCACCAAGAGGACGAAGGCCCCGACGATCTGTGACCAGACCCCGAAGCGGCTGTAGGTGCCGACCAGAAGCGTGGCGAAGCCAATGAGCGCGGCGACGATGCACATGATCGCCTGTGTGAAACGATTATGCGCCTCGTAGTTGACCTGCGCCACGCTGACGCCGGTGCGGTCGGCAACCGCTTGCGGATCGCTCAGCATATCAAGCGTTGCGGCGAAGCCGACCTTGTCAAGGTTGATCTGGCCACGCGAAACGAGGCTGGAAATGTCATAGGAAAAATCATCGAAATGCGTTGTAAACAGGCGCTTGCCATCGGTGCGCAGGACTTGGGCAAGGCCTTCGATCATCACCAGTTTGGTTCCGCCGCCTTGCTGCACGAGGTAGGCCTGTGACGACGTATAGGTGACCGGGCGGTCCTTGTTCCGGCGGTCCGAGAGGAAGACATCCTTCAACTCACCTTCCGGGGTGATATCCCGGATGTAAAAGGTGATACCGGGGGCGGGATGCAGGAATTCGCCTTCGCTCAGAAGCTTGGCGGTGATGTTCTGGCTGACCTCGGCCTGTCTTATGCGCAATTGGCTGAGACTGGAGGGGATCAAAAGGTGCGTGAGCAGCGACATCATCACGGCGATGATAACCCCGAAAACCAACACGGGCCGGATCAGGCGGTAGGGGGAATAGCCCGTCGCCTGCATCACGGTGAGTTCGCTTTCCGTGCTCAGGCGGTTCGTGACATAGACCGTCGCCGCAAAGGCGGCGATCGGCAGAACGACGCCGATCACGCCGGGCAGCGTGAGCGCCGTGAACTCCAGAAAAACCCAGGCGGGTTGTCCATCGCCGATGAGTCGATCGAACATGCGCACCGCTTTGTTGATCCAGAAGATCGACACCAGAATAAGCGCAAAAAACCCGAACAACACCATGAATTGCGACAGCATATACCTGTCGAATCTGGTCACATTTCCCCCCAAAGGCAGCAGTCTTGAGAGGCAACTTATCGGAATTGGACGCGGGGGAAAACTGCTAACTGGTCAATGCCGGTCTCACGCGCTAGGACTCGGGGCCAGACACGCAAGGAGGCAGCAGATGACGACACCGGTCGCAGTGACTTTCAAGGAAACCGACAATGACGCAATCGCCGAGGCCGAGGGCCGGGTGGCGATCATCGTCACCCCCGACGGGAAGTTGGACACCTCGGCGCGTCGGGTAAACCGCCTGACCCGTGGCGCGGTGAAGCGTCTGGCCGAAAGCGAGGGCTGGGGCAAGATGAAACCCGGGCAGGTCAAGAGCCTGACGATGCCCGCGGGCGTGGCCGCCGAGGCGGTCGATGTGGTGTGTTTGCCGCGCCGGGCAACGGTCGAGGAGGCGCGCAAGGCCGGTGTGGCCCTTGGCAAGATCAAGGGCGACGGGGCGCTTCTGTTGATGGCAGGGTCGCTGCGCCGGGTGGCGGAACTGGCGCTTGGGGTGGCGTTGCGCGCTTATGCCTTCACCGCGCGCAAGACCGCGCCGGTCGAAGAGGCGGGCGCCGTCACGGTGATGACGAACAACCCCGACGAGGCCGAGGAGAAATTCACGCCGCTGCGCGCCGTGGCCGAGGGCGTTTTCTTCACCCGCGACCTGATCAGCGAGCCGGCGAATTACCTGACCACGACCGAATTCGCCTCGCGGATCGAGGCGCTTTCCGACACTGGCCTGACGATCAAGGTTCTGGACGAGGCGGAGATGGAAGAGCTTGGCATGGGCTCGCTTCTGAGCGTGGGACATGGCAGTGCCAGCCCCTCGAAACTGGCGATCATGGAGTGGAATGGCGGCGAGAAAGATGCCGCCCCCTTGGCTTTGGTCGGCAAAGGCGTTGTTTTCGACACCGGCGGCATCAGCCTCAAGCCTGCGGCGGGCATGGAAGACATGACCATGGACATGGGCGGCGCGGGTGTCGTCTGTGGCGCGATGAAAACGCTGGCCCTGCGTGGGGCCAAGGCCAATGTCGTGGGGCTGGTGGGCCTTGTCGAGAACATGCCGTCGGATCGCGCGACGCGGCCCGGCGATGTCGTGACCTCGATGAAGGGCGACACGATCGAAGTGATCAACACCGATGCCGAAGGCCGTTTGGTGTTGGCTGATGTGCTGTGGTACGCGCAGGAGCATTACAAGCCCGCCGGCATCGTCGATCTGGCCACGCTCACGGGCGCGATCATTATCGGTCTGGGCCATGAAAATGCGGGCGTGTTCAGCAACGACGACGCATTCGCGGGGCATTTCCTCAAGGCGGCGGAGGCTGAGGGCGAGGGCGCGTGGCGTATGCCCATGGGCCAAGCCTATGACGATATGCTGAAATCCGACATCGCGGATATGAAGAACGTGGGCGGACGGCCAGCGGGGTCGATCACCGCGGCGCAGTTCCTCAAGCGGTTCGTGAAAGATGATGTCCCGTGGATGCATCTGGACATTGCGGGTGTGGCCAGTGTCAAATCCGAGACCACCTATGCGCCCAAGGGCGCGTCGGGCTGGGGCGTGATGGCGCTCAACCGATTGGTCGCGGATCGCTTTGAGGGCTAAGGAGCATGGGCGCGGCCTTTTTCTATCACCTGACGCGCAAACCCTTGGAGGTGACCCTGCCGATGCTGCTGGACAAGGCACGCGGGGCAGGCTGGCGCGTTGCGGTGCGAGGGCGCGAGGCCGCGCGCATGGATTGGCTGGATGAAAAGCTGTGGCTGGGGGCCGAGGAAGGGTTTTTGCCGCATGGCCGTGCAGGCCAGCCGCACGAGGCCGAGCAGCCGATTTTACTGACGACCGAGGCGGCGATGCCGAATGCCGCGGTGTGCCTGATGACAGTGGACGGGGCCGAGGTGGCCCCTGAGGAGGTGCAGGCGCTTGAGCGGGTTTGCGTGCTGTTTGACGGCAATGACGAGGCCGCCGTGCAGGTGGCGCGCAACCAGTGGAAAGCGCTGACGGGGGCGGGATGTCAGGCGCAGTATTGGTCCGAGGCCTCGGGCCGGTGGGAGAAAATGGCCGAATCCTGAGACGGGCAGGTGGTCAGTTGCTTGCATTCTGCGGTGCAATATTGTTGCGTGGGCGGTGACAGAATTTACGGAGCCGCCCCATGCGTATTGGCCTTTACCCCGGCACTTTCGATCCCATCACCTTGGGGCATATCGACATCATCCGTCGCGCCGCGATATTGGTGGACAGGTTGGTGATCGGCGTGGCGATCAACCGTGACAAGGGGCCTTTGTTCACCCTTGAAGAGCGGGTCGCGATGATCGAAACCGAATGTGCCAAACTAAGCGAGCAGACCGGCACC